>Ga0306912_1000122_pt1 | contig 45708 bp, 51 predicted proteins | sample AntRauFillE10628_FD_190443 | JGI IMG/M metagenome (GOLD analysis project Ga0306912, IMG submission 190443) | Saline lake microbial communities from Rauer Islands, Antarctica - Metagenome Filla E10 #628 (v2) (version 2) | ecosystem: Environmental > Aquatic > Non-marine Saline and Alkaline >...
AATAAACTATAAATACCTCTAAATGTGATGTATAGGGAATAAACAGATAGTAAGAAGGAATAAGAAAACCATATCCGTCCTGCTTTGGGAGCAGGAGGTCGCAGGTTCGAATCCTGCCACCCCGACTACTACGATGTCAATAGACATCAAAACATAGCTAATCTTATGAGAATCAAGTATTTTAATATTTGTTGATATCATAAGATTAGCTTTATTATCAAATGAAAGGTTACCTATTCGGTTACCTAATTCATTACCAAGAATTTGACTACATTGGTAATTCAATAGACTTGACTTTCGCACGATTTGACTTTCGTAAAACAAATCGATTATTCATTTAAAGCGAATGTTCATGCAGACTTCAAAAACTTTTAGTATTCATTTTTGGCTGAATATGGCCAAAAAGATAGACGATTCCGCGCCTATTTATGCCCGAATTACCGTAGATGGAAAACGTGGTGAAATAAGTTTAAAACGATCCGTTTCGGTTACCTCATGGGATACCCGCTCCAAAAGGGCAAATTCAAGAACTTCTGAAGGGAAAGCTCTCAACTTTTATTTAGACCAAGTTTACTCAGATTTATTAGAATGTCACAAACAGCTTTTAGGCGAATCAAGATACATTACCTCACAAGCCATCAAAGCTCGATATCTTGGGGAAGATGAACAGCATAAGACGTTACTTCAATTGGTATCCTACCACAACAGTAATATGGTTTCAGTACTCAAGCCTGGCACTTTGAAAAACTATTTCACTACTGAACGCTATATCAAACACTATCTTAAGACAAAACTAAAGACGAGTGACGTTTTTCTGAAACAATTGTCTTATAAATTCATCATTGACTTCGAACAGTTTTTAAGAACTGGAAATTCAATTAAGAGTTCCCAGCCTCTTAATAACAATGGAGTTATGAAACATTTGGAGCGATTAAAAAAGATGATGAATCTTGCCCTTCGGTTGGAATGGATTGAGAAAGATCCTTTCGTAAGGTTTTCACTAAAATTCACAAAACATCAACGGGCTTATTTGACGAAAGATGAACTAGAAATATTGGAGTCTGGTAAACTTTTAAAAGAGATACATCAGAAAACGAGGGATGTGTTTGTCTTTGCTTGTTACACGGGGTTATCCTATATTGATGTAAAATTACTTTCCGACAATCACATTGTCCGTGGTATAGATGGAAACTATTGGATATTTACAAAAAGAGAAAAGAATGATGAAGTAGTAAAAATACCATTATTGGATAAAGCTCTTGACATATTGAAACAGTATGATGACGGTTTTGATAATAAAGAAGAAAAACTGTTGCCAGTATTCTCCAATCAAAAAATAAACAAGTATTTAAAAGAGATTGCGACAATTCTAAAGATCAATAAAAATCTTACCTTCCATGCGGCCAGACACACTTTTGCCACAACGGTAACACTTTCCAACGGAGTTCCCATTGAGACGGTTTCAAAATTGCTTGGACACACAAAAATATCTACAACACAAATCTATGCTAGGGTACTTGAACAGAAAATATCATTGGATATGGATATATTAAGAAATAAGTTAACGAGGAATCTAGGATGACTAATTCCAACCTTTGTAATTCAAATCCTAAATAGACCGAGGGCTAATGCGATTTTTTGACCTGAACATATTTATTTTAAAAGGTTGGTTATAAACTCGCTTATTTTATTTTAGGAAATGATGGATTAGGCTAATTATTCATAACCACAGGCTTTTAGCCAAAATTTGATTAATTTTCTTCTTCATTTAACTTCACCTCCTCCTTATGAAATTATTAATCCCAGAACAAATTATATTTCCAAAATTAAATCCGTTTCAAAAATGAGTTCTTATTCCAGTTAGTAGCATATTGACATTTCCCTCTGCAAAAAAATGCTATATTACGGGGAATGCGCTTCAATACAGATGTTTGGAATATAAATATAATGCCTTCAATTTCCTTCAAAACTGGGAAGTGTTTAAATTCCATTTTACTCATCTTCTTTATAGTCGGGTTTACGAAAAGTTTGCTACAATAACAACTTCGTGTCTTAGCCCATTCCCCTAAATTCCGCATAAATGCATTCCGAGAAATTCACTTCATAACATAAGTCTTGGACACAAATCCAAAAATTCCGATATACATTACGTCGATCCTGCAGGGAATCCCTAGAACATTCCATTCCCATCTATAACTTTATATTCAAATCCGCTTTAAATCTTACATTAAATAGACAATACGTTTTTAATAAGCCGATCAGCCCATTTCCACTACATTTTGCTGAAAAAGCTGCATTTTGGGAAATGCGCTTCGCTAAATAATCTTGGACACAACTCCAAGCTTCCGATTTCCATTCCACTTGTCCGCACATTCCCGAGAAAAACGTGAAGCGGCCAAACTCCATTCCCATCTCCATCTTTGAAGTCAAGTCCGCTTTAAATCATACTTTAAATTGATAATTCATTTTAATAAGCCGATCAGCACATTGCCACTTCATTACGCGAAAAGCTCCATTACGGTCAAAGAGCTTCCCTAAAACTCTTGGACACCATAACCGATTTCTACTTTTCTTTCCGCTAACTCGATCATCTATGATATAATGGAACGCTACATTTCATTTCGAAATCGATTATGGAGTCAGCCAACAAAAAACAAATATTATTTATTGTTTGGTGCCGCTTCCTATCTTTTGGTATTTCACCAGGTCATTAGAAATACTTCCGCACCGCCACTGTTCAACCCTTTTTTGTGAGCAAAATACCAACATTTGGAAGTTGAACGGACTGCATAACCGGTCGCACACTCCCTTTTATAAGTCCTTATCCAATCCAAATATTGAAAATGTATAAGCAACAAAAAAGGTAACAGCGACGGCACTATGGGAAGTAAATCTAAAAACAAATGGTCTGAAATTTTACAAAAAGAACACCCTAAAAAAAACAAAAAAGGAAAACGCTCTGGATATAATAAGTAAATCGATTTTATAAAAAAATATATAAACGGTATGAAGATGTTGCCAAACGAATATTATGATCTATCTAAATTATTCAGACTTGAACGAAGAATCATAAAATTGACTTTTTGAAAGTTAAACAAAAAAGGTCGTACATAAATTAGGAAATGTGCCGAAGGAAATAACACCAATTTTGAACCAATAATCGAGGAAGAAGTATAATGGAATCTTTACAGTTATTTATATGTTTTCAATATTTGGAATCTCAAATATGCAATTCTAAAACCTTTGATACAATAATCGTTTTTATCATTTAAAATGAAAGCAAACCAATAAAAAAAAATAATATTTGAACTATTGGTTTACAGCATTTAAATTTAAGTCAGATTATCTATTTTTCACATTCGCCGATAGCTATACCCATTGAAAATAAAATACTAGAAATCCATTTTCCCCAAAATGGCAATTGGCTTTTGAGCCAGATTGTACAAAATTTTTGTCAGCCTGTGGCTGACGAAAAGGAGTAGCAAGAGGATAACACGCTATGCGATGTTGAGCACTCCTTTTTATTTTTAAAATACTATTATTCAGTTACTTGAAAAGAATTAAAGTTTATAACATTTAGCAATTTGCGTCAAATGACTTGAAAATGGCTGTAACTAGGGATGGATTTACGTCAAATGCATATAAAAGTGGAAGAAAATGGACTCATTTATCACTAACAGGATTAAATGCAAAACCGCTAAGAGTTTCCAACAATTTTCAAAAAATAATTAAATTCCTATTAGGAGGCTATGGTTTCGATACTTAATTTTTTTATCTACCACGAGATCTCACCAAAGGAAAATTTAGTTAAGACGAAAAGAACAATCGAGTCTAGTTCAAAGGAGGTGGATCAAGCACTAATCACTATGGCCTTTTCAACTTTTTTTGACATTAGGTCTGGGTTGTTTATCAATTAGTGATGTCTGTCGATGTTCTATATTGTATTCTTGTGGATTTTTAAAAAAGAACAAAAAACCTATGGCAAACAAAACGATGCTACCAGCAATTATAAAAGGATAATAAAAACCACCTGCAATTAACCAAGTCCCTAAAACGGGGCCTAGAATCTGGCCAATGCTATTGGTCGAACTCTGAATAGAAATATTCCTGCCAGTATTTTGCTTTGATATTAATGAAACCGCAGAAAGCAAATTTGGTGTTACCATAGCACCGCCAGCAGCAAAAACAACGATTAATCCATAAACCAAAAATTCATTGTTAAAAAATGGAAATGCTATTAAGGATATACCAGATATTAATAATCCTACAGCAATTTGTTTCTTCGCGGATAAGACCTTTTCTCCGTAAGTAGCGAAAACTGGCTGTAAAACAGCCATTATAGTCCCACAAAGCATAAAGCCAATGGCCACTTGACTACTGTTAAATTGTAATTCATCTTTACCATAAATTGAAAAAACAGTTTCAAACAAGGTCACTACAAATTGGATTACAAAGGATAGTGCCAGTAATACGATAAAGTATTTGGTAAATGTGAATCTTAAGCTCACTTTATGAGCCTCAAACTTATGTGCGCGAGAGGTGTTCTTAAGCCATTTCATAACAATGGATAGGACAATCAAGCCTAGTAAGGCAGCGAATAAAAATGGAACTGAAAATCGGTCTAAATGTAGCAGACCTAAAGTATATTTTAGATGAATGTCAGTCTGGGAAAGAAAACCACCAATAGCAGGTCCAAAAATAACACCAGAGCTAATGGCAACCCCAGACCAAGCCATTATTTTTGTTCTCCGCTTTGCAGAAGTGATATCACTTAAATAAGCATTACTAACCGGAATAACGGACGACGTGAATATCCCGCCAAATATGCGAGCTGCGTATAGCATTGTCAGCGATGTTGCTAGACCGGTAAATAATTGCATTATTACAAAACCAATAAGACCAATAATTATAATAGGTTTGCGACCATATCTATCTGAAAGCTTTCCCCAAACCACTACAAATAGTAACTGAAAAAATGGATAGATGCTTGTGAGCAATCCAATATGGAAGTTAATAAGGTTGGGGTCAAGATTGTCTTTTAATGCTAATCTTTCGGTATAATAAGGAAGGACTGGCAATAAAATTCCATATCCCAACATCACAACAAATAAACACAACAGGATTAAAAATATCCTGTTGCGTTTTTCTTTCCTCTCCATTATTTTTTACCGATTTTTCGCTTCAATAATTGTGCATTAATGGCTACAATAATGGTACTCAAACTCATAAATACAGCTCCTAACGCGGGTCCTAAAACAAAGCCCGAAGAATATAGTACGCCAGCAGCTAATGGAATGGCAACTACGTTATATCCAGTTGCCCATATTAGATTCTGAATCATTTTATTGTAAGTAGCTTTCCCAAATAAAATTAGGTTTGCAATATCCTGCGGGTTGCTATTTACCAAAATAATATCGGCAGTTTCAGCAGCTACGTCTGTCCCAGAGCCAACGGCAATTCCAACATCAGCTTTTGCAAGAGCAGGTGCATCATTTACACCATCGCCCGTCATAGCTACAAACTCTCCCTTGTTTTGTAACTCTGTCACAATTTCCACTTTTTGATGAGGTAATACTTCAGAATAGTAACCGTCCAAACCAAGTTTGTCGCTAACCGCTTTTGCTGTTATTTCATTGTCCCCCGTTGCCATCAAGACCTTGATGTTATTCTTTTTAAATATTTTGATAGCTTCGGCAGATTCTGGTCTTATTTCATCGGCTAGAGCTATATATCCTGCTAATTGGCCATCAATTAATACAAATACAACAGTTTCAGCAGCATCACTATAAGCATCTTTTGGAATTTCTATTTTTTCATCCCTTAAAAAACCAGGGCTAACCACTTTGACTTGCTTCCCTTCTACATTTGCCTCAACACCTTTACCAGTAATGGCATTAAAGTTTTCAGGCTTTGGAATGGTCATATTATCTTCTTTGACTTTTTTAATGATACCTACGGCGATAGGATGTTCTGAACTTTGTTCCAATGCACTAGACAGTCGCAAAATCTCTTCGGTTGAATAGGATTTATTTACAGATTCAATTCTGGTAACGCCAAAATCCCCTTTGGTCAATGTTCCTGTTTTGTCAAATAATAAAACGGATATTTTACGTGATTCTTCAAAGGCGGTTCTATTCCTAATCAATAAACCATTTTGCGCAGATACTGCGGTAGAAATGGCAACCACAAGTGGAATGGCAAGACCAAGTGCGTGTGGACAAGCAATAACCATAACGGTAACCATTCGTTCCAATGCATATACAAATGGGAAGCCTAAAATCAACCAAACCGCCAATGTCCCAAAACCGATACCCAAAGCAATATAAGTCAACCATTTTGCAGCCCTATCTGAAAGGTTTTGCATTTTGGATTTGGTCTTTTGTGCTTCCTCAACCATCGTAATGACCTTGTTGAGATAGCTGTCCTTTCCCGTGTGCTCAACTTTTACTTTTAGCGTGCTATTACCATTTACCGAACCACCAATGACTTTATCTTTTTCTTCTTTTTTTACTGGTTTCGATTCTCCTGTTAGCATAGATTCGTTTAGATAACTTGAACCTTCTATGATAATACCATCAGCAGGAACTTTCTCTCCGGGCTTTACCAATATTACATCGTCTTTCAATAAATCTTCAAGTGAAATATCTTCGATAGTATCGCCCTTTACCCTGTGGGCTTCAGCAGGCATCATACTTACGAGAAGCTGTAAGGCTTTTGAAGCACCCAAAACACTCTTCATTTCTATCCAATGACCAATAAGCATAATAGCGATTAGAGTTGCCAGTTCCCAGAAAAAGTCAACACCACTTAAACCAAAAACAGTTGCAGAACTGTAGAAATAAGCAACACTTATTGCCATAGAAATAAGCGTCATCATCCCTGGCGCACCATTCTTTATTTCTGAAACAAAACCTTTAAGAAAAGGCCAGCCACCATAGAAATATACAATGGTAGAAAGTGCAAAAAGTATATATGGATTACCCGGAAGTAATAATTCATACCCGAAAAACCCCTGAATCATCGGCGAGAAGAGTAATATGGGAACGGTAAGTGCAAGCGTTACCCAGAATCGTTTCTTGAAGTCGGCAATCATCATTTTATGATGGTCGTGACCCATTTGTCCGTGACCCGGATTATGTCCTGAATGGTCATCTTTTCCGTGGTTCATTTTAGAATGGTCTTCTTTTTTGTCTTTCATCTTTGAATGATCCATTTTCGAATGGTCTATTTCCTCGTGTTTGTCGTGTTCGTGATTTTCCATTATAGTATTGTTTAAGTGTTATCGTAATTTTTTTCTCATTGTTTCCGAAATGTTTTCAGAATACATACCGTAAGCATCTACCAATAGACCTTTAATTCCGTCTTTGGAAGAAATAGCATATAAAATGCTATTATCATCAGTACTGCTCATTCCCTCAAAGCGATAGGTTTTGTCTACTTTAAAATCTTCAGGATGAATCTCAAGTTACAGCGAAGCACATTCCAAGCATTCAGGCGTTAAGTTGAAGTCATAGGGATATTCGTTTGCCTGTAAATCGTTAATAGCTTCTGAAAGGGTATCGTAATTTTTCATTTGTCTTTATTTATAGTTTATTGTAAAATAACTACCATCGGCTTCAGTAAATTTCTGAAAGGTCAATAAACCTTTTCCATTTAATTTCTCGTTAACGGTATAGTTGAGTTGCTTAATGCGAATTCCCCACGCATAGGCCTTAATATTGATTTTTGATACAATATTGTTTCTATTACTCGATAATTTTCGGTCGTAAATCTTGATAATGCTTTTTGAACCGAAAAAGTTTAGCAAACCCGAATCAAAACTCATTTCCAGTTCAATATCTTCCAAGTTTTCCAAATCGTATAGCTCTTTAAAATTTTTAGAAGTGGTATTGATTTCGGTCTCCTTTGATTTTGGGTTTGAAAACGGAAATGCCATTACCATTACACTAGCTTCATCTGGTTTACAGCGATAAATCGTTGTGTATTTATCGGTGGTTTTTTTGTCCTTGTCAAACAATTCGGTAATTACCTCAATTTCATAGTATGCATTCTTTTCAATGGCTTCTCCAGCTTCAAAAGTCTGTTTGTTTAAAAAGCTGCCTTCTTCGTCAAAATTTTCCCGAACTACAACTCTGCCTGAAATCTGCCCAATGAGCATTTCAGTTTGTCCATTCATCGTGAGGTTGAATAGGATAAAAAATAGTATGAAGCTTTGTTTTCTCATATATGGTGCATTAATTTCTTTACTTCTTTTGCCATTACATCGCTCAAATCAATAGCATTTGAAGGGTGCGGAATGGTGTTGCAGGTTACTATTTTTTCTACACCGGAATCCAACAAATCTTGATAGGCATTACCTGAAAAAACTGCGTGAATGCCAACGCATATTGGTGGTTTCATTCCTGCTTTTTTTAGGTGTTTTACAGTCTCAATCATTGTACGCGCAGTCGAGATAATATCATCCACCAAAATAGGTGTGGCATCTTTGTATTTATCTACATCTGGAACCGAGACTTCCACATCACGGTCGCCGTGACGCACTTTCTGTAATACCGTAAATGGTACTCCTGCATTTTTGGCAACCTCGGAAACCCATTGCTCACTTTCAGAGTCGGGACCGATAAGAACAGGATTTTCAACATTTTCCTTTATCCATTCTGAAATAGCATTAGCTGCGTGAATGACTTTGTTCGGGATGTGATAGACTTCGCCCAAAGAGCTTATTCTGTGCAAGTGAGGGTCAACCGTGGTAATGCTATCGGCAAATCCAGAAATCAATTTCCCGAAGAAGCCAGAGGTTACGCCTTCCCCTTCATTAAATACTTTGTCCTGACGCATATAGGCGAGATATGGCGCTACTAAACAAGTACACATAGCTCCAAGTGATTTTGCCGTGTGGCTCAAAAAGTAAAGCGGTAACAATTTTTCGTCTGGTTCGTGTAAAGTGCAGACTAATACGACACATTTATCTTTTACATCAGATAATATACGTGTATAGGATTCTCCATCTGGGAATTTTCGAAATGTAGCTTTTCCTACTTCGGCATCCATTTTTTTTGCCAAAAGTTCTGTGAGTTCTTCATTTCCGGGAAGGCTGAATAATATAGTTTTCATAGTATATTTTTAATTTATGGTTATAATATCGTTGTGGTTATTTTTATAGTCCATAGCGTAATTAAGTTCGCCTTTGGATTCTGCATATAGCGTGTACAGTAATTGGTCTTTTTCAATTTTGTCGTTTAAATGGACATTCAATGAAATCCCTGCCGATTTAGATTGAGGTGCACCTGAAAGCTTGGCGAGTTTAGCAATCTTTCTGTTATCTATTCTTTCTAAAACCCCAGATTTTTCTGCTTTAATCTCGATTTTATAAGGTGCTAAAACAGGTTTTGAAAAGCGACCTTGGGCTTTACAAATGGCAATAAATTTTTTATAAGCTTTTCCAGATTCGAGTACTTTTTGTGCAGTCTTATATCCTTTCCCTTTTTCAACTTTTCCAGAAAGTTCCAATAGTTCCCCTGCTAAAAACAACGCTCTTTCCAATAGATCTTTGGGTGCATCAGCTTCATTTTTTAAGACCTTTAATATATCGATAGCTTCTAATGTAGGACCAATACCTCTCCCAACTGGCTGCGTACCATCTGTAATAACAACTTTCACTTTTAAACCCACAGCTTTGCCTACCGTTTCCATATGTTCTTGTAATTGCTGTGCCATTTTCGTACTTCGTACCTTGGCGGTTTCTCCTACGGGAATATCAATAATAACGTGTGTGGATCCTGCCGCAGCTTTCTTTGAAAGTACCGAAGCAATCAATTGTCCTTCACTATCAATATCTAACGCTTTTTCAATTTTAATGAGCACATCATCCGCAGGACTTAATTGCGCCGTTCCTCCCCACACGATACAACCACCTTCATTTTCTACCACATTTTTTATTTCTTCGGAAGAAAGCGTAACATTGGTCAACACTTCCATAGTGTCAGCCGTTCCTGCTGGCGAAGTGATGGCTCTGGAAGAGGTTTTGGGCATTGTAAGTCCATAAGCAGCAACAATGGCAACTATCAATGGCGTTGTTCTATTGCCAGGTAATCCGCCAATACAATGCTTATCAACCACGATTTCTTTGTTCCAGTCCAATTGCTTACCGGAAACAATCATAGCTTTCGTGAGGTCGGATATTTCATTTATATCCATCCTGCCACCTGCACAGGCTGTAATGAATGCCGAGAGGTGGATGTTGGAATAATCTCCCTGAACAATATCTGTGATGATTTCATTATAAGCGTTATAATCCAATTTTTGATTATAGATTTTGGCCCTTACGTGGCTTAAGGATTCAATTGGCTCCAAGTGTGAAACGTATAAGGTTTCATTTGGGGAAACATTTAGTTTTTCGGCAGCTGAATCTGAAAGTCCAATTTCATTTGGCATCAGAATATCTGAATTTAAAATATTAAGACTTGCTACGATTGAGGTGCTTGCATTGGATATTCTAATTCGGGTAAGTGCCTCAAATCCTTCTGAAACGCAAACGTGGCAATCTTCTCGCATATACACCACATTCTCATTTTGGGTGTAGATTCCGAGATGTTTGTATTTTAATATGTTTGAGTTTTGTTCCATATTTTTCTTAATTATTAAAATTTTGTATCTAATCTATTTCTTCAATAGTGTACAATTGTGGTATTTGAGCATCCCATCCATAGGTTTCTTTGATGCCTTTTTGAAGTGCTTCCGCACTTTCTTTTTCGCCGTGTACAATGAAAATCCGTTCGGGTTTGTTTTTTATCTTACTCATCCAATCCATAAGTTCTGCGTGGTCAGCGTGTGCCGAGAGACCTTCAACTTCAGCTACCTGCATTTTAAAAGGTACCCATTTTCCGTACACTTTTAGTTCCTTTTCGCCTTCCAACAATTTTCTACCACGGGTTCCTTCAGCTTGATAACCTACAAATAGCAAGGTGTTATTAGGGTTTTGGGCTTGGGTTTCGAGATAATTGAGTATTCTCCCACCTGTTAGCATTCCACTTCCTGCAATCACGATTTTTGGTGTATTATCAGTTCGCAAATCCATAGTTTCGCGATAACTTTTTACCACCGTGAAATGTGAACACATTTCATCACATTCATTATCTTTTAGCCTATGCCAATCTCTCGTGCGGTGGAAGAGCTCCAATACACTAGCGCCCATTGGGCTATCCATAATCATTTGTACTTTGGGTATTTTGTTCTCCTTGAGTAATTTCCAAAAAATAAGCATCATCAATTGAGCGCGTTCTACAGAAAAGCTAGGAACAAATAGGCTGCCGCCTCTATCAAAAGTGTCTTTGACTAATTTTTCAATTTGCGGAATAGCATCCACTTCATCAGGATGAAACCTTCCTCCATAAGTAGATTCTATGAATAGTACATCTGCCTTTTTTGGTTTTAAAGGTGGATACAATAGTAAATCGTTTGTTCTTCCAATATCTCCCGAGAACACAAAGCGTTTTCCGTGTACATCCAGCTCGATGTAAGTTGCACCCAGAATATGTCCGTTATACTGAAATCGAGCCCTGATGCCATCAAATAATGGAATCCATTGTGCCTGCGGAACGCCCTTAAAATGTGGAATGGTTTTTTCTACATCTTTTAAATCGTAGAGTGGTTCTGCTGGGCTATGCTTGGAATAACCTTCCTTGTTGGCACGTTCGGCTTCCTGTTCCTGTATTTTACCACTATCATTAAGTATGATTTCCGCGATGTCCAACGTTGGATTGGTGCCATATATAGGTCCCTTAAATCCTTGTTTTACTAACCTTGGCAGATATCCAGTATGGTCCAAATGGCCGTGTGTTAGCAAAACCATATCAATTTCTGAAACTTCCACAGGTGGATATTCCCAGTTTTTAAGGCGTAATTCTTTTAACCCTTGAAAAAGCCCGCAGTCTATGAGTATTTTTCTATCTCCTGTGTCCACTAAATATTTTGAGCCGGTTACTGTACCTGCTGCGCCCAAAAAGTGGATGTTTATTTTATTGTTTTTCATTTGTCGTTATTTTTAAAACGTTACTCAGAATTTGCATCAATAGACAATCTGCCAGTTAGTTCCCACCACAACAAGAAGGGGCGGTACTTTGGTCTTTTTCAGTTGTAGATAAAGCCACTATTTCCTTATATAAACCGTGGAAATCTTCTTTAATAAGTTGCGCTATTTTTTTTGCAGCTTTTGGGTCTGTACTTACCATTTCCAATACTGTTTCAAAAGCCTCTTCCAGCAATTTGGTATCATCTTCCAAGGCTTCGTAAAATGGTTCGAAATCTATGCTGCTCTGTTGTTGCAATGCTTCAGTTTTCATAAGTTTTGTATTTAAGAGTGTTACACTTTTTATCGTTAATTGCTTTTACATAGCGCTTCTGAATCTTCTAAAATCTTTTTGTGTCTTTTTTTATCAATTCCTATCTGCTTCAATAGCGTAGGATTTTCGTGAAGCTCTTTGCAGAGCACAATGTCTTTATCCAATAGTTTTGTTTTTTCGGCCTTGGTCAGCGTAGTTAATGCTGTTAAAGGATGCAGCCCCAACTTATCTATTCTATCTTTCAAACCGTTTCCCATAGGATAATCCCAACTTGTCAATAACAATCCTATACATGTACCATATTGAATCGCGTCAGTTGTAAATCGCGTATTGGTGTACACACCTCCTTTATGAAGTTTAGTTTCGTGGCCTTCTTGATGTTCCCACTTCGCTTTTACATCCAAAAATCTGGACTGGATATAGAGCGGGATTTTTACATTACAAGTCCTTCCTTGGTCACTATGGTATTTGCATTCAATCATATAATGTTTGTTATCTTTTTGCACTATCACATCTATTTCGTGCTGCACACAATTACCCTGCACAATCACACCAACTTTTGTTGCATACCCTTCGTGCGCAAATAGTTTTCCCACAAGCTTTTCAAAAGGAAAACCAGAGGGGCCCAATTCCATCAGGGCTTTTTTGAGTTTGTATTTTGAAGCACTTACTCTCGATTTGCCCTTTAGCATTTTGAATGCCATTTGATAGATTTTTTTGGTGGTAATTCCGTCATATAATTGGTCTTCAACTTGCGCTACTATTTGCTGAATCAATTCTTCATTAGCTTGGGAACGTCTTAAGGAATTGATAAGCTTATCCACATCAAAAGGGACTACGTCGCCAGAATACTTCACTATGTTGATTGAATTTTTCATTTTTTAATATGTATTGTCATTACTGGAAGTTCAGAATGATTGGTTACACCTTCGGCAATACTTTTTGAGAATAAGCTTAAAAAGCCTGTCTTTCCGTGGGTGCTCATTGCAATCAAATCTGCTGACTGATGTTTTAAAAAGGTATTGATGCCTTCTTCCACCGAAGACTCGTTATGCACGCTCATTGAAAACTTCTTCAAGTCAGGAAATTTTTCAAGGAATTCTTTAACTGGGTTCAAACCAAGTTCAATGCTATTAAAGTCCGTTTCTGTATTTATACGTAACAAATGGATTTTGGCATCGCACTTTTGAGCTATAGAAAGAACTTCTTGAAACGGATGACTAACATCTTCTTCAAAAGCAGAGACAAATAGAATATCCTTAAAGGGAAAAGCTACTTCCTCCTCCTTGACCACGATAATTGGTGCATTGGCTTTACGTACAATCTTCTCAACGTTACTACCCATTATCTCCCTTACGCGACCCTTTGTACCGCTACTTCCAGTAATGATAAAATCGTGGTGGAAATGGCCGGAATGTTCCATAATATCTTTTTGTCCTGAATCGAACTGAAGAAAGGTACGACACTTTAATCCATGGTGTTCTGCCATTCTTTCTAGTTCAAGTAATTTGGATTTTACAATGCCAATCTGCTTAACGGTTTCGGGATAGCGCTTTTCTTTGAGCTTGTCCAGTTTTACCCAATCGACAGGTGTCGTCATTAAATGAAGAAAGTGTATTTCGGCATCATATAATTTTGCCATTTTAATCCCAAGATGAGCTGCTTTGTTACAATTTTCAGAGAAATTGGTGGGAACGAGTATGTTTTTCATAATTTTTCAATTTTAGGCTTGACTTTTATTGGGCAGTATAACCACCGTCGATTACCAATTCGGAACCGGTCATAAACTTTGATTCATCCGAAGCTAGATATACGACTCCATAACCTATGTCATCTGGTTCTCCCAAATGCCCAATAGGATGCAGGCTTTCTAATTGCTTTTTACCTTCTTCTACATCACCTTGGGCTTTAAGGAAATTTTCTACCATTGGTGTCCATATATAAGCTGGATGAATGGAATTGACACGGATGCCATAACCCTGTTTCGCGCAATGAAGTGCAGCAGACTTGGTAAATAAAGTTACACCACCCTTACTTGCATTATATGCAGCTAAATTGGGGTCACCAATAAGGCCTTCAATCGAAGAAAAGTTAATGATTGAGCCTCCTTCTCCGGTCTCTTTCATAGCCTTAATAGCGTATTGGGTACCTAGGAAACTGCCATCCAAATTGATGCTTAAAAGTTTTTTCCAGTCTGCAAGCGTTATCTCTTCCACGTTTTTACCAATTGCTATACCAGCAGCATTAGCCAGAATATGTAGCTTTCCAAATGTTTTGAGCGTAGTCTCGATTACCTTTTTCCATTGATTTTCTTTGGATACATCTTGTTTGATGAATATGGCCTTACCGCCATTATCTTTGATTTGTTGGACTACTTTATTTCCGTTTTCTTCATCCAAATCTGTTATTACTATTTTTGCTCCTTCGCGTGCCAATAAAATAGCACTTGATGTTCCTAATCCAGAGGCACCTCCTGTGACAATGGCTACTTTATTTTTTACTCGATCCATAATTTAAATTTTAAGTGTTTATAAAAGTTTTGTTTTTTTAAATTCCAAATAGTTCTAAAAGTTTGTGAAGCTCATCGTTTATTTGATGTTGCTTTACCACCCCTTTAAAAGGGGTTAGATGTAATTGATTGTTTAAAACTCCCACCATTACGTTCTTTTTCTCTTGTAAAAGTGTTTTTACAGCTGCCACTCCAAGCCTAATTCCCAACATTCTATCTAAAGCCGAAGGGTTTCCACCTCTTTGCACGTGTCCAAGTTTCGTAATACGTAAATCGACATTTGGATTGACTTCCTTTATTTTTGATGAAACAATTTCGACACCTATTTCATCGCCTTCGGAAACCACGACAAGAAAAGCATCTTCGCTATCGTACTTTTTAACCTTATCCAATAGGTTAATAAAGTCTTTACCACTCTCTGGAATTAGTATGGCATCGGCACCTACCGTCAGTCCTGAATGAATAGCAATGTAACCTGAATCCCTGCCCATAACTTCCACTATAAATACTCGGTTATGAGATTCGGCAGTATCTTTTATTTTATCAATATTTTCAATGGCAGTGTTTACTGCGGAATCAAAACCAAGTGTATAATCAGTGCCTGAAATATCGTTATCGATAGTTCCCGGAATACCAATAAAAGGGATGTCACATATTTCTGAAAAGGCCAATAGCCCTTTAAAAGTGCCATCACCACCAATCGCAATCAAAGCATCAATCTTATTTGTTTTTAAGGTTTGAAAGGCTTTTTGACGACCTTCCAATTCCATAAAGCGATTGCTTCGTGCTGTTTTTAGGATGGTGCCCCCTTTTTGGATCACTTTCTGTAATTCGTGTGATTTTAATGGAACTAAATCACCATCGATCAATCCTTCATATCCTTTTCGAAAACCACTTACTTTTATGCCATTTACTTCAGCAGTTTTTGCAATAGCGTATAATGCCGCATTCATTCCAGGGCTGTCACCTCCAGATGTAAATACGCCTATATGTTTTATAAATTGATTCATTATTTTATATTTCTATTTACAATAGTTTACCCTATTGTAATTTTATCGTCCAGATAAACTTTCTGAACGGATTGTAATACTTTCACCCCTTCAGCGAACGGTTTTTGAAACGCTTTTCTTCCCATAATTAAACCGGAACCTCCAGCTCTTTTATTGATGACAGCGGTTGTTACAGCTTCGGTTATATCTGATTCGCCTTTGGAACCACCACCTGAATTTATTAATCCTATTTTTCCCATATAGCAATTGGCGACTTGTAATCTGCATAGGTCAATGGGATGGTCTGTGGTAAGCGTTTTGTACATTTCATCATCATATTTTCCAAATCCTATTTCTTTAAATCCGAAATTATTGGTCGGTAATTTTTGCTTGATGATATCTGCCTGAATGGTAACGCCCAAATGATTGGCCTGTCCTGTTATATCGGCAGCCGCGTGATAATCTTCTTTTTCAGTTTTAAAAGCTTCGTTTCGGGTATAGCACCATAAGATGGTCGCCATTCCTAAATTATGTGCTTCTTCGAAGGCTTCAGCTATTTCTTTAAGCTGTCGGTTGCTTTCCTCCGAACCAAAATAAATGGTAGCACCAACGGCAACCGCTCCCATATCCCACGCTGCTTTTACCTTCCCAAAGAGTGTTTGGTCATATTTATTGGGATAGGTAAGTAGTTCATTATGATTAATCTTGACGATGAACGGAATTTTATGGGCGTATTTTCGGGCGTTTAATCCCAATACACCAAAAGTGGAAGCCACACCATTGCAACCAGCTTCAATAGCGAGTTTTATAATATTTTCTGGGTCAAAATAATCGGGGTTTTTATAGAATGAAAAGGCTGCGGTATGCTCAATTCCTTGGTCTACTGGAAGGATACTTAAATATCCAGTCCCTCCCAGATTTCCGTGCTTGTATAATTGGGCAAGACTTCGCAGTACTTGCGGATTTCTGTTACTATTGCCAAATACCGTTTCAAGACTATTTTTGCTTGGGGTTTGCAATTCATCCTTTGTTATTTTTTCACAAACGTGATCCAGATAATAATCAGCGTTGTTTCCCAGATTCTGTATTATGTTTTCGTATGTACTCATAATTCTATTTTTATAGATTCATAATATTAATTTCTCATTTTTCACATAGAAAAATTTTACAATATCTTTCCATAGTTCGGTCTCTTTAATATCATAGAACCCAGCTTCTATTAAATTCTGTCTGGTTCTGCGGTTAATGTTAGAACCCATAACATTTACAGGTATGAAATTGAACCAATCCATTAGTGTACCTAAAACTTTACCTTTACTTCTAACGTGCTCCAACATAATGAGCTGACCATCTGGTTTGAGAACTCTTTTAATTTCTTTTAGACCTTTTACGGGATCTGGAACAGAACAGAAAACACAACTTGTAATTACGGTATCGAAAGTGTTATCCTCAAAGTTCATATCTTGCACATCCATTTCTAAAAAAATTGCATTGGGCAATTCATTCTTGTATTTTGCTTTATCTAGCATATTTTTACTAAAGTCAATAGCTGTTAAACTAATATCTTTAACATAGTATGGAAGGTTTTTACCAGTGCCAACTCCAACTTCAAGGGTCTTACCATTTACCTGCTGGATAAGTTCTTTTCTCCATTTAGCAAAACCACTTGTTCCCATAGGTTTTTCCATTGAGTCAAAATATTTAGCTATTCTGTCGTAGCGATTTTTTATTTTTCTATTAGTGTCCATTTGTGTTTCTTTATCCAATAGATAAGCTTTGATTTGTTTTCAAGATGGATTTTGAACCATCAGTTTCAATTCCAGTAAGTGCTCTAATGGCATCGATAGTTTCAGGTATTACAATAGCTTGGTTATCCACCACATAGGCATAGAATAATTCATCGTCCACGACTTTCAGCATATCTTCCCAAAGGGCAACTTCATACATATCGCCCCAAGGCCTTCCCATATCCAAAAACATTTCCTTAATGGTATTGTTGGAAACCAAACCTTGGTCATATTGAATTAGTTTAATACGGCTGGACGTTCTAAAAGCATTAAGCACTTCTTCTTTTGTGACCTTCTTTTTCAATTTCACATTCCAATAGTGCATATGGCTTAAGGTTTCAGGCACTTTTACTGCGGAAGTGATGACATCCAAATCTGGATCGACACTTTTGGCATCAGGACCTTGATGGCTAGGAATATCTCTTTCGGGAACCATCGTGTTCATAATACCACCTAAATGGCTTTCCCAAGGATCTGTCGCTCTTCTTAAAAGTGTACCTCTAGCATAATCCAATAAATCAGCTCTTTTTAGGGCAGTTAATGTTCTTAAAATAGAGGTGGTATTACAGGAAACAACCCTTGTAGCATTTAGATTTATAGCTGATTTATAATTGTTTTCGGCACTAAAGGAATGACCTGTAGTTTCGTGTTTTTCGCCACCCTGAACAATAAATTTGATGCTTTTTTCTTTATAGATTTCTACATTTTGAGCTGCAATTTTTTTAGGTGTACAGTCCACCACGAGATCTGATTTCTTTAAAAGATCTTGCATATTGCCTTTTACTGAAATCCCTTCTGACTTCATTTTATCAGCTGCTTCTTCGGTAGCTGCGTAGATGTCATACTCCTTTCTTACGGCATTTTGTATTCGCCAATCGCTAATGATATCGCACACTCCCGCAAGTTTCATATCGTCTTGTAAATTGATGGCATCGGCCACCCTTTTTCCAATGACTCCGTATCCTATAACTGCTATGTTTTTCATTATTTTTTATTTAATTGATTTTTAGGTTATTGTTTCAATACCTTTTTTCTATTGGGTTTCAATTTTAAGATATCTATAACGGCCTCTATCAATAAGAGGCCGAAGTTTCCAGAACTGACGGTTATCCACAGCATCCACCACCCGATTTTTTTGGCGCATTGGTCTCTTGCTCTCCTGCAACACTATAATTGCCGGCTTTTGATAATGCCGCCTGCAATTGTGCGGTGCTTACAGTGCTATCTGCTTGTATCACTGCTTGTGGTGGAGAAAGACTTACCGATACCGCTTTTACCCCTTCTATTTGACTCAATGCTTTTTCAACGGTCTTTACACAACCGCCACAGGTCATTCCTTTAATTTCTACTTGTTGTTCCATGATCTTGATTTTTTAATTGTTATTAATTTTTATATAAACTGTTTTTACTCCTTCTATCAATTATCTACTCTTTATTGTTGCTTTTCTATTTCATATTTCTGAGTATTAAATAGTAACTACATTTTTTCATTAACAGGTTTGTGGTCGTCCATTCCCATCTGCATATTACCTTCGTCGTCTGTATGCGAAATCATAAATAGACGTTGCGCAACAAGTATTAAAACAATCCCAATGGCTGCAACGATAAGAACCAATGGATCGTTCAAGTATTTTAAATATAGAAAGGCAGTGAGCACCGCGATATCCATTACTATGGCTATTAAGGGAATGAGAGGTTGAAATTTTACTTCTTTTTTTAGGTGGCGGAAAAGCCCCCAGTGAATTGCAATGTCCATAATGAGATAGAATATAGCTCCTAAGGAAGCAATCCTTGTTAAATCAAGTAGCGCAGTGAGTAAAATGGCAAGTGAAACCGTGAATATGAGGGCGGGATTTTTAAAGTTCCCCATTCTTTTTAGAGATGGAATCTGCTTCATATTACTCAACATAGCCAGTAAGCGTGATGCCGAAAATACACTTGCGATAACGCCTGAAACTGTTGCTACAATGGCTATAGCTATGGTAATCCAAGAACCCCATTCCCCAAAAACAGGTTGTGCAGCAGCCGCCAATGCATAATCTTTTGCTTCGATTATTTCAGGAATGCTTAAACCTCCTGCAACAGCCAATGCCAAAGCGACATATATGACCGTACAGATAAGAATGGAAAACACAATGGATTTCCCGAGGTTCTTGTGTGGATTTTTAATATCTCCACCCTGATTTGTAATAGTAGTGAACCCTTTATAAGCAAGAATCGCCAATGCCAAGGCAGCAACAAACCCGAATCCTTGTGGCAATGCTTCGGTATTTTTTGGAATATAGTTTCCAGTAATATCTGCAAATCCAGAAACTATTAGACCAGCAATGGCGAGTATTGCTATACCTGCAACTTTAATAATTGCCGTAAAGGTGGCAGTTGTGCCAATTACTTTATTACCTAGAATATTCACGATATAGGCTGTTACCAAAAGTAGAATACCAAGAACGGATGCGTAACCAGCAAAACTATCTGGGAACAAGCGAAGTGTATAGGCGCCGAAAGTGCCTGCTACCAAACTTTCTGAAACTACCATTGAGACATACATCAATAAAGAAAAGACACCTGTTGTAGTTCCTGGGCCATAGGATTTATTTAAAAATTTAACGACACCTCCAGAAGAAGGAAAAGCGTTTGAGAACTTTACATAAGAATAAGAACTGAAACCCACCACAATGGCACCTGCAATAAAAGCAATCGGGAATAAATCGCCCACTAGCTCTGCTATTTGTCCCATTAGGACAAATATGCCAGCACCAATCATTACGCCAGTGCCAAGAGAAATTGAACCTATTAAGGAAAGCTTATTATTTTTGTCTTTGGTGTTTTTCATCTTTAAATTATTTCTTCGTGTGATAGATTGATGATTTTGGTTTAAAACTCCTAATAATCACGCGATTGCTCTTTTCATAAGTGAAATAGCTTACCGCCCAATTAAAACCAACCATTAATCTATTTCTAAATCCGCTTATGGATAGCAAGTGTACAATAGACCATAACAACCAAGCGAAATAACCTGCAAACTTGAACTTGCCCAAATCAGCTACTGCCTTACGTTTTCCTACCGTTGCCAATGAACCTTTATCTTTATATTCAAAAGATTTTATGGGCTCATCTTTAATAAGTTTCAATAATGTGTCGCCAAGATATTTCCCTTGTTGAATAGCGGCTTGCGCTACTTGTGGATGTCCTTTTGGTGTCTCTTCTGTAATTATAGACGCGATATCGCCTATGGCAAAAATGTTTTTGTAACCTTCTACTTTTAAACTGGAATCGGTTTTTATACGGTTGCCTTTTACCACGTGTTTTTCATCTATTCCTTTTGGAAATTGCCCTTTAACACCTGCTGTCCAGATTAGATTTTTTGCTAAAATGATCTTTCCGCTTTTTGTGGTAACCTGTGAGCCGTCATAATCACTAACCGATTCATTGAACAGCACTTTCACATTTAAGTCTTTCAAATACTTCAAGGTTTTAGTAGAAGCTTTATCGGACATTGTGCTCAACAACTCATCAATGGCTTCTATCAAGTAAATGTTCATTATGGAAGAAGGGTACTCTGGATAATCCTTCGGTAGAATATATTTACAGAATTCTGCCAAAGCTCCAGCCATTTCTACGCCAGCGGGACCACCACCCACAATAACAAAATTGGTCAGGGCATCCCTTTCTTCTTCATCACAAGTTATTGCAGCCTCTTCCAGGTTTTGCAGCATCATATGGCGAATGTTGAGGGAATCACGAATATCCTTCATCCCCAAACTGTTTTCTTCTACGTTATCCATCCCAAAAAAATTGGTAGTCGTACCCGTAGCCAGCACCAGGTAATCGTAATGAACTTTTCCTTTGGAAGTTATTAGGGTATTTGAAGAAGGTTGAATTTCTTCGACTTCGGCCAAACGAAATAATACATTTTTATATCCATTGATTTGTTTTCTGAATGGAAATACAATACTGTCAGGTTCCAAGGCACTCGTTGCCACTTGATAAAATAAAGGCTGAAACTGATGGAAGTTATTTTTATCGAACAACACAACTTGAAGCTCTTTGTGCTTCAGTTTTTCTACCAAAGCCAATCCGGCAAATCCTCCACCAATGATAACAATACGTGGTAATTTGGTGTCTGGAAGACAAATTTCATCGGTTATCTTGCAAGTAGATTCTTTTGTGTTATTATTTGATTGGTTAACATTCATATTTAGTTTTGACTTTATAACTTTTTGCGGTGTTTTGGTGTCAGCTTTATATTCTTAATTCTCATCTTTTTCTTTCACAATCAGTACCGAACATTTTGCGTGCGTTGCTAAATATTGTGAAACAGAACCCAATAATAAGCGTGAAAATGCTCCTTGCCCTTGTGAGCCAACAACAATTAAATCTGCATCAAAGGATTCAGCTTTTTCTAAAATTTCTCTTTTAGGAAGACCACTAACAACACTTGTTGTGATAGTAAGCGAGCTATTTTTTTCTGTTAAAACTTTGATAGCTTCGGAAATAATTTTCTCCCCTATTTTTTGTGCATTTTTTATAGCTTCATCAGGGTATGTGTAAAGTGTTGCAGTTGTTGAATCTGGCCCTGAAATTGGCATTGCGCGATGCTCATAAACGTTTATAATACTAACTTCGCTATCATTTGGCAAAGGCATTTTTGCAAGTTCTGTAACGGCTGATTTACTAAAATCTGAACCATCTATTGCTAGTACTATTTTCATAATTTGAATGTTTTATTAATTATAGTTTTTATTAATACAAGCTTTATTTAACTTCATAAGCTTTAGCCAGTCTAAATTTAGAGAGGATATAATTAGCCTAATGACGGCTTAACCTGTTTTTTATGCCATATCAAAATAGGTAGGTAGTACTCCATATTCTGAGTAACAGCGGTTCATTTAAACCAGTGGTTACAGCAATGAGGCTCATTTTGCATTTCTTTTCTCTAGTCTTTTTTGACAAATAGATTATTGCTTAAAGTGCAAGAAGAATTAGAGACCGTATAAACCAGACATATTGCATAAAGGCTAAATAGTGCTTCTATTTCTTAACTCTTATTTGGGCATTGTAAAATGCTCCAATACAAGCTCCTATAAGCCATCCCAGAATGAATGTTTGAACAATCCCAAAGAACGCTTCCAATAGAGGAACATCCATCCTAATAATATTTGTAGTGTCCAAGCCGTGCAATAGGCTATTAAAAAAGATAATTGTACCTTCTTGACCTGCCGTTCTCATTACAATCATACAGCCCAAATAAAGCAAGGCTCCTGTTAGACCAAAAGCAAAACCGAGTTTTTTTATGTTTAATCGATACATGATTTTTTAGTTTTAAATTAATTTTTTGAGTTTAAAATCTTTCTTGATTCTTTAAATTTTTCCTTGGATATTTCCCCTTTCGCAAATTGCATTTTCAAAATATCCAATGGGCTTTCTTTCTTTGATTTTTGATAAGGTATGTCTGTGGGAATGAAAAATATCCAGGCCAAGAAAAAAAACCAGATAATCCACCATATATAATGCATACCGCCGTAGTTACTCATAATATCCGTATTTAAAGATTAATGTTTTTAGTACTATCGGAGGTCAAGATCTTTTTTGAATCCTCAAATTCTTCCTTAGATATTTCACCAATGGCAAAACGCTTTTTCAAAATATCCAAAGGGCTTTCTTTCTTTGATTTTTGATATGGAATATCTGCTGGGATAAAGAATATCCAAGCGATTAAAATGATCCAAATAATCCACCATATTAAGTGCATACCTCCAAAATGTCCGTCGTAAAAATGCATAGTTTTAGTTTTTAGTTGTTGTTAATTTATTTCTGTGATTGTATATCCATTGAGCTCATCGAGTTGCTTTTGTAATTGGGCCACTGAAAGTGCTTCATTCATTGTGATACGTGTAGCTCCTTTTGGGGCCAGAAAAATCTCTGCTTTTTCTATGTTGGGGTGTTCCTCTAAAGTCTTCTTGACCTTTGCTACACAACCGCCAGAACTGATTCCGTTAATTTGAAATTTTTGTTTCATTCTTTTTTTTTTAATGATGATGACCTTTGTGTTTTTGGTCATCCTCTTTTCTTTTACTGTTCAAATTTTCATCGGACAGCCCGTGGGTATGGCCGCCGTGTTTCATAGGCATCAGTAAGTGAAAGGCAAACATTATTATAATAAATGCAAAAAGCCAAGTGCCGCCGCCAATTCCAAATGATGGTGCCAAAAAGATGAGCAAGAGTGGAACTGCACACATAAGAACCATCCATAACCAGTGATTTTTCATAATTTTAATTTTTTAAGTTGTTATAATTAGTGATGTTCTTTATGGTCAACTTTAGTTGGAGTATCCATATTGCCCATCTTATTCATTCCCTGCATACCTGCCTTGCCGGCAGACATATCCATTCCTTTTTCGCCCATCATCTTTGAGCAGGATTCCATACAGTCTTCGCTCATCATTCCTTTTTCGTGCATCATTTTCATCATGGTTCCCATCATTTTGCCGTCGTCCATCATCGTTCCCATCATTGAGTGCATCATTGTACTGTCTTTCATCATCATTTGCATGTTTTCTCCCTTTATCATGGAGCCCATCATCTTGTTGTTGCCCTGCATCATTTCCATGGCGTTTTCGTCGTTTTGCAAATTTGCCATAAACTCCGTCATATAATCATCATTCTGGGCAATGGTATTATAAACCTCTGTGCGGGATTCATGAGTTTCCATTAGTGCTTGAGGATTTGTTTCTTGCATGCAACTATTCAGGCTTACAAACCCGATTAATGATAAAATAATTAGTAGTGTTTTCATAATATTTAATTTTTAGATCACTATTTATTTAATTTAAGTTTATGATTATTTTTAGTTGTATGTTCATACTACTGTTTCGTTTAAGTTCTCGATACCTTAATCTTTTTAATCATACATATAGTTTTTTAAGATTTATTAAATATTTTCAATTATAATTTTACGTGAAGTTGTTCGATATTGTCGAGCACCTTTTTCAAGGTTTCCTTCGTGTTTTTTGCCACGTCCATTACATCTTTTTTCATGGAGGAAGACCAAGTGGTATCGGTGTCTTCTATGGACACTTCTATAATAGAATTATCTTCTACTTCTTTAATGGTTACATGGCACGGAAAAAGAATGCTCATTTGAATGTCGCTAGAAATTAATTTTGATGCGGTTTCTGTTTCACATACCATTAGAATGAGATGCCGTGGCATCTTAATAAAGCTAGAGTCTAGATACTGTTTAACGTCAAATTCGCCAACAAGGTCAAGACCTAATTTTTCAAAGTTATTTTTTACGTTTTGTACTGCTTCTTCAAAGGTTATGCTACCAAACCTCCTCGTAATACAGTACGCGGTGTTTTGACTTTCTGAATAATCTTGTTGCGAAACCTGTTTGTTTTTTTTATTGCCATTTTCCATCATTTCCTTTTCTAAAGTTTCTCGATTACATGTTCCAATTTGGCGGTAATATCACTTGCAATTTCTGCCAGTATTTCATTATTGACTGCTTGCATGGATGCCATCGGATTTACCGCTGCATCTTCTATGACCCCTTTTGATACTTCCTGGACAATTACGTTACAGGGCAACATGGTGCCTATCTTATCTTCGGTTTCCAATGCCTTATGGGCATAGGATGGGTTGCAAGCTCCAAGTATCCTATACTTTTTAAAGTCTACATCCAGTTTTTGCTTTAGGGTTTCAGTTACATCAATCTCTGTGAGTATGCCAAAGCCTTCTTCTTTCAATCCTATTGTGACTTTATCGATAACCTCTTGAAAAGTGCCTTTGATTGTTTTATTAAAATAATATTTCATTGTTTTTTAATTTGTACTGTTCAACGTTCGTTTTGTTCTTCATAGGCTTCCTTGGGTATTTCGCCCTTGGCGAATCGGTTGTCCAGAATAGCCATAGTATTTTCTCTCTTCCTTCCTTTGTACAGAAATACGCCCAATCCAAGCACAACCAGTATCAGTATCCACAATCACATCATCATATTTGTATAGTTTTAATAGTTAACTAATTATTTTTATTTGTAGTTACCGGAATCTTCAGAGCAGGAATTTATTATTCTTCCTGTTTCATTTTCCCTTTCATCTTCTTCATCATTTCAGGATTTTTTTCCATCATTTTCTGCATCATTTCTTCCATCATTTCAGGGTTTCTATTCATCATTTGCATCATCTTTGCTTTCATTTCCTTTTTCATCATTTCGTTGTTATGGATTTCATCCATCAGCATTTTACGTCCCTTTTCGCTCTCCATCATTTTAGCGAGCATTTTGGATTGCATCTTTTGCATCATTTCAGGATTTTTCTCCATCATCATCTGCATATGGGATTGCATTTTTTCTTTCATTTCAGGATTTTTTTCCATCATCATTTTCATATTTCCAGATTCCATTTGTTCCATATGGGCCTGCATCAAAGTCTTTTTGGCCTCTTCATTTTTTTGTGCCTCACTGATGAAATTGGTCAACTGGACAGGGTTTGCAATGATTTCTTGATAAATGGCATTTCTATTTTCTACTACCTGCATTGTCTCGGTAGCATTGAAGGATGATTTGCAACTGAACATTGTTGCAACTAATCCAATTGTCATTAAAATTTTTACTGTTGTTTTCATGTTTTTCATTTTTAGATTATTAAATATTCGGTTAAACTGATTTGTTCATTTTTTGAAATCGATTAATTTATTCGATTTTAAAATTCCTCATCATACCCATATCCTCGTGTTCCAGGTTATGACAATGGTAGAGGAACAATCCTTTAAAATCCTCAAAACGCATTACGAGGTCCATGTACATTCCAGGTAGTAGGTACACGCTATCTTGACGTCCTTCATCTATGAACCCGTCTTTAACGGCATTCCATAGGTTTTGGTCAACGTTTTCGGTATTTCTGTTTATAATATTGAACTGCAATTGATGGATGTGTACAGGGTGTGGCATCTGCATCATATTTCCCATACCGCTACCGTTGCCCATCATCCCCCTGTTGTTTCCCATCATACCGCCTCCATCATTTTGATTGCCAGTAGAAATGTTTCCTCCATTGTTTATGCGCCATACCTCGGTGGTATTAAGCTTTACGGTTTCATCTTCCGCCACCTCCATCCCATTGTAGGTTCTTCCGTTTATTGCCCATTTCATCATTCCCTCCATTCCAAAATTGAATGTTCTTGGAGAATTCCTGTTCGTCGCATCGTTTGGGTTCAAGGTTGAAGAAGCTAATAATCTGTCTGGCAGGCTAGAATTATTCTTCTTTGGTGCTCCTACATTAATGTTGATAATATCAAATCGACTGTTGTAAGGCAGCGAATTATCACTTTTGTTCCCCATCATTCCACCACCCATCATTCCACCGCTCATCATATTGTCCAATGGTATAGGCAGGTGAATTAATTTTAACTCCTCGTTTTCCGATTTCTTGGATAAATCTAGCCAAACGTCGACCCGTTGCGCGGGACCTAATAATAAATAGGGTAATGTTTTAGGGCTTTCCAAGAGCCCGCCATCCACACCAAAAATAGTAATGGGTTCTCCAGTGTTCCATGCCAATTTATAGGCCCGGGAGTTTGAACCATTAAGCAGTCGTAATCGATATTTTCCATCTTTGTTTAGGGATAGGGTATTATCCACTTTTCCATTGATAAGTATTCGATTCCCCAAAAAGCCCTGCATTTGGTCCATTCTTCCATTCGACAGATAGACCAATTGACTATTTTTATCAAAAGTTCTGTCCTGAATAACAACGGGAATATCATAATCCCCAGTTGGCAAGTTCAAGGCTTTTTCCTCTTCATCGGTAACTATAAACAAACCTGCCAGCCCTTTATAAACCTGTTCTCCAGTATGCCCGTGGGGATGTGGGTGAAACCAGTAGGTGCCTGCCCTGTTCATAACTTCAAACTCATAGATATAAGTTCCCCCTTTGTCTATTACGTGTTCTGGATGCCCGTCATTTTCGTGCGATACGTGCAAGCCATGCCAATGGATAATTGATTTTTCCGAAATCTCATTTTCAAACCGTATCCGTAACTTATCTCCTTTCTTTACCCGTATTATGGGGCCGAGAGCACTTCCTTCTAACTGTTGTAACGTTTGTTTATCCCCCATTATTAAAGAACCCTTGTACGAATAGGTATCCGTATTTTTGGCAGATAAAATTCTAGTACTTGATTGTACTGCTTTTAATTGTATATCAACATCGGCATTGAAATCGCTATTAACAGTAGTTCCAACATTGGGATGAGCGGAAGACGTATCCGGTTTGCAGGAACTAAATAATGGCATCACATAAACCCCGGCAGCAAACAGGCTTGCTGTTTCAATGAAACTTCTTCTATTGTACTTGTTGTTATCTTTCATTACCTAACTTATTTAAATTAAAACTATACAATTATGATGTTGCCGTAAAGGTTACCAATACGATTGCTAAAACTCCCGTTGCTATTTTCTATTTGTTTCATTATAATTTTACGTGAAGTTGTTCGATATTGTCAAGCACCTTTTTCAAGGTTTCCTTCGTGTTTTTTGCCACGTCCATTACATCTTTTTTTATAGAGGAAGACCAAGTGGTATCTGTATCCTCTATGGACACTTCTATGATGGAATTATCTTCCACTTCTTTAATCGTGATATTGCACGGAAAAAGAATGCTCATTTGAATGTCGCTAGAGATTAATTTTGATGCGGTTTCTGTTTCACATACCATTAGAATGAGGTGCCGTGGCATCTTTTCAAAGCTAGAGTCTAGATATTGTTTAACGTCAAATTCGCCAACAAGGTCAAGACCTAATTTTGCGAGGTTATTTTTTACGTTTTGTACTGTTTCTTCATAGGTCATGCTACCAAACCTCCTCGTAATACAGTACGGGGTGTTTTGACTTTCTAAATAATCTTGTTGCGAAACCTGTTTGTTTTTTTTATTGTCATTTTCCATCGTTTCCTTTTCTAAAGTTTCTCGATTACATGTTCCAATTTGGCGGTAATATCACTTGCAATTTCTGCCAGAATATTATTTTCGACCGCCTGCATGGATGCCATCGGATTTACCGCTGCTACTTCTATGACCCCTTTTGATACTTCCTGGACAATTACGTTACAGGGCAACATGGTGCCTATCTTATCTTCGGTTTCCAATGCCTTATGGGCATAGGATGGGTTGCAAGCTCCAAGTATCCTATACTTTTTAAAGTCTACATCCAGTTTTTGCTTTAGGGTTTCAGTTACATCAATCTCTGTGAGTATGCCAAAGCCTTCTTCTTTCAATCCTATTGTGACTTTATCGATAACCTCTTGAAAAGTGCCTTTGATTGTTTTATTAAAATAATATTTCATTGTTTTTTAATTTTTACTGTTCAACGTTTGTTTTTGTTCTTCATATGCTTCTTTGGATATTTCGCCCTTGGCAAACCGGTTGTCCAGAATATCCATAGGATTTTCCCTGTTCGCGGTATTTTGTCTATTTCTTCCATTGTAGAGAAATACGACCAATACGAGCACAACCGGTATCAGTATCCACCACATCATCATAATTTTATAGTTTTAATAGTCAACTAATTTTTTTCATTTGTCTTTACCCAATCTTTGGAAATAGGAATTAATTATAGAGATCTTTACTTAAGTGCATATTAATTTGCTATGATATAATTTAGGTTTATCCATCATTCTAGAAATAAGGTTTTGTAATCACTGTTGTCCGATAAAACACGAATTTAGTTAAAAACCTCTTGTCATCCCTTATAAACAGGCTCTTATTTTTCAATTTCAAAAAGTAAGCCCCCTTGAATTCAACCGCTGGAGAAGTTTAATTCTTGTTGAAATTCTTCTTGTACGCTGTGGTTTTTGGTAAATTCTACGGCATAAGCATTTACATTGTTGAAGAAGTCGGTAAATTTTGCATAAGTGAACAAATGTTTTTGCAATAAACTTATGAGACTGGAAAACCCCCATCGTTTTGTGAGTTGTTTTTTCAAAAAAGGTAATTAACAAAAGTGTAATCAGCGTGCACCACAGCTGAATTTGTATGGCATTTTGGTCTTCTCCGTAGAAATATTGTAAAGGAAAATTCTGTTTTATTTTTTTGAAAAGAAGTTTCACTTGCCAGCGTTTTTTGTACAGTAAAGCTATCTGCTTGGCCTCCTCATCAAAAAGATTCGTCAGAAAATAGAATGCTTTGTTCATTTCGGAATCGTAATAAGAAATCAAACGCAATTCAGCTTCCCTTTCATTTCCTTTATCGTCTTTGTAGGGCAGGGCAATTTTAGCATCCCGGAGTACTTCATCGGGCGTGTCCTCCAATAAGTCCTTCTCTTCTATAAACCGTTCTTTGGCATTGTCCTTCAAACGGGTAACAAAGAATATATCTTGCTCGTTCCACCTATCAAACAGCGCGTAGTTATTGTAGGCCTTGTCAAAAACCGCTATTTCATTTTTGTGGACGACATCCTCGTTTTGTATGAACAAGGAGTCGTGTTCCTTGGCATCACTGTGATAAACTTTTATCCCCGAGTAATCGGGGCTTGCAAATCCAGTTTTTGATGACTTTTTACCCCGCCTTTTCGTTTTCCATTTGATGGATTGCGCCCCACGCATTCAAAAATGGGTTGAAAAAGACTGGTGGTTGAATCTATCGCATATGCTTTTTTATCGATGATAATTTGCTTTTGGCTGTCCGATAAATCTGGACGATATTTTTTCATTAAATCGTCATAAACCGCTTCAAATACCGTGTAATCCCGTCTTTTATTGGCATCTGAAATAGTACTTCGCCTTGGAGAGTAATCAAATTTGCAATGCGTGATCTTATCGCCGTAACTCACTATGCCAGAGGATAGTTCGCGCAACGAATTGCAACCCGAGCTTACCCCGTAGATCATCGTGATCAGATGCTGAAAAGTACTGAATTTTTTACAATAATGATCGGTTCCCGATTCTTGTGCCAGTTTGTCAATTTTATCCTTATCCAATAGATTTATCATCTGACTGAAAATCGGCTGTCCGAAAAAAGTACTACTTTTGCCTATAGTTGAAATTTATTTTAGTCGGTAAATTCAACTATACAAAAAAAGTCCCAGAAATTGGGGCTTTTTTTATTGGACACTAGTGATTTAAAATAAAAAATATGAATAATTTTTAGTCCAAATTTGATACATTACCGTTTATTTTTTAATTTTAGATTTTCAAAAAAAAATACGGTACAAGAATTTTATTATGTGGCATTACCTACTTTTGTTTTTTATGCTGCTCTTTACCGCCGGTTTTGCGGGTTGTTTGTATTTGGCAAAAAAAACAACAGGAAAAACGCTGCGGGAGCCGGGAAAAAACGTTCCCGCCGAAAGCGGGCATCTCGCGCCCAAGACCGCCTGGGGCCGCTACCATATCCACTACTATGGCTACGCGCTTATGTTCCTGGCTTTTGATATGGAAATGGCCTATATGTATCCCTGGGCCGTGGTTTATAAGGAAATCGGTTTAATGGCCCTTCTGGATATGGGTGTGTTCCTGCTTATTCTTTTTTTGGGGCTACTCTACACCTGGAGCCAGGGCGGACTTAAAAGACAATAATGGTAAAACTCGGCACATATTCGGCAAAAAAGGGGAAAGCGGGTTTTTTCGGTTCTTTCACGTTTAAACTGCTGAAGATTTTTCCTGTTCCGGGCATGGAAGTTTTATTGAAAAAAGGTTTTATTCCTTACCAAAAAAATATTGAGCTTGCAAATACCCCCAGGCATGCCAATGTTTTATTAGTGTGCGGCCCGCTGCCAGAAACAGCTGAAAAAGCCGCTGCGGTGGCCTTTGCACAAATGCCCCGCCCGCGGATGCTGGTATTTTTGGACATGGAAAAAGCTGAATTTCTACCAAAACCGGATGTGGTCATTAATGCCGAAGATTTAAAAGTTTTGACAAAAAAACTGTGTCCAGCTGAAATTTATGCCGAAAATCCCACCGTCTTTCAACCGGATTTTTTAACTAAAGCTGTATCTGATAAAGAGGAAGACGATGGCCATCAGGAACATCATCACGATTCGCATGAAACCCACGAAGACCATCAGGGGCATCAACATGAAAACGGTCATCATGAGCACGAAGAACATGGTGGTCACGAGCACGGCCAGAACGATGGGAAACAGCATCATGACGACCATAAAGAGCATGCCCATAACGGCCACGACCACTCTGGTGGAGGACATAACCGCGAGGGGCATGACCAAGGCGACCACAATCACGATGGGCACGATCACGGGGGAGGGGGTTTTATGTCCATGGTGATGATGACCAAAGACCAGCCCCGCGGTACTGATGGCCTGCAGATGGACCGTAATAAAGTACGTTTTGGACCTTTCCATCCCGGATTGCCCGGCGGCCTGCAAATAGAAATGATCCTGGCCGGCGATACCGTGGTGCAAGCCGAAGTGGAAAAAGGCCTTTTTGACCAAACTTCCTTTCAGCATTTTCCGGAAGAACCCGAAGATTTGCCCGGTTGGTTGGCAGATTTTGATCCTTTTCAAAAAGAAATGTACAGGGAACTGGCGCTTTTAGCACTGGCAGGGGCTACCGGTAGCGATTTTAATTTGAATGTGGAAAAACTGGAGCAGGAACGTGTGCGAAATTTGTTTTTATGGCTTTTAAAATTTCAAAAAACCTTGGGCGATTGGGAAATGGAACGTCATGTTTTTCGGCTTTGGCAAGATTTTCAGCAAAACGCGCTTTCCCCCGAAAAATTCGAATCTTTCAGAAAAAAGCTGGAAAATCGCTGGTACCCGAAAACACGGTTACGCCGGCTGGGTAAAATTCCCGAACTTAACCTGCACCATTTTAGCGGCCCTTTGGCCAAAGCCGCCGGCAATGCTTCAGATTTACGGCGGCATCTATCTGGTTATGAGTGTTTTAAGAATTTTAACCTTAATGATAACAATGCCTGGGGCTGGCTACAGGTAAGACTGGAGGAAATACACCGCAGTCTTCAAATTTTAAACAATCAACCTTCCGCAGAAAAAAAAGATTGGGCGAGCAAAATTCAGAAAATGCATTTTTCCGGCACACAGAATTCCTGTGCAAAATTGGAAACTTCCAGAGGTATTTTTATTTTAAATTTGGAACTAAAAGATGGGAAAATCAAAAAAGTGGATTTAAAACGCCCCTCAACGGTTCTATCCGCCTTAGTACCGCAGCTTACAGAAAATTATGAACTGGCAGATGCCTTAGTCGCCATTGCCGCGCTGGACATTTCGCCCTGGGAAATCAATGCATAGATGATTTGGATCATTACCATAATAGTATTTTTAAGCAGCCTTTACGGGATTGCTGTTTTGGAACGCTGGTCAATTTACCGGGAATGGGATTTTGGTTATCCCATTAAGGTTTTTTCGGGAATTTTTGTCCAGGAGGATATAAAACCCCGAAAACATGACCCCACCTTTTTTGAAACCGCACCTATCTTATTTATAGCCGCGGCTTTTCTGGCGATTGGGGTTTTGCCTTTCGCCGCCGGGGTCGTTCCGGCGGGAATTGCGACGGGCGCGCTTTTTGTAAATGCCGCACTGGCTTACATTATGGTAGCGCTGCTCATGGCCGGCTGGGCACCCAACGGAGTGTATGCTATGGTGGGCGGATGGCGCTTTTTAGGCCAATTGATCGCATATTCTATGCCCATCGTGATGACGATTACTGCTACGGTGATGCGTGCGGAATCTATGGATATGCTCAAAATCGTAGTATCACAGGCCGGTTTATGGAACATTATCTATCAGCCGGTGGGATTTGTGCTGTTTTACCTTGCGGCGATGGCCCTGGCCTTTTTGCCACCTTTTGACCTACCACAGGCCGGAAGCGAACTCGCAGGTGGCGTTTTTGCTGAATATACGGGAAAACGCCTGTTGCTTTTTCGCCTGGGAAGGCTGGTGCTTATTTTTAGCCTGTCGCTCGCGATTACCAATTTTTATCTGGGTGGCTGGCAAGGGCCTCTATTGCCGGGGTTCGTCTGGACCTTTATAAAAACCATGCTGGTAGCTGCTTCCCTATTTTGGGCAGGAAGCTTTACACCCCGCATACGGCACGACCATACGCTGGAATGGAGCTGGAAATATGCCACCCCAGCCGCATTGTTAAACATTCTTTGGGTGGGAATATTGTTGCTGTTGTGAAAAGTGAAGATTAGGGGTTTTTCCAATTAACCAATTAACGAATCACGAATTAACCTAATTGCGAGTAGAGGTAAAAATAGGAATATATGGTCACCACTAAAATCATTTTTTTGACGGTCTTTGGACTTGCCGCTATTTGGTTTGGCTGGCGGGTGTTTAGGACCAGTAGTATGGTGCGATCGGCGCTGTCTTTGCTGACTTGCTTAACCATTCTGGGATTGATATTTTTTGTGATGCAGGCGGAATTCCTCGCCGTGCTGCAGGTGATGATGATGGCCACCGAAATGAGCATTATGGCGATCTTTATGATGATGTTTATGATGGACCCAGGCGGGATGAGCGGGATGGACATGACCCACCAGAAAAACCTTTCTATCACATTGGGTACCATAGCGGGGATTCTTGTGATTTTTGCCATAGGGTTTGCTGACTGGGGCGAAATCGTGGTGGCGGTTTCTGATGCCGAACAGCAAAACCGCGATTTGGGGATGGAAGTGATGAAACGCTCAATGATGATCTTTGAAACCGCGGGCACTTCCATTCTGGTAGCGATGATCGTGGCCGCCGCAACGGCTTTACCCTTTAAAAACAAAAAAAAATGATAGAACTGTACATCGTATTAACCACAGGAGCTGTACTTTTTAGCATAGGTTTGTACGGCGCGCTAAGCCAGACCAATCTGGTGATGATCATGATGGGCGTAGAGCTGATGCTAGGCGCCGCGATGCTTAACCTGGTAGCTTTCTGGCGCTACCTGCACCCGGAAACCTATTCCCTTCAGATGTTTGTGCTGGTGGGAATGACGGTAATGGCCCTGGAAGCCGCGGTAGGTTTTGCCATAGGCACCCAGCGCTTCCGAACCAAAGGCTCGGTGGAAATGGAAGAAGCGAGTGATATGAAGGAGTAAACTCAAATGAAGAATGAAAAACGGAAATTTTGAATGTTGAAATTTTGAATCTGAAATCTTGAACCTTGAACTAATAATCTTACTCCCATTTCTATCAGCCCTGGCCGGCTATATTTTCCGTACCAGAAAGGCATGGCCGCACCTTTTGGGGGCGGGTGGGTCTTTGCTGACGGCCTTGCTGTTATGGATAAAGCTTGGGGAAAATGGAATCGCACGGCTGGAAGTAATGCGCTATGGGGAATTCCGCAGTTTTCTTTTTGCCGATTTCACCTCGGCTTTACTGGTCACGGTGGTAGGGCTGGTTTCGTTTTTGATTTTTGTTTACGCCAAAGGCTATATGCGGTATGAAACCGGAAAAGCCTGGTTCTGGCCGGCGATGTCGCTATTTCTGATGGCTATGCAATTGCTGGTGCTGGCCGGGGATTGGTTTTTGTTTATCACCGGTTGGGAGATCATGGGGCTGGCGTCCTTTCTGCTTATAGGTACCTGGCACCATAAAAAAGAGGCGCGGCAAGGTGCCACCAAAGCCTTTATGCTCACCCGTTTTAGCGATATCGGGCTTTACGCGGGGGCTTTTCTGGTGATTATCACATTTGGGGATTTAGCGATTCCAGGGATCGGGGAAATGAAGGTCTCGCTGGCGGCGGCGCTTTGGCTTTTGCTCGCCGTAATGGGCAAATCGGCGCAGGTGCCGTTCCAGGACTGGCTTTCCGGGGCTATGGCGGGGCCTACGCCGGTATCGGCACTGCTGCACTCGGCTACCATGGTGGGCGCGGGCGCGCTCTTACTTATCAGGATTTTCCCAGTGCTTCCGGAGCAAGGCCTGGAAATCATTGCGATAATCGGTGCTGTTACCATTATTTTCACCGGAATTACCGCTATCAGTTCCCGGGATATCAAGCAGATGCTGGCCGCTTCCACTTCCAGCCAATTCGGATTTATGCTGCTGGCGGTGGGCACAGGCTTTCCCGGGGCGGCCCTGGCGCACTGGCTGGCGCACGCGTTTATGAAGAGTTCGCTTTTTCTGGGTGCCGGGATTTTTCAGCACGCAAAGGGAGATACCCTATATGAAAAAATAAAAGGAACAGGTAAACACCTTAAGATCACCTTTTTTGGCTTTGCTATTGCGGGACTTGCCCTGGCCGGGATTCCGCCACTCATTGGCTTTTATTCCAAAGATGCTGTCCTGGCGGCTTCCTTTAAAGACGGGAGCGGATTTTACATGATAGCTGTCCTGCTGGGGGTCATATTTACAGCAATGTATATAGCCAAAGCCCTAAACCGTTTATGGAACGGGAAAACCCAAAAACCGGAGAATAAAGGCCTAACTCTTCTGCATGCTGGACTGCTGGGCCTGGTTTTGATCGTTTTGGCGGGTGGCTTCTTTTTGGAAAAATTGGTGTATTCCGGCGAATATACCATCCCAAAAGACAGCCTGAGCAAATATCTGGGGCTGGGATTGGCACTTTTAGGGCTGCTGCTGGGCTGGATGTACAATGAAAAATGGCTTCCGCAAAGGGCCAAAGAAATTATCAATGAGAATTATCCCATCTCTGGCGGATATCAAAAACTGGTTGTGCAGCCAGTGCTTTGGTTGGCTTCGATTACCTATAATTTTGATCAAAAAATTTCGGCTTTTGTTCAAAATCTAGGCCACGCAGGGCTTTTATTCAGTAAAAAGAATGAAATGCTGGATAAATGGGTAGGCCGGGCAACTTTAAGCATTGGCCGTTCATGGGTCATTTTCAGCGGAGTTCATAAAATTTTTGACGATAATATGCTGAAATGGGTTGAAAACATAGGCCACGGAGTCCAAAAAACCGGTGCCCGGGGCCGAAAATGGCAATCGGGAATGGTACATAAAGAACTAGCCATAAGTGTAGTGGCTTTACTAATCCTGATTTTTATACTAACCGCAAGTATTTTTACGCTATGATGACAAATTTCCCTTTATTGAGTATCACGCTGTTTTTGCCCCTGCTTGGCGCGATTTTATTGATGGTTTTTAAAACCGGCCGGAAAGGCACTAACCTTATTGCTGTGGGAACAGCTTTTTTGACTTTGCTGGGAACATTAGGAATGGCCTTGCGAGGGCTTGAAGGTGGGTTTTCCCAGGTGGAGGAAGTTGCCTGGATACCGCAACTGGGTGCGGCTTACCGCGTGGGTATTGATGGGATAAGCTATACGCTGGTACTGCTTACGGGCATCCTGTTTTTGAGCAGTATTGTTTTTTCCACAAAGATCAAGCAGAAACCACGGGCGTATATGGCGCTGTTCCTCATGCTGGAAACTGCTTGCCTGGGGGTTTTTATGTCGCTGGACCTGCTGCTGTTTTATGTGTTTTTTGAAATCACGCTGGTAGGGATGTATTTTATCATTGCGGGCTGGGGCCATGAAAATGCCAAAAAAGCCGGGATTATGTTCTTTATCTATACCCTGGTGGGAAGTTTACTGTTGCTTTTGGCGTTTCTGGCACTTTATCTCCATGCCGATCCGCGTACTTTTGATATGCGTACGCTTATCGAAAATCCTCCGGTTACCGGCGGGATAGCGGTTTTTACTTTTTGGGCTTTGTTCCTGGCTTTTGCGATCAAAACACCCCTTTTCCCGTTCCATTCCTGGCTGCCGATGGCGCATACCGAAGCCCCAGCGGCCGGAAGTGCCATTCTCGCGGGGATTTTACTGAAACTGGGCGCTTATGGATTTATTCGTTTTATGCTGCAAATGACCCCGGAAATGTTCCGTGAATTTGCTGTGGTTGTGATGGCCGTTGCAGTTTTTTCGGTGGTGTACGGGGCGCTGGTGGCGATGGCACAAACCGATCTCAAGCGGATGGTAGCTTATACTAGTATCAATCATATGGGGTATCTCACCTTTGGCGTAGCCGTGGCCGCGGTGAGCAGCGAAAGTGCGGGCATAAGAGGCCTAGATGGAGCCACTTTGCAAATGTTCAGCCATGGGATCGTGACCGGGCTGTTGTTCCTGCTAATAGGAGCCATCCAGGACCGGGTCACCACTCGCGAGATACCCTTATTGAAAGGTTTACTGAAAAGCTATCCCGTGCTGAGCGGCATTTTTGTGGTGGCTGCATTTGCTTCGTTAGGCCTGCCCGGTCTGGCGCATTTTCCTGCAGAATTCCAGATCTTCCTGGGGGGCTTTGAAGATTATCCCTGGGCGGTGGCCATTATGCTGCTGGGGCTGGTGATCGTATCGGCTTTGTATATCAGAGCTATCCAGCGAAGTTTTATGGGACCGGTAGATCAAAATATCCTGCAGACAGTCAAAGATGTGAACACCAGGGAACTCCTGGCCTTTATTCCCCTTTTGATCTTAATAATTCTAACGGGTGTATACCCCGATTGGATTTTGAAATATATTCACGAGACAGTGAAATTCATAATGTCATCCACCCAATAATGAAACAGGATTTAATCCATATTTTACCCCAGATTATCGTTTTGGTAACCAGTATGCTTGCGCTGGTTTTTGAAATGCTGAGAAAAGCCACCGGCAGTCTGTGGACGCTTATCCTGGGACTTGCAGCAGCGGCTGGCGTGGCTATCTCAAAACTAGGGATGATATCCACCGCTTTTTCCGACACTTTCCGGGTAGATCATCTAAGCCTGTGGGCCGCAATCATATTAGCCGGAGCGGGCATACTATGTGCTTTATTAATGCGGCAGGAGTTGCGAAATACCGGCAGGGAAGGCACACTTTACAGTTTAGTCGGCTTTTCCACCCTGGGCTCGATGATCCTGGCCGGTGCGGGCGATATGATGTTCCTGGTGCTGGGGGTGCTCATCAGCGGGCTTACCGGCTTTGGGCTGGCCGCTTATTCAAAAACCGACAAAGCTACGGAAGGCAGTATCAAATATTTCATCTATGGCTCTGTAACCGGCGCGGTCATGCTGTTTATGCTAACTTTCTGGGTGGGAACTTCAGGGAGCACCTTGATTTCGGCCCTGGGGCAGCCCGGTCTGGAGCCGGTGTTGGTACTGCTGGGGTTTGCAGGGGTGATTGCGGGCTTGGGTTATTCGGTATCGCTTTTTCCCTTCCATTTCTGGACCCCGGATGTTTTTGAAGGTGCGCCGGTTTCGGTGGCGGCTTTTGTTTCGGTGACCCCTAAAATAGGGGCTTTTTTCGCTTTGGCACAGGTAATGCGTTCGCTGCACCCTGAAGGGCTGGACTACAACCTGATCCTGGCGATTTTAGCGGTATTTTCCATGACCTACGGCAATGTGGTGGCGCTTTGGCAGAAAAATGTTTTACGGCTGATGGCTTATTCCACGATTGCCCAGGCAGGTTATTTCCTGCTGGGCGTTATCGCCATAAACGGAAGCACATTGGCGGTTTCTTCCTTGGTGGTTTTTAGCGTGGCTTACGCGGCTATGAACATTGGGGCTTTTGCCATTATCCAGCAGGTAGGCCCCCAAATCCTGCATTTTGAAGGCCTGGCCCGAAAAAAACCTTTTATGGCCGTGGCCATGGTCGTGTTTTTATTGTCGCTGGTAGGTATGCCGCCGCTGGCCGGGTTCGCTGGGAAATTTTTGCTCTTTGGCGCGGCCATAGACGTGGGCTATTCCTGGCTGGCCATCATCGCCATTTTGAACAGCGCGATTTCCCTGGCGGTGTACCTGCGCATCATCAATCCGATGTTTTTTAAAAAGCAGCCGGTTTATTCCACAGAACCCTCAATCCTTATCCGGTGGGTCTTTTTGAGTAGTTTTGCGGTTACGGTTTTCGTAGGGATTGCGGTTAGATATTTTTTATAGGTTTAGTCTTTCATCGGGAGACGGTTTATGCTTATGGATTTCTGCAAATTTCGTGGGATCTATTTTAGATAGCATAATAAGGACTATATTCATTCATCCTTGATGTTAATCCTGTTGATATTGGCCACACCAAATACCATTACAAAAAAGTAGAGCAGCACCTCCAAGACCACCAGAAGTTTTGCGGTGTGGGACAAGGCCACCACATCGCCATAGCCCACGGTAGAAAAAGTCACCAAACTAAAATAAAGGAACTCAAAAAACAGGATATACAAAGGGGAAGCGCCTATTTCATTGCTTTTAAAATGTTGATGATCCAGAAGGTACAATGCGAGGTAATCTGTAGTGAACGATAAAATAATCAAGCTGATCAGCAGGCCGAACAAAAACAGGACATGAATAAGGTAGTGACACTGGCCCAAGGTCCTGCTAAGCTGGTTAAAAGTGAGGCGCACGATAAAAAAGCCTTTCACCAAAGCCATGGCGACAATGATGTACAGCATCCAAGACCATGCTGCCATTTTTACACCCAAAAAAAGATATCCCATCAAAACCGCTAATATCAGGGTAATGGCAGGGAACGAACTGGAAAACAATTTTCTGTAAAATCCATTGGCCTTGAAAATGTCCCGCATAGCTATAATGTTTGGTCATAAAATCTGAAATCCTAATGGGAATGTCCTTCCCCCTCTTCTTTGAGATATTTCTCTTCTGGTCCCACCCCTTCAATAAAAACGAGTTGTGAACCGTGATGCCCGGCCATGGAAACCGAATAGGCTGAAAAAAGCAAAACCAGGGCTGCCACTATTTCAAAAACACGCTCTCTTTTTTAAGCACATTCTTTTACTATTATTTTCATTCTAAAAACCACATGTAAGCAATTTATAAATCGTTTTTAAGCTGGGTCATATACGCTATGATTGCTGTTCTCTCATCTTCATAAAGTTTCGCATCCGTATGAATAATTGTGTAAGAATCCAGCGGCATTTCATCATCTTCAATTTGACTAATAATTGATCGCAACTTGCTATTTTTTCTTCGATCGGAATATTCACCCCATTCATTAAAATTCAATTCGGCTTTTCCTTCTTTTATGTGATCCTCCAAAAACCAAGCGGCCGGTTGTATTTTATTGTACCAGGGATATGCTGTATTATTGCTATGACAATCATAACAGGATACCTGTAATTTATTTTGTATGATAGTAGGTACCTTGTTCATCAACATAAAATCAGTTTTAGGTACAGTATTACTTAGATTGCGACTTGTGGGTATAAATTGTATACCCACAAACGCAAGCAGCAAAACCAAAACAATGATTTTGATGATTTTCACTAATTAATTTCCTTTTGTATTTCACCACAACCCATCATTTTACTTCCGAAATACGGGTTTTTTATTTCTTTGGTGGTACTTAACCAAGCGGCTCCTTTTTTGTCATTGTACATCGGGCAAAAATCCTGATATAACTTTTTTTCCGTTCCGGTTATAGCAATCATATCAATAACATCTTTACTCAAGATGTCGAAATGCTCCCGCTGGTGTTCCATAGGACTTTCTGAAATATGCTCGGCATGCTCCTTCGCATCTTCTATAATATCTGTCAATTCCTGCTGTTCTTCGGAAGAATAACTGCTCTTATCAAAATCTTCGAAATCGGCAACCAAACTTCCTCCCGCATCGGCAGCTTCTTCTTGGTTATCTGCCACGAGAGCATTTTTAACTTTTAGATAATTATCAATAATGGCATCTGAAGCACTTTTATTGGAATTGCTTGTCATCATCTTTTCTGAATCTCCTTGATTATCTCCATCCTCCTGATGCATTTCATCGGACATTGGCTCCGCAGCGTCATCCTTTTTTCCATCTTTACAGGACATTGCTGTTAAGGTTATTAAGGTTACTGTTAAGATACCTACTGTCATTCTTATTTTTTTCATTTTAATTTAATTTAAGTTTAGAATTATAATTTTTTGTTCATTCTTATTTCAAAAAGTCCTATAATTTATCCATTACATTTTTCAGCATAGAAGTTATTTCTTTAGCAACATCACTCAATTTTTCATTTTCTACAGCTTGCATTGATGCCACTGGGTTTACCACGGCTACCTCAATAACTCCTGCTTCAATTTCCTGTACAATTACATTGCAGGGCAGTATCGTTCCAATTTTTTCTTTAAGGTTTCTTTACATCAATTTCTGTCAGTATACCAAAGCCTTCTTCTTTGAATTCTTTTGTCACTTTCTTGATAACCTCTTCAAAAATTCCATTGACTGTTTTATTAAAATAATATTCCATGGTTTTAATTTCCAGGATTCAACGTTTGCTTTTGTTCTTCATATTCTTCTTTGGATATTTCGCCACTAGCAAGCCGGTTGTCCAGAATATCCATAGGATTTTCCCGCTGCACAATATTTTGTCTATTTCTTCCATTGTAAAGAAATACTACCAATACAAGCACTACCGGTATCAAGATCCACGACCACATCATCATAATTGTATAATTTTATAGTTAACTAGTTATTTTCATTTGTAACCTGCCCAAAACTTTAGGGCAGGAGTTGAGTTTATTATTCTTTAGTTTTCATTTTCCCTTTCATCTTCTTCATCATTCCAGGATTTTTTTTCATCATTTTCTGCATCATTTCTTCCATCATTTCAGGGTTTTCATTCATCATTTGCATCATCTTTGCTTTCATTTCCATTTTCATTATTTCATTGTTATGGATTTCATCCATCAGCATTTTACGACCCTTTTCACTCTCCATCATTTTAGCGAGCATTTTGGATTGCATCTTTTGCATCATTTCCGGATTTTTCTCCATCATCATCTGCATATGGGATTGCATTTTTTCTTTCATTTCAGAATTTTTTTCCATCATCATTTTCATATTCCCAGATTCCATTTGTTCCATATGGGCCTTCATCAAAGTCTTTTTGGTCTCTTCGCTTTTTTGTGCCTCGCTGATGAAATTTGTCAACTGGACAGGGTTTGCAATGATTTCTTGATAAATGGCATTTCTATTTTCTGCTACCTGCATTGTTTCGGTTGCATTGAAGGATGATTTGCAACTAAACATTGTTCCAACTAATCCAATTGTCATTAAAATTTTTACTGTTGTTTTCATGTTTTTCATTTTTAGATTATTAAATATTCGTTTAAACTGATTTTTTATACTCGGAAATTGACGATTAAGAATGTTGAGTTTCGTCACAGTCCTTAACCTGATCTGGAGTTTTGCCACAAAACCCACATGGCTCTCCATTTTTATTGAGCATAGGGTTTTGGCTTGCACACGTTCCTGCAAACTTGCCATCTTTTTTAATCCAAAGTTTTATGGCAATTCCTGCAATTCCCAATCCTAAAAGGATAAAAGTGATTAATATGAGTTTCATACGTTATCTATTTTTTCTTTTTGCTATACCACCAAATTGCCAAAAGGACAAATGGTATAATCCATAAATACATCATGACTTCTTGATTTTAATGTTATGTTAATTATGCATTCCGTCCATATTCAATCCCTTATCGCCCATCATCTTCATACTGGATTGCATACAATCTTCACTCATCATGCCTTCATTTTGCATCATTTGCATCATATGATTCATCATTATTCCGTCTTTCATCATTGAATGCATCATATTCATTGTCATCGTGCTGTCTTTCATCATGTTCATACCCTCGCCCTCCATAATCATATTCATCATACCTTTATTTCCTTGCATCATTTGCATAGCCTGATTATTACCTTGCATATTCTGCATAAACTCGGTCATGTAATCGTCATTCTGTGTAATGGTATTAAAAACCTCTGTACGTGTTTCAGGATTATCCATTAATGCTTGAGGATTTGTTTCTTGTTTGCAACTGTTCAGGCTTAAAAGCCCAATTGCGGATAAAATAATTACTAATGTTTTCATAATATTTGTTTTTATTGTTATTAATTCTTATGCTATTTCAATCAATTTCCAAAGGTTCTTAAATTCATTACCTAGTTTATTATGCATTGCTACTTTCATAATTTTTGTACTGGAAGACCTAAGGTAATCCAGTCATGCATTCCTCCCCTGTAATATAAAATTCTATTAGCTGGATAACCTGCATCCAAGAGATTCTTTATAGCTGTTGATGACTGTGGGCATTGTGGCCCATTACAAAAAAATATACTGGGGTTGTTTTCGTCCAATTCATCCATTCTACCGATCAATTCGTCATAAGGAATATTTTTTGAGCCTGTAATTGTTACTCCATCAGAGGTGTCAGGTTTTCGCGCATCGATAATGGACAAACCCTTCATGTGGTGCTGATATACTTCTAGCTCACCAACCGTATGCACGGATTGTGCTGCCATTATCGATTGAATACTGCCCCATGTCACGTCAACTTCCACTAAGCTAGATTCTGTTCCTATATTTTTGGGAATCATATGGTTCTTATCTCTTTTAGGGGTTCTTATCTCTGATATATCCTTATTTCTTGCCTTTAAGTCGTTTACTATATCTATTTCGGGCATACCAACAGATGCCACTTTCTCATCTACAATCAATAACGGTAAGTGTTTCAATTGATATTTTTCAAATATTTCGGGATGATCCTCGAAATAATTTACCTTATAAGGCAACCATGCTTCTTGAAGTAATTTCTCGAGCAAAGGTCTATGAGGACAGGTTTTTGTTACTGCTATTAAAATTTCCATAAAAATTTTCTTTAATTATTTGTGTTAAAAATGTTTTAAATTTTATATTTAGTATTTCGATGAATCGTACATTTTGGCTTTCAAGAATTATACATTTATAAAAATTGTTACGGCCTATTTTCTTTATTGGCTGTTTGTATATCAATTTCTTTCGTTACGTCATAAGTTCAAGTTTTAACCAAAGCATAATTTTTGAGAAGTTTTATCCATGGAACGTCTTTTTCAATGTGAAAAGCTATTTGTTATTTTTTCTGGAATTATAAAATAATACGATTAGTACTATTAAAATTAGAGGTACGGCAATCCACCAGCCCATATGCATTCCCCAGTAATAGTAATCTCCGTTATTGTGCATCATTGTGTTTACATCTGTATCTTGTTTGCAACTGTTTAAGCTTAAAAGCCCAATTGCCGAAAAAATAATTAGTAGTGTTTTCATTTTTATTTTATTTGGGTCATATTAAATGTTCAATTAAAATTATCCCTATAGGTACTTAATAATTGCAGATAGCTATTGGGATAATGTAAATCTAAAATTATTGAACCGAGAAAAATATGACATATATCATCTTAGATATGTGTCCGCTAAACCATAACTAACAGAAAAATTAATCCAAAATGGATGACTAAGGAGTATATGGGAGGATTTCAATATATAGCGAGGCGAAATATGGGAATTACCACCCATTACGATAGCGATATGGGATTTGGTATTGGTGCAATGCTAAACTATTGTTTTGGAGAAATTCAATATATTCAACTTAATATGATCATAAGTTGACGCTTTTCTATTGATTTTTAATGTTTTAATTATTTAATAAAATTTCGACTTATTTATTGTTTTTAGTTTGAGATATTCCCATATATTTGCACCACGATTGTAAAAATTGAAGCGAAGGTTACCTATTCGGTTACCTCGATTTATTGAAATAGTGTAAGTGTTTGGTAATTAAAGCATTGTCGTAAGGTAGGTAGTTCTGCCACCCCGACCATCAAAAGCCTTACACGAAAGTGTAAGGCTTTTTTGTTTTCTAGAGGTTAAAGCTTGCTTCAAAACCGAAGAGAACACAAAAATGCCTTATAAACGCTATAGGCGTTTTGGCTTTTAATGAGCAACAACCCCATTTTCAGGATCACCGACTTTTGGGAGGTAATCCTGCCACCCCGACTTGAAAAGTCACTTAGTTTACTAAGTGGCTTTTTTTTTGTTTAAAATTCTCAAAATAAGAGGTCAAAGGTTCCTCCGATGCTTCGGAGCAGCCATCCCGACCATCAAAAGCCTTACACGAAAGTGTAAGGCTTTTTTGTTTTCTAGAGGTTGAAGCTTGCTTCAAAAACGAAGAGAACACAAAAATACCTTATAAACGCTATAGGTGTTTTGGCTTTTAATGAGCAACAACCTCATTTTCAGGATCACCGACTTTCAGGAGGTAATCCTGCCACCCCGACTTGAAAAGTCACTTAGTTTACTAAGTGGCTTTTTTTTTGTTTAAAATTCTCAAAATAAGAGGTCAAAGGTTCCTCCGATGCTTCGGAGCAGCCACCCCGACCAT
>Ga0306912_1000123_pt1 | contig 45610 bp, 46 predicted proteins | sample AntRauFillE10628_FD_190443 | JGI IMG/M metagenome (GOLD analysis project Ga0306912, IMG submission 190443) | Saline lake microbial communities from Rauer Islands, Antarctica - Metagenome Filla E10 #628 (v2) (version 2) | ecosystem: Environmental > Aquatic > Non-marine Saline and Alkaline >...
TGGCGGCTGTTGTGGTGAAGGGCTCCCCCGTCGGGCCGGTAATCAGAATCCGGGCTTCGGTGTCTGTGTCTGGCTCGTTGAGCCCGATGTACGCGCCGGACCTGCGGTTTATCTCGGCGACCAGTGTAGACGCCAACTCGGCGCGGCTGGCGGCCAGGGTGGTCACGCCGTCCCATGACGAAACGCGCTGGTCTCCGTAGAAGTGGCCGATGCGTCCGTGGTTGAACCGGATAACGGCGTAGGAAACGCCGCTAAAGTTGTCCGCAGACAGTACGCTTTCGATTACTTCGTCTGGATCACCTGTCAGGCTTACCTGGTAGTAGACAACAGACGGCGGAAGCCCCACCGGCCGGGCACCGACGCCGTAGACGACAAGCTGTCCGTCTGCGCTGTGTAGCCCTTTGGTTCCGGCGGGGAGTGTGAATACTTTCTCGAAGGATTTGCGCTGCTCAATCTCGCCGCCCCGGGTAACGTGCCCGTTGATCAAACGGCGAAGCGAGCCCGGCGGCGCGGTAAAGTCAGACTTACGAACGTCTTGGCCGCCTTCAAAGTCATTTATCAACAAATAGGGCACGGCCTACCTCTTATCGTCTTGGTGCGCGTACTCTGGTAGTCGGTCCGCTGCTACCTCTGTCGCTGGAAGCCTGGATCGGCCAGACGCCGTTTTTAGACTGCTTGGCTTTCATGCGATCAAAACGGGAGACGGCCTGCTGAAGTTTCATCTGTGCGTCGGGGGACTTCTGTTTTTCCAGCCACTCCGCCGCCGCGAACAGAACGATCATCTGGTCGTCCAGATCAATAACGTCTGTCTCCTGGACCGGGGCGACGAACGTCTTCCGTCCGTAGGCGCGGAACTTGCCGCCGCTGGATTCCGGAATCGGCCATACCTCGAACTGGTCGTCCTCGTAGGCCACCCACGAATAGACAGGGTCGGAGCGCTGCCCGGAGTCGGAGTCGTAGCTTTCGTAGTCTTCCGGACTGATGCCGTAGCGAATCGGGTGCCAGGTTTCGGTGCCTACTTCCTGGAATACCACCTTCTCGATGTCCTCGAAAAGCAGCTCCGGGAAAAACGAGTAGTACCGCTCTCCTGCCTGCATAGGCTTGTCGCGGTAGATACGCAAGTGCGGCCAGGGGTGTTCGTCCCACAGCCGCTCGTACTGCCGGGAAAGCGTTCGCCGTAGCGCACTCTCGATGTTCTTCGACAGCGCTGGGGACGAAGCCAAATAGGTTTCGTCTCTCAGAGCCTCGATAAGCTGGGCGAACGTCTTTCCTCGGGCCATCTACTTAAACCTCGGGTGGGCCTGCCATATCTTCAAGCGAAGGCGCGTCTACGTCGTCCTTCTTGGCCGGAGCTTTCCTGCCGGACTTTACCTTCGCCGCGTCTACTTCCGGGTGGTCTACCCCGATGTCGGCCAAGGTTACAGGCAGCTTTGGCACCTTGCCAAAAAGCTCGTCAATAAGACCGGCCTTAGACCGATAGGCGCGTTTCAGGCGGGCTATCTCGTCTTTGGTCGCCACCTTGTTCATCTTTACCGGGATGATATTCGATACTGTGTCTTCGCCGCCGTGGATATGGCGGAGCAGAACGATCTCTGCGACGGTTACGGTTTTGCCGCAGACCACGGAATTACGGTCGCTGGCGATGCTGATGTCGGCTTTGCAAACTTGCATAGGGGTGTTCTCCTGGGTGATTAGACAGCAAAAAGACAGCCCCCCAAAAGGAGCTGTCTACTTCGCTTACGCGACCTCAATTACCATTGATGTGTTGAGCTGTCGGCCAATCATGGCACCGGCCCAAGTCACTGAACGGTAGACGACCATCTTGTCGTGCGGACGAGCCGGGAAGTGCTTCTTCATATCCTCGCCCTCGATGGGGCACAACTTGATGTTGTTGGTGTCAATGAAGTAGCAGAACTTGGCTTTGCCCAGTACGTCCAGCGTCGGGTCGTACTCGAAGGTACCGAGACCACGAATGCTGATAGTACCGATGCCTACGTCCACATCCTTGTTGAAGCCGGACTGGGTGTAGACACCTTTGGCGTCCACTTCCTGCTCTAGCGCGTCGAGGAAGTCCGCACCGCACATGATCTTGAACTTCGGCTTACCGTAACGGGTGAGCTGACGAACTTTCTTGCGGAGCGCTTTAATAAGCGCACTGCTCGCCACATCGGACGTAACCGCGCCTTCGCCGCCTGCCACACCGTTAGCGGCCGTCATGGCGATGTTTCGCCACAGCGGCTGCGTAGCGCGATCAATGCCACCGATTACGCCGACTGTCGGGTTCTCAGCAATGAAATACTGAATACCGGCGACCTCTTTCGCGTCCTGGGTGCCGTCGCCCCACAGCATAGTGTTCATGCCGTCGGACCAGCCCTCGGTCATGTCTTGCAGTTTCACCTCAAGAATGTTCGCAAGCGCGGTCGTCTCTCGCTGGGAGTGGTTGACCGTGTCTTTCCCGTTGGTATCGACCACGGAGATGCCGTCTCGCAGCAACTCGTCTGTGGTCATGTTGATGCCGCAGTGAATCATCTTCCACGGATACGCCACGGTTTTGATCGGCGTCGGGTTGGTGAAGTTCAGCGTGTCGTCTGAATCAAAGCCCTCGATGGTGGACTGAGTTTCAAAGATAGGCCGAATCGTGATATCGCCCTTACCACCGGGGAACATCTTCTGCCCCGCCCGCATGGCCCGCAGAAGCGGCTTATCCTGGATGTGTTGCGCGAACGTCTTGCCTCGATCCATGTGGTAGTCAAGGGCTGCGTTTGCGATGTTGTCGATCTCTGTTTGAGTAAATGGCATTTCGTATTACCTCGCCGAATCGGCGGCCTGCCTGACAGCTTCCAAAAAGCTGCTTGGTTCTGGCCCGGCCCCGGAGTTTGCACCTGCGCGGTCGCTGTTCATCGAAGGCTTGATCTCTGGCTTACGTCCAGTCAGATTTTTCATCTGAGCGTTCACGTTGTCGTAGGCCCGCTGAGCGAGGGAAACTGCTTCCTGCTCATTGCGAGGCGGCGACTGTTGGGCCAGTAGAGCCAACTCCCGAAAAACGAACGGCTGCTTCGTTTTGAAATCGGCGTCACGGTTCGTAATGTCCTGCTGCCAGGTGTCAACGGCGGTGCGCTGTTTCTGCTGCGCCTGCTGACGTTGCTGCTGCTGAGAATCCTTCGCCCTGCGATCTTCCTGCTCTGCCGCCCGGTCGGCCTGGAACTGGCTTGTGTTCCGCAAGCGGGCAATTTCCCGCGCACGGTCGCTGGTGATGAATCCCTCGTCCACTTCTTCCTGTAGGTCTCCCGGCAGTTTCTCACCGACGAATCCTTCCAGGCTTTCAATGTGTCCGCGCAGTTCTTCCAGTGCCCCGGCCGGGTCGTTCTTCATCAGTGCCATGATCTGAAAGCCCTGGGCCACTTCCTGATTATTCAGGCCTTGCGACTCCATAAAGGTTTCGATCTGGCGGAACTGCTCTGCCGGTTGTTGGAAATCCTGGAGCTGGTCACGATACTCGTTCCGCTCTTTGACCATTTGCTGCCAGCGGGGATGCTTATGAAACGGGACGTTTTCTTCCCACTTCTCATCTTCTTCCTCGCCCTCAGAGTCTTCGGCTTTCGTCTTGTCTGCGTCGTCTCCTTCGGCTTTGGCCTCGCCGTCAGCGTCCGCGTCCTCGTCTTTCTTCGATTCAGCATCTTTGTCTTCATCTGACTTCGGGTCCGCAGCTTCGGAAATGGCGTCGAAAAAACTGGGCTCGTTTTCGTCTTCGGTGGCAGTCGCAGTAGACGTATCTGCGGGTTGGCCTTCGTCTACAACAGTGGACGATTCTGCTGGTTCTACGTCCGTCGCAAGTGCAGTCGGCGAGCCTGCTTCTATTCCGCCTTCGTTGCTCGCTGGCGATGCGAGCGGGTGCTTTAGCTTAAAAAGCATTTAGCGCCTCCGGGTTGTTGGTTGATTAGACAGTTGTCTGTCTACATTGTAGACACGGCAGACATAGTCGTGCAACTACGTTCTGTCGCATCCGTTAGACCGGACCGTCCGGTCGCATGTTGGGCGGCGGTGCCGGGGCGTTCTGCTGCGCCAGTCCCTCGCCCAAGTTCGTGTCTGCGCCCTGCGGAGCTTCGGCGTTGTTGCCGCCTTGGCCGCCCTGCGCGTTAGGGTCCGACGCCGGGTCTCCGGTGCCCGCCTGAGTCTGCGAGTTCATGGCTGTGATAGACGGCATCCCTTCGAGGAAAGCGTCTTTCAGATCGAGCCTGTCGTCTAACCGCTCGATGGCTTGTTCGGCCAGCCACTTCGGCTGCATCCCCGGAATCTGCATGAGGTACGGGGCCATGCGCTCAAAGTTCTGTATCTCGGCGGAACGGTTTGGCCGTCCGCTTGATCCGGCTTTGATCTCTAACCACAGGTCTCGGGCAACCTGGCTGGCGGACCACACCGGCCACGCCGCGCCCGGCCCGGCAATCTCCATGATCGTCGCTTCGTCCATTTCTTCCAGCAGGATATGGCTGGCGTTAGCCGCGATGTCTGTCAGGAAATCGTCGAGGTCGTCTACGTTGGAGCCGATAGAAGACAAACGGCTCGATTCGGCGATGCTCGTTTCTGTCGCAGTGGCGCCGCTGGAACCACCCATGTTGGCTTCCTGGCTGCCGAGCGTTTTAAGAATGTCCTCGTAGGAGCTGTTCGTCTCATACAGGTTCGGGTCAATAGGGTTGTGCGGCAACGGCTGGAGCTTCGCAGATATGTTCTCCCCGGGCGCAAGGCCGTCCAGCTCGACAACCGTGTGCGCCGAGGACTGCGTGATCTTCCCTTTGTCTTCTTCGGAGAACGAGCCCTTAGACGTAACGTGCTTGGGCCTGTTGGCGTCTCTGTGTTCGCGAAGCCGCTGCCGGGACAGGTTGTGTTCGACCTGCATATCCCGCATAAGCGCCACATCGGAAGGCGGGTATATGTCTTTCTCGTCTTCTACGTCGTTGAAAATCAAAGTGAAGATGGGCCAGAACTGTTCCAGCTTGATCTTCGGGGCTGCGGGTTCTATCAGAAAATCTGAGTGGCCGTCGCAGACGACGAACACAAGCCCGCTGGATTTATCGTAAATTTCCCACACGCAAGCCTGGCCTTTCTTCTGCGAGTCTTCCTGGCCTTCTGCGTGGTTCGCCCCTTTGGCGTCGTAGGCGGTGAACTGCTGCCCAAGATCAACCTTGTAGACTTCCTTTACGTCGTCCGGAGACAGAAGAAACTCCTGGGTCAGCCAGCGGGCGCCGACGAAACCGTGCAGCGACTTACACCGGCTATCGGGGATGATAGAAGTCGCATCCGGATAGTCGAAGTCCAGCCCTTCCCGAGTGACCATCTCAGCGTTGTTCTGCAAGCTGGTGAGCATCTGCTTGAGTTCTTCCATCTGAGCGCTGGTTTCGTCGATCTTGTCGTCGGCCAGTTCCGTCGTCAGGCGTTGCAAGTGGGCAAGCTGCTCGCTTACGTCTGTGATCTTTTCAACGTCGGCAGGGTCGTACTCGTAGAGCCTGTGATAACCGAGCTTAACGTAGCCTACGCCGGTCGTTACCGTTCGGCGAACGACGCGCTTCATGGCTTTCTTGAACACCGGGAGCTGCTGGCCGACCTCGTATGCGTAGACCGTCTCCAGGGTTTTTGCGATAGCGTCTAACTGCTTGCGCCGCTGCTGCCCCTGCTGAACGTCCTGGAGTAACTGCATCGCCTGCATCGCCTGCTGAGTGCCTGCCATCTCTGGAACAGACAGAACTTCCTGGGCCTGCATCACCGACTGCATGTCGCCGTCCCATATCGCGAAGTCCAGGGTGTCCCGGCGCTTGGCTACGGCCGTTGGGTTCTTGGCGTACAGCGCGGCGACGCGCTGGGCAATGTGGCGCTGGGTCAGGTTCGCGACGTATCTGTCGTCGTTTTCTTCCTGGTTCGGCCACTGCTTGCCGCGAGCGAACGTCATGTCGTTTCGCATACGCTTATAGGCGTAGGCCCATTTTTTCTTGTCTGCGGTAACTCGCGAAATCCAGGTGGCGACCTGGGCCTGGCGGGCCATAGAGACCGGCGCTTTTTCTTCCCCGGCAGACGTAGGCGCGGGGGCGGAGCTGGCCTGGCCGCCGCCTTCTACCGAAGCGTTGTACTCGTTGTCTTCCATCAGTGTAGATACCCCTGTTCGGCGTTGTCCGTAGATGTTCTCTGTTTGATTCTGTCCGCGCTCTTAACGATCCACTGAATCGAGCCGGACTGGATCGGTGTCTGTTTCGGTTTAAGGTTCGCTGCGGACGACTGTAGACCAAGTCCTATCCCAATCCAACTTATGAAATCGACAAAGTCGTCATGCCGGGCGTTCGGAAAAGCCAGCAGCTCGTCCTTCGCGTCTATGAACCACGGCGCAAAATCAGGGAAGAACACTTTCCCCATCGCCATACGGCCCCGGATAGCCTGGGCTCGTGTTGATTTGTCTTTTGACGGTGTCCGCTCGTCTATGGCGGCGTATGTCCTCGTTTCCGACATACGTTTACGCAAAAAAGGACCGATAGACAGACTGATGTGCCCGCGCTCTGCCCACCAAAAATGCGGCGCATGGCGCTGGAAGAAATCAATCATCGCCTCGACCTGGGTTTCGGTGTCGGCCTGTCTCCAGAAAAGGTCCGGCAAAATCCAGATGTTGTCGTCTTCGTCTACGCCGACGCAGCCCATGCACGTAGGGTCTCGGTCTTGCTGCAAAGAGACCGCGTGGTCTGATGCGCCGTACTTGCGAAGATTGCGCGGCAGCTCGTGGGCTTTGTAGGTCTTTACCCAGTCTTTCTTGAAGAAGTCGCCGTCCGGCGGAGACGGCCTGCCCTGATACAGCGCGTTGAAACCGGAAGGGTTAAGCAGCCGCTGGCTGTCCAGAAACTTGCGGGGGATGCGGTCTTCCCAAAGCACCTCGCCGAAGTCACGCCCGAACGGGTCGTCTGCTTTGTCCCGCTCGGTCTCGATGATCGCGGGGATATTCACGCAGTCCCACTGCCCGGCTATTTCCTCGTTGTAGTGGGGATTCTTGGGGTCCGTCAACCGGCCTACAATGTCGTCCTCGTGCCAGCGGGTCATTACAATAACGCAGCGCCCCATGCCGCCCATGAGACGAGTCATGGCGTCGTCCGCGAACCACTCCCACTGCTTGTCCCGGATCGTCCGGCTGTTGGCTTCCTCGCGGGTCCGGATCGGGTCGTCGATGACCAACAGGTCCGCGCCGAGACCGGCCAGGGCGCCACCGACGCCCCGGTACGCCAGGTATCCGCCACCCACGGTCTCCAGATCGGACGCGGACTGACTGCCCTTCTTGAGCGCCGCGTCCGGGAACACCTGGGTGTAGAAGTCGTCACGCATTGCGTCCCTGTTGGACTTGCCGAACTTCTGTGCCAGGCCGTCCGTGTTCGACGCCAGTATCACCTGCCGGTACGGATCGCGGCCCACAAACCACGCAGGGAACCGCTGAGATATCAGCATGGACTTGCCGATACGCGGGCCGACGTTGATGATCAGACGAGTGATCTCGCCGGACTCCACTTTCTCCAGCTTATCAATGATGTAGCGGTGAACGTCCTGGGCGCAGTACCGGGTAGAGTTAGGGTCTTCCCGCTGCGTGTTGTCCGGCATGGACAGCTCGGTAAACGCCAACAGACTCTCGCGGGCTTTCTTGAGCTGGAAAATCCGCTGGGCGGCCTGAACCTGCTTCTCGAAATTCTCCCGAGCAATCGCCTTGTCTATCTCGGCGTCTGTTGGCTTTGCTGCTGCCGCCATTAAGAAGCGCCCCTTCGGCTTTTGACCGCGTCACTGATGGACGCGCTCATGGATTTATCACCGTCCACTACCCGCTTGTGCGCCCCGCGATGCCAGGCGGACACACCGAGAATGGCGCCCCAGCCCATCCAGATTTCACTGGGCACCGATGGGGGCGGAAGATCAGACAGCGGCAGAATGAAGTAGACACAGAAAATGGTAGTGCCAAACAGGAAGCCGTTGAACGGGCGCCACGACCACTGCGGCCACTTCTCGGACTTGGCCTCGGATTGCATGGTCGCGTTTATCGCCTTGATCCGGGACGTGTCGGCGGCCAGCTCGTTGCCAGCGGCTTCGACGGCCAGTTTACGTAGCGCAATCCTTTCCTCGGATTCCAGCGTCTTGATCTTCACCAGCGCGTCCGGGTTGTTCTTGAGTTCTTGCAGCACCTGGTCCGGGTCGTTATCGACCCCCAGCACGTTCGCTACCAAAGCACCGACTGAACCGCCCACAGGCCCGCCGAGCAGACCGCCAACCAGTGGCGCGGCTTTGCCCAGTACGTCTTTCACTTTATCCCAGCCCATAAAACGTTCCTCGTTCAGTCGATGTGGCGCTTTTTTCGCGAAGCCCACCACGCCGGTACATCAAAGTTCGGGCAGGTTTTGCGGGTGTCCAGGTTCCTGTGGCCGACTACCTGCGCGTCGGGGTACTGCAACGTCTTGTACAGCAACCAGCCTTCCAGCGACCGCATCTGCGCGTCGTTGAACTCGTCGGTGCCGATTAGACAGATGCCGAGACTGTCCGAGTTATCCCCTTCACCGTTTTCGTCAAAGTCCCGAACGTGAGCGCCCTGCCAGTAGTCCGGGCGGCCCTGTATCAGGCTGCCGTCTGTCTCCACGACAGCGTTGTACCCGATGCCAGTCCAACCCCGCTTCTGGTGCCAGCGGTGTATGTCTGCGGCGGTGTCTTTCCGCCCGTTGGGAGTGGCGCTGCAATGCACAACCAGATACTCGATCTTCCTCATGTCTCGTCTACCCTCGCCTGTAGCTGCGCCGGAGTGCCCGACTGGGTCTCTAGCTTAGGCGGCGTGTCTGCCCGCCGCTGCGGTCTCTGCGTCTGCAACAGAATCTGAGTGAGCATTCCCTTGATGTCGGCCATGTCCTCCCGGAGCCTTGTTGTCTCCTGTTGGAGCCGGGCGGTGAGCCGCCTCTCAATAGCCTGCGCATTGACCTCGTTTACGTTTATGCGCTGCACCAGCCGCTCATCGTAGGACGACATTTCGACGAAACGGCGCTCGACGTTCATGTACCACCAGCTACCCGCCGACAGCATAGACAGCGTCGGCAAAAGCAGCGCCATGATAACCGTCACGTTAATGGTCTTTTCGACATGCCACCCCCGTCTTTCTTCGCCGCGCTGTCTGCTGCATGTTGTGTCCACGCTATCGCTCATACCGCCTCTAGGCTTTCACGCCCGATCAAAAGTTGATTAAACCGTCCGGATACAGTTTTGCCAGGTAATCTTCCTCGCCCTTGTCCTCGATGTACTGCGCGACGGCTTGATCAAAGCTAAGCCCACTATCGACCAGGGACTTGATCTTCGGCACCTTGTCAAAAACGAAAGCCTTGAACTTCTCCCGGTCTTCCTTGCGAATTTGCGCCTGGGCTTCGGCTACGGTGAGCCCTTTGTTGAGCAGCGCTTTGAGCCTGGGGTTAGCGTTTTTGCCAACAGGTCGGTTGTCGGACGTATACTGGATGCGCCAATAGACGCCAGCGGAAACCAAAGCAACAGCGATAACGATGTAGAGTATTTCCATGGGACTCTCCTTACGGGTTGAGGGTGTTTTCGTTGGTCTTAATCAGACGGATGAACCAAGCCGCTGTGTCAAACTCCCACCATTTATCTGAGGGATTCCAGCGGCCCGGGCGAGCGTGATGGTTGTTGTGCCATCCGGTAGCGCCATAGCCCAGCAAATGACAAACCCACGAGTTCTGAGAGTTTTCTGAGGTGTTATGGCTACGGTAGCTGCCGGGCAGGTTGTAGTGCAGGAAATAGCTCTGCACCGTAGAGGTAATGGCGAACATGAGCCAAGGGATAAGCACCCCAAAAACCAGTCCATAAACTCCAAAAACCGCCGCGATTAGTGCCGCCCAGCCCGATACAAACAGCACATAATACTTGTGCATCCATAGGTGGTGCCGGGAATGCATCAGCTTTCTTGAGGCTTTGATCTGCCCGGTGTTTGGGTATTGGAAAGTCAGTTGCTTAAAAAACCCAGTGTAAAGGTTTGAGTGTGGGTCCAGCTCAGTGTCGCTGTATTTGTGGTGCGCCCGGTGAACCGCCGCCCAGTCTGCCGGACTGCCAGTCCCGGGCACGACAGTAGAAAGAAGCGCAAGCACTTTCTCGATCGCCGGTCTAATCCGGTAGGCGTTGTGCGTCACGTAGCGATGCAGATACCCTTCGACAAGAAAAGCCACGGCCACTGCGTTTACGGCCAGGGACAACCACAGCCATTGTAAGTGCATTTCTGCTGCAACTGCGTAGCCGAGCGCCAAAGCGCCAACTGCGCCCTGTACCCACAAAAATTCGCCCCGCGAACGGGTGATCGTGTGTGTTTTCATAATCAGACTTCTCTACGACGAGTAAGCAGCACAAGTGAAGATGCGCTGACGGTTATTTGGTCTCCCTGCTTGGGCTCAAAGACGGTGTTCTCTACGATCCGGTTTCCGTTGAGCTGTATGTATCCTCGGACAGTAACTCCGTACTCCCAGTTTTGGTCAATCGTAACGGGCGGGTCGCCCGGGGAAAGTACAAGCTGCTGCACATCGTAATTACTAAGATCGCTGTGAAAAGCAATGCACCTGAAAATCGAGTCAGTGTCAGCAACAATGGTGTACTTTCCCGGGTAGCCGTTACCATTCGCTACCAGCGAATCACTTGCGGAGTAGCTGATCGGATCGCGGTTTTCGTTATGCAGAGTAACAGTGCCCTTTACCACATACGTGAACGCGTTAGTACGTCCCAGCTCGGCATTCATCGTTTCGGTTTTGATAAAATCCCCAGCGTCTACGATGTAAGTCGCCGCTGTTAAAAACTTTTTACGAAGCAACACCGCTACGGCACCGTCCGACTGTTGCGGTTCAGTAGGCTCCGGCTCCGGCTCCGGCTCTACCATTTTTTCCAGAGCGCCGAGATCAACACGCCTAGACTCCGGCTCGGGTTCGGGCTCGGGTTCGGGCGGTCGAAGCCTCTCTATCTCCGCTGTAACTTCTGCGGCAGACATGCGCGGGTTGTCGATTATTTTATGAGGGATGGCATGACTAAACCTCCTCCCATCCAGCCAATCGACCATCATCGTGTTTTTATCGCGGTCAAAGCCTAGTATTTTAAACAAGAATCGGTCCCCTTATAGTTCCGCCCGTAACCGTTACAGTATTTCCGTTTTTGTCGATAGCAGCACCTGGCGCACCGCCAAGTCCAAATCGGACTGTTAAACGATCGCTATCACTACCAATTTTCTGTCCCATGCTTCCGGGCTGTCCTGGGTCGCCGCCATCTCCACCAGTCAGTGCTGATTGGCTAGATCCGCTTCCGCCCGAGGTCAACGTGCCGCTGCCGCCGACAGTGAGTTCGAAATCGCCCGAACCTCCGACCAAAAAACTTTCTCCCAAATCGCCAGGAGACCGGCCTGCACCACCCCCTCCGCCGAGAGTGTCTTTGATATAACTGCCTTTAAGATCGTAACCCTGACTTGCCGCGCCCCCGCCGCCCCCGCCGCCCTGGATTACGCCGTTGGTGTTGTCTACTTCACAATCAAACTCAAATAAAATAGCCGGTCCGCCAGGGTCGCCGTTTAGCTCCGGCCTGAGATCGTTTGCTAGATTATTGGGTGAACCTATGGTGTCAAGGGAGCCGCCCGCTCCGCCAAAACCCGAAACGGTTCCAGTGTTCACAATAACCAGCTCAGACCCTGCCGGAAAAACGCCGGTGCGGAACTGATCGGCTGCGCTGGACCCAATAATCGCGGTGTTTTGGAACTCAAACTTGCCCGCCTCGGTGGGCGACCCGAACAGCTCGTATATTGATCCGCCAATGCGGTCTACGTTGTTTTCCAGTACCTGAGCATCGGTTTTGCCAAGGAAGTCAGACAGCGAAATCGGGCCGGTCAGTTTGTCAGCCAGGGTACGGGCGATCAGGCTGTCGAAGCTGAACGGCGTTTCCGGGAGCAAACCCAGCTCAATGTTGATATCCCGTACCGAGATCGGGCCTTCTGTCTGCAAAGCCATTGTTAGTAACCTTCCCTTTGCGATACCCGCGATTTTAAATCGTCAATCTGCACTTGCTGCTCTTTGATCGCCTCGACCAGCAGACCGACCACGTTACCGTAGGCCACGGCGTACATAGCGTCGGGATTTTCCTCAGTCGGGCCGCCGCCGACGGCCTGGGGTAGCACCGCCAGCAGCTCTTGCGCGACCAAGCCGGTCTGCTCGGCGCCGGTGTCTGCTCGGGTGTAGGTGTAGCCGGACAGAGCTTTGACCTTGGCGAGCGCGTCCGATATCGGAGCCAGATTCGTCTTTAGACGACGATCCGATAACGCAGTGATATCCCCCTGGCTCACGATCCCGCCGTCGTTATTGACCGCGCACCGCTCGGTGCCCGCGCCCGCCCCTTGTCTAAAGCTGGCGATCTTGCCGGTGGTCTGCGCCGTGGCTTGGAGCGGAACGGCGGTGGTATCGCTGCGTGGTATGACCGCGCCGGTGAACGGGGCGTTCCGGGATATAAGTTCTGCGGCGTCTAGACTCAGCGCCGACGCTGCGGCTTCGGATGCTGACACGGCCGCCGCATCGCGGGCGTCCGTGGCGGCGTCTCGGGCGTCCGTGGTGACGTTACGGGCGACGACAGCGGCGTCTCGCGCCGATTCGCTTTCGGACTGAGCGAGCTGCGCCGCATCGCGGGCGGCGGTGGCCCCGTCTCTGGCGGCGGTCGTGACGTCGCGAGCGTCTTCGGTCAGGGCCTGCGCGTTTTCGGCAGATGTATTGGCGTCCGCCGCTTTTAGCGCGTGGTGAAACGCAGAGAACTGGGTGCCGTTTCCAGCCGGGACCGGCGCGTCTTCGGCCTGGGTGGCCCAGTTCTTCGCTTCGGTGGTAAACGGCGTCAGGTCAATCAGCAGGCGCCAGCGTCCGGCGGCCAGATCGGCTGCGAAGTCGGCCGTGGATATGTGCGACTGGAGCGCGATATACCAGGTGCCGCTGTCTACGATTACGCTCTCGTTCACGGCGTAGGCTTTAGACGGCGCCCAACTCTCCGGGGCGTTTACGCCGATGCGGGCCTCGGTCTTGAGCTGGTCCAGTCCAACAGATTGGTTCCGCAGTGCGCCGTCGTCGCGCTGAATCAACTCCAGGCGGGACTGGGTCTCGTCCAATGAGCGCTCAATAGCGTTGAACTCGTTATCGACAGAGATGCCCGGGAGCGGCGTCAGCGGGTTGCCCGCCTGAAAATCAGAGAAGTCGAACTGTCGGTCGTAGTCGGCCGGGAGCGGACTCGGAATTGTATTAGGGTCGCGCTTGTACGTCATTCTTTCCGCCCTCGTTCCCCGACCTGCTGTGGGGCTGTGTTGGGGTCTGCCTTCGTGTTGGGTGTAGACAGGCTGTTGGACATATTGTAGACAGCCTTGTCCCCGGTGTCGATAGACGCGGATTCTAAAGCGAAGTAGGCGAGTCGAGCGCCAGGCGGCTTGTCGCGCTTTGAGCGCTGTTCGGGGCATTGCGACAAACTGTCGTAAAAGGTTTGAAAATTCTCACATTTTGCTGGGGTGCCGTATATACACATACGCGGGTACGGCGGGTGTACCCCAGGGGGTGGGACCGACCTGCGCCGCCTCGACCGACCACCATCACCCGCTGTCCTGTCTGTCTGCTGTCTAACGCTCAGCACCTAATATGCTCAGCGCTGCTGTGTCTAACCGCTTATGAATCAATCGGATACGCGCATCATGTCCTCAATGCGGGCGCTATCCTGCGCTTCATCCTTGTCTACTTCCGTGTAGTCCGCGTATTCCTGGTCACCTGGCGATGCCTCGGCGCTGGCGTCTATGACCGGCCGGGACAACGCTGACTGACCAGCGCTTATGAATGCCTCTAGCTCGGATAAACTCATAGAACTCAATGGCTTATCGGGGTCCGGCAGGCTCGGGTCTTTCCCGTTGTCTTTGCCGTGTCCGGCCGTCTCTAGGCTCCATTTTGCCGCCTGAAACCGTGTCGCGGCGGGCGTGTCCTTGTCGTTCATCAGCCCCAGCATAGTGTTAAGCGCCACTCCCGCAAGGCTTGAACCGATGAATTTCTCGCGCTCATGTCGCAGCGCTTTTTGTATGTGTGGCAGCGCAAGCATCTGCGATGCAACCTGCCCAGGATAGGCTGTAGAGTACCCAGCACCTTTCACCGCGCTCTTTTTGTCTCCGCCGTTACTAACGTATAGATATACAAATTTCGCCTGTCTTTCAGTCAGTTGGCCCTCGTGCCGTGTCCATTTCCCCCGCGTATTATGCGTCACTGCGCCTTCCGCCGATGCCACTCCAGCACCGGCCGGAGCAGGGTGCTTCGCTGTCTTTTTTGCTGTCTTTCTTGTCGTGCTTGGCATTGTCCGCCCCTGTAAATACTGGTCTGTGCGTCTGATTATACGACAAATGTATGCCGTGTTGGTTTTTGTCTGCTGAAGGCGTTGACAGTGTGCGACACTTTGTCGTATTCTTGACATTCCCGGCGGGACAGCAGGGAGCCAAACCACCTGAACAGAAACAGACAGAGAGACAACTACCATGAAAAACGAACAAACCGTAATAGCCTATCTAACCGTCGCTCGTATTCTTCCCTCTTCGGGCAACGGCAACCCGCGCTTCGAGGTCCTGCTACGACGCGCAACCGGAAGCACAGACATAATCGCGAGAACGGCTGTGGATGCTTCACTCGGCTACGGAATCACTAACCACACCGGATGGACCGTTCGCGCTACTGTCGGCCAGCATTACGGAGTCACTACCATCGGCAGCGTCGAAAACCTGGAGCGGGGCGACAAAACCGAGCAATGGCAGGACCTGGAAGACCTGGGGCTGTCTGTCTACTGGGTCCGCGTAGAATCCGGCGCCGTGTGTAGCGCCTACCTCGTAAAAGCTGTGAATCCATTCTCGGCGGAAGTGCGCGCTCGCAGACAGTTTTACGCGGAAGTATCCGACGATCGCGCAGAACACGCAGAGATAACAGGCATCAGGCTGGCCGGTGCCGCACTGACCGCCGAGGCGCTTAAACAAGACAGCGCTGTGGTCGCAGCCTGAGCCCTGTATTCACTTTCGACAGCCTGCCGTTCGCGGGCTGTCCGGAGTGGCGACAGACAGCCACTAAGCAGACTGCCGCACGAAACCCAAGCGGGTTAAACATGAGCGATTTGACAGAACTAGAGCAGCAACAAAGAGGGTTGACCATGAGCGATTTGACAGAACTAGAGCAGCAAATAGGACGGCGTGGAACGGCGACGATTTCCAGCGATAACCGGGGCCTAGTACGGCGCTGGTTGTGTATCAAAGGAGTGCAGTCAAAATCAGCGAGAACGCTCACCCTGAGCCAACTCCGCGAAGCCTATAACGATATCTCTGACGCAACGGTGCTTGCGATCAGCAACGGCTGGACAGACAGCGCAGACAGCCAAAACGACAGCAACCCGCAACAGCAACAAGACGGAGACGAGCAGACTATGACGCAGACCCAGACAGCACCGGCAAAACCGCAAAACTCAAAAACGGCAGCAATCACCCGCGCAATCGAAGAAGCGCTAGGTGGATTTTCAGACGGCCCTAGTTTAGACGAAGCGCAGATCATCGCGCTGATCAAGCAACACGCACCGGCAACACGGATAGAGATCACGAACGCTGGCGAAACACGCAAAATAGAAGGGCTGCACCACTACGCTACAAAATACGTGACTCGCTATCTGTCTTCGGGTCTGCATGTTTGGCTTGCGGGTCCGGCCGGGTCCGGGAAAACGTCGATGGCAATAATGGCAGCGAAAGCGTTAGACCGGAAGTTTTATTCGACCGGGTCTGTACAGTCAGAGTTTCGTCTAACTGGCTTCATCGACGCCAAGGGCGAAGTTGTCCGGACCCCTTTCCGCGAAGCATTTGAGCATGGCGGCGTATTCTTATGGGATGAAATAGACGGCTCGAATCCTAACGCGCTGATCGCGTTTAACCAAGCATTGGAAAACGGCGTGTTCGCGTTCCCCGACGGCATGGTAGAGAAACACCCCGACTGTGTCTGCATAGCGGCCGCGAACACCTGGGGCGCTGGCGCGACAGCGGAGTACGTCGGCCGGACGCGCATCGACGGCGCGACGGTAGACCGCTTTGTACAGGTGGCCGTGGACTACGATGAAAAAATGGAACTGGCTATGGCTGGCGCGGATTTCGAGGATTGGGCAAAAGAGGTGCAGAAATACCGCAAAAACGCCCGCGCTGCTGGGGTTCGGGCGATCATATCAACCCGCGCAATCATCAAGGGCATGACGATAATGCGCGACGGCGGAGACAAGAAAGAAGCAATCGCGGGATTGATTCGCAGAGGCATGGACGACGCCACATGGGCAAAAGTGGCCGCGTAACAGTCTAACCGCTCATGGGCTCCCTTTCCCGGGAGTCCATCGGCGGCTGGTCTGAACGTAGACAGCCGAGACAGACAACCACCGACAAAAGCAGACCGGAGAAAAAAGATGGAAAGCAAAAAACTTGAACTGATACGTGAGCACTACTCCTTTAGCGATTTCCTGGCGCGGGTGCAGGAACGACTGACGGCCGGGGCGTGTTGGCACGACTCAAGCCTAACCGGCTCTTACACTTTCACGAAGACAAAAAGCATGGAACACGCGCTCGACCTGTGTCGCAAGGGCTGGCTTGAGGGCGCGCAAAAGATCATCAGCGGACTGGACAGCCTGGAAGGCGCCACGGCGACCATAAGTCGCGCGCCGGCTGTGCATTACGACGTAGCCGGAGAAGTGCCGGACGTGGCCGCGTACTGCGCTGGAGAGTACGAGCACATGATGACTTTCGAGCCCGACGAAGAAAACCACGCGCCCGTGGTGCGTATCATGTTTGACGGATGCTACAGCGGAGACACAAAAACCCAGCAAATCGAAAATCAGGGTATCGCGCTCTTGTCTTGCATCGACGCGCTGGAGCGCACCGGGCGGAACGTAGAGCTTATCTGGTCCGGCGCTTCAAAAAATCGCGATAGAACAATGGCGTACTGCTGCGACGTAACAATAAAGCAGGCTGGCGAACACTTCGACGTAGACAGAGCCGCTTTTGCGCTGGCGCATCCATCCATGTTGCGGCGTATGTGGTTTGCTTGCGCCGAGCTAAACCCTGCCTGCAAACCGTTGGGGTGTGGCTACGGAGTGGTTAAAAGACTGGACGCCGAGCACTTGGAGTCCGGAGTCTGGTATCTGCCAAGCATCGACGCGCTGGGTGGGTGTTACAACTTGGCGGAGACCGTGAAAGCTGTGACCGACTGGCTAAACGACCGCCTAACCGCAGAAGACACCCACACAGCCCACACAGACGGAGAAGCTGCATGATTCGCGTAACCGGCCCTAGCCTGAGCGCGACCGCGTTCATGGCTGCGACGTACATCAAGCGGGGCGCCGTGTGCCGTTCGTGCAAGCACATCGGCGGGCGCTGGATAATCGCCGTGGCCTTCCCTCGCTAACTGTATTCACTTTCGACAGCCTGCCATTCGCGGGTTGTCCGAAGTGGCGACAGCCGCTGACCAACCACAACCGACGCAGAGACAATTACCATGACAAACCAAGACAACCACCAGCCCGCAGACCAGACCGAAACCGGCCCGTTGTTCTCACCGGGACAAATACTCGCGACAGCCTCAGTAGACAGGCACATGACTGACAGCCATCTACCTACTCACCTTTTGCTGAGCCTGCTGGGCAGGCACCTATCCGGGGACTGGGGGGACGTATGCGAAGACGACTCGCAGGCAAGCTGGGACGCGCTCAAGTATGGGGACCGGCTTATGTCTGTGTACAAGAATGCCCTGGCTGGCGAGACCGTCTGGATAATCACAGAGGCGGACAGGTCCGTCACCACGTTCCTGTTTCCAGAGGACTATTGACATGGGCATGACCGTCGAACAACAGTTCGCCCTAGCCCGGCCCTGCGTTGACTGCCCGTTCAAAGCTGGGCGGAACTTCCCGCTGGAGCCCGGACGCAGACAACAGATCATCGAAGACCTCGCGGACCAGCGACACTCGACCTTTCACTGCCACAAGTCTGTCTACCGCAAGTCGGGGTTAGGCGAGGACCCGAACAGTCGCCAGCACTGCGCCGGAGCTATCGCTGTCCTGCGTAACATGGGGCGGGACACACAGGCTGCGCAACTGGCCACCCGCTTACGGATAATCCCTTGGGACCATTACGAAGAGGCAAAACAGGAAGTCATAGACGAAGACGAAATAGACTGACAACACTGGCGAATAGCCCTAGCTGGATTGGAAACCAGCCAGAAGGACCTGAGCCTCGGCGAACCACGCCGGGGCTTCTTCGTTAGACAGACAGCGAACGGACATCACCAGCCCGGGACTGTCCGTGTACACCTTCCAGATATACGGCACCGCGACGATCTGCTTATCGTCTACCCAGGCAATGCCGTTCAGCGCGTCCTCGGCCAGTTTGTAGATGTTGTCTATGTCGGGAACTTTGGTCGGCAACTCAAGTCCGGCCCTAGCCGCTGCCTTGCGCTTGTTGGACCAACTGCGCGGAATCTGCATCCCGATAGTCAGCCCCAGCTCGATAGGGCACTCCAGCATCGTCTGGCCGTGTTCTTCCAGCCAACAGGTACGCACCCAACTCTCGGCGCTCATGGTTTGCTCGGGTGTGTACGCCCGCCCGCTCTTACGCGAGAACCGGGGTCTGCCTTTGCCCTTCGGGTCACCAGGGATATAGCAGTAGATAAGCGGGGTGTTGTCGGCCATACGGGATTCCTTGTTGGTGGTAGTCTATCGTGCCGATCTGTCGGACAGACATCATCCTACACCAACCCGCTTTTAGGCGCCGTTCTAACAAGTCGAAAAGGTTCACGGCCCCCACCCCCTGACAGGTTGACCGCACTACTTACGGCCCGGGGAAACAGCCCGAACACGCATACGCTTTTGTCCGCTTTACCCCTCTGTCCACCTGTCCACTCATGTTTCAGTCCTTCGTCTCCCCTCTCCCCCCCCCCCCCCCCCTGTCCCTACTCCCCCCTTATACATATACAATATAATTTTTATAAATAAAGTGGACAAAGTGGTACGTACCGGACATTGTTAAGTATTTCAATAACTTGCAAACGTTACCACTTCGCCACTTTGACCACTTAGAAGAGGACAAACACTGTCGGACACACCGCGATAAGCAAAACAGACAGAGCACTACTGCGCGCTACGTCTAAACCGGCAAGAAAATATCGGCCCACTTGTTGTTTTTGTTGGTCCCACTGGCCGACAAGTGGTTCACTATTTTGCCCACAAAAAAGGCCCTACACAGCCGGGACTGGTAGAGCCTAATAGTTCGTTGCGCGTTACGAAATCAGATGAAATCGTTGCCCGGGCTGTTCAGTTTCTTGCGCTGCTGCACCAGCGATTCCGCTGCGAGTTTCGGCGTAAGGTGCCCGTAAAGCTCTGCTCTGCGGATAGCCCACACCCACGCCCTTTCCCCGTTGTCGAACCGGGCCTTGCCACATTTGTTCCCCCCGTTCTGCCTGAGCAGTCGTCCGACCATGTGCGCGGACACGCCCCGGAAGCCTTCGCCGCGTAGAAACTCGACCACTTCCTGCATCGTCACCAGATCGCAGGCGAATACGCCGTTACCCAGTTCGATCTCCGACAGTAGTACGTCCTCAATCGGTGACAGGGACGCTCTCGCCATATCTTCCTTGGCTTGGGTATGCGGTGCCCGGCCGACTGCGTTGTGTGCGCTGATGTCCCGCTCGGCCAACCAGCTACACACCATTGCGGCCCCTTGCTGGTCTATCATCCAGCGGTACAGCGACGTAAACGCTTCGGCGCCCCATGCCTGGGACTCGGACCAGATCACAAAGATGCGGCGGTCGTCGTTAGACACAGACACGGCGGCCTCGTGGTTCGTGAACATCACGGTGTTGATAATATTCGGCACCGGATACTGGGCGACGCCTTTGGTGTTGATACGCAGGCTGTCCGGCGGTGCCGCCAGCATGGGCTTCATCTTGTCGCTGATCTCTTTACGCACGAACGAGTTCAGTTCCTCGACCAGCACCAGCGTTGCCCTGGCCTGCCAGTCTGTCCACTGGCCGTTAATGTCGTCCGGCCCGATCATCACGGCGTTATCCCCGAGCCCCATCGTCAGCGGGTAAAAGATCGTGTCCTTGCCGATGCCTTGCTTGCCGCCTATCAATGGGTGCCAGTTCTGCTTTACGCCCGGGTTCTGGATAACAAAAGCAATCCAATCCAGAAGATGCTCGCGCTCCCGCTTGTCTGGTATCAGATGCTTTACCAGGTCCAGCCAGGGCGCCACATCTATCTCGTCTGCGGTGACTGCGTCCCACGCGCCACTGTTCATCGGTCCGGGGGACCACAGGTTGACCGCGTTCTGTCCCTTTTCTTTAATCAGTCGCCCCTGCCCCGGCCGGTAGGTGGCGACCTTGACTACGGTTCGCATGGAGCGGTTGCTGAGCCAATGGATAGCGGCGTTCTCTTTTGACTGTATGCCTTTGCCGACTTCCGGGAACCTCACAGAGAACTGGCTGTGTTTGAGCAGTTCCCGGTTTCCGTCTGCGCCCATATAGACAAAGCGCTCAAGCGACTCGATGTAAACGTAGTCGTCCCAAAAAGGCACGGAGTCTGCCGCTACGTCGCCGGACACATCGTCGAAGTCGGCGTCCGCGTCACTGAATCCGTTGTCCCGCGCTTGCTCAAGCAGCCAGTTCAGGCCGACTTCAAAAGGCGGGTGCATCCGGCCCCAGTCCCGCTCGACGGTCTCCGGTGCGTTGTCTCCGCCTTCCCACTTCTCGGCCCACTGCTGGAAAATCTCAAGCCCGGCGCCCTCGTCGTCTGCCATTGCGGCTTTGATAGCACAGCCGACCTTTATATAGTCCTCGCGATCAGGGTAGTCGTTCGGCAAAGCCTCGACGGCGCGGATCAGTAGCTGCTGTTCGTCTGTCGTTTGCGCACACAGCCGATCCTGATCCACAGTAGAGCGGTCGTGCCCGCCGCCTACGGCGCTGTTGCGGACATCGACACAGCCGAACATGGCGAGCAGCTTTTCGACTTCGGCCAGGAAGTGCGCCAGATCAGCCGGTGTCACCTGGGTGAGTTCGCACGACGCCAGGTCTCGGTCCCACGTATACGGTTTGCGAGTCTGCGGATGGATGCCGGACACCACGAACTGGTTTGTCCGAGCCAGCACCTCTATAAGATGCTGCGTACCGTTGTGGTTGAAGAACAGACGGTTGCTGTTTATCGGCTCGCCGACCAGTCGGTAGAGCAGTAGCTGCTTCGGAGCGTTGCCGACGCGGACCGGCGCCACCCCCAGTACACGAACGGCGGTGTCGGCAATGGCCCTGCTGAGCCATTCGTCTGTTATATCTATGTCTACGGCAACGAAGGACCGGCAGATAAGCCCGATACCGGCGCCGCTGTCCTGCCAGCCCTGTAGCTCGTCGGCGGTGGTCTCGTGTGAGAGGAAGTCGAAGCCAGACCATTTACCCTGGCCGTTCAAGCGGCCCGGCACTTTGCCCCGCATTTCTGGATGGACGTTTGAGTTCGGCGAAAGCTCGCCGTCTACAGGGATGATGGGTATTAAGTCTAAAAAACCTCGCTGGAACAACTGCTTAAAGGTGGTTGTCGGCATTGTCTGTCCTCATTATCGACATTGGGTTCAAATAAAAAAGCCGCAAAGCGGCCTGCCAGTGTAGCGTTAGCGGCGAGCAAAGGGCAGACACTATATCTTGTGTCCCACTATTGACCGCGTCACAAGTGGTTGTCATAATCAGTCACGTAGTTGCTCAGTCTGTCTTTCTTGGTGGTTTGACAGGCACTGTCGGGAAAGCCCCTCGCCCTAAAAGCCTGGGGCTTTTTTTTTTTACTCCGCGATCATTTCACTTTCCGTATCCGTACCGTGTGGCCGACCTTTTCCACGGTCATTATCACATCGTTGTCCGGCGTCTCATACGTAAGAGTGATTCGCTGGGCGCCGTCTACCTGCTTCGACGCCTCGTAGGCGATTTGCCAGTCCACCTCTGTTTCCATGCCGATCAGCTTGATGTTACAGCCCTTTAGGCTCATGGGTTCTCTCCGGTTTCGGTGTAGTCAATGAACGTCACATGTCTGTCTACGCGGTTCGCCGCTTCGCGCAAATGATCTGGGCAGTGATGCAGGTAATTTCTTTCGACGGTTGCCAGGCTGTCTCCGAGTATCCCGGCCAGCTCGAACAGGTTCGCCCCGCTTCGTGCCATTTGTGTAGCGGCGGTGTGCCGCAGTCCGTGTCGCGTAAGCTGCAAGAACCGCTGGTTGCCGAGCGCGTTGGTCGCCCGCTTCATAAACCACTCAAACGCGGGCCTGATAGGCCGGTCGTCGTCTAACACAAAGGCGCCGGTCTTCTCCCGTTCCATCATGCGCAGTATCGGCATGGCCCAGTTCGGTATCGGGACTGGCACTCGGCGCTTGGTCGTGCCGGACGGCGTGAACCGGAACTGCTTCTTCACCAGGTCTACCTGATCCCAGCGCAGCGTTTCGATAGACCGACGCCGGGCGGCCGACGCCAGCGCCACCACCACAAACCGGGCGGCCCGGGTCATGCGTCCGTCTGGCGTGTTGTCTGCGATACCGAACTGTAGAAGCGCGTCTGTCTCAAATTCATACAAGAAAAAGTCGCGAGCAGCTCCGGCGTTCGGAAGCTGAATCCAGGGAGCGCTGTCTGCGGACAGGCGCTTGGTCTTGACCAGGTAGTTAATCGAGGCGATCAAGATAGCAAGCTCGCGGCGGACAGTACCCGGCTTCACTTCTTTGCCGGTCGTGTTGTACTTGCCCCGCCCCCGGCCGTTGGTATAGGCCGCGATCTGCTTGTCTGTCAGCCCGTCTACGGGTACGTGACCAAGTCCCCGTACCACGTTTGCGGCGCACACAGATAATCGTTCTTGGCTGGCTTTGGTGTTCTTGCGGTCTGCGTGTTGCTTGGTGTACAGCGCAAGCGCCTGGGCCACGGTCAGGGCCTTGTCGCCCCGGTTGCTGTCCGGGTCCGTTGCCAAGAACAGCGCGAGTTCTTTTTGCGCGGTGCGGCTGTCTTTTGTCTGCGTAGAGCGGCGCTTCGAGCGCCCCGATTCGGTGTAGCGTATCTCGTACACCCCGGATTTGTTCACGGCCAGGTAAGGGCCTTTGTTCGGGCGTGGCATAGGTGGTTGCTCCTGTTGCCGGGTAAGTAGTGCGGCTTAACGCTTGCGTAAATCGCGAAGGTGTTCAACGACCAGGGCCTCTATCCGGCCCCTTAGCTTTTCGCTCCAGTCGTCCGTGGTGCCCCATTTTTGCGGCACTCCGACGTATCCTGATTGGCCGTTTACGAAGAACTCACAGACGAGGTACTGCTCCATCGCCGAGGCGGTGAAATGGTCGTCGCTGTCGAAGTAGTCCTCTGGGTCAGGGAAGCAGGCCACCGCCACAACGGACGGCGGCTCAGCGCCCAAAGACACTACCCGACCGGCCGACGAGCCCCCGATAAGCAGGACGTTGACGGTTTCCTCAGAGACTGCGGTGGCTGTCGTCATGGTCTGCGACCTCTCTTTCTTGAAGTATCGACATAATTTTAAGCGCTTGGGCGGACGTAACCAGCCGGTTAAGCCGCATCCAGACTTTTCCCGGGTGCCCTGTCGATTCTTTTATTTCAAGCGAAGGGTTGTCCGAGTCTATCGCAGACGCGACGGTATTTGGCAGCAACTCCTGCGGCGACACGCCGAGCGCTTTCGCAATGCTGGCAAGGGACTTGGGCTCTGGGAACGAGCGCCCTCTTATATAGGTACTCACTGAGTCCCGGCCGATACTGGCGCGGCGGGCAAGCTCGGACTGATTAAGCCCGCGTTCCATCAACAGGTGCTGCAAGCGACGACCGAACTCTTGCTTTGTCAGCATTCGGGGTTCGTTCGGGTGCCCGATTTCGGTCGATTCTGGCAGATGAGTTCTTGATGCGCTCATTTGTGTTCTCCTTGAGTTCCGCTGCGTGGCGGTGTTTACGCTGTTTGAGCCCCGGTCCCTTTTCCCGGCCGTACATACACTATGCGACAAAGTGTTGCACTTAGTCAACACCTTCATACATACTCGCCGGTGTCGAGCATTGTTGATTTTTGCGACAGACTGTCGTTACAATGGGTCTTCACTCTCACAGACGAAGCCACACTATGAGCGAAAGAAAGGATCGTAATTTACAAATTGATGTGCGCCGACTTGTGGCGTACTTCGGCGGGCGCCAGCCTTTGGCGACCAAGCTGCAACGCGCCGGGTCGGACATTCGCAACGTGCGCGTAGTAGACGGCTGGCTGCTGCGGGGTCGTATCCCGGCTACGCGCTTAATGGAAATCGCCAGGGTCGCATACGCCGAAAACCGGCGCTTCGACATACTAGAGTTTCAAGTGCCAAAAGGCACCGACAGACAGGAGCAGGACCATGAGTGACTACGAAAAAACAATAGAAACCATCCGATGGATGGCGCGTGACGCAGTAGGTGAAGTCACCATTTCGGCGGCGCGCAGGTCGGCGGCGCACAGGGCTCTTGTTGCGATTTACTACTATTGCTTAGAGAAACTCAATCACGGCGGGTCTACAAGTACCGGCCCCGAGGAAGACGAGGAATGGGAGCGCAGACAAAGCGCGGACAGGCGTTGCCGTACCGCTGGAGAGTTTCTGACCGCCGCCACGAGCCTGATGGACGCCCGGGGGAAAGAGTACGACAGCCCCGAGGGTGAGCGCAGCATGGGAAAAGCGGTGACAGCTTTAAACGTCTTGACCGGCCGTGACCTGAGCGAAGCCGAAGGGTGGCTGCTGATGAGCCTGATAAAACGCGCCCGCCAGTACGCCACAACGAAATACCACGCGGACAGCGCAGAGGACGCCGTGGCCTACGCCTCGCTCGAAGCCGAAGCATTGGAGCAAGACCATGAGTGATGAACGACAAGCGTTTGAACAAATATATTCGATACCCACAGGGGCCGAATGGTGCGAGAAGCGTCATATTTACATACACAAAAACTATTCTGGTCTGGTTCTACACCCTATCAATGAATCATGGGAAGCGTTCTGCGAAGGGGCGCTTTGGCAAGCCAGCCGCCAAGATTTTGAGGGTGAGCCTATTGGCTACGTTGTGCCGAGAATGCTTGAAGCAATGCAGGCCGGTAAGTATTGCGGTATTAGCATAAGCGATGAGAAAAAAGATGGTGACATTGCGGTCTACACCCACCCTGCCAGCGCCGTTAAGCAGGCTGTGAGTGTGCCGGATATGTGGCGGGACGTTGATTACGAAGTGCCGGAACAGGCGCAAGAGGTTATCTTAGTGCTGGGCGAAAAGGTAGTACATGGGGCGTGGATTGGGGGAATGTTTTGGCACAATAATCGGAAAGTGGAGGCAACAAAGTGGATGCCCCTGCCCCAACCACCAAATCAGGAGGGCCAGTGATGGTTGCAACAACAACGCTCATGGATTACGAACGCAATAAGCCTACGTTAGACGAAGACGTTGATTATGTTCTAGCCGAGGCCCGCAACTTAACTGGCAAAGACTGGCAAGTGCGCGTCACTACGCATCGAGACAAGCGATTGTTTAGTAAAGATCGGGTCTTCAAAACGTGGGAATTGCTCGTTTACGTGGGTGGCTGTCTTCCTTGGCAATCGCTAATGTGCGCCAAGGATCGAGATACCGTTTTTGCTTACCTTGCAGGCGTTGTATCGGGAGTACGGGGGCAGAAGCAAGACCAAGAGCGATGAAGGGTGAGTAGGCGCCGTCTGTCTACGAGCCGTCTTCTGTCTAGTTTGCACAGAAACTAAGTTATGTAATGAAAAAGTACACGACACCTTGTCGTACATAAGGTACGGTGATAGTGTTGATTAAATGTAGGGACGCGATCTACACCGACGGATCGTTTTAACCACCAGTAAGAGAGAGAGAGAAGGATACATGAGCAGTAATTCCTCGGCGCAAAATACCTCGGCTTTTCCCGAGAAAATAATAGAGCTTCACCGCAAACGTAATTACCCGAACCGGCCGGAGCTGACACACGCAGACGTAGCGCTGCTGATGATGTGCGAGAACGTCATCAACTCCGGCGAAGTAGAGCGGGACCAGCAACTGGCCGAAGCAGTAGACGAGCAGCTCGCGCAGCTTGTGCAGCGCCACCCCGAGCTTCTGCGGTCGCGCTGGTTCTGGAAAACGAAAGCTGACGATCTGGAAAATACCAGGACAGCGCAAGTCAGCGAGGCTTATCGCAATGAACATTAAGCGCAAGCTGGCGCGGGCGGTGCCTATGGCGCGGGCGGTGCCTATGGCGCTGGTCGCCGCGTCCGTCTACGTCGGCCTTAGCATCGGTTTGTCGTATTTTTATTGAGCGCTTTGTAGGTTTTCAGGACAGACAGGAGTACGCAGAAAATGACAACACCGCCGGGCATCTGCCCGTATTGCCAAGCCAGCGCGCAACCGACGACCGGGCGAGAAATCTACCCCGGCCGGGCGGACCTGGCACGACTCAACTTCTGGATTTGCAGACCATGCGACGCCTACGTCGGCTGTCACCGCCACAATCCGAAACACGGTTTTTATGGATGGGAGCCGCTGGGTCCTCTGGCCGACAAAGAACTGCGGAAGGAAAAGCAGGCCGCCCACAGGGCTTTCGACCAGCTTTGGCGCGGCGGCGTCTTCTCTCGTGCGAAAGCCTACCGCTGGCTGTCCCGGAAGATGGACCTGCCCGTTGAAGAAACCCACATCGGCATGTTCGATGTAGATCAGTGCAGACAAGTAGTCGCCCTGGTCAACCAGCACTACGCGGCTACAGAGTTCGCGCAACCTTAACCCGACGAAACGTCAAAACCGAAAAGGAAAACCGCCATGAGCAACGATCAAACCAAAAAGCCTGCGTCTGTCGCTTTCAGCACCGACGACAAAGAAATCTGTGAAATTCTCAACACCATCACCGGCTGGCACAGCCACGGCCTGGAGTTGTTGAACAGCGTTATGGAAGTCATAAAAGAAAAAGACGAACTGACGTTTAAGCTGGGCGACGACGGCGAGGAAATGACGGTGCGCGGAGACAAGCTGTCCGGCATTATGCTGGGACTGATGATCGGTCGAACTGCATTCGAGGACTTGCCCTTCGATCTGACAGAGATCACCCGGGAGCGGGCCGAAGCGCTCCAGGCCAAGGCTCGGCACACCGGGACCACGCACTAAAAAATGCCTGACTACTTCACCCATCAACTGGAAGGCGGCGTCTGGCTGGCCGAGCGCGACAACGCTTTGCTGGCCGACAAGGCCGGGCTTGGTAAGACCGCGCAAGCGATCATGGCGGCGGACTTGCGGGGGGCCAGAAACATTCTGGTTCTCTGTCCGTCGGCGGCCAAGCACAACTGGGTAAAAGAATTTACCAAGTTCTCCCGCGTCATAAGGCCGGTTACTATGCCCAGCGCCCGGCACCCCTTTACGTCCGGCGGTCTAACGGTGGTGAACTACGACATCGTTGCGAGACCGTCGGTGTTCTACGCGCTCCAGCGGCAACGCTGGGACGTTCTTATCGCAGACGAGATGCACTTTCTCAAAGCTGGTTTAGACAGCAAACGCGGACGAGCCGTTTTGGGAAAGGCAGATTCTTTGGTTCACAGCGCAGATGCGGTTTGGGGATTGTCGGCCACGCCGAGTCCGAACCACCCGGGGGAGCTATACCCCTGGCTGTCCGCTGTTTCCCCGCAGGTTTTGCAGGGACTGCCGGATTACGAGAAGTTCCTGACGGCTTACACAGACCACTACTTCCACGACAAGTACGGGCTGCGGGTAGTCGGTTCAAAGAACCTCGACAATCTGAAAAAGCGGATTGCGCCGGTCCTGCTACGCCGGGACAAGTCTGTGTTGCAACTGCCGCCGCTGCGGGTCGGCACCGTCTCCGTCAAAGGCAAGCAGCTACCGGAGCTTAGCAGCGTAGAGGGCCACCCCGACGCGCAGAAGCTGGCAGACATAATCGTCGCGCTCCAGGCCGACGACACCGCTGCGGGGTTCGAAGCGGCGCTTGAGACCTACGATAACGAAATGCTGGCGCGGTTGCGGCGGCTGGTAGGGATTGTCAAAGCGCACCCCTTGGCTGAAATGGTCGCGGACGAGTTGAACAGCGGCACGGACAAAATCGTCGTCATGTGCTGGCACAAAGAAGTCATGGACATTTTCGCAGCGGCGCTCGCCAAGTTCCACCCGGTCCAGATTCGCGGCGGCGTGTCCGCGCTCCGGGCGCAGCAGGCAGTAGACGATTTCCAGACAGACCCAAACGTCCGTGTGTTCATCGGCCAGATTCAATCTGCCGGGACCGCGATCACTTTAACCGCCGCGCACGACACCCTGTTCGCCGAAATGTCCTGGGTGCCAGGGGAGAACGAACAGGCTGTCGAGCGCATACACCGAATTGGGCAGACAAGCCCTTGCCTTGCCAGATTTGCGAGTCTGGAGGGATCAATAGACGAGCGTGTGACAGCGGTCGTCGTCCGCAAAGTCGCCGGACTCGTTGAACTTTACGAAACCCACTGATAATTAGGATACGAAACATGCAACTGCATCTGAGCATAGACACCAAAGAAGACGGCCATGATGAAATCCGCAAGGCGATGGCCGCCCTGTCCGCGTTTAACGTAGCGCTACTCAAAGGCTTCCCGGAGCTGGGCGCCGACGAGCCCAAGACTGCCGACGCCGTGCCAGGCTCGGAGGTGGACACGCCGGACGAAGACGCGGACCGCTTCGCTGCCGAAGATCAGGAAAAGGCTGAGCAGGAGAAGGCAGAGAAGGCAACCAAGGCTAAGGCGGACAGAGCTGCTAAAGCTGCGCAGAAGAAGAAAAAGAAGCCTGAGCCTGAGCCTGAGCCTGAGCCTGAGCCTGAGCCTGAGCCTGAGCCTGAGCCTGAGCCTGAGCCTGAGCCTGAGCCTGAGCCTGAGCCTGAGCCTGAGCCCGAGCCGGAGCCTGAGCAAACCGAAGAGGTCACACAGGCCGACATTCGCGATGCGCTCATGGCTGTCTGCAATGCTAAGGCCCCGGACGCCGCGTTCGCGATCATCAACGGATTCGGCGGTGCGCGGTCTATCGGCGATGTGCCGAAAGAGCAGTGGGGTGAGCTGCTGATGAAGCTACGCGCTGCGGTTGAAGGGGAGTAAATCATGGCCGCACACGCGCAACTAGGGGCTTCCAGCGCTAAGCGCTGGATGGCCTGCCCCGGATCGGTGGCCGCGTCTGCGGACCGGCCAAACAACACGACGGTATGGGCTGCCGAGGGTACGGCCGCCCACGACCTGGGCGAGACCTGTCTGCTGGACGAGGGCCAGCGCAGCAACCCAAAGGACTACTTGGGGGGAACGATTGTTGTCGATAAAGACGGCGGGCACTGGGAGTTCGCGGTAAACGACAACATGGTCCAGGCCGTGTCTGTCTATGTCGATTACGTCCGCGAAATTCTGGAGCCCGGCGACGTTCTTATGATCGAGTCGCGGGTGTCTCTCAGGGCGATGGGACCGCCGGGCGAAGATATGTTCGGGACAGCGGACACCATCATCTACCGGCCCAGCACGAAGAAGCTGTTCGTGATTGATTACAAGCATGGGTCTGGAATTGCGGTCGATGTGACCAACAATCCACAACTTATGTATTACGGCATCGGAGCCGCTTTACATCTGCAACAACCTGTCGTAGAGTGTGAGCTTGTTGTAGTCCAGCCGAGAGCGCCCCACGCCGACGGCCCGATACGTTCGCAGATCATTGATGTAGTTGATCTTATGACCTGGGGCTACACGGAACTTATGCCAGCAGCGCAGAGAGCGACGGAGCCAGACGCGCCGCTTTTTGTTTCGGAAGAATGTCGATTCTGTCGGGCGGCTGCGACCTGCGACGCCCTACGTCAACAAGCGCTGGAGAACGCAATGCTGGAGTTCGACGAAGACAACAGCGCTGTAGAGCCGACCACGACGGTCGATAAAATGACCGCCAAGCAGGTGCGTATGGTCCTGGATAACGCGACGCTTATTACGGCCTGGATAAACGCGGTGCAGAAGTTCGCGCATGACGAGCTGGAAGCGGGCCGGGACCCGGCAGACGGCGCCTACAAGCTGGTAGAAAAGCGCCCTGTCCGTAAGTTCAAAGACCCAGAGGCCGCCGCTGACGCACTTTGCATGGCTTACGGTCTCGGCGACGAGGACATTTTCGAGGCACCGAAGATGAAATCCCCGGCGAAGATTGATGAAGCGCTCAAAGCGCAACTGGTCGGACTGCCGCGCAAAGAATCAACGGCGCAGAAGAAAGCCGCCAAGGCATTTGTAGACGAATTTGTCGAGTCGCTGTCGTCCGGCACTACGCTGGCTCCAGTAACTGACAAACGTGAAGCGGTGACGAAAGGGCGCGTCACTGACTTTGATTAAGAGCCCGTTCTCAAACTCTCTCAAACTGTAAGGATCAAAACATGGCTAAGCCAAAAACCCCGATCGGTCGTTTGTCATTCCCCGCGCTTTTCGTAGCAACAAAGCCGAAGGGCGATAACAACGCCGAACCGAAGTACAACATGACGCTGCTGATGGACGCCGACGCGCAGAAAACGCCGGAGTTCAAGCAGATGCAAGAGGCCGTCAAAGCCGCGCTGTTAGACAAGTTCAAGACGCCGCCCAATAAGTGGAAGTCTCCTTTTCTGACCATCGCAGACTTGGACGAAGTGCCGGACGGCTACGACGAGGACTGCGTTTTCGTGCGTATGTCGAGCAAGACCAAGCCCGGTGTTGTCGGCCCGAACCCGCAGTTCCCTATCGAGGACGCGGACGAAGCCTATGCGGGCTGCTACGTGCGAGTCTCGTACAATGTCTATGCGTGGGACCACCCGACAGGCGGCAAAGGCGTAAGTATTGGCCTGGGCAACGTCCAGAAGATCAAGGACGGAACCCCGTTCGGAAACCGCACCAAGGCGGAAGACGACTTCGATATGGTCGAAAGCGAAGAAACCGACGCACACGCGGACATGTTCAAAGTCTGAGGCTTCTGGCCGACTGCAATGTCGGCTTTAGCGACAGACAGTCAACATCTACACCCTACACCGGCTGCCTCGCGCAGCCGTTTTTATCTGAGGAAACCACCGTGACAACATCAAAGCCAAAGAGCCTGACCGTAAAACAAAAACTGTCCGCAGCAGAGGACGAGCTTCGACGGAGCGAGGCGCGTATCGAAGAACTCGAAGCAGACTGCGGCGACGAGGACGCGCTAGAGCAAGAGCTGTCTGAAACGCAGTCCGATTTAGACAATCTCCAGTGCGCTCTGGAGAAAATCCACTACACCACTCCTGGCCTGTCTCGGGTACTGCTCAAGGGAGGCGCCCACCCGCAAGATGTGGCCGAGGTAATAAAGCTCCTTCACATGCCACTGGGGTGAAGCCATGCAACGTGCCCACATAGATTTCGAGACACGCAGCGCTGTCGATCTGAAAAAGACTGGCGTTCACATCTACGCGCAAGACCCGACCACCGACGTTTGGTGTTTGGCCTGGGCCATAGACGACGGCCCGGTAAATCTGTGGGAGCCGGGCTGCGCGCCACCCGAGCCGCTGCTGGAGCTTGTTCGTCGTGGCGACGTAGTCTGCGGACACAACGTCGCTTTCGAGTACCACATCTGGCAGAAGATCATGGTCCCGCGCTACGGATTCCCCGGGCTGGTCTACTCGCAACTGGACTGCACCGCCGCCAGAGCGGCTATACAGTCGCTACCCCGGTCACTCGAAGGCGCCGGGCAGGCGCTGGGCCTTGAAGTGCAGAAGGATAAGAGGGGACACGCGCTGATGCTCCGCATGGCGAAGCCCCGCAAGGCCAGGAAGCACGAAGACCCGGACGCCCTGCTGTGGTGGGGCACCGACGACCGCAAGCAGGCGCTGTTCGACTACTGCAAGACCGACGTAGAAGTCGAGCGCGAGTTAGACAGACGACTGCGGCTCATGTCTCCGTACCTTCGCAAGATATGGGAAATGGATTTCCGGCTGAACACCCGGGGCGCTCCGGTCGATATCCCGTTCGTGTTCAATGCCAAGGCCGTCAGTGACCTGGTTACTGACGACTTTAACCGGCAGATGGCAGAAGCCACGGATGGCGAAGTGGCCCGGACCAGCGACACTGGGGCGCTCAAAGCCTGGACCGAGCGGAAGCTCGGGCAGGAGTTAGACAGCATGGACAAGGCGTCCGTCGTTGAGCTGCTTTCGGCCCCGGATCGTCTGCCTTCTGGAGTAGGGGAAGCGCTGCGACTTAGACAGTCCGCCGGTAAAACGTCCAACGCAAAGTGGGACCAGTTCATAAACCGGACGGACCCGGCGACTGGGCGCACCTACGAGACCCTGCTGTTCCACGGAGCCAACACCGGCCGCTGGGCTGGCCGAGGTATCCAGTTGCACAATCTGCCGAGCCGTACCGCGCTCACCCCCACAGAAGTTCAGCAAGCCATTCAGATACTACTCAGGTATCCGCCTGAGACCGCCTACCGTGTACTCCAGTTGGTGTTTACCCATCCGGTAGCCGAGATACTGTCGGCCTGTATTCGCGGCGCTATATGCACCGGCGAGCGCGACGAGCAGAAGGTAGCGGATTACTCGAACATCGAAGGCCGGGTGAACGCCTGGCAAGCTGGCGAGCAGTGGAAGCTGGACGCCTTCGTCGCGTTCGACGCCGGGATCGGGCCAGACCTGTACAAGATGTCTGCGGCAGGCATCTACGGTGTCGCGGTCGAAGATGTGACCAAGCTGATGCGCCAGATAGGCAAGGTGTCAGAGCTGGCGCTAGGCTACGAGGGCGGGCCGAAAGCGTATGACTCAATGGCGGCGAACTACCAGATCAACATTGCGGACTTTCACGACGCGGTTATCCCAAGCGTAGACCAGTCATACGTCGCCCGGGCAATAGAGGGATGGGACAACTACGGCAAGACGAAGGGCATGGAGTATCGGGCCTGGCTAACCGCCGAGGTGGTCAAGCTGGCTTGGCGGGACAAGCACCCGGCCACTGTGGACTCCTGGAAAGGCATGGCGTCTGCGGCTGTCCGGGCTGTGAACAAACCCGGCTCGTCGCACCGCTGGGGCAAGGTTGCGTTCATGGTAGACAGGATTGGCGGAGCGCCTTTCCTCATGTGCAGGCTCCCGTCTGGCCGTCTGCTGTACTACGCGCAACCGCGAGTCACTGAAAAGCCGACGCCCTGGGGCACCACAAAAAGCCAGCTCAGCTATATGTCGGTCAACTCGGTTACCAAACAGTGGGAGCGGACTTCGACCTACGGCGGCAAGTGGTGCGAGAACGTGTGCCAGGCTATCAGCTTTGACCTGATAGCCGAAGCCATGCTCCGCACCGAAGCCGCCGGGTATCCCCCGATCCTGTCAGTCCACGACGAGATCAGCGCCGAGACAATCGACAAGGCGGGATCACTGGCCGAGTTCGAGCGGCTGATGTGCGAACTGCCCGACTGGGCCACCGGCCTACCCATCGCAACCGAGGGATTCGTGGACAGGAGATACCGCAAATGATTCGACGGCCGGAGCGCTAAACGGGGCGCTAAACCCCGCGTGGCTGTAGGGTCTGTAGACCGACACGTTTTAACCCCTTGTCTAAGCGTGTCGATTGTCGATCTACAGCACCCTACACGCACTCATAATGCCGGGGTCGGCGGTTCAACTCCGCCCCTTGCTACCACTTAAACCCCTGCATTATCAGCGCATTACGCCTGTCTACACTTACCCGACGAAAGCTGTCTACACCCCAATGCGGGCGCTAAACGGGCGCTACGATCAGTCGTACTTCCCGCCGTAGTTGTTCCCGCTTCCGCCGTAGTTGTTCCTGCTTCCGCCGTAGTTGTTCCTGCTTCCGCCGTATTTGTTCCTGCTTCCGCCGCTCTTGCTGGACTCAAACAGGCCGGTAATGGCGTCCTGTCCTCTGCGGGTCTGCCGCTCCCCGGCGACGGCGTCGGTGAAGGCCGGCTCCATCCGGGGAATGGCGTAGGCAGACGCGAAGGCGCTTCCCGCGCTGAACGGAACCCAAGTCATACCCACTTGCAGCGCCGGTTCAATGAACCAGTTGTAAGTCGCCTTTGCCATGTTGCGCTCGGCGGTGTTCGTGTTCTCGCTGTTCCGCATAGCCGCGTTGGCAAAAGTGTTGAGGGCTCCGCCAACACCGCCGATGGCCGGGCCGAGGACGGAGCTTATTATGGGACGGTTGTACCGGACGCCGGATATGGTCTGTATATAGGGGTCCGCTATGCCCAGCAGACCGGCACGGCTGAGCGCTTCTTCCAGCTTCGCCTGGTCTGTCAGTTCTCGGCCGTCGGGCGAGTAAATCTCCCGGCGCAGCTCGCTGAGCATCGCCTGAAACGCCACCAGGACACCGAGGGTGGCGGACATAGACAGCACTGTCCCTGCCGCTTCGAGCCTGCTCATGTCCTTTCCGGTCAGCACGTTGCTACCGATACGGGCGTAGCGGTTCAATACGTTCTTTTGAAAAGCGTACCCGAACGATTGGAGCTGGAAGACAACCGCGCCCAGCGGGTGCGCAGCCCACTTCGGCCGGGTCGAGTTAGACGGGCGCATGACGGTCTGGTCTGTAAACCGCAGAAGCGCGGTCTTGTACGCTTTGCCCATATCCCCGGCGCGAGTCATCTGCTCAAAGGTCGGATACTTGTCTCCGAACTTGCGGACAAACGTTGCGAACTCGGCTTCTTTACCGGCCGGGACACCCAGCTCGCGTAAGAAAGTCGCGTTCTTCTTTCCGTCTGATTTTGCCATATCCGCAGACAGGCGGCGCAAGAACACCTGCGCGTTTTGCAGGGTCGTAACGCGGGTGTAGTTGGTCAGTTGCTCCAGCATATTGCGGCGGAAAAACGACGCCATAGCCTTGCTCTGAATCTTGCCGACCGGATCACCACCGGCGAACCGGGCCGCCATAAGATGATTGGAGCCGTGGCCTGCAATGGCGCCCAAGTCCTGCGCGAACTCGTAGGCTTTGTCCAGGCTGAAACTCTTGCCTGAGCCTGTCATTCCCCGCACGGTGTTCCAAATGTGTCCGCCAAGGTTGTTCATGTTCTGCGCCAGATCGCCCGCCACGTTGCCTGTGGCGCCGCGCATGGGGGCCAAGACAAGCTCGCCCAGCGAAGCCAGCGCCGCTTTCTCAAGCGTCGCCAGCGTCGTCCAGGTCCGCAGCATAGACAGGCCATGCTGCGCGGCAGAACCAGCGGATGTGCGCTGCACCCCGGCCGATACCGCTACCAGGTCGCGCAAATCGCCGAACACGTTCTGCGTGTCCGGGTCTTCCTTCTTCATTTTTTCCTCAAGCTCTGCCCACTTAGACCAGCGGTCGCCGAATCGCTTGGCTATCTCGGCCCGGCGGACAGCCCGCTGCGTGTAACCGCCGAGAATCGCGTCGATGTCGCGGACGTAAAACTGCTCCAGCTCTTTCGCTGCGGCTTTTGAGAAAACCCGGCTGTTGGTGAAGTCGTTTCCGTTTCCGCTGGGCGCCGAGTAGCCGGGGGTGCCGCTGTCTCCAAACACCGTATTCTCCCAGTACGATTCGGCGCGGCTCCGCGCCTCTACGTCGCTCATGGTCTCGCCGTTTTCTTGGGCGGTCTTTTTGTACGCCCTCATGGCCGCCGCCACAAATTCGCCGCGCTTACGGGAGACCAGCGCCCGCTCCAGCTCTCGCGGGAAGTAGCCGTCTTTGACTTCGCCCAGCTCTACGCCGGACTCGCGCAGATACCGAAGTTCTTCTTTCACAAAGGCATCAAGCATCTTGGCGGCTTCGCCGATCCTGCCTGTCCGGGGCTTGCGGGGATTCTCCACTGCCGCTATTACGGCTTTGGAGTCGAGCTTGTTGTCCCGGATAAACGCAGACAGCGTGTCTACCTCGCTCAGCCTGGTGTTCATCCGAGAGCTGATCGCCTCGTCTAACGTCATCTCCGCGCCGCTGCCTTTGCCCGCTGTGGCGTGAAACATATCGGCCAGGGATTTCATGGTTGGGCTGTCGAACTTGGCGGCCAGCATACGCATATTGCCGTCGGTCGATGCCAGCACGGATCGGAACATATCGCGCATGACCGAGCTTTTGGTGGCCCGGCCGGACGATGTCAGACCCCCGGCTGCGTCCCGGATGCTCTGCGCCAGCGAGGAAATATCGCGGGGCACATCTTTCCAGTCGGACGCCTTGCCGCCCGCTGTCTCGGCTATGCGCTTAGCGTACTGGCCGGGGCTTAGCTTCGGCAGCGCGTCCGTGTACGTTGCGCCGTCTTTGCCAAAGTCGCTCGGCAGCTTGTCTTCCAGGCCCCGAACGTCGCCGTTTTTGAAACTCTGATCCAGGTCCATCAGTTTCTTGGAGACCTCGATAACATCAGACAGCAGCGACTCGTTGCTGCTTTTCATGCCCAGCGCGGTACGGACCATGTTCACAAAATCGTCGAACAGGGTGCGGCCTTTCTGGATTCCCGGAACCGTTTTGAGAAACGCCTGAAACTCCGGGTTGGTCAGGCCGTAGGTGGGCAGCTCTGTTGTCTTTTTGATAACTTCGTCTACGCCCAGCCTCGCGCTTGGAGACAGACGACTGTACTCAGCAGGGTTGTCTTTCTTCCATTTCTTTAGTTTCGCCTGGATGGCGTCGGCCTGGGACGTTAGCGCTTTGTTCAGCTTGAAGTTTATCGCCCGCGCCGTGGTGGCGTGGATCATTTCGTGAACGATTACCTCGGACACCAGGAGCTGCGGGCGCATGTCCTTGTACACCTGGTTTGCGTCACCTTTCAGCAGGCTTTCCAGGAATTTCAGGCTTACGGTTATCTTCCGTTGGCTGTCGTCTGTTCTTCTCGAATACGATCCGCGAGCCGCGTCCTTTTTTGTAGACACGTCTATTTCAAGGTCTTCCATCCGGCTGTTGTTGGACAGTGCTTCGATGATTGGAAGATGCTCTTTCACCCCGGCCTCGCGGGCTACGGCCAGTAGCTCTTGCGGCAACACGTTCGGGTCTTTGCTCAGCTTCCGCAGCATGGACATCAGCTTTTCGACGGAACCGGGCTCCCCCTCTGGCTCTTTTTTGGCTTCGGGCTTGGTCTCCGCCTTCGGCGCTACGTCTGCTTCGGCGTCCAGCTTGTTCTGGCTGACGAACTCCGCTTCCAGATCGGCCTGTTTGCTGTCCGTGGAATTGCGGTCCATGGCCTCGCGGAACTTCACTTCGCCCACTCTTGCGACTGCTTCGCGGGCAGACTTAACCGCGTCTGCTCGGGACCGTGCGCCCTGGCTCAAGGACCGGCCGGTCGAAGGTACGATAACCGCCCATCCATCTTTTCCCTGCACGACGACAGTGTCTGCGCCGCCGATCTTCTGTGACTGCCCGGGTGGGTAGAGGTTGACGCCTCTCGGCCCCTCGCCGAACACCAGATCAGCCGCGCTCGCCTTCGCCAGCTCATAGGCGTAGGGCAGGTCGCCGTCCATGATCGCGTCTTTGATCGCGGTTGCGGTAGACCGAATGGGCTCTGGACGCTTGTAGTCCTTTGTCGGGTTGCGGTTGGTCCCGGCCGTGGCAAAGCGCCTGCGGAACTCTTTCAGCCGTGCGGGAGTGTTGCGGACTTTGAACGTGCCGCGCTTTGTCTTGAACTCGACAAAGCCTACCCGGTCCTGAGCGGACTTGATGCTGGCCGCGTCCATCCTCGCGTCGGTGCCTTTGAGCTTCTGGTTTTCTTTCGCGTCCGCGATATTCTGGATTTTGGCTTCTGCGGGGTCTTTGGCCTTGGCCTCTGCGGCAGCTATGGCCGTATCGACCTCGTCCAGCAACGCCGAAGACTGCTCGGCATCTTCCATCTTCTTGCGCGTGGCTTCCTGGCGCTTCTTGTCTTGCGACGGCTCGCGGAACTTGCCGCCTTGGGCTTGGCGCTTTTCCTCGGCTTTTTGAAAGCCGGTTTTCGGCTTCGGCTCTGTCTGTCCGGTTTGCTCCGGTGCTGTCTGCGGCTGGCCTTGCAGCTCTCTGATGGCTTTGCGGGCTGCCGCCGCCGTCTTGTCGCGCTGCTCCAGGTTCGCCCGCTTGTAACCGCGAGCGACCGCTACGCCCTGCTTACTCAGGCGGGCCATAGTACCGGCCAGACCTGTCACCGTGTCCGCCCGCTTTCGCACTTCCGGCGGCATATCTTCTTTGCGCTGCATGGAATACCCCTGATCGTTCAGGGACTTAACGGTTTGCGCGGCGGCGGCTTCGGCTTCGGAGAAGACATCGGCGATTTCCGGGACAGCTTTGGCTTCCTGAAAGTCTTTCTTTTCCCTGTCGGACACAGCGACTACGGACTCGATGGTCCAGGAGTCTTGCTCCGGGGCGGCTGTGCCGTCTTTTTTGGCTCGTGCCTCGTCCAGCTTTTTCTGCTGGAACGCCACTGTATCCGCGTCCGGGTACGGCCGGGATTTGAGCCCCGCGCGGACCGCAGACGCCATACCCGCGTCGCCCATTTCGCCTTCCCACTGGGCGGCGATGCCTTCGACCTGGCGGCGGTTGGTCTGCTCTGTTTCCGTGGGCTCCGGGGCTGTCTGCTCGACTTCCCCAGTAACTTCCCCGGTAGATTCAGGCGCTGTCTGTTCTGTCTGCGGCGCTTCGGGCTCCCGAGGATTGGGATTCGCCAGCTCACGGCCAAGCCCCTCGGGGTTCGGGGCGCGGTTCACCTCATCAAAGCCCCTGCTCTCGGGCTCGCGGTCCTGTCTAAAGGTTTCGCCTTCTCGGGGCGTTGGCTCGGGCTGCGGGCCGGGCTCGGGTGCCGGGATCACATCTTCCGGGCCGGGCTCTACGTCGCGGACAGGGTTCTGCACAGACTTGGAGCTGATGCCGTCTGTCCGGCTGCGCGGTCCGGGCGTCTGTGTTCCCACACCAGGCGCCTGCCGAGTCGATCTGCCCTCGAAGTCCTGCTCCATGCGTGGGTTTTCCGGGGTTGACTCGACCGTGATCCGGCTCATGGGGATAAGCATTGTACGGCCGTCGCCGGTAGTCACACGCACGGACACGGAGCCGTCTTCGTTCATCACGGCGTCGCCGTCGGAGAACACCTGCTCCCCGGCGGACAACTTGCCGTCTTTGCCGTACTGGGCGTCCAGAAGCAGGACGCTCTCGCCACGGCCTTGCGGACGTTCGCTGCCTGCGGCCTGGTAATCCCGCCCCTGGGTAAAGCCGCCGGACTCAGTCCCGTCTGCTCGTTCTCCCCCGGCAAGCGCACCTTCTCGGCGGTCACGGCGGGCGTCGGCCACTCCGAAGTCCCGGCGATTCTGCTCTGGCGCGTAGCTGAGGACAGCTTCGTCCGGGCTCATGCCGTTCTGCACATCTCTTGCGGCCAGGTCGGCACGTTCGTCGCTCAGCGTGAAGCCGCGATTCTCCGCAGCCCGCTGCACTTCCCGAATAGCGCCCAGCGTGTCCGGGTTGGCCTGGCGTCCGCGTGGGTCCTGCGTGGGCTGTGCGCCTTCGCGGTACAGCGGGTTGCCGTCGTCGTCGAAGCCTTCGATGTCCTCGCGGCGGATAACGTCTGTCTGGCCGGACAAGTCTGCGGCCATCTGGCGTTCCGTCTTGGCGCGTTGGACGTTGCGCTCGCGAGGGTTGGTCGGCGGGGCGGGAATGTCCGTTCCGGTGTTGTTGGCGATCACGTCGCCCACGTCCTGCGCGCCTATGCCTTTTTCATACAGGCGGACCACTTCTTCGGGAGACACCCCAAGGCGCTCGGCTTCTTGCTCGATTTCCTGCGGCGTCATACGCAGACCGGCGCTTACGCCGCCCACAAGGCCGCCTGTCGGGGCGCCGATCAAAACGCCGCCTGCGCCTCGTTTGAGCGCGGTTTCCGCGTCCCAGCCTTTCTCTGTGCCGACAGTCTCTCCGGCGTACTCGATGCCGCCTTCCTGAATACCTTCTGTCACGCCTTCGCGGGCTCCGCCTTTCAGGGTGGCTCCGGCCACATCGGCTGCGCCTTCGATCACTTCGTCGCCGCCTTTGCCGGTCAGCTTGCTAAGAGAGGCGCGGTCCAGCGCCAGGGAAAGCGCCGTTGCGGGCGCCGCTTCTGCGTATTCTTTAAAAGGAGTCGCGCCGCCGTTGCCGCCGTTGTTGTCGTAGCGGGTCTGCGCCAGCGCGTCTTGGCGAGACAGCGCGTACAGCGGCATAGAGGTTGCCATACCGGCCATATCGGCCAGGGCTGCGGGTGCGTTTTCGCCAATAGCGCCCAGTATATTCCCGAGCGTCGGGTTCTCAAGAGCCCGGTCTACGGTGAAGTTCGGCTTGAAACCGAAGTCCGCGTCGGCCACGCCGCCGCCAATCTGCCGCAGCGCTTCGGACGGAGCCATGACGCTGAACGGCAATTCCTCGTTCGTCGGCAAGGGCAGGCCGACCGCGTCGAAGCCTGCTTCTACGGCCTGTCCGCCGTACTGCATGACCGATCCTACGCCCCGATAAACGCCGCCGACCAGATCACTCAGCCGATCACTCACGCCGCGCGCCGAGTTGGACACGTACCCTGGTGCATCTTCCGGCCGGGGTCGGGCTTGCACAGGTGATTGCACAGGTGCAGCGTCGTCCTCAAACGCGGCCCACGGGTCGTTACTCTGTGTCGGCTGCGCGTCCGCGAAAGCCGCCCACGGATCGTTTTGTCCTGCCATTATTGCGGACCTCCCGGGCCTGGAGCCACTTTCACGCGGCCATCTGGCGTGACGAATCTTGTCCCAGCAGGGAGCGCCATTGCTTCCTGCGGAGAATTAACACGGACAGGCTGGCTTGCGCCCCCTGCATCCTGATTACCTGTCGCGCCAGGGGTCAGACCTCGCATCCACGAAGGCGACGGCGTCGCGTACCCTTCCCCTTGTCCGGTGCGGTTGGCTTTGAACGGGTTCCAGTTGCCCTCTACGGTTTCCTCGTCGCCGAGTACGTCGCGTTGCGCCATGCCCATAGCGCTTGCCATGTTTCTGTAAGCCGGGCTTTGCGGGTTGCCCATATACTCGCCGAAGCGTTCCATGACCTGTGCTTTCACCGGGCCTTTGAGCGGGGCGTCTTCATACATCGAATCGAGGTACACATCTGCTGTCTGTAGCGTGTCCGCGTCCAGCTCGAACGGGGCAGGGGCTCTACCGCCTGGCCGACCGACGGCGACAAGCTCCTGCTGCTCCGTAAGCGGGGTGCCGCTGTTGAACTGCTGCGCGTAGAACTGGTCGGTAGACATCGGCCCGTTGTTGGCGCGGGCGGTATCCCCGCGAGCGCCTTCTGCCGCCATCGCCCGGTCAAACGCGGACGACAGCCGGGCTTCTGACTGATCCATCGTGATAGCGTCGGTCGGCCCCATTACCTTTCCGGTGCCGAAGCGCAAGCGCTGTAGCCGGTCGTCGGACGTGCCTTCGTCTGCTGCGCCCCACGCCAGGTTCGCTCCGGGCATCTGCCCGAGCAAAGCCGCGTCGCCTGTCTCCGCCACGTAACCTATGGCGTCGGACAGGTTGCCGTTGCGGATAGCGCGCCCCACCCGGTCCAAACTGCGCCGGTTGCGCCGGGAGCTTGTTACCTTTTCGGCGTTGACGTACTGCTCTCCTAAGCTGCTGGCATACGCCGCTTCCTTCGCGGGATCACCGAAAAGGGCGCCGGACAAGTTGTTGACGGACGCGGCCAGGGCCGGGTCTGTCTGGTAGACGCTTGGGCGATATGACATTTTGTTACCTCAATACATTCCGACAAAGGACGAATTATTCATCAAAGGCGCTGCTTGCCCTTGCATGTTGGGCACCAGCGATGCGCCGGACGCGGCGCCAAACCCCCCTGCGGACATTCCGGCCTGCCCGGCGGTGGAAAGAACCTGTCCGATGGTCCGGGCCGTTCTGCCTTTCTTCTGTCCTTTTTGGTAAGCGGCTTTGATCTCGAACGGCAAGACCCCGGCGCTGCCCCTGGCGAAGTTGCCGGACGTAGCGATCTTCTGCTTGACCGGGCTCAGCTCCAGCGCTCGGCTCAGCGAGCTGTCGCCGAACGACCCAAGACGAGCGCGGGCATCTGCTGTCTGCTCTATGTCGGCCTCAGTCTCTGCGTCTGCGCGGTCAAGCTCCCCCTGCACCACCTTTGGTCCCCGGCGCCCGGGGGAAGGCGACTCCCTGTACCCGCGAGACTCTACGGATTTGTCGTCTACGGCCTGGTAATCTGCTTTGCGCTGTTCGACCGCTTCCCGCATCCGTTCCTCGGTGCCTTCGACACCTGCGCCTGCCAGGGCCTTGTCTAACTGCTGAAACCGTTCGTTTCGCAGCTTCTCCTGCCTTTGGTTTTCTGCGGTTTGCGCCCGCTCCATGTTGCGCTGCGACGCTTTTTCAGCGCGGTTTTGGCCGTAGCTTTGCGCGGCGGTTCCGGCCGTCATAGCGATGGCAGATGCTGCGAGTACTGGACTGCACATACTTTTCGCCTCTTATCGAACTACCGAGCCGCTTCCCGCTCCGGGCTTACGACCGTATATGTTGTTGACCTTGCTGTTTATTTCGCCCATACGGCTACCCTGCATGTACGAGCCAAGCCCGGCCGTTGCGTTCTGGAATACCGGGGCCAGCGGGTCAAATGCCGGAACGGCGTCTCTGGCCGCCGACGCTTTGTTAAGCGCCGAGCTGACGGCCGCGTCCGGGTCCGCGCTGGCTTGCAGCATCGACACCGCGTCGTCCCGCGAAGCGTTGATGTTGCGCCGGGCCGTGTTCGCGTACTCGCGCCCTTTGTCCGCAACGGACTGACGCTGTGTGGCGAAAGACTTTTGCAGCTTGCTGCTCCTGTCTCCGGCCAGGGTAGACCGGAGCTGTCCGCTGCGGGAAAGCGCAGATGTCAGCGCTGCGCTGGCATCCTTGTACTGGTCTTCGAGCTGCGGCGTTGCAAAGTCTACGTAGGACTGCGAGCGTTCGTCATAGAAGTTGTCGTCAAATCCGCCGGTAGAACTCACGCCGGAGAATACCCCGTCGTTAGAGAAGACGCTGCCCCATGCTCTTTCCCGGGCTTTGTCCCGGGCGAGAGCGGCAGCCTCGCCCAATGCCCCCCCTCTTCTGTCGCTAGGGCCGGGCGGGGCTGCCGAGAACTTGCTGCCGTCCGCGTTGAAATAGGAACCGTTCGGATCATAAGCGTCTTTGTCTATTCGGCCAGTGCCGTACTGGCCCCCGTCAAAGATAGCGTCGATGCGCGACATACCGGACTTGATTCGGGCCTGTCTTTCTTCTTCGCGCTGCCGCGCTTCTCTTGCGGCTTTACCGCCGTCTCCGCCTCCGCCCCCGCGTGAACACATACTTACCGCCTCTTGTCTGCTTTGGCTGTCTGCTTTGTATTGATCGTAGACAGTAGTTTATCCCTTAACCAGACATAGGTAAAAAAAGTCTCACCATTTCTGCCGTAATTAGGGTTTTCTGATTCTTTCTCCGCGCCCAATACTTCGAGCCATCGGTGCGCGTTTGTGTGAATATCCAGAGTTTTGCACTCCGACCGAAGCATTCCGGACTCCAACAGGGCCGGGGTCATTACGCGCCGGACATGCCTCGTCAGGCTAAGCGCTATATCCGGCCAGCGGTCTGTCCCGAAGGCCCACACCTGCCAGTTGCCAGGATGGGTAATCGCGGCGCCAATCGCCGCTATGGGTTCGTTGCCGAGACCGGCTACCCAGGAAAACTCCCCCCAGGACATCACGGCTTCGGCCAGGTCTTCTGCTGAGTCGTCCCACCGTAGCGCGAAAAGTTCCTGCCGGTCCCTCTCCCGCATCCTGTCTACGATGTACCGGACATCGACCGGGTTCAGCTTAGCCAGTTTCATTGCCACTGTAGTGAATCGCTATGTTAGTGAGTTTATGGTAGCCGGGGCCGACGCTTTTCAGACGGATGGATATGTGGGAACTCATGCCGACCATGCCCACGCGCATACGTGAAAAGCTGGGGCCGCCGAAGATTCCTATTTCTTCCTCTACTTCTGGCTGCTCCGGGTCCGTTGCGATCCACACCTGCCATGCCCCCTGACACCCGATGTCTACTCCGAGCCAATTCTTGTGCATCGCCGGGTCGCTCGCATCCATGAACGGGGTGCGAACCTCAACCTCTGCGTCGTCGTATTGCCGGTTGTCTACTCCGCCGTAGCGGTAAACGTCGTCCCCGACGCGGAACCACACGCGCCCCTGAGCAAGCGTCACATCGTCTATCTTTCCGGGCAGATCATAGGTAGACCACGCGGACACGCTGGAGCCCTGGAAAAACGAGAACACGTACATGCGCTCGGCCATGGCCACCCAGTACCGGCCGTCTGTCGGTTCGACGATGGCGACGGCGCTCTGCGCGTCCTCGTTCGTCTGCTGGAGTACAAAGTCCACCAGCTCCTGGTCAATGGGGTTGCCTACGTCTGCGGCGCTTGCCAGGTTCGAGCTGTCCCGAGCCCGCAGCGACCGGACGCCGGATTCGGACAGGAAGAACACATCTTGGTCGCCAAACGACGCAACGGTGCGGGGCGACACGGTGCCGATGTTGTTAAGAACCTGAATGAGCTGCTTGTCTTCCGGCGCCGGGCCGACAGACCATATCTGTACGTAGCGCCGCGAGAATATAGCGATCCGGTTCTGGTAGGTGCCGACGGCCACGACCTGGTCGTTCGATCCGTCCTGCGTAGACATATCAATCAGCCCGGCGTTTACCACGCTGGCTTCGCTGCTGTCCCACGCAGTAGGGTCGGACACGCCGACCGGGCCGTCGCTGATGTCGAATCCTGTGTACCGCAGCACCCGCTGGGCCGCCCCGTACATCTGGTCCGCCACGGTCTTCACGAAGGTGGCAACGGCCGTCTGGTACAGGGATGCCTCGAACAGCTCTGACGGATACGCCCCTGAGTCGTCTGCGTCCAGGGTGACGGTGTAGTACGCGAACGGCTCCTGTACTCCGCCGCCAGTGTCGGTGATCGCGATTCTGTCTACCTGCGCGGCGCCAGGCTCTGCGTCTACGCCACCGGACAGCGCCGACGGAGCGGAAACAGTAACCGTACCGCCCGGGGTGACTGTTACGGCCCAGCCGTTCGGCTGGGCGCTTGGCTCTGCGGCGGCGATAGTGACTGTCGCCCCGGCGGCGGTAGCCGTGTACTCGGGAACAGAGCCGAACTGGTTGATGCGCTCGGCGGTTTTAGCGGCGGTGTTCTCGTTGCTTGTCGTCCAGTCTACCGGGATGCCCAGTACCTCAACGCCGTTGATCTCGATGGATTCCAGGGTGTTTTCGCCCGGCGTAAGATTGCCCCCGGTAATCGAAAAGCTGGCGGTTGCCGCAACCGGCGCAACCGGCGCAACGGCGGCCTGCACCGTTGACACCTGCAAGTCCCAAAGCGCGTCGGACACTTTGGCGGCTGTTGTGGTGAAGGGCTCCCCCGTCGGGCCGGTAATCAGAATCCGGGCTTCGGTGTCTGTGTCTGGCTCGTTGAGCCCGATGTACGCGCCGGACCTGCGGTTTATCTCGGCGACCAGTGCAGACGCCAACTCGGCGCGGCTGGCGGCCAGGGTGGTCACGCCGTCCCATGACGAAACGCGCTGATCTCCGTAGAAGTGGCCGATGCGTCCGTGGTTGAACCGGATAGC
>Ga0306912_1000124_pt1 | contig 45042 bp, 47 predicted proteins | sample AntRauFillE10628_FD_190443 | JGI IMG/M metagenome (GOLD analysis project Ga0306912, IMG submission 190443) | Saline lake microbial communities from Rauer Islands, Antarctica - Metagenome Filla E10 #628 (v2) (version 2) | ecosystem: Environmental > Aquatic > Non-marine Saline and Alkaline >...
CCTTCGGCAACAATGTCAAACGTTACTTCTTCATCAATGTCTCCGATGTATTGATAGATTCCTTCTCCATCAATTACTCTAATACCTCCGTCTGAAGTTCCGTTTCCGTTAATATAGATTGTCCACTCTGCGCCAGTATCATCTGCACCATCAACACTATCTGCTGCGGTGATTTGGATTGATATTTCTGCTGTGTCTCCATCCATAACAACATAGTCTAGTCCTGAGAATCTGAATACGTAAGGTCCGTCCTCATCAATCCAGTCGTCTTCGTCAGAAACATCTTCTGAAACCATTCTGTCTCCGTTAACCCATAGAGCGATTTCTTCGAAAGCATCCCATGGTTCGTTTTCCTCATTTGTGTTTGTAGCAAATGTTAGGTCAAGTCTTTCAATTTTAACGTCTCCATCTTCTACGTCAAATTCAGCTACTGCAACTACTTCTGATTCACCTTCTGCAACTTCATCTTCGTCGTCATTCAATTCAAATGATTCTAGAGAAGCTTCTCCTGAACCTAGAGTTGATGAGTTTGAAGATCCGTTGTCTGAATCATCTGAATCAGAATCATCTGAACCACCGTTATCTACAACAGTTGTTGTACATGAACTAGCGATTGCTCCACGTGTAAGATTACCAAAGTAACCTACAGCTGGTGTAACTCCAAGTGACATTTGCCATTGTGCTACAGCTGATTGTGTAAGAGTACCGAAGTATCCCTTAGAAACACCTGCTGGAATAACTAAGAAGTTATTTGCAATAAGTGTGTCTTGTAGAGTTACAACGTCTGCTCCTGTTGCTCCGATTGTTAAATCTCTAGTGATTGAACATACTCCAGTATTTGAAGTAGTTGTTGTGTTGTTGTCTCCTAGAGCTGTACGAGCAGCGTCTGCATTTTCACCAGAAATAATTCCTAGAGAAATAAGCAATTCAACTAACTCGCTTGAAGTCAAAGCATTAGCTGCTGGAACTGCTACACCTACGAATAGGGCAATAGCTACAACAACACCTGCTGTTTTTGCGATTAAATTTTGCATAATTTTTTTTAATTTTTAAGTCTTAAGTTATGAGTCAATCCATTAATTTATAATAATTGGGGATTGCCTCGACTATAATTTACTAATAAACGTTTACTAATAACACGGCTGATCCAATACTCAACCTCAGTTTCTATCATGACTGTCATGCGGGAATTTACCGCGTATGGGCGCGGCAGACAAAATTGTCTGAAACTTGTAATCACCATCTCAAAAATAAATTTTCGACAAACTTGTTTTTGAGTTTAGGCTTCTTTATCATTTTTCATTCTGTGTTTTCTTTCAATCATTTCTGCGTTTTTTGTAGTACGCAAAAAATCGGGAGTGATCACCCTTTCAGTAAAGTAGTTACAACGTTTACGATATTTCGTATTTAATTGTAAATGTTCACATCGTGCAGTAAATGCAATCTTATAAACGATTGCCTCAACCAATCTGTATAACTATATTATAAGCCTATTTACATTGCTGTAAAGGTTTAATGTGGATAACTCACCTTTAGGGTGATTTTATGCCTCATTAACTTATAAACGAGTCAAGAGATATTAACAGTTTTTCCTTAATATCTCAATACTAATCAATAAGTTTGAGTTAAAAATTTAATTAATTTTTCTAAGGTTTATTGTTTACTAATCATATAGCGACTCCAACGTCTCTCACCCTCCTTCAAAAGGACACCGTCATCAACCATTGAGATCAATTCTCTTTGAATAGTTTTTTCACTAGTGTCCTTTATAATTGAAGAAATGTCCTTTACCGATACATTGCCTTTTTGTTTAACTATATTAACGATGTCTTCCCTTCTCTTGTTTCTACTCACACTCTTGCTTGATGAATCTGAGTTACTTGTCTTTTTAGCTGTCCTTTTGTCTGTATTTGAATTGTCTTTTTTGTTAAGGACTTTTTCATTTGACTTATTGTTTTGTCCTTTACCATTATTGTCTTTTACAAAAGTTTCAATGTTTCTATCTATTTTGTCTTTTATTGAAATGTCTTTTTCTATCTGTCCTTTTTCTATTTCATCTATATCTTCTGTAAAGAAATCCTCTTTAAATAATTTATTACGAGATTGATTATCAGTTAAATCATAATCATTCAAAAAGTTAGCTAGTTTGTTTAGCTCTATGTTAACTATTTTATAGTTCATTTCTGATATAAAACCTGACTTAAATGAAACACTGTAAAGTGAAATCAATTGGAAAAGTTTTTGACTGATGTCACGAATGACAGATTCTCTAGAGGACATTGTTGCATTACTCAAGGACATTACGTTGTCCAATAGATCTAAAGATGTTTTTCTAAGTTGCCATTTGATTGGTTCGTCAACAACCATCAGATTTGTAATAAGATAAATAGCAGTAGAAAGTCTCTCTGTCTTTTTGTATAAAAAGACAAAACTCTCGTCCTTAAATATAGTTAGGTTTGAATTGCTATTATTAGCAGTCAGCTCGTTATTAGATTGTTTTCTAAAATCCATATGTCTTTTAGAAGTGTCCTTTATTAAAAACAAAAGTGTCCTTTTGGTTATAGGACACTTTATGTAAAAGACACTCTTAATAGCTATATTACTGATATTGTCCTTAAAGTCAAGCGTTTATGTCTTTAATGGTAAGTAAAATTAAACTAAAGATGATTGTTGACATTTAAATACCATTGTATATACTTTGGTATATGTATACAATTTTAAATGTTAAAACAGACAAAAAGCTAAAAGAAGAGGCTCGGAGAGTAGCCTCTGAGATAGGTGTCCCACTAAGCACTGTGGTTAACTCTTTTCTAAAACAATTTGTTAGAGACCAAGAAGTAACCTTTTCTACTAAAGAATATAAAATGACTCCCTATCTAGAATCCCTAATCGAAGATACAGAAGAAAAATATCAAAAAGGAAAATTAGATGGACCCTTTGATAACGCTGATGATTTCATTAAAAAACTTAATAAATAAGGATGTTAGTTCTTCACACTAAAAAATTCAAAAAGAGCTACCAAAAATTAACAAAACTCAATAAAACTAAATTTAATAAGCAGGTCGAATTACTACTTGCTAACATGCATGACCCTATTCTTAAAACTCACAAACTCCACGGTAGGTATAATGATTGTTTTAGTATAAATATTACAGGAGATATCAGGGCGATTTTTAGGACTAAAGAAAATAATAGAATCATTATTTTTGTAGAAATTGGGACACATAGCAAGTTGTATAAGTAAAATAAAAACTAAAATTTATGATAAACACTAATATGATATAATTAATCGAATATGGGAAGAAAAAAGAAGAAAAAAAATGAAGATTCAGAAGGGTTTTTGAATGCTTTCAAGAAAGAAACGTTAGAAGGTATCGTTGCAATATTATTCATAATAATTTCACTCTTTCTACTACTATCTCCTTTTGGAAAGGCGGGTATCGTAGGAGAGGTGACACATAAATATTTAGAGTTAGTTTTTGGACCAGTAGGATATTACCTACTACCAGTGATATTAGTAGTATTAGGATTATCATTCTTTAAGTCACTTAGTCATAACTTGGCATGGCCTAAAATTATTGGTGGTTCACTAATGTTAATTACCGGTCTTGGTTTCCTAGACATATTAATAGAACAAGGAGGAATGATTGGTCAATACATAAACATTCCCCTACTATCATTGTTTGGACTTTGGATGACCGTCATAGGACATGTTGGAATTTTCATTATTTCAATTTTAGTAATATTTGATCTTTCACTAAAATTCTCACACATCAAAGATTTCATGAGCAAGTACTTCTCTAATAATAAAAAAGAAGAAGTTGAACCAGAAATAAAACAATCAGTTGACGAAGAGGAAGATGAGGAGGAAGAAGTAGAAGAGGAAGATGACGAAGAAATAGAAGTCGTAAGAAAAGAAGAAAAGAAAGAAGAGGATCCTAAAAAATCTAATGGCCTAATTTTCTTCTCTCGTAAAAATGAAAACTTCCAAGAATTCAAAGCTCCCCCACTTTCACTACTATCAAAGGATTCTGGTAAACCAGGTGTCGGTGACATCAAAGCAAACACAAACATCATCAAGAGAACTCTTGCAAACTTTGGTATCAGAGTTGAGATGGATGAAGTTTCAGTCGGACCATCGGTAACACGTTACGCTCTTAAACCTGCTGAAGGAGTAAAGCTTTCAAAAATTGTTTCTCTACAAAATGATCTTGCCCTAGCGCTAGCTGCCCACCCTCTTCGTATCGAGGCACCGATCCCAGGAAAGTCATTAGTTGGTATTGAAATTCCAAACTCTACAAAAACAACAGTTGGTCTTGCTTCTATCCTAAAGAGTAGCGAATTCCAAAAAAGTGATAAGCCGCTAATGCTTGGACTTGGTCGCGGAATATCTGGCGATTCTCACTTTACAAACCTTGCCAAAGCTCCTCACATGCTTATTGCTGGAGCAACTGGTGCCGGTAAGTCTGTAACAATTCACGCTATTATTACTTCCCTTCTATATAGAAACTCTCCTGAAATGTTGAAGTTCATTATGATCGACCCAAAGAGAGTTGAGTTAACTATGTACAACAAGATCCCTCACCTTCTTACTCCAGTTATTACTGATCCGAAGAAAACTATTCTTGCACTTAAATGGGCCGGAAAAGAAATGAGTCGTCGTTATGACATTCTAGAGGAACACGGTGTCCGTGACATTGGTTCTTATCATGAAAATGTTCTAACTCCTGCTGTTAAAAATGGTACAGATCCTGATGATATGCCAGAGAAGATGCCTTATATTGTCGTTGTTATTGATGAATTGGCTGACATTATACAAACCTACCCTCGCGAATTAGAGGCTGGTATTGTACGCCTTGCTCAAATGTCTCGTGCCGTTGGTATTCATCTTATTATTTCAACTCAAAGACCTTCTGTTAATGTTATTACAGGTCTTATCAAGGCTAACGTCCCTTCTAGAATTGCCCTACAGGTTGCTTCACAGATTGACTCTAGAACTATTCTTGATATGCCTGGTGCTGAAAAATTGCTTGGTGCTGGTGATATGCTTTTCCTATCAGGAGATGTTTCACAGCCACTACGTATTCAATCAGCCTTTATTACAGAAGACGAAGTTAAGAATGTTGTTAAGTTCTTGGCTAAAAATTATGAGTCAGAGCTAGATGATACGATTGATCTAGATAGTAAAGAAAGTGAATCAAACAGCGAATCCCTATTCAACGCTATGGATGATGATGGTGAGGATGAGGATGAATTATATGGAGAAGCTAAAGCAGAAGTTATCTCTGCTGGTAAAGCTTCAACATCGTACTTACAAAGAAGACTAAAGATTGGTTATTCAAGAGCAGCTAGAATAATGGACATATTAGAAGAAAATGGAGTAATCGGACCAGCTGACGGATCAAAACCTCGCGATGTACTAGCTGGAGGTGATGAAGAATCATATTCTTCAGATTCAGATTCAGACGAAGACAGTTCAGAGGAAAATGAGTAGATACAATACAGCCAAAATAATAAAGAATTCTATATACGCACTCTTTACGATAATAATTATCGGATACGCATTGTATAACTTTAGAATTTTTATTGCTGGACCTCAAATTGATATCCTAAGGCCTCAAAATGGAGAAACCATAACAGAAAGTCCATTAATTAGAGTACAGGGTGAAGCTAGAAATATAGCCTTTATGGAACTTAACAATAAGCAAATTGATACCAACGAGGAGAGTAAGTTCAATGAACCCGTACTTCTCTACCCTGGCTACAATGTGATAACTATTTTTGCAAAAGATAAGTTCGGTAGAACAGTCGAGAAGCAAATTGAATTAGTCTACAAAGGTGAAGATTCAAATAATAATATTATTGAAAATATTTTAGAAACAGCCACTACAAGCCTAGAAACAAGCACTTCCTCCCCTGTAGATTCTTTAGAAGAATTTTAAAGAAATTTTAGAAATAGATGTTAAAATACAAGAACTATGCCAAAAAAGAAAACAACAAAAAAAGAAGTTACAAGAAAAGTAATCACTGAAGAGAAAGATAAAAGGACTGCAGCAGAAATAAAAGAATCAACACAAGCAGATATAGAAGACACATTAAAAGAAATTAAGACAAAGTTTGGTGATGAATCAATCATGAAACTTGGCGAAAGTCGCAAGGTAAACGTTGATGCTATTCCAACAGGATCAATTGGTCTTGATGATGCGCTAGGAATCGGAGGTATACCTAAAGGTAGAATTATTGAGATATACGGACCAGAATCATCTGGTAAAACTACTCTTGCCCTTCATATTGTTGCTGAGGCCCAAAAGAAAGGCGGTATTTGTGCTTTTGTAGATGCAGAGCATGCTATGGATCCAGATTATGCCAAGAAAATTGGTGTTGATACTGACGATCTACTTATTTCACAACCTGATACAGGTGAACAAGCATTAGAGATTACTGAATCACTAGTTCGCTCAGGAAAGATCTCTACTATTGTTATCGACTCTGTTGCTGCCCTTACACCAAAGGACGAAATTGAGGGTGATATGGGTGCTCATCACGTTGGAAAGCAGGCTCGTTTAATGTCTCAAGCTCTTCGTAAATTAACTGCTCTAGTTGCCAAAACAGGGACTGTAGTTATCTTTATTAATCAAATTAGAATGCAAATCGGTGTTATGTTTGGTAACCCAGAAACTACTCCTGGTGGACGTGCGTTGAAATTCTATACTTCTGTTCGTCTTGATATTCGTAGAATTGCTCAAATTAAAAAGAATGATGAAGTTATGGGTGGTCGTATTCGTGTAAAAGTTGTTAAAAACAAAGTTGCGGCTCCATTTAAAATGACTGAATTCGATTTAATGTATAACGAAGGTATTTCTCGAGAAGGTGAAATGATAGCCCTTGGTGAAAAATATGACATTATTAAAAAAGCTGGTGCCTTCTATTCATATGGAGATGAAAAAATTGGACATGGATATGATGCCGCTAGAACTTTCTTAAAAGAAAACAAAAAAGTTAGTAACGAAATAATGACTAAAATTAGAAAATCTTTGAAAGAAGATAACTAATCTACTGATCTCCTACTATGCTTAACTACAATCACATAAAAGAAAGAAGATATATTGTTCTTGGTGGTGAACCGTATGAGGTTCTTAGTTCTAATGTTTTTAGAAAACAACAAAGGAAACCTGTTAACCAAACAAAGCTTCGTAATTTAATTACTGGATCAGTGCGTGCAGAGACTTTTCACGCAACAGATACTGTTGAAGAAGCTGATATGGATTACAAAAAAGTTAAATATTTATTTAGTAAACCAAATCGCCAAAACAACACTGCAGAGTATTGGTTTAGTGATATTGATAATCCTACTAATCGATTTGAGCTTTCAGAAGATATTTTGGGTGATAAAATGAAATTCATTAAGGAAAACTCTGAAGTAGATTGTCTATTGTTTGATGAAAAAATTATCGGCATCAAAATACCCATAAAAGTTGAACTGAAAGTTACAGAGGCTCCCCCAGCAGTCAAAGGTAACAGTGCAACTGGTGCGAACAAACAAATTACTCTTGAAACTGGATTAGTTGTGAACGCTCCAATTTTTATTGAAGAAGGAGAAAGTGTTGTTATAAATACTGAAAAAATTGAATACGTCGAAAGAGTGAAGTAATTGATACTTAAAAAAAATACCAAGAAAAAAACCCCGCTAAAACGCGGGGTTTTGTGGTATAGAAATGTCTGCGTTAGCTAGACTACGTGTGGAAGTTCTAAGACTTCACACATATACCATGACGCTTCATATCGCACGAAGAACTCAATAAGCTCATCATATGAATATATTGCATGTTCTTTGCCAATTTTGGTGGCATTCCTGACTAAACAGGTGATGTGATCACCAGAGCGACAATGAATTTTTCGCCCTCTACTATGATTATCATTATCACAACCAGCGTACTCAACGAGGGATTTAACAGCTTCATTCAAGGACTCCGAATCAAAATCGTCGCCCATCAAGAATTGATCTGTAAAATCCTTCAATACACCAATTGGAATATTGTGCTCAGAGGTTGCACCAGAGCCAATAAAGGCATTAGTGTAAGAATCTGACACCATATAGAGTGCAATCACCTTTTCAGGGTTCATGTGCTCTTCTTTCAGAAAACGAGAAATTGTCCTAGGACGGACACCTTCCTCGGTATAATCAGTCTCATCAAGAATCTCTTGAATTATATCTTTTATAACCTGCTTATTTAACATTAAGTATAACCTTTCTTTGTTGAATGTTCATGAACCAGTAATTCACTAGCCCAATAAATAAAATACCACTTTATAAAAAAGAGTCAATTAAAATAAAACCACGATTTTAATCGTGGTTTTATTTTGATAATTATATTATCGGTTGATGTAAGGCATCAATGACATGAATCTTGCTCTCTTGATTGCTTGAGCTAGACGTCTTTGCATTTTTGCACTAACACCTGATCTTTTTCTTCCTATAATTCTACCGTTTGGATTTACGAATTCCTTAAGAATATGAACATGTTTATAATCTATATGTTCAATATTGTTCTCTTTAAAGTAACATTGTTTTTCAGACATATTTAGTAATTAAATTACGGTCGTTTTTTTTGTAGAGTCGACTCACTCGCTACTAAAACGGAATATCTTCTGGATTAATTTCATCCTCTGGATATTCAATTTGATTACCATCGTCAGATGGAGATTCTTGTGGTTTCTCGACATCTGATTTTGGTGTATCTGACACACTACCAGACTTTGGTCCAAATTGCACGCTATCTGCAACTACTTCTGTTCTATACTTTTTAACACCATCTTGTTCCCAAGATCTAGTTTGCATTCTACCCTCAACGAAGGCTGACTGCCCTTTCTTCAAATATTGTCCTGATGTTTCAGCCTGACGACCAAATACAACAACATTATGATAATCTACATTCTCTTGTTTGTTTCCATCTTTATCCTTATAAACACGGTTTGTCGCTAAACTAAAGGTTGTAACGGCAATTCCTGACGGCAAGGTTTTTTGTTCTGGGTCCCTTGTCAAATTTCCCACTATCATTGCTTTATTTATATACATGTCTAAATCTTAACGGATTATGGTTAATAATCAAGCTTACATTTTAGAAAGATTTTAGTGTAATAAAAAACACCCTTTCGGGCGTTTCTTGTTTGATCTTGATAGAAATTATTTTTCCTCTTCAACTTTTTCTTCAGTTTCTTCTACAGCTGATTCTTTTTCTTCTTCAACTGGTTCTTCCTCTTCTTTCTTCTCCTCCTTAACTGGTTCTTCTACTTTAGCTTCTCCTGAGTTATCTGATTCCTCTGATTCTTCAGATTCGTCTTCGTTAGCTATTTTTGAAGTACTGTGTTCTTCATCATCGGTAGTTTTGACGATCAAGCTTCTAATAATTTCATCGTTTAAATCAATTGCTTCTTTAATTTCTTCTAAACCTTCTGATCCAAGATTAAATTGTACCCAAGAAAAAGTTGATGATGTAAATCTTTCATTTTTTCCGCCGATACTTTTAGTAATCTCATAAGCTAGTTTCATTGATTGAGCCTCTCCTTCTTTTACTATTTCTGCACCATTTTTTGTTAAAACAGCTTTAATTTCATCAATCTTTGATGAAACTTGGTCGTCAGTAATAGCAGGATTAAGGTGAAATCCCAATTCGTATAGCTTTACTTCGTTTGTTGTATTTTCTTCTGACATAAGAGAGAGATTAGCATATAAAATGCTTTGTGGCAATAAATTTGTATCTATTTATTGCTTAAACAAACCTGCAACTTCTGCATTAGCGATTTTTTCATCAAGTTTTTCAAAATTCTTATCTTTGTTTTTCGATAAAACATAGGCTTCTTGTACAACTTGAGCAATTTTGCTCGCATTTTCTCTATTCAATTCGCTACCACCATAATAAGCATCAACAATTGAATCATTAGGTCCAATACTAAATTTTACAACTTTACCGTTTATTTTAGCTTCATAATCACTAATCTCTTTAGATACATCACTTATCTCTAAACCTTTTCTGTGTATACCCTCTGCAAATTTGTATGGTAGATCTCCTTTTTCTCTTTCTAAAACTTCCTTTTTTGCTCTCTATCTTCGATCCCTTTTAATTTTGAAGCTAAATTATCACGATATTCCTTGGCAGGATTACTCGATTCAGCTTCCTCATCTGTTTCAGCTTCATTTTCTAAATTTTCTTGTGGATTTTCTAAGCTCATATTTTTAATTTTTATATTACTAATAACAATATTATAATAACTTATACAAAGGATTACAAACCAATAAGTAAATTAAACACTCTCACCAAAAGCGAATGTTTTAAAGGATTCTAACTCTCTTAGCCTGTCATTATTAGTTTTTTTCTTATCTTCTGTTTTTTCTTCTTTTTCGACTTCTGTTTTATCAACATACTGAACAAAATCAGTAGAATAATCTTTTTCACTACTTATTGTGAAACCTTGATTAAAACCAACAAACTCGACTTCATCTCCACTCCTATCAGAAACTTTTTCTAGTAATTTCTCGTTAAAATCAAAAACATCAAAATCTGAATCATGTTTTTTAACAATCGAATCAATTATTTCAAAATCTTTAGGATGACTCTCTTTTAATTCTTTTGGACTCATAAAATATGCTTCTCCAATTTCAGCAAAATACTCTTGTGTTTTTATGTCCATTTCTTCATAGGGATTATTATTTTCTATGTTTTCAACATAATCACTCATGAAACGATCATCTGATTTTAGTCTTTCAATTATGCTTTTAACAAGGTCTAATCTTTCTTTTGGATTCATTTCTTGATCTTTATACCAATCATTACAATGTGATATTTCATGAAAAATTGTCCCGAATGATGAAGCATAAGACTGCGCGTCACCATCCTTTAAATCATTTTTATTAATTTCTACATGATAAACATACGAACTGCCGCCAACATCATTACCCTGAAGTTTATGGCCGTATTTTTCTGGAATTTTTTTCTCAACATCTACAAATTGAATAAACGCTATTTCGTTTGTAATATTTTCGGGTAACATGTCAGAGCTAGGTTCAAATACATCATCTATCATTTTATTAAAATCATCACCAACAATCTCTGATCTTATAACGACATTTTTTTCATTGTTCCCCTCTTCATAAAACTCATTATTAATAAAACTGAAAGATTCAATATTATAAGTATTTTCTTCACCAATAGTTTCTACAACATAATCTCTAACTTCTTTATAATCTTCATTATTTTGATAATAACTAATATAATCTTTTAATTTTTCTTGATATGATGGTTCTTCCAAAGATTCTTTCAGAGACTTAGACAAGACAAGTGAGGTAACTCCTAAAACCAACAATGGTGAATATTTTAATGCTTTTTCTTTTGCTGATTTTAATTTTGACATTAAAACCTCAACCTTGTTTTTAAATAGTTTTTTTTCTGATTTTTCTGACACATCTATAAAATCAACACCTTCGCGTAAGTTCTCTGCTCCTTCATATTTTGGTAATTCATTAATATTTTCCATAGTTTAATATTATCAATTTTTAAAGATTAAAACTACAACTAGCCGTTACAAATATTTCCTACTTTTAAATGATTTACTTAGTGAAGAATTTCTTTTCTAAAAAACTTAATAATCTTCCAACTCTTATTCTCCAACCTCCCAATTCTCTAAATGCATAATCTACGCCTGTGAATGACCATCTTTTAAATTTGTGTACTTTTTCAGGTTTTAGATAATCTTCTGCATAAGGGATATTTTCTGCTTTGTGTTTTAAAAGTTTGCTTTGTGTTTCTTGTGACATTTCATCGTAAGGATAATAACCAGCATTTGCAAAAAATTCTTTAATTTTGTGAAATCTGTTTGTTTTTTTATCTCTATAAGATACTGGCATTGGCAACCACATCATAAATGGATACATATAAAAACCCATCTTGCACCCTTTTTCTTTTAATTTTTTCTCATTAACTGCTAGCTTATCTTCAAGATTTCCTATAAAATCCGAGACCCTTTTAGAATTAAATATACCGTTACTACAATAATGAGAATTTAATGGGTGCTGGTCATCTCTAAAGTATGCAACTTTACTATCCTCATCAAAGATTATATTTTTTTTGTAAGAAATATTACATTTTTTAAAGAAATTTATATATAATTGGACTGACTTAGGATTTTTTTCAAAAAAGTTATTTATTCTAGAAATATCCTCTTGATGCACTTCTCTAACAATCTGCATATCATCTTCTATAAATAAAATAAGTTCTGCATTGGCTTTCGATGCATCTTTAAAAGCATAATTCATATTTGCGTAGAAATTACCAGTATGTCTGTTTTTGTATTTAACTGGCGGATAAATAATTCTATATTTTTTACTATATTGTTTTAATAATTTTTTAGTTTCTTCATCGTCACTAAAATCATCTATTATAGTTAGATCAAAATATTTACTTGCATATTTTTCTAATGAGTCTACACAATTCTTCAAAAAAATACCTCTATTGTATGAGAAAACATAGCATTTATTTTTATTTTTGATATCCATACTTAATTTATCTATTTGTAGATTTTAAAATGTTTTTTATCTAAATCATATATTCCCTCAAAAAAATTAATAATTTTTTTGCAATCATCAGAATCTATATCGAAAATTAATAAATCTTTTTCTCTATTCTTAAAATATTCATTAACTTCTTTATGGTACTGAAAAAACATATTCTTCCATTTTTTTTCTATTTCTTTTTTTTTATATTTATGAAATTTCATAGATTGTTTTAAAATTTTCCCATTTCCATGTCTTTTTCTAGATTCTATCCATCTGTCTGCATCTCTTGTGTTAAGAATAAACTTTGAATTAGGGTAGTCTGCATCCAACTGTTTATAATAATCCTTAGCATCTTTATCATACTTATGCCAGGTTATGTCAGAAAAAACCAATCCATCCTCATACCAACCTCTAGTATTATTTCTTTCATCGATCACAAAACCTCCTTGTAGTAATTTATTACCCTTTTTCCTATTTCTTTCAAATGTTTTTACTAAATTATTCATGTCCCAGTGAATAGATTTTAATCCATTCTCTTTAAAAAAGAAATGTAAAGTCTTAGTTGCTGTTTTATTAAAGCCTATGATAAAAATTTTTGTTTTTTTTGTTTCAGAAGTAGATAATTTATTTTCTTTTTTATGAAAACTCAAAACTATTTTTTTAATTAATTTACCAATAGTCAAATTATAGTAATATTCTTTTAGTCGTTTCATATGTACACATATTAACATCAAAAACGAAAAATATTAATTCGATTAATTAAAAAAGTTTGCCAATAATTCCTTATAATATAGAATTAAAATATTATGAGAGTTAAATTAGGGATCGTAGCAGAAGCAAATGAAAAATTTTTGAATCAAGTAAAACTACTAATATATTCCTTCAGAGAAAATGGAGGTTTGCATAAGGATATACCAGTGGTTTTAATAACAAACGATAAACCGATAAGTGAAAAGGATAGAAATTTTTTAGAGAAAAATTTTGCACCTATTGAATTCGAGACAATGCCCAGATTGGGGGCAATACCTCACACATCTAAACTAAACGTATTTTATGCAGTAGATCCAGATTCCTACGATGCACTAATTTTTATGGATTGTGACACTGTTGTTATAAAACCATTTGATGAAATGCTAGATCCTATCAAAAACGAGTCAGCAGAATTTTTATGCAGAAGAGGCGGAAAAAGTGATATAGAGTCTTTTGTTGATTTCGATTCCTTAGTTAAAGAATATTGTGGCAATAATTTTAATATAGACTCCCCTTTTAAAGTTCTATTTGATGGTAAAAAAGAATGGCCGATGTTTAATACTGGTGTGTTTGCTGTAACTCCAGATGCTGCAAAAAAAATAAGAGATGATTCTATAAATATAACTTACAAAATTTTTAATGAGTGGAGAATAAGAAATATTATAGAAAAAATACCTTTAGCTAGTCTTTTATACAAAATGAACATTCTTAAATCAAAAAAGAAAGTTATTCCTTCATGGCCAATCGAGCAAGGTGCCGTAGCTTTGTCATGTATCAAATCTGGAGTCAAAGTAAAATATCTAGACGAAGTATACAACTCATGGGGTAATCTTGAGGATTTAAAAATATTACATTGCTTTAAATCAGCATATAAATTTGATAGAAAGAAAATGTTTTTAAAAGAATCTGATAAATGGATAAAAGAATATGAAGAATCTGATGTGTACGGGAAAAGAGTAATAGCAAATATTTTAAAAGATTATAAAAGTATATACCCTGAATAATAATGAAAAAAATAAGACCAAATATTATAAAAAGAATATCATACTCGTTTGTTACTAAATATTTATTTAAGAGCATATTAAGCACGGAATCTATTAAATCTAATAATAATTCTCAAACAGAAATTCATAGTCTTGTGTGCCACGGTGATTTATACATTTATTTATACGCAATTAAATCATTTATAAAAAATACAACTAGTTGCTCAGTAGTCATTCATAGTGATGGAAGCTTATCTAATGAAGATGAAGACCTTCTCAAAAAACATATAGAAGGCGTAAAAATATACAGCATTAAAGAAGCAGATGAAATTGTAATGTCTAAACTAAAAAAATACCCCCTACTTAGAGAACTTAGAAGAAAGAATCCGTTGTTAAAAAAACTAACTGACTTCCATTTTTTATCAGAATCAGAAAAAATAATATCTCTTGATTCAGACATATTATTTTTCAAAAAATCAGAAGAAATAACAAACTGGATAAGATCTAATGAAAAAAGTGCTCTACTAAGTGATGAGACCCCAGTTAATTCACATCAGGACAAATACCTATGTAAAACTAATTTAAATTATGTCAAAAATCTAAATAGTGGTCTTATCTGTTATTATAAAGATATGATTGACCTAGGGTTAGCTGAGAAATGTTTTAAATTGAAAGGATTTATGACCTTATATAGACCAAACGGGATTGGAGATCAACAATTTATGGCTGTTAATTTTGGGGAGGCTAGAGAGACAAAAAATATTAAAGTAAATAGGCTAGATCCAAATAAATATATACACAATAGAGAAATTAAAAATGAATCAGCAATTGCCAAGCATTACTGGAGTGCAAAACATTCACTAAGAAAACTTCTAATATATATTAAAGATATAAATGGAGTTCACATGTCAATAAAATAATGAAACTAAGAAAAAAAATATTAAAATTAATTGAATCTAAAAAAATAACGCAGATCCAAAACGATGTGAAATTAATTTTTGGTCCAGATGAAATCGACTACCCTACTAATGAAGCAATTGTATTGTGTCTTGTAAAAAATGGTGAGACCTGGGTAAAAGATTTTATTGAGCATTACCAAAGAAAAGATTTCAAACATATAGTTTTTTTAGATAATGGTTCAAAAGATAAAACTATAGAAATAGCTCGTAATTATAAAAATATAACCTTTTTAAAAACAGAAGTACCATTCAAAAATAATAATATCCTTTTAAGAAGGTATCTTGTGAACAGGTTCGCCAAGGATAGATGGAGTCTTAATGTGGATATAGACGAGCTATGGGACTATCCCTATTCAGACAAGGTTAGTTTAAGGCAGTTTCTTAATTATGTAAAAAAAAGTGGAGCAAACGCAGTTGTAGCGCAAATGCTTGATATGTTTATGGAGAAAATACCAGAAGATAAAACAGTCTTGAGCGATTATAAGTATTACGACATCGAGAGTATAAAGAAGAGTGATTTTAATAAAAGTGGTAAATTTGTATCAAGTAAACTTACTTTTATTAAAATTCTAAAGAAATTTACCAAGTTATTTAAAGGAGGACTCTTAGATAAAATGTTTAGATATAATAATTTTAATTACGCCAACATATTAAATAAAGATATTAAATCATTCAGGGGTGGAATAAGAAAAAAAGTATTTGGTCTAGATAATGTATGGCTAACAAAAATTCCACTTATATTTTATGATGATACAGTAGAGCCAATTGTCCACCAGCACTTCTCTAATAATATTATAATTGCAGATATCAGTACTACTATCTTACATTACAAATTTACTCATGATTTTAAAAAAGGTATTGAAGAAGCCGTGAAAAATAAGCAGTACGCAAATAATTCAGCAGAGTACAGAAAATACTTAGAAAAATACGAACAAGATTCAGATACCAATTTAAAACAATCAACCTCTAAAAGACTATATTCTATTGACCAATTAGTAAGAGATAATTTCTTGGTTATATCAAATAAGTACAGAAATCTATTTTAATCTACTAATTCTTTAATTTTAAATTCAGAAAAGTCTTCTTCTGTATCATTTATACCATAACCAAGCATTACATTATCATTAAAAACCTGTAAACCTGAAAAATATGTACAGGAAAAAAGATTTGTATTGTGCTTAATTTTACTACCTAACAAACTCCTAAATGAATGAATCAACCATTTTTTACTATACTTTATTTTTTTATTATTAAAATCAAATGAACAGAATTTTCCGAAATATACTTTCTTTCTAAGAATGGTAATTTTTTTATGTGCAACAAAATAGTATTTATCTTTTTCTTTATACAACTGTGTCCCAATTGTTAAATCTTTTGGTGTATTTCTAGCAATTTTATTTTTTGAATAATAATCTTCAAATTCCCAACTATCTTGGTTTTCATTCTTAAGTCGTAATATTTTTAATGGATTCAACCAATAAAGAGCATAGATCTCTTTATCATCATAAAAGAATGCCCAATTTCTTTCTTGCTCATTCCTTTTATTGTAAATAATACGTTTAGGAGATTCTATTAAAGGATATATCTTCATTATGAATATACTATTCCCTTCTGGATTCCACCCAGAATTAAATGTAATGTATAACTCATTATCAAGTTTTAAAACTTTTGGATCAATTAATTGTTTTACTCTCAATTTTTCAGAGTATTCATTTGATAAATTTATTATCTTTTCATTTTGACCATCTTTTATTAAAACGAAAGATGAAATATTCTTTTCACCATTTTTTATAGCCCTAAATGTAAACACTTTTAAATCATCCTCAATGTAGAAACTAGGATTAAAAATATTACTTACTCCTAGTTTTTTAACAGTTTTATTAAATTCACTAAGACTTTTTTCATCTTTATTTTTATAACACTGAATTATATTAAAAATATTTATCATATTATTTATTTTTATTTAAAATAATACTCCAACCACTTTCTAAACCATCATTAACAGCTTCATCTCTTATTGATTTATGTTTCTTTCTTTTTTCTAATGCAAAAAAAGCAGGTAATTCGGTAATTTTATTTTTTACAGGAATTACATAGCTTGGTTTATTGAATTTCATTTGTATAGCTATATTTGCTCTAATATCATCTTCTGACAATAGTGCCTCTGTATCTAATTTTGAATCTTCAATTACTTTTATTCCTTCTTTAGAAATTATATGGAATCTGCCCTTAACAACATCAACTGGTTCAACTCCTTTAAAAGAATATTTGCGTTCGCCTAAGGTATAAGCTTGCTCTATATGATCAATATTTAATTCATAACCATAAAAACCAATAATACTTTCTCGTCCATATTTTCTTATAATAGGTAATACATCTTTTGATAAATCTTCTTTCAGCATAAGATCGTCATCAGAAAAAACAAAGTAATCATATCCTTCCATCGTCGCTGCAATTTTATGTCTAACAACACAACCTAAATTATCTTCGTTAAAAATATTTTTACAACCTGGAATACGGAGCCATGATGGTTTATTATGAATAACAACAACATCATCAATAAAAGATTGTTTTTTAAGTCCGTAAACAACAAAAGGTAGATTCATACAGCGCTTCCAACTTAGAACAACCGCGACAACCCTCTCTTTCCTGTCGTCACCTCTTGATGACTCTTTAGAAAGTAATAAAAAATAGTAGTAAAAAAATCTTGGAAAAAATAATATATACCTAACAAAATTTATAATATTACTTTCTAAAATAAAATCTTTTGTCTTAAATAAAATTCTCCAAGGTAAAAGCTGTGAACTTCTCTTTTTTCTAACACCTTCTTTTATTTCATTAAGAAATTTCATTTTTTAATTTATATAATTTTTTAGCATTTTCTACTAGTTGTTTTTCAGCTTCCTCAAATGATACTTCTTTAATGTCAGCAATACGATTAACAACCTTTATAACATTATTAGGTTCATTTTTTTGACCACGAAAAGGAACTGGAGCAACATATGGACTATCAGTTTCGGCATGCATTAATTCAAGAGGAACGAACTTAACTAATTCTTTGTATTCCTCTGCAAAAGTTATTACACCAGTAAATGAAACTGTGAAATTCATATCTAAAAATTCTTTAGCATGTTCTATTGTTCCAGCAAAAAAATGACAATTACCATGCAACCTCTCGGGTGAGTAAACTTCTCCATCATTACCCATTTCTCCTTTAGTTAGTTTTTCTTTATATTCTTTTAGTATAGAGATAACATCATCATAAGCATCCCGACAATGAATCATTAGCGGTAAACTATTTTTAATGGCAAATTCTATTTGATCCTGGAAAACTTTTTCTTGAACTTCTTTCTCTGAATCAGTTTCTTCTTTTGTTTCACCTTTAAGATGAAAGTAATCCAACCCGCATTCCCCTACTCCAACTATTTTTGGTAGACCACTTTTTATATCCTCATCAAGAATTTTTTGAAATTCCTCAACACGAAACTCAGATTCCTCTGTGGTATAAATTGGATGTAGACCTATAGTTGACCAAATATTTGGGTTTTTCTGATAATAGTTTTTAGCGAGCCCTACAACTTCCTTAGATGTTTTAAGACCTGTTCCAATTTGGATCATTCCAAGATCATTTTTTTGAGCACGATCAATAATATCATCTCGGTCTTCATCGAAATCTTTAAAATTTAAATGGCAATGTGTATCTATGTATTTCATTAATCAATTCTTGCGAAAATTGGCTCTTCTGGTTTTTTATTTTCATTAACAGCCTTTTGGATTTTTTCTGATGTATCTGGCAAAAGCGGTTTCAACATCACTGAAACTTGATATAGCATAATTACTAATTCACGAATAATTTTTGCTGCAGCCTCCTTATCTTCTTTAACTAATTTAAAAGGTTCCGTTTCTTGTATTTTTCTATCAATATCAGCTACTCTCTCCCACACAATGTCTGAAACTTTTTGCAGATTGAATTTTTCAAAACCGTTTAGATACTCATCACCGACGACATCTGAAAAATCATTATTAGTACCAAGATCTTCGTCTGTTAGTTTTTCTATGTGATCCTCAGCCATTTTCATTATTCTATTAGTTAAGTTACCTATCCCATTAGCTAAATTAGCATTATAAGCCTCCTTAAAGGAGTCAGCTGAAAAATTTGAATCTTCATATGGTGAGACTTCTCTCAGTAAGTAATAACGTAAAGCATCTGTTCCATACCCATCTACAGACTCAACTGGATCAATAACATTTCCAATCGTCTTAGACATTTTTACTCCACCTTCACCTAAAATAAAACCATTAACTATAACGTGATTGGACACTGGAAGTCCTGCAGCCATCAACATAGCTTGCCAACGTGCCGATTGATGCAGAAGATTATCCTTTCCGCAATATTGAACAACTGTTCCATTTTTCCAAAACTTTTCAAAATTTTCTTTATTTTCTGGCCAACCTAAAGTTGAAATATAATTAACTAATGCGTCAAACCAAACATACATAACATGATCTGGATCACCAGGAACCTCTACTCCCCAAGGCATTTTTTCTTTCAAACGAGATATCGAAAAATCATTTAAACCATCCTTAACAAAAGCATCAATTTCATTTAAACGTGTCTCTGGTATTACAAAATCTGGATTTTTTTTATAAAGCTCAATTAATTTGCCAGCAAATTCGCTATATTTGAAAAAATAATTTTCCTCTGAAATTTCCTCCAATTTTTTTCCTGGATGATCTGGGCATTCACCATTAATTAATTCTTTTTCGGTCTTAAAAATTTCACACCCTACACAATAAATACCTGAATATTCTTTTTTATAAATATATCCATTCTCATCACATATTTTCCAAAAATCTTGTGCAGCTTTTTGATGATCAGGGTCTGTAGTTCTAATAAACTTGTCATACGACATGTTAAGTTTCTCAGCTAAAGTTTTAAAATGCTCAACACCTTCATCTAGAAAATCCATAACATCCTTCCCTTCTTCATGAGCCTTTTGGAATATTTTTATACCATGTTCATCTGTTCCAGTATTAAAGAAAACTTCATGACCAGTAGCACGTTTAAATCTAGCTACGGTATCAGCACGAACAAATTCTACTGCGTGACCAATATGCGGCTTTGAATTAGCATAAGGTAGAGTAGTTGTTATATAAAATGTTTTTTTATCTGGCATAGTAAATTATTATATTTTATTTAGACAATATTATTGGTCTAGATCCTTTAGTTGTTGCACCTTTCTTTTTTCAACATCACCTAGATATTCCATCATTACAGCAGCTAAAGGCACAGAAAGTAGAATTCCTAAGAACCCAGCAAGCTGCGCCCCTACTATCAATGCGAGTATTGCGATCAATGCAGGAATACCAATAATTTTTTTAACAACTAATGGGTGTATCAGCTGACTTTCAAATTGCTGAATAATTGCATATAAACCTACTACCAATAGACCTAGAGCCACACCTCCTTCAATAAGACCAAAAGCTACAGCCGGAACAGCGGCTAGAATTGGACCAAAAACAGGAATCAATTCAAACATTGCAGCAATAACTGCAAGCAGTAGGGCGTTCTGAACACCCAAAATACTTAACCCTAAATATGTCAGAACACCAATTATTAAACCTAAGACTAACTGTCCTTGCATCCACAAACCAATTTTTCTTTGAGATCTTTTCCATAGATCAATAATGTATCTTTCATGCTTTACTGGAGTAATAATTCTTAAGAAGTTTGCTACCCCATCATCTTGAACAGCAAGATAAAAAGAAAGAACAATAATAAGGAGAAAACTCATTATGCCACCAAACACAACACTAGCAGTATTAAGGAAACCAAAAGTGGCACCAGAGACTCCAGATCCAAAATCAGATAGGAAATTGATATCTTTTAGTGATTCTGTAAAATTATTAATTAAACCTTGAAAAGCTGGTGATGTGCTAATTTGACTAGCTCCAGTAGAAAGCGACTCAACATACTCTGGAATAGAATTAGTAAATTGACTAATATCTTTCACTAGTGGTCCAGAAAAGAAATATAGTAAACTAACTAAAGTTAATATTACCCCAACATATATAACTAAAACAGATACAACCCTAGGTAATTTTTTCCTCATCAGGTAACGAGTACCTGGCTCTATTGATGAAGCAATGACAACAGATGCTAATAAAACCAAAAGAATATCTTTAATAATAAATGCAAAGTAAAACATCAAAATAACGAACAATGTCTTTATAATTGTCCCTGATGTGATGGTTATGTTAATTGGTTGATTCATATTTTTCATATAAATCAATATAGCATTTTTAAGCCTAAATTTAAACCTTTAAAAGTTTTTTAAATTTAGTTGGGTTGTTATGAGGCCCTATAATTGCAAGGTTGAGAGTTTCTTTTTTGATAACCTGTTTTAGTACTTTTTTTATATCTTTCACTTTTACAGCACGAATTTCCTTTTCTAGCTGTTTAATAGTTTTAATATCCTGATGAAGAAGTTCTTGGAACCCATAGAAATCAGCCCATGACTCTGAAGTTTCATGATTTGTAGCCATATTACCGATTATATATTCTTTAGCTTTCTTAAGTTCTTTTTCTGTAATTTCATCATCACGAAGCTTTGTAAACTCTTCGATTATTACAGAGACTGCTTCTTCTGCCCTAGCGTTTCCAACACCAGTTGCTACTCCAAAATTACCAGCATCAGTTGATGCCTGAACAAAAGATTTTGTGTAATAACACATACCAAGTTCGTGACGCATTTTTCTAAATAACCTAGAACTCATTCCACCTCCTAATATCGCCTTAGCAATACCTAAAGTTATATTTCTTTTGTCCCCTATTTTAAAGGAATGAAATCCAATATGAAGATGAGTTTGATCTGATTTTTTATTTTGAATTTTTATTTTAGGACTTTTTTGAGAAGTTTTTATTTTTTGTTTTTTTAAAACTTTTCCTTTTTTGGCTTCACCAAAAGTTTCTTTGACCTGCTTTATAATATCGCGACGATTTATATTACCAGCAACAACAATAGTAGTTTTTTGTGGAATATAATGTTCTTGATGATATTTTACAAAATCATCTCTCTTAAATTTTTTAATATTACTTTTCGGCCCTAAAATTGAACGTCCTGCTGGTTGATTACCATAAAGAAGTTCCTCCCATAAAACATGAATCTGGCGCATAGGAATATCTTCATACATATTTATTTCTTCGATAATAACTCCCTTTTCTATTTTTATATCTTTTTCTGGAAATGTTGGATTAAGGTAAAGATCTGAAACAATATCTAAAATTTTATTAACTTTTTTGTGATGAGCTTTGGCGTAATATCCTGTATATTCATCACCAGTAAAAGCATTAGATTCTGCACCTAATCCATCTAATTCTATATTTATATCTTTCCCTTCCCTCTTTTCTGTTCCTTTAAAGCACATGTGTTCTAGGAAATGAGAAAGTCCATTTATTTTTTTATCTTCATAATGAGAACCTGCCTCTACTGCAACCATGGCAATTGCTGACTGTGAATCCTTCATTGGTACAGTAATAACACGAAGTCCATTATCTAAAACGTCTTTGTAATATTTCATATGAGAGTTAGTTTAACAGATTTTTAATGTGGGACAAAACTTCACTAATTTTTACTTTTTCTTGTTTACCTGTATCACGATCACGAACAGTTACCTCTTCTGATCCTTCAATAGTTTCAAAATCAACTGTTACACAAACAGGTGTCCCTATTTCATCTTGGCGACGATACCGCTTTCCAATGTTTCCATTATCATCAAACATTGTTTGTGGGATTTCTTTACGAATCATTTCGTAGACTTCACGTGCTTTTTTAACAAGCTCTGGTTTATTTTTAAGAAGTGGAAAGACGGCAACTTTAACTGGAGCAACATTCGGAGATAGTTTTAAAAATGTGCGTTTTTCTCCATTAATTTCATCTTCTGTATAAGCACTAGTTAGAACTGCTAAAATTGTTCTACCTACACCTAGAGACGGCTCTATAACATGTGGAATTAATTTCCCTCCATTTTCTGAATCAACATAATCAATTTTAGACCCACTACCCTCTTTGTGTTTAGTTAAATCATAATCACCGCGGTAAGCCAAGCCATAAAGCTCTTTACGTCCAAAAGGATAATCGAATTCAAAATCAATTGTTCTCTCTGAATAGTGGGCTCGGTCTTCTTCTGGAACCTCCAATTCATGAACTAGATCACGAGGCAATCCGATAGCATCGACGTAATTCCAAATATCCTTGCGCCAATCTTCAAAATGATCTTTCCATTCTTCAGGTCGAACAAAAAATTCTATTTCCATTTGTTCTAATTCACGAACTCGAAATATAAAGTCACGAGGAGCAATTTCATTTCGGAACGCTTTACCGATCTGAGCAATTCCAAATGGTAGTTTTGGATGGAATGAATCAACGACATTTTTAAAGTTAACAAAAATCCCACCTGCAGTTTCTGGACGAAGATAAGAAACATCTGCATCTTCTGACGAACCTATCTTTGTTTCAAACATCATCTTAAAATTTTGAACTTCACCCAAATCATTTCCATCAGGCGATTTAATACCTTTATCAGATATCTCTTTAGACATTTCCTTGGTAGACATTCCAGTAACATTAATACCCGCTTCCTCTAGTAAATGATCAGCGCGGTAACGCTTTTTAGTTTTTTTGTCCTCAACCAAAGGATCTGAAAAAGAATCTACATGACCACTTGAACGCCAAACGTTAGGATTCATTAAAATAGCAGCATCTATTCCGTAAACATCTTCTCTGTCTTCAACAAACATATTCCACCAAATATTCTCAATATTTTTTTTAAGTGAAACACCAAGGGGACCATAATCCCATGTACCAGCTAGACCTCCGTAAATTTCGGAACCTTGATATATAAAACCACGCCTCTTACAAAGTGAAATTACTTTTTCCATTTTTTCAGGATCATTCTTTATTTCTTTTTTAAACATTTTTTTAAACATAATTATTACTATTCAACCACAACATCGTGACGATTGATAGTGCTTCCGTTTGTTAATGTAGTATTTGGTATTGGACCCTGGAATTCTATTTGGGTTTCTGTAAATGTATCGTCAGCGCTAAAAATTACGTTTCTAAGTAAATTTGGCTTTCTACCAATCTGACTAACACTTGGAAACAATGTAACTTGAAACGATAATTCTCTAGCATCTGAATTAACCCCAGTTCCTGCAGACATATTACCTATATTCCAGACCAAAGTTCTAGAATTATCATCGTACGAATAAATTTCATCTGAAGGACTTACTTTATTATTCCAAAAAACATATTGTGGAAGAATCGCTGTAATTCTTGCATTATTTAAATCGTTTGAACTATTTGAAGCTGAAAGGTTTATTGTGTATGTTGTTTCACTATCAACTTTTGGCGGAATTGTACCTATATTTTGAAATGACCCTAATTCCCTTAATGTATAAGCACCTACAAAAATATCTGAAACTAGTTTAACTATTTTAGTTGAGCTTTCTTTTATTTCCTCTTCTGCATTCGCGTTAGATATTCTTTCCCCGTTCATTTTCAAGTCAATTTTAATTTCTGGTTTTGTAATATTTAATCCAGACTCTATCAGGTTTTTTATCTCAAAACTAAAATCTGTTCTAACCTCTTGTCTAGCGCTTACCTGTTCTAATTCTGGGAAATTTTCTGAATTAAAAATTAAAGTATTATCAGCTGAACGATAATAACCGTCAGAGGCTCTCACACTTGATTCATCAAATGTTACACCGTCAAATGTTAATCTAATATCTAAATCCTTAATAATGTCATTTGTATTATTATTAAATACTAAATCTGCTCTAACCCTGTCGCCACTATTAGCAACAACCACGGGGTCAGAATTGCCATTAATAATCAAATTAAGTCCTAAGAAAGGTTTTTTAATGACCAACTCATGGATATAGTTATTAAAAACGACACCAATCTCTTCTGGATTATCATCACTAACTAAACCAGTATTAAATCTGAAAACTCTTTCCTCATCATTTTGACCTGTTATTGTTCCTGTTATTTTTATCTCCTTCTTTTCGTTTGGAGAGAGAGATTCTATTACCCAAATATTATTTGAATATGTTGGATCAATAGTTGAATCAATAAAATTGAAACCGAATGGATAACTAGTTGTCACCATAAGGTTTCTAATTTCAGAAACAGAATTAGAGGTTATAGTTGCTACAAATTCTACTTCTTGACCAGAAGAAACTTCTTCCAAAGCAGAAACAGAAATCCTAGCCGGAGCAGCATTTAAAATAATACTGAATTTTTTTTCTTTACTGAAAATAGCATTAGAACCATCAACTTGATATTCAATCTTCACGGATATCTCTTTATTGTCACCTTCATCACCAAATAATGAGGCACTAGCAGTTTCTCTAGTTAGGGTTCCTGGTTGGATATTCTCTATTCTTTCAACTACCTTATTAACAGGGTCAATCAGGTTTTCTGATGATTTTGTTCCAGAAGGCCAATCGACTATTAAATCAACAACCTTTAGTGCAATTGGATTATTATTCTGAATAATTAAATCTAGAGACAAATTCTCGCCGGCCCCGACTGAAACTGGTCCAGATATTGTAATACCAACATCATTCGCTGAGATTGTTTGTCCCCCTCCCCAGAAAATAAAAGCTGCGTATGAAACAGAAGCTAAGAAGAAAACAAAAGCTAAGATCATTGTGTAACCAAAAAAACCAATTCTTCTTTTCTTTTTTTCATCTATAAAATCTGAGAAGTCCTTATACGGTTTTTCTTCTGCTGGTTTTTCTTCTGCCTCCCAATCTGAACCCAAATCATATTCTTTATTATCTAAGGTATTTCTTTCAGTCTTTTCCTGCACAAAATTCTTTTCATAAAGTTTCTTTTGAGCCTTTTCTAGATTAGTTTTATTGTTATCATCATTAAAATTATTCATTTGTATTTATTATAACAAATTTATTTAAATTATAGGCCCGATGTTTTAATAGATTGGTTGATAATTTTATTAAGCTCTTTTCTTTGTTCAACATCAATAATATTAATTAAATTTAAATTTATTTGATCAATTAGCGTTTTACCTATATCACCTTTTAATTCTCCAATATATCCCAGTAAATCTAAAATCTGGTAAACAAAAATTGATTCGAAGTTTTTAATTTGATCTTCGTGTAATATTTGTTTCTGATTATCTATAGAGAATTCTATAAATTCTGAAACAATATTAAATAAATCATCTTCTGATTCACCTAGAACCAGTCGCTCAACTAAATTAAAAGTTCTGGTGATAGTAGAAAAAATATTTTCGTTTTCAATTTTTGCTAGGATTGAATAGTCGATTTGTGCATTAGTAAGACGCCACCCCACCTTACCTTTAACTAAGGCAACATCAGTTACTGAAAAATCCTGAATAGACTGACGGAGTTTTGACTCCTTTTTTCTTGTCCCCTGTGCTATCACTTTAATTAGACCAAAATCTTCGGTTAGTAAAACCAGTAGCTTGTCGGCTTCCTTGATTGGTCGACTACTTAGAACAATCGCCTTGGTTTTATAGATATGGTGCATGTCTAAAACTATTTCTTAAGTTTCACTACAAATTTAACATTATCAATACTAATATCTTTTCCACCATCTTCCCCGTCAGATAACTCAAGCGAAGTAGCATTAGTTATTTTTTGAATGTATTCAGAGAATTTTTTCACCAATTCCGGATTAGAGGTTTTGATTTTAAGTTTTATTTTATCTCCTGGATTTAATTTTGATTCCTTACGATAAGATTGGATAAATCTAACCAACTCACGCATATTCCCCTTTTGTCGAAGTTCAGGCGTTATTTCAGCATCAAGCTTAATTTCTTTTTCTTTCAGGTCAGAAACGAATTCAACTTCCTTAACATTAATTTCATCAGCAATTATACTTCTCATTTGCTCATCAAGATCAACTCCAATTGAAACTTTTTGAAGTGGTTGGCGAACTTTTATTTCAGCTTTGTCACGAGCCTCTAGAGAGTAAGTAACGAGATCTCTAACGGTCTCCATTTGTTTTAGAATATCCATATCGACTTCCTGTGGTTTTGACCAATCTAATAAGTGAACTGATTTTTCAGAATTCTTATAATTGAAGCCAGTCATCTTTTGGTAAACAGATTCAGCAAGGAATGGCATGAAAGGCGCAATGACTTTTGCAAATTCAAAGATTACATAAGAAAGTGTTTCTAATGTTGCCTCTTTATCCTCTACGTCATCACCTTTTACTCTGTCACGAGAACGACGTAGATACCAAGTAGATAAATCATCAACAAAACTAAAGAATGGTCTAGCTGCATCATCTAACTTATATTCTTCTAATGAATCTGTTGTTTGTTCTATAGTTTGATCAAGACGTGTCAAAATCCATCTATCCAAGACATTTTCTGTTTCTGGACGACTAAAGGTTTCTTTTGGTGAGCTATCTGTTGCAATATCTAATTCCTTGTCGAAAATTGTATCTTTATAAAGGTCGTAGAAAGAAATAACATTAAGATATCTTTGGATTATTTTCTTTTGAACTTCATCAACCCCTTTCTCTGTAAAGTTAAGTGGTTCTGCTTGAACAATCGGAGATGAAATCATGTAATAACGCATTGCATCTGCTCCATACTTATCAATAATCAAAGATGGGTCAGGATAATTCTTTAGACTCTTGGACATCTTTTGCCCGTCTTCTGCTAAGACCATTCCATTAACAACAACATTATTGTATGGAGATTTTCCAAATAATGCAGTATTCAAAGCAAGGGATGTGTAAAACCAACCACGAGTTTGATCGAGACCTTCTGCAATGAAATCAGCTGGGAATTTTTTAGATGACTTTAGAAAACCACCTGGAGACATTGCGCGTTCTGTATCTTTTTCGAATGGATAATGAGGTACAGCAAATGGCATTGAACCAGAATCAACCCACCCATCAAAAATATCTGGGATACGGGTCATTTCTTTTTCATTCTTTTCAAATTTAATTTCATCAATATATGGGCGATGCAGATCTAAAATATAATCATCATCATGCGGAAGCTCTGAGAACTCATATTTTGCAAAATAACCAGTTGGAACAACATCTTCCTTGAAACCACCTTTCAAGTCGTCCATTTGTTTATTGTCTAATCCATCCTTAACTGCTATGAATGCCCAACAAGGATACTCATGAGTAACAATTAAAATATTTTTTCCAGAATATTTTTTATTAATACTATAGATAAAATCACCAATCCTGCGACGAATATCAGCGATTGTTTCTCCACCTTCAGGAGCACATTCAAATTTATCTATACTTTTTTTGAAAATCTTCCTATATTCCTCTACACTCTGACCGTTTAAAACACCAGTTTGTGTTTCAGTGATTCTGTCATCAATAATAATTTCTTTTTTATCAAATCCAATCTCGTCAGCAATTATTTCTGCTGTGTCTTTTGTTCTGATCAATGGTGAACTAAAAATCATATCAATTTTTTCTGACTTCAAATTTTGTCCAGCATTCTTTGCTTGCTCTTTTCCTTTTTCAGTTAAATTAGAAATAACTTCATTATTTGCACTCAAGAATTCTTTGACGTTATGGTCCCCCTCTCCGTGACGTGCCAAGAAATAATTATTAGTAGATTTAGTTTTTTGTTTTATATCCTCTACCGAACCTAAAACTTCAACCTCTGTTCCATCTTCTGACTTCCAAATTGGAATTGGAGTTCCCCAATAACGAGAACGGGAGACACCCCAATCTTTTGCATTTTCTAACCAGTTACCAAACCTCTTCTTTCCAACTGCTTCTGGTACCCAATTAACTTTGTCATTTAAGGATGACATTTTATTTTTAAAATCTGTGACTTTAATAAACCAGGAAGAGAGTGCGTAGTTTAGAAGAGGAACTTTTGTTCTATCACAATGAGGGTAGCTGTGAACATATTTTTTCTTAGCAAAAAGCTTACCTTCTGGAGCTAGTAATTTTAGAACTTCAATATCAGTTTCCTGATGTTTATTTGGTTCTTCTTTTGTGGAAGCAGGTTTAGCTTGTCTTCCTGCAAGTTCTGGAATATCTTCTTTTATTGAACCATCAATATTTACATGTTGAACAAATGGTAAGTTTTCTTCTTGTCCCAGGTTCAAGTCATCCTCACCAAAAGCAGGGGCAATATGAACAATACCTGTACCATCTTCTGTTGTTACAAAATCTGCAGAATATACTTTCCACCCATTTTCTCTATTTTCTAAATCCTCTTGTTTTGAGTAATGATCAAATACTGGCTCATAAGAAAGACCAACTAAGTCAGATCCTGAAATTTCTTCAATAATTTCAAATTTCTTATTTTCAAAAACTTTTTCAGTTAGATCTTTTGCAACAATTACAATTTCAGTGTTGTCTTCATTTATAACTTTTGCTTTAACATAACTAATATCAGAACCAACTGCCAAGGCAACATTACCAAACAGAGTCCACGGAGTTGTAGTCCAGGCAATCAAACTAGTTGGTTGATCAGTTTCCTTTTGCCCAACCTTACCTTCGAGCTGAAACTTAAAATAAATAGAAATGTCAGTTATATCCTTGTAGTTTTGATTGACCTCAAAATTAGAGAGTGGAGTTTCAAGTGCTGGAGAAATATGCATTGATCGAAAGTTCTCATAAACAAGACCTTTATCATGAATTTTCTTAAATCCCCACCAGACAGACTCCATGAAGTTGTTGTCCATGGTTGTGTACTGATCCTCCATATCAACCCAACGGCCCGTTTTCGGAACAATTTCCTTCCAGTCTGCATCATAACGAAAGACGCTAGCTTTGGCAGCTTTATTGAAATTTTTAACGCCAAAAGCCTCAATATCTTTTTTAGTATTTAAATTGTTTTCTTTTTGAATTAAGTTCTCAATTGGAAGTCCATGACAATCCCAACCCCAACGACGATCAACATGATATCCCTGCATAGTTTTATAACGTGGAATTATATCCTTAATTGTTCCAGCTAGAATATGCCCATAGTGAGGTTTCCCTGTTGCAAATGGAGGGCCATCATAAAAAACAAATTCTCCTTTTGGTGAAGTTTTTTCTAGCGATTTTTTGAAAATATTATTATTTTCCCAGAAACGCAAAACGCGCTCTTCTCTTTCACTATTTGGGTTTGAGGTTTTTTCTTCAGCCATAATAAGGTTATGTTAGCACTTTTTAAGGATATTTGAAGTGGATTAGACACTTAAAAAAATTAATAGCTAAAGAAAAAAGGCGCTGCAATAAATTGCAGCGCCTTGAAAGAACATTATGAATAACTAACCTTTACCTCCCCCTGAGAGGATGTTGTATATCCTTTTAGGAAATTCAAAATACAGATAAGTTGTCTCGTCTGTAAAATCAATTTCCATGTCATCAGAATATTGCATTATCTCAGGATCTTCTCCATTACGGAGTTTTTGAAAAGTAGTAATCCAAACCGCTATAGGCTTGTATTCGTAATGAGAACGGACATTGATTAAAACGTCATCGTTAGAACTTTTCTCGATCCATGGATTATATCCATATTCGGGTCGAAGTTCCAAAACGAGGTCGTCATCGTCTTCAAGAGAATAGATTCCATCGAAATTAACATCCTCTACTCCCGTTCTCATACTAAGGGGATTAATACGACCCCCCGTAATGAAATCATAAATGAATTCACCGTCATCAGTTTCGACGACAATGTATTTATAATTACCGGAATACACCCAGCGCGGAATTTCCACACTATTACCATCCAAATAATATTTAAACCCGTTTTTATTAATAAGATAAACCTCATTAATTTCTACAGGAAAATCATTCAGGATAATTGTTGGAGTAAACCACAAACTCCCAGCCCAAGAGGGTTTTTGATAAGAGACGTTTCCATCTTTATCGTAAACTTTCTCAAGGTTGAAAGAACTGTAAGCACTGAAAAGATCATTACCATCAGCGTCTTTTAGGACGACTTCGATAATAATATCGTCCTCAGGATTCCTCATGTTTAGTGTTGGAGCAATCTGACTCAGTTGTTCAGAAAGTTCTTCAACATTACTAAACTCACTAAAAATGAGCTCAATACTGAATGACTCTTCAGCAGAATCTGCGGACACATCCACAATTGCTGAATCGACTTTTGAGATCAATTCAACCACTGCAAACTTGCCAGACGGTATGTAGTCAGGAGCCTCAACTGATGGAGCTTCCTGCCCAATCAAGTGAAACGGATTAACTAGACAGACAAAAGCTGTCATTAACATAACTATATATTTCTTCATCTTTTTTTATTTCTCCTGTTTTTGGTTATTTTTGGTATCTGTTATTGAAGATCCAAAATTTGGTTTTAGATTAAACTCGACGTAGTATCCATCTGATTTGTCAGTTGGGTTACTATTAATATCTTGTTTTTCAGAAACTAATACCTTTTCAGGCTCAGTCGATTTTAACTTGAAAAAATATACTCCAAGCAAAACGATTGCAGACACTACCAAAGTAATAGCTACAAATCGTTGATTTCTTTCGATTTTTTTTTGTTTGTTATTCATATTTTTCTGTAAAAAACATACCCAGAATTAGGCACTTATCCATAAAATATAGTATAACATATTGACTAAAAAGTCAAGCAGAATAGAGATTATTTACATCCTTTCTGGAGCTTTAATTCCAAGAATAGTCATTGCATTTTGTAGAGTATACATAGTAGCTTTGGCGATAGCGACTTTGTATTCCTCCAATTCTCCTCCGTCTAGAATCTGAGTGTTGGCATAAAAAGTGTTAAAATCACTCGCAATTTCCGTAGCAAAAGTAACAATTTGTTGTGGAGCAAATTCTCTGTATGAATTTTCAACAACCTCTGGAAAGCGATATATTTTCTTTTCAAGAGAAGACATGTCGTATTCACTCAAATCAAACTTCAAAGAACCGTTTTCATTTTTCAAAATATCAACAACCTTAATTTTTTGATTGTTTGCTTTTTCAACAACAGATTTTGCACGAGTGTATGTGTATTGTAAATAAGGACCAGAATCACCTTCAAATGAAATAGACGTTTTTGGATCAAAAACGATATCTCTGCCAATTGCATTTTTAAGAATTGAATATTTAATAGCACCAACCGCAATTTCTTGTTTTACTTTTTCTGCAGCCTCTAAGTCAAAATCTCTGTCTGCAATTTTTTCACCAACCATTTCTTCCACATCATCAAGTAGTGATTCTCCTGTAACAAGATTTCCTTTTCGTGAAGACATTTTTCCTTCGGCAAATTTCATCATTCCATGTGAAAAATGTTTTGTCTTTAGGGCAATTTCTGGACTAATTTTACTAAGTGCCGACAGCACAACTTTAAAATATTCTTTTTGTTCATTAGCAGTAATAATTACAGAGGCTTTATATTCACCTAATTTATCTGAAACTTTTGTATCCTTGTAATGTGCAAGCCCAATATCCTTGGATTCATAAGTTGGCAAACCAAGAGAGTTTACAAAAACACGAGTGTGAAGTCCTTCGTCTTCACCACGATAAATAATTGCTCCCTCTGAAAGTTCAAAAACTCCTGGAGTATTATCACGAATTATTTTTTCACCAATTGGAAATGTAGTACTTTCAAAAATCTGCATATCAAAATTTGTTCCAAGCTTGTGATAAATTTCATCAAAATGTTGTAGTGACCAAGTTTTTCCTTTTTGAAAATAAACTTCTACATCTGGATCGTCATTTTCTTTTGTATCATCAAACAGTTGATAAACACGTTTATTTATTTCATCAATCTCTGCTTTCGCGCCATCAGGAACACCATCTAAAGTATCTCCTTTTTCAGAGGCTTTGTAAGCCTTATCACCTAAAACATAAGCATCTCCAAGAAATTTAGTTTTATCAGTTAGAGAGTCAGTATCATGAGGAAAAGCTTCACGCATTTGTTTCATTCCCCAAATAGTTTTAGCAACGTGCGGACCAACATCACCGCCGTAACAAAGACGCTTAACAGTAGCACCATTCCATTCAAAAATTCTAGCTATTGATTCTCCAATTGCGTTCGACATTAAATGACCAATATGAAATTGTTTGAAAGGGTTAGGGTCTGTGTAGTCCATGAAAATGGTCTTACCTTCTAGACGTTTATTACGTCCAAAATTATTCTCAAGGTGTATTATTTTTTGAATTTCGCGAACAAAAAATTCAGACTTCAAATAAAAATTAATAAACCCGGGACCGGCTATCTCCACACGATCAATTAGATCAAAAGGTTCTTCTATTTGATTGCTCTGATCTGACGAAATTTTTGATTCAATTTTTTTAACTATATCTTCAGCTAGCTCACGTGGATTCTTTTCTAATTTTTTAGCTAAAACCATAGCAATATTTGTAGAATAATCACCGTGTGATAAATCAGCAGGATGTTCAACAACAAAATCAACATCTGTCTCAACTAACTTTTGTATTAATTTTTTAATTTCTTTTTGCATAAAATCTATATATTACTAAAATCTAAATTACTATTTATTGGTATATCTAATGGGTCAGAAATAAATATGTGTAAAGTTATGTCAGTCACTTTTTTACAAATAGATCCCCCAGGTCCAGAAACTTCATTACAATTTTCAACATCTTGTGTTTTATAAAAATCACTAAAAGAAATAACTCTATATTGATCTATTGTGTCTGCAGCCCTTACTGTAATTACATTAGTCCCCGCTGAGGGTTTCTCTCCTAAAATTAGATTATTACTACTGTAACCCAATTTAACATTTTTTGTTAAATTTTTAGCAACAATTTCTGGAGTAAGTATTAGATAATTATTTGGCTTAATATATTCTTGATTAATATTTGAATCGAATAAATAAACGGTTCCAGGAACATCTATACCATTTGGATTTGGGTATACAAAATGATCTTCATTAATTTCATCGGTTCTTATTTTTTTAATTTCAAAATCTAAGCTATAAAAATATTCTAAACTTTTCTCTAAACCTTCTTCAAAACTTTCATTTTTATTAATTTTTATATTTTCTATTTCCTCAAAAGGAATATTCGTTACATAATCACTTTGGATTAGTTTTTCATTACCGCTGAGTGAGTTTACAAGAAAGTAAAAACCGATACTGTAAATAATTAGACCAATTATTATATATATTGTTTCCTTATTTTTTTGTTTATTTTTTCCATTCATTTTTTATAAAAACTATTTAGGTTAATTATTTTCCACTAGAACCAAAACCCTTATCCCCTCTCTCGGCTTCATCTAACTTATCAACCTCAACAATGTCGCAAGTTTCTTTTTTTTGAATAATCATTTGTGCAACCTTATCGCCTTTATTAAAAGAATAAGTTTCATCAGATAAATTTACAACGCCAACCATTATTTCACCCCGATAACCGGAATCGATTACACCGCCCAAATTTTTTATACCTAATTTTTGTGCAATTCGACTCTTATCCCAAATTAAACCCACATAACCAGCAGGTATCTGCATTGCAATACCGGTTTTAACTTGAAGTCTTTTGAATGGCTCTAAAACAACATCCTCAATAGAGTACAAATCAAAACCTGCATCATCTTCATATGAGTAATTTGGTAAAACTGCTTCTTGATTTAATTTAGATACTTTTAGTTCCATATTTTATATTGTACCAGAGTACTAGGATGCTTTCCTTAAAATCTCATCTATACGACGAGCAATTTTAATAAAGTCACTTTCCTTAGCGCCACGGGTAGTTTCCGCGGCAACACCAAGACGAATACCTGATGGATTTGTTGGTTTTCTTTTATCAAATGGAATTGTATTCTTATTAACAATAATTCCGTTTTCCTCTAGCAACTCTTCTGCCTCTCTACCATTAAATCCACCAACTCCCTTTTCGTTAACCTCTCCATTATTCCAAACATCAACTAAGACCATGTGAGATTCAGTCCCTCCAGATACAATTCTCCACCCAAGTCTATTTAATTCATCAGATAAAGTTTTAGCATTTATAATAATCTGTTGAGTGTATTTTTTAAAGCTATCAGATTGTGCTTCTTTAAGGGCGACTGCGACTGCAGCAATTTGATTTTGATGAGGACCACCTTGTAACCCAGGGAAAACAGCGCGATTTATTTTTGTAGGAAGGTCGTTTCCCTCTTTTTCTGCAACCCGATCACGTTTTGAAAAAATTAAAGCACTACGAGGACCACGAAGAGTCTTGTGGGTTGTAGTTGTAACAACGTCAGCATATTTAAATGGAGACTTAAATGATTTTCCCGCAACAAGACCCGCAACATGTGACATATCAACCATCAAAACAGCGTTTGCATCGTCAGCTATTTCACGAAATCTTTTCCAGTCAATTGTTCTAGGATAAGCAGTGAATCCTGCAACAATTATATTTGGTTTATTTTTCTTGGCGATCTTTTTTATTTCATCATAATCCAGCTTTTCAGTTTTCTCATTAACACGGTAAGGAATTTGTTTCCAGAACTTCCCTGTCATTGAGACACTGTGCCCATGTGAAAGATGACCTCCATGCGAAAGTTCCATTGCCATAATTTTTCCACCTTTAGGAACAAGTGCTGAATAAACTGCAAAGTTAGCAGGAGTACCTGAAAGAGATTGCACATTAACTTTCCATTTTTTATCAGATAATTCAAAGGTATCTAGTGCGCGTCTTTGACAAAGTCTTTCAATTTCATCAATAATTTCATTACCAGCATAGTAGCGAGCTCCAGGATAACCTTCAGAATATTTATTATTTAAAACACTACCAAGAGCATCTAGAACATCCTCCGATACATAATTTTCTGAAGCTACTAAATTAACTACACTTTTTTGTCTGGCCTCTTCTGCTTTTATTAAATTTTGGATTTGTTTGTCTTTCATTACTAAATATTATGCTTTTATTTTAAAAAGTTGCAAATGTATTCTAAATAAGTAGTATTCAAAGTAGATTTATTCTAAATCGCACATTAACTCAACCAAAGGAAAATAGATGATACCGTATTTACCATACGATCAAAGAAAACCCGATTATCAATACCAGAATGCTATCCGTAAGATTATGGATAATGGAATTATGTCTCCTGCCCCGTCTGGGGTTCCGACAAAAACCTATCTTGGACTGGAAATGCGTTTCCCGGTCGCAAATGGATGTCCTGTAATTACAGAACGTGATTTGGCACCTGAAAGAAAAACTAAAGTTCCCACAATCTGGCGACAAGCTATTGGCGAACTTATTGCGTTCATTAATGGTGCTCGTACTCACGAAGAAATATCTAAGTACGGTTGCACTTGGTGGAAATCTTTTCTTACTGATAGAAAGTGTCTTAAGAGAGGCTTGGAGCCTGGTGACAATGGTCCTGGTTCATATGGTGCAGCATTTCATGATTTTCCAACTCCTGATGGGGCTGGTTTCAATCAATTTCTTGCTGTCATCGAACAAATGAAGGACCGACCTGAATTAAAAACTCATATAGTGTCACCATGGATTCCTTTCCACACTTTTCGTGGAGAAAAATTCGATCAAAAAGTCGTTATCTGCCCATGTCATGGATGGTGTCAATTCACGATACTCAATGGTGAACTTTATCTTTATATGACGCAGCGTAGTGGTGACTTTCCAATCGGTGTACCAAACAACATGATCCAGTACTTTGCCCTTCTATTGATGGTGGCTCAAGTCTTAGGAATCAAGCCTGCAGGTTTTATTCATAATGTTGTTAACGCGCATGTCTACGAAGATCAAATCGACAAAATTGACGAATTGATTTCAAGGAAGCCGTATTGTTTTCCAACTCTTAAACTAAATGCGGACAAAGATAATATCTTTGATTACCGCCAAGAAGATTTTGAGTTGGAGGATTATTATCCTCATTCAGGAATTAACTTCCCAGCCACGGTTTAGCACACACTAATTAAACATACCCGCATAGTTGCACTATGCGGGTATTTCTTATAATGTATCAAAAGATATGAATGAAAATTTTGTAGACCCAAACGAAACGAGAACACCAGAGCAAAGAGTCCAATACGAAGAAATAAACCGTAGCGGAAAATGTCCATTTTGCCCTGGAGAATTCTCAAAAATTCACAAGTCAGAAATATTAAGAAAAAATAATAGCTGGCTTGTCACAAGAAATGATACTCCTTACAAAGGAACTACGCACCATTTTTTGTTTGTCTATACGGCAGATCATACAAGTAAGTTTTCTGATCTTCCTACACAGCACCGACTAGATCTTTTTGAACTTTATGACTGGATTAACGAGGAATTCAATATTGAATCGGGATCATTTCTGATGAGATATGGAGGACCTGGCAACGGATCAAGTGTTAGGCATTTGCATGCACATGTAATTGTCGGCGGAAATGATAAGTTGAAAAATCCGGAAAAAATTAAAGTGAAAGTAGGTTACCAAGAATAAACCTTAAATAAAAAACCACCTCATTACGAGGTGGTTTTGATTTTGTAAATCTCGACATCTTTATCACGAAGAATTCGTTCCCCATCTACAACGGCGTAGCCTTTTAGATAGTAAACCTTCTTTACACCAGAATAAGCCAGAAGCTTAGCACAGCCTGGACATGGGAAATCTGTAAGTATAACGGTAGCTCCTTCTAGAGAAACACCTTTATTACTCGCAGCCCATGCCACAAAACTTTGCTCAGCATGAAGTGCTAATGACAGATCTATATTTACACCCTTCTTAAATTGACTACGAGGATCACCCTCGTAAAAATAGGTATAAATCAAAGGAACAATTTCATTATGTGTAACATGACAAAACTCTCCTTCTTTAAAAACTGCCGCTGCAACTTGGCGATACTGATCAGGACTCTTATGAGTCTCAGTTAGAACATCTTCTAGTTTCTTTTGGTCACTAGAGGTAAGTTCAACTTCTTCGACATCTTTGACTTCTTTATGTGCCTTAGCACTATTACTGTCCCATCGAAGAAAAGTTTCACCAAATACAATATCTTTTCCTTCACAGTATTTCTCTGCGAATTCACGACATATATCTTCATCTGGTAAAACAATTTCATCATAGTAATCAAGTAAGTCCATAGAGTATTCCTCTATGACATTAACATGATCAAACATATTGAGAGATTTTAGTGCTGAAGCAGCAGTAGCTGGCGACAGCGCTCTAATATCTTTCTGAAATGACCGATGATGATGTGTGAGTGATCTCCCTAACACAAGAATTGTCTTGTAGGGAAACTCCGCAAAGAAGTTGATGTAACCTTGATGAAGGACTGGAATGTATGCGACTATTGCCGTTTTCATTTTTTATCCTCCTTCTTTGGTTTTTCATGACTTTCCAAAGATTCGTCAATACACTTTTGAAGAAGTTCTGGTAACCTAGCAGACATTTTTTCCTTCACTGCGTCCAATCCACCAATAAGCAGTTTTCGAACTTTTGCAGTAGTCGATGTTTCAGCCTGAGGCGGAAGTACGACAACTTTTTTGCAATAGCCATTTTCAAGTTCTTTTATTTGCTCTTGAGAATAAGTCTCTTGAGTAGCAATTAAAATGTCAGGCTGAATAGCTTTTGTTAGGCCCCATTTACCCCAATCGTCGTCTTTTAAAATAACAATATCGGCATAACGGGTGTGGCAGACGGATTCCATTCTTTCGTCTTGATTAACAACAGGACGATGCTTACCTTTGCGCTTACGCACTTTAGCATCACTATCAACTCCAACAACTAAGAAGTCACCTTCGGAACGAGCTGTTTCGAGATAACGATCATGGCCAACATGTTTGATATCCCATGTTCCTTGAGTTAAAACAATAGTGCAATTACCACCAGAAGCTATTCTGATTGCTTCAACACGTTTTTTAAGTTCCTCAAGATTTGGAACGATTCTCTGCGGGAGATTTGATTTATAAGGATCTACAAACCCTAATACATTCATAACTGTTTTCCTTTCTATAATTTGGTTTAAGTTTTTGTTTCCACTTTTCACATTACCACCACACCTTTAAAAAAACAATGTTTACAAAACAATATAAATGGGTAATATACAAAACGGACTAAATACAGAAATATTAACCCGAAAGAAAGTACCTAATGAAAAAAAACATAGAAATAATAGCAATCGCAGCAATGTGTACCCAAACAATGTCAATCGGCCACAGAAATGGCAGTCTACCTTGGAAAAGGATACCTGAAGACTTCAAGCATTTTAAAAGAACAACCAAAGGTCCTAAAGGTCAACCTGGACACCCATTAATTATGGGTCGAAAGACCTTTGAGACTTTTCCAAAGCCTCTCCCTGGTCGCCCACACATTATTTTGAGCCGAGACCCCAACTACAAAGTAGGAGGTTTAGAAACTCAAGATGGAGATCATGGACCAATGGTAGTAGCCGTAGACTGCCTAGGAAAAGCCTTGAATGAGGCTCGTAGATACGAAAGTTATGCACAACGAGATCCTAAGGTTTTTGTAATCGGCGGAGGTGAAATTTACAAATTGTTTATGGGTTACATTAATAAACTCATAATCACAAAAATAAGACCCCAAAATAGCCAAGAAAATATCGAGGCTGCGGTCAAATTTCCACCATATGAAATTGGGTTCAAAAAAATAACTGAAAGTTTCAGTCTGCAAGATGAGAACTACTATTGTAGTGTAGAAGTTATGGAAAGAAATTAACTTTTATTTGCACCAACAAAGCCGCTCACTAGTGAGCGGCTTTTTTTATACAAAAAAACCGACCAAATGGTCGGATTTTTATAATTCTAACTAGGCGGTATTTATTTAACTTCAACACCCATTGAACGACATGTTCCTTCTATAATTTTAACGGCTGCATCTAGATCATTAGCATTTAAATCAACCATTTTTGCATTAGCAATTTCTTCTAGTTGTGCACGATTAATTGTTCCGACTTTTTTGTTTAGGTTACTACCTGAACCACTTTTTTCTCCAATAGCTTTTAGGATCATTCCTGAAGCTGGGGCAGTCTTATATTCTAGATCAAAACTTCTATCATCATAAACAGTAATAATTGTTGGAACTATTTCACCCATTCTATCTTGAGTTGCACCGTTAAATTGATTAACAAATTCACCAATGTTAATACCGGCTTGCCCTAAAACAGGACCTAGAGGTGGAGCTGGTGTTGCTTTACCTGCTGGTGCCTGAATTTTTATTTGTTTTAATATTTTCTTTGCCATAATTTATGTTTGTGTAGATTACCTTATATTTTCTTAACTTGCAAGAAATCAAGTTCAACTGGTGTTTCTCGACCAAACATTGAAACATTAACCTTGATCTTACCATTATCGTCATCGATTTCTTCAACACGACCTTCTAGGTCTTTGAATGGACCATCAACGACAATAACAACTTCTCCTGGAATCAAATCAATCTTGTGTTTTGCTGTATCTGTATTCATTCTAGCGAATAAATCATCAACTTCTTTCTTTGAAAGTGGGACTGGGTAAACACCTGAACCAACGAAACCGGTAACACGAGGAGTATTTCTAACCACATACCATGAATCGTCAGTAACTGACATATCAACCATTACATAACCAGGATAAATTTTTTCTTCTACTTCTACCCTCTTATTTCCTTTAATTTTAATCTTCTTTTCAGTTGGAACAAGAACATTGAAAATTTTGTCTTCCATTCCTAGTGACTCAATTCTTTGTTGCAGGTTTTTAGAAACAGCATTTTCATATCCAGCATAAGTGTGAATTGCATACCAGTTACGATCCTGACTACCTTTTTGTTTTGTTCCTGTTTGTGTATTTTCCATATTTTAAAAAATTATTTTAGTAATCTGTTAAGTCTAAAAAGTTTCTGAGAATCAGAACTATAGAAGTCTATTAACAATATTTGAGAATATTTCATCAAATAACCCTAAATAAGCAGCGACTGCAACTGAAACAACAACAATCAAAATAGTATATGTTATTGTTTGCTTTTTAGTTGGCCAACTAACATGTTTCATTTCCCCTTTTGTATCTCTTATGTAATCGAATATATTCATAGTTTTTGTGGTTAATAAAAAAGCCCTTTCGGGCCTTCTTAAAAACTATAATAGCACTATATACCTAACTGTCAATCTATTTAATTTCGTAATTAATATAAACTGTTTTTGTAATAGTGTTCTCTCCTGTAGGAATTTTTGGAGAAGCAGAAGCTCCACCCATAGAATCGAAACTGACTGATTCCATATATGATCTTTCGTAAGGTTGGCTGTAACCAGAATCCTCACTAAATCCTATAATATCATCCAAATCAACACCTAAATCTTTTGCTAATTTTTCTGCTTTTTCTTTAGCGTCATCAATAGCCATTGAACGCGCTTCTGCTTTTAGAGATTCTTCATCATCCACTTCAAAATTTAGACCACTAACATTTGAAACTTCAAATGACCCAATTCCTGAAAGGAGATCACCTGCTTGTTGTGTATCACGAACTTTTACACGAATTGATTGACTAACTTCATATCCAACTAATTCATTACTACCACGAGGACAGCCGATTTCAGAAATACATACTGGTTGAATCCATTCGTATTTTGGATAAACATTATAGCTAGTTGTTTTAATATCATTTTCCTCTATCCCTTGCTCAGCAAGAAAGTCTATAACATTATTAGCTTTTTCTGTAGCTAACTCTTGTGCGCTTGAAACGTTTTCAGAAGCTTCTACAACTGAGAAACTAAATGTAGCAATATCAGGCACAGCAACAACTTCTGCATAACCTGTAACCATAATTGAATTTGGAAACTCTTCATCATCATCTAGAACTTGTCCTGTTTTAGCTAAAAGAAAAGCTGAAGTTAAAATCGATACGACCAACAAACCTAGGATTCCCCAAGAAATGGCATATTTTGTATCTGTAAAAAATCTATTCATAATTAATTTGTTATCTATTAAGTAAAGCAATTATACAACTAAATTATTTTTGTTGCATTTGTTCTTGAATCTCATATGCTTGAAGTAGGTTTTGAAAGAGTGAAGCAACTGTCATTGGTCCTACCCCACCTGGCACCGGTGTTCTTGCACCTAATTCTATCTCTAGATTCTTTTTAACATCACCGATCACACCTTTTGCTGTTTTTGATATACCAATATCAATGACTACCTGACCTTCACTTAAATATTCTTCATTAATAATCTCCGGTTTACCAATAGCTGTGATTAGAATATCTGCACTTTTTGACACTTCTTGCAAAGAATTAGTTTTTTCATTACAAATTGTTACATCAGCACCAATTCTTTTAAATTCTTTTGCGGTAGGTTTTCCTACCAGATCAGAGTCATTTATTATTACAACTTTCTTACCTTCAATTTCAATATTATTTTTTTGAAGTAAAGTAATAACACCTTTTGTTGTGGCTGGAATAAAATCTGAATTATTTAATCCGTCAACGTCTTTCTCTTTGGAGACTGATTGTAATATTTTATTTTTATCAAGTTCACTAGGTAGTGGTAACTGAACAATTACCCCATTAACATTTCTATCAGAATTCATTTGTTCTATATATTCTAATATCTTGTCTTGTGATTCCTCTTGAGAGAAATACTTAACTGTAGTTTTTGCACCAATTTTCTGACCAAACTCAACTTTTTTCTGTATATATATATCAGAAGATTCATTTTCACCGACTTGGATAATAATTAATTGGGGGCTTTCGCCTAAATCAGAAATAGCCTCCTCTAATTCGGAAGCTATTTCATCTCTTATTCTATTACCGTCTAATATCATACCTTAATACTATACGTAATAAGTAATAGAATCAATATTTAATTATAAATAGATTATTCTAGAAGTGGGTCAATCACAGCCTTCCAGTTTGCTATTGGTTGTGCACCTGGTACTGCAATTGTTTGATCACCTGAAATAACTATTGAATAAGGTGTACCTGTTCCGCCAGAAGCAACTGCGTTTTCGTAATCTTCTTGTACTTCCTTTGAAAATCTTGAATCTTCTACACAAGTATTGAATTCATCTACATTAACACCTGCTTCTTGAGCGTAATTTGGTAGTGCACTTAAATCTGTCTTTCCGTTTGCACCAGCTTGTTCAAAAACTTTATTAGTGAATGTCCAGAAAGCATCATTTCCACCTAATGATCCTACACATTCTGTAGCATTAGCTACAGTTGGTGCAATAGGGTGAAGCTGTATTAATGGGAAGTGACGATATACCCAATTAACTTTACCGTCATATTCGTCAACAATTTGTTTTAATGTTGGGTGAACTCTTGAACAGAAAGGACATTCTGTATCTGAATACTCAACGATAGTAACTTCTGCATCTCTACTTCCATATACCCAATCTGAATCGTCCACTGGGCGAACATTTGCCACTTTTGAATCTCCTGATCCGGCTGCTTGCCCTTCTCCAGAACCTCCATTACCTACTGTTGGTGCTGATGAGTTATTTGTAAACATAACAGCTCCTGCAACAATCAAACCTGCTACAACTATTGATGCCGCAATTGCAACATTTCCTTTTTTATAATTCATAATCTTTTATTAATTAAATTTGATAAGTACAGTAAATTTTACATTATTAGAGAACACTGACAAGGGAGAAAAAATTAGACAATAAATCCAAAATAAGTTAACCAAAGACCTAATAGTATAGTGAACAAACCGGCTATTTGATAAAAAATTGGTTTATTTATTTTTGATATAACCTCTTCTAGAAATTTTACAGGTAAAAATAGAATTAAAATTCCTTTTATGAACACAAACCAACCGACCAGAGATATGACTACTTGATAAGTTTCAACCCAGTAATTATGAGATACAACAATTAATAGACCTATTATTGTGGCAAATATTCCCCAAAAAACAAAGAAGGCTTTATTTTTAATTTCAGAAACAATCGGAATTAATTCTTTATGCATTATGATTGCAGATAATCCATCTATAACTAAATAAACACCGATAACTTTTGCTAAAAATATTGAAATTTCCATTGGTTTAATTATAACACCAATTATTTTTTACACTCCCAGATGATCCACAATCTATTCATACAAATTTAAATGGGTCCTTATCGGGATTCGAACCCGAACTGAGGGTTCCACAAACCCTAATGCTAACCATTACACCATAAGGACCATGATGCTTAAAAACGCGTTACCAATATAACATAATATCTCTAAAATACTATTCGTACCTTGGAGACTCCTCCTTTATACCAGATAAGTGATTTGATAGTCTAGCCATCGCATAAAGAAGACTAGATAGACGGTTTAGATAAGCTTTTGTACCGTCACTAATTGATACTTTTCCCTCATCAACTACAGTAATAGTTCTACGCTCTGCCCTACGAGAAATTGTTCTAGCATAATCAAAAAGAGTAGAAATTTTACAACCTCCTGAAACAAAGAAAGAATTGATAGGTGGAAGTTCCTTTTCGATATTGTTAATAGTTTCACTCATTTTATCTACCTTCTCTTGAGAAATTGAGAATCCTTCTGATCCACCAAGTTCTGCTTGAACAATAAATAGATTCTGTTGGACTTCACTGATAATTTCGTCGAATGAACGTTCATTGAATTCAAATTTATTTTCTCGACCTTCGATTTTTAAAAAACCAAGAAATGAATTTATCTCATCAACAGTACCAAGAGCTTCTGCAATTGCAGAGCTCTTTGACATTCTTTGGTCACAACCAAGTGTCTTGGTTGTTCCATCATCCCCTTTTCCTGTAAATAGTGACATGGATTGATTATAGCAGATCTAAATTATTTTAAAAAAGTCCAAAAAGTTTTGTAATGAAAATTACATACAACATTAAAAATAGTGCTCCCTCTTGGACATGAATACGACGTGAAATACCC
>Ga0306912_1000125_pt1 | contig 44984 bp, 30 predicted proteins | sample AntRauFillE10628_FD_190443 | JGI IMG/M metagenome (GOLD analysis project Ga0306912, IMG submission 190443) | Saline lake microbial communities from Rauer Islands, Antarctica - Metagenome Filla E10 #628 (v2) (version 2) | ecosystem: Environmental > Aquatic > Non-marine Saline and Alkaline >...
TTCTGGAGTTTGTCTATTATTCAGTTGATACGCCAAAATATAACATGCGGGAATGCCAGGAACGTGGCCTTACCTATGCCATTCCTCTCAAAGCGAAACTTCGCCTGTCATCACTTGATGACTCCGACGAAGCTGCTGAGACTATCGAACAGGAAGTATTTCTGGGCGACCTGCCGTGGATGACAAACCGAGGTACGTTTATTGTAAACGGCGCCGAGCGCGTAATTGTAAGTCAATTGCACCGCTCACCGGGCGTATTTTTCGGACAGTCTGTCCATCCAAATGGTACGCAGCTGTATTCAGCGCGTGTTATTCCGTTTAAAGGATCATGGATTGAGTTTACTAACGATATTCGTGATGTGCTCTGGGCATATATCGACAGAAAGAAAAAGATTCCTGCAACGACACTCTTACGTGGGCTCGGATACTCTTCTGACTTAGAAATCCTGAATCTGTTTGGGCTCTCTGAAGAAGTGGAAGTAGGCACCAAGAAAGCCTTTAATAAGAAAGCTGTGGGTCAGAGACTCGCTGTTGATCTCACCATGGAGATAACGGAAGAGGTTGTAGATGATGATACTGGAGAGGTAAAAGAAGCCACAAGTCGCAAGGTTCTTCTCGAACGTGATCATGAAATTGAAGCCGAAGATCATGAGCTCTTCAAAGAAGCCGGCGTAAAGAAAACGCTGATCCAAAAAATGGGTACGGAAGAATCAGAACGTTCAGTGGTGATGAACACCCTGCGGAAAGATCCGTCCCATGATGAAGTGTCTGCACTTTCAGAAATTTATCAGCAGATCAGAACTGGTGATATGCCCGATCCTGAAACTGCAAGACAGGTTCTGGAACGTCTCTTCTTCAGCGATAAAAAATATGATCTCGGAGAAGTTGGACGATATCGTCTGAATAAACGCCTGAAAGTGGATGTGGATCCGGAAATCCAGTATCTCACAAAAGAAGATGTTGTTGCTATTGTAAAAGAAGTGATCCGCCTGAAAGAGATGAAGTCTCAGGTAGATGATATTGATCATCTTAGCAATCGACGTGTGCGAACGGTTGGTGAGCAGCTGGGACAGCAGTTCTCTGTTGGATTGGCGCGTATGGCAAGAACCATTCGTGAGCGAATGAATTCCCGCGATGCTGAACAGTTAACGCCCCAGGATCTTGTCAATGCAAGAACTATCTCGAGCGTAATCAACAGCTTTTTTGGTACCAATCAGCTGTCACAGTTTATGGATCAAACCAACCCAATTGCTGAGCTGACGCACAAACGTCGGATGTCTGCTCTGGGACCTGGCGGGCTTACACGCGAACGGGCGGGTTTTGAAGTTCGTGACGTTCACTATACGCACTATGGCCGGCTTTGCCCGATTGAAACACCTGAGGGACCAAATATTGGTTTGATTACATCCCTTTGTGTACACGCGAAAATTAATGATTTCGGATTTATTGAAACTCCTTACCGAAAGGTTAAAGAGGGCTTAGTTACGGATGATGTAGAATATCTTGCAGCTGAGCAGGAAGATGAAACTGTTATTGCACAGGCTAATGCGCCATTAACCGATAGCGGAAATTTTGAGAATGACGCAATATTCTCCAGATTCCGCGATAGTAATGTCGGTTTAGCAAAGCCGGAAGAAATTGAATATATGGACGTTTCGGCGAATCAGATTACATCTCTGGCTGCAGCTCTGATTCCATTTATTGAGCATGATGATGCTAACCGTGCATTGATGGGCTCGAACATGCAGCGTCAGGCTGTGCCGCTACTCCGACCCGATTCTCCGATTGTTGGAACCGGACTCGAACAAAGAGCCGCAAAAGATTCCAGAGCTATCATCATCGCTGAAGGAGATGGCAAAGTTGTGTTCGTCAGTGGCGATGAAATAAAAATCAAATACGAACGATCTGAGATTGAAGAGAATTGCTATTTCGATGGCGGAATTAAGTCTTACAAGCTCAAGAAGTTTGAAAGAAGTAACCAGGATACAACTGTAAACCAGCGGCCGATCGTGGATGTTGGCGATACAGTGAAAGAGGGTGAAGCTATCGCCGATGGATGTGCTACTCAAAAAGGTGAGCTGGCCCTTGGTCGAAACCTGGTAGTAGCCTTTATGCCATGGAGAGGGTACAATTTCGAGGATGCTATTGTAATCAGCGAAAAAATTGTACAAGATGATATTTACACATCTATCCATATTACTGAATTCGAACAGCAGGTTCGAGACACCAAACGAGGTGAAGAAGAGCTCACACGTGAGATCCCCAATGTAAGTGAGGAAGCAACGCGCAACCTCGACGAACAGGGAATTATCCGCATAGGTGCAAAAGTGAAGCATGGTGATATTCTGGTAGGTAAAATTACTCCGAAAGGAGAGACCGATCCTACGCCGGAAGAGAAACTGTTGCGCGCCATTTTTGGTGATAAAGCGGGTGATGTGAAAGATGCGTCAATGAAAACGCCTCCGGGTGTGAAAGGTGTGGTTATCAACACACAGCTTTTCAGCAGAAAACGTGACGAGCAAATTTCCCGGAAAGATGAGAAAGCTCTTGTAGATGCGGAAAATGAACGCCATGCTGAGAAATTGGATAAGCTCAACTCGGACTGGGCGGACAAAATGTACAGCCTGCTGAGAGATAAAACATCACCGGGCGTTTACAACTACAGTGGTGTAGAGCTGATACCGAAAGGCGAGAAGTATAAAAAATCGGTATTTGAAGAGCTTGAACCGGTTACAATTAACGAAAATATCGACTGGGCAACAGATGGCGAGCTTGTTGAGCATGTTAAGCTGTTGTTTAAGAATTACAGAGATCTCCGCAGAGATATCGATACGGATGCCAAGCGGCGCAAGTATCAAATTCAGGTAGGAGACGAGTTACCCCCGGGCATTATCCAGAAGGCAAAAGTTTATGTTGCCAAGAAACGGAAAATGCAGGTGGGTGATAAGATGGCCGGCCGCCACGGTAACAAAGGTGTAATTGCCAAAGTGGTCCCTGAAGAGGACATGCCGTTCATGAAAGACGGAACGCCGGTAGACATCGTTCTTAATCCTTTGGGTGTACCGTCACGTATGAACCTGGGTCAGATTTACGAGACTATTCTCGGCTGGGCCGGAATGAAACTTGGCGTCAAATATGCATCTCCGATTTTTGATGGTGCATCTTACGATCAGGTACAGGATGAGCTTAAAAAAGCAGGTCTTCCCATAGATGGCAGAGTTCAGCTTTATGATGGCCGAACAGGCTATGCACTTGACCAACAAACAACTGTAGGTGTCATGTATATGCTGAAACTGAATCACCTGATTGAAGATAAAATGCATGCACGCTCCATTGGGCCATACTCGCTCATTACTCAGCAACCACTGGGTGGTAAAGCACAGTTTGGCGGCCAGAGACTTGGTGAAATGGAGGTCTGGGCACTTTATGCATACGGAGCATCCAGTATTCTGAAAGAGATGCTTACTGTGAAAAGTGACGATGTAAAAGGACGATCCAAAGTGTATGAAGCCATTGTGAAAGGTGAAAACCTGCCCGAAGGCGACGTGCCTGAGTCGTTCAAAGTGCTGCTGCGTGAATTAATGGGTCTCGGACTCGAAATTCACATCGACTAAAATTGTTCTGTTAAATAAATCCAAACGGAGGTTATCCTTTGCCGTCAACGAAAACATTAACTGTTACGAAAGACTTTTCTAATATTGGAATATCGCTCGCATCTGCCGAGACGATCCTTTCCAGATCCCACGGGGAAGTTCTTACGCCTGAAACGATTAATTACAGAACATTCAAACCGGAAATGGACGGTCTTTTTTGTGAAAAGATCTTCGGCCCGGTCAAAGATTATGAGTGTCACTGTGGAAAATACAAGCGTATTCGCTATAAAGGTATAATCTGTGATCGCTGTGGAGTTGAAGTCACACGGAAAGCTGTACGCCGTGAGAGAATGGGACACATTACTCTCACTGTGCCTATTGTTCATATCTGGTACTTCAAATCTCTTCCAAGTAAAATTGCCTACCTGTTAGGCTACTCTTCCAAAAATCTGGATCGAATTGTGTACTACGAAACTTTCGTAGTGCTCAATCCCGGTTTTGCCAGAGATCTTGGGTACAAAAAAGGCGATATGATCTCTGAAGAAGAGAAATTCGATATTTTAGATCAACTTCCGGAAGATCATCACGATTTAGATGATGACGACGAAGATAAGTTCGTAGTTAAGGATGGTGCGGAAGCCGTCGAAGGCCTTCTAAAAACTCAGGATCTTGACAGCCTGGCTTACCAGCTCAGGTATGAAGTGAAGAACGAAACGTCTCAAATGCGGAAGAAGAAAAAGCTGAAGCGTCTTCAGGTTATCGAGTCGTTCCGTGCCGCAAATCAGCACACAGAAAACCGTCCTGAGTGGATGGTTCAAAGTGTTATACCGGTAATTCCACCGGAATTGCGCCCGCTCGTACCTCTTGAGGGAGGTCGGTTTGCTACGTCTGATCTGAATGATCTTTATAGACGTGTCATCATCCGAAACAATCGTCTCAAACGACTTATTGATATTAAAGCACCTGATGTCATTCTCCGAAATGAAAAGAGAATGCTACAGGAAGCAGTGGATTCTCTGTACGACAATTCAAGAAAATCAAATGCGGTTAGAAATAACAACCGTCCTCTGAAATCTCTCAGTGACATGCTGAAAGGTAAGAGTGGTCGGTTCCGTCAAAATCTGCTTGGTAAGCGGGTTGACTATTCAGGCCGTTCTGTTATTGTTGTTGGACCGGATCTGAAAATGCATGAGTGTGGTCTTCCGAAAGAGATGGCCATTGAGCTTTATAAACCGTTTGTAATTCGTCGGCTTATTGAGCGTGGTTACGTGAAAACAGTGAAAAGCGCCAAGAAAGTTGTAGATCGCCGCGACCAGGTTGTCTGGGAAGTTCTGGAACGCGTAATTGACGGGCACCCGGTGCTACTCAACCGTGCGCCAACGCTTCACAGGCTTGGTATCCAGGCCTATCAGCCGGTACTGATTGAGGATAAAGCTATCCGGCTTCACCCGCTGTCATGTACTGCGTTTAATGCTGACTTTGATGGTGACCAGATGGCTGTTCACCTTCCGCTAAGTCACGATGCCGTGATGGAAGCATCAATCCTTATGCTAGGATCTCATAACATTCTGAGTCCTGCAAGTGGTGGTCCGGTAGCAGTACCATCTCAGGATATGATTCTTGGTATCTATTACATGACCAAGATGGGGAATGGCAAACTTGGTGAAGGAAAAACATTCTCTACACCGGATGAAGTTGTGATCGCTTATGATCAGAAGAAACTTGATATCCACGCCAAGATTAATGTTCGTGTCCCTGTAACTCAGGAAGACGGAACGATTGAACCTGAAATTATTAAGACGACCACAGGACGCGTACTGTTTAATCGTATCGTACCTGAAAGCGTTGAGTTTGTAAACCGAACACTCGGTAAAAAAGAGCTTCGAGGCCTGATCGATAGTATTTACAATACCGTAGGTCCTGTTGAGACCGCTCATTTCCTCGATAAGATGAAGGAGACTGGTTTCGAGCAGGCAACAGTTGGTGGACTATCGTTTAGTCTCGAGGATATTATTATCCCGGACGAAAAACGTACCCTGATTGAGAACGCGCAAAATGAAGTTGCAGAAATCCAGGATAGATATGAAATGGGTTTCATTACGGATAATGAACGTTACAACCAGGTTATTGATAAATGGACCAGTACTACGAACCGTGTATCTGAAACTCTGTTTAAGAGTTTGACAGAAGATAAAGACGGATTCAACGCTGTTTACATGATGGCGGATTCTGGCGCTCGTGGTTCTAAAGAACAGATTCGACAGCTTGGCGGTATGCGTGGTCTGATGGCGAAGCCTCAGAAAAGTTCCATGCAGCAGGGTAACGAGGTAATTGAGAATCCAATTCTCTCAAGTTTCCGTGAAGGACTTACGGTTCTTGAATACTTTATATCTACTCATGGTGCGCGTAAAGGCCTTGCCGATACAGCGCTGAAAACTGCCGATGCCGGTTATCTGACACGACGTCTCGTTGATGTTTCTCAAGATATTATAATCAATGAGAAGGATTGCGGTACGCTCCGTGGCATTAAGATGCAGGCACTTAAAGACAACGAGGATATTATCGAAAGTCTTGAGGATCGTATTATCGGACGTGTTTCAATGCACGAAATCATCGATCCAATTTCTGACGATGAGATCTGTGAAGCTAATGAGCTTATTACAGACACTATCGCCAAGAAGATTGCAGAGACATCCATCGAAGAAGTAGAGATTCGTTCAGTACTTACGTGCGAGACCGAACGCGGTGTGTGTGCTAAATGCTACGGACGAGATATGTCGAAGACCGGTATGGTTCAGGTGGGAGAAGCTGTAGGTGTTATCGCAGCACAATCCATTGGTGAGCCAGGGACTCAGCTGACGCTTCGTACATTCCACGTGGGTGGTACAGCGTCGCGTATGGAGGCCGACTCTCAGCATAAAGCGAAATTCGACGGAACAGTTGAATTCGATAATGTTCGTGTTGTTGAGTATGATGATGGTGAAGAAGTTCACAATGTTGTTCTCAGCCGTGCCGGTGAAATGAAAATTGTAGGTGAGGATGGAAAAATCCTGAATACCTATAACGTGCCTTACGGTTCAGAGATGATGATTGAAGAGGGCGATAAAGTGATGAAAGGTATGCCGCTTTGTAAGTGGGACCCTTATAATGCCCTGATCTTCAGCGAGATCGATGGTAAGATTGAGTACAAAGATATCATTGAAGAGGTAACCTATACTGCTGATACTGATTCACAGACGGGTCACCGCGAGAAAGTGATTATCGATTCACGTGATCGTTCGCTCGTACCTACAATTGTAGTTAAAGGTGGCGATGACAGGATCCGTGAAAGTACACTGCCTGTTGAAACTCATATCACCGTTGATGATGGTGAGAAAGTGAGCGCTGGTCAAATTCTGGCTAAGATCCCACGGGCCGCTTCCAAATCGAAAGATATTACAGCGGGTCTGCCGCGTGTAACGGAGCTTTTTGAAGCACGTTCACCAAGCGATCCTGCTGCTGTTTCCGAGATTGACGGTATTGTTCGTATGGGAGGCCGTAAACGAGGTTCTCAGGAAGTGATTGTAGAAAGTAAAGATGGTACGGATGAGAAAACGTATCTGATTTCGCTCTCCAAGCACATTCTTGTTCAGGAAAATGATTTTGTTAGAGCAGGACAAGCCCTGTCTGATGGGACGATTCCTGCGCAGGAAATTCTCAATATCCTTGGGCCATATGCTGTTCAGTCGTATCTCGTGAATGAAATTCAGGAGGTTTACAGACTGCAGGGTGTGAAGATCAACGATAAGCACATTGAAGTAATCGTTCGCACAATGATGCAAAAAGTTGAGGTTACAGATCCGGGCGATACCATGTATCTCGAAGGAGATAAAGTGGATCGTTTTGAGCTCAATAACAGAAATGATGAGCTGTTTGGTAAATTTGTTGTTACCGATCCCGGTGGAAGTGATCAAAAACTTGGCGCAATTCTTGACCGTCGTAAAATTCGTGAAATCAACAACGAATTGATTTCAGACGGCAAAGAGGAGCTTCAGACTCGTGAGGCAGAGCCCGCTATTTCTAAACCGATTCTGCTTGGAATTACCCGTGCGGCCCTCTCTACAGAGAGCTGGTTGTCAGCGGCATCTTTCCAGGAAACCACAAAAGTTCTTACTCAGGCATCGATCGAAGCTAAAAAAGATCTGCTTCGAGGCCTTAAAGAGAATGTGGTTGTGGGCCATAAAGTACCTGCCGGAACAGGATTGCTCCAGTACGATGAGCTTATTGTTGGCTCTAAAGCTGAATATGATGAAGGAGACGAGGAGGTCGAAAAAGTGTTTGAGACGCTTGGGGCCGATGAAACGGACTCTGAATCATCCGAAGAGAACTAAACAAAAAAAGCCGCGCTGTGAAAACAACGCGGCTTTTTTTTGTAATAAGTCGTCGGCTTTTATTTACCTGACTTCTCAATATTTTCCAGAAGTGATTCAGCTTCTTTGATTAAACCATCAGCTCGCTGTTTTGCATCTTCTATAACTTTATCGCTGTCTTGCTTAGCTTGTGAGGAAATCTTTTCTTTCTCATTCTTTAGCTGCTCTATTAGCGAACGGAGTTCATCCAGATAAGTATTGAGTTGATAAGATATTTTGCCACGAGTGTTTTTCCCAGTATCGGGTGCATACAGAAGAGCTAATACGGTACCTGCTGCCACTCCGGTTAAAATTCCGATTGTAAAACCTTTGCCTGATCTACTCATAATAACCTCATCTATTGTTTCTGTTTTCGTTTTTGTTAAAATACAAATTCAAGGGCCCGCTTGAAAAAATAAAGTATCATAATCGGTAAAGATATTCCGTTTTTTAAATAGTATGTTTTAACGAGACAAATAAATTAAACTTATATAAAACCGTATGAAATTTTTTATTGATACAGCTGATCTTAATGAAATTGAAGAAGCGAATGATCTCGGGGTTTTAGATGGGGTTACAACCAATCCAAGCCTTTGCATGAAAGTAGGTGTAAGTGATTTTGAAGGCCACATCGCCAAAATATGTAAAATTGTTGAAGGGGATGTATCCGCAGAAGTGATTTCAACAACGTATGACGAGATTGTTGAAGAAGGCCGAAAAATTGCTGCTATTGCCGATAATGTGGTTGTTAAAGTGCCACTTATTAAGGACGGAATCAAAGCAATTAAGACCTTCAGTGATGAAGGGATCAAAACGAACTGCACGCTCTGTTTTTCTGCATCTCAGGCATTGATTGCTGCAAAGGCCGGAGCAACTTATATATCACCGTTCATTGGACGCCTTGATGACATTTCAACAGACGGGATGCAGCTGATCGCCGATATCCGGTTAATCTATGACAACTATGCAATCGAGACTGAAATTCTCGCTGCAAGCATTCGGCATCCCATGCATTTCCTCGAATCCGCACGAATGGGCGCAGATGTCGCCACTATGCCTCTGAATGTTATTGAGCAGCTACTTAAACATCCACTTACGGATAGCGGCTTAGAGCGCTTTCTTGCAGATTGGGATAAGCTTCAGGAGTCACTCAAATCCGAGGGCTGATTTTCTAACGAAAACAACCCACAGATTTTGAATTTAAAGCCGGTGTTGATGAAAAGCGTACCGGCTTTTTTTATGGTAGTGAATTGGTGAGACCCGCTTATAAATTGAGAAATTCGACCTATGAAGAAATACGCTTAAAGTATGTCGTAAGTATGCGATTCGGTTAATTCTCCTCTAATCCACCAAATATACGTGGATCAAGGGGTAGGGGACAAGCGTCGGATATTGATATTTTCGTGACTTGTTCATGTTTGGGATTGATTACATAGTTGTACTCATGCGGAACCACCACGCTGGGTACACGAAGTACCGGAAAGAATTCATCGTTGATCCAATGGTCTCCGTAATTTTGCGAAGCTCTCACAGTAGGAACGTGGTTCCACTGTTCGGGAAGGTCATCACGTGATGGTGTTTCGATCAGTCTGTCCGGAATGTCTGCCCGTAGGAGCACCTTTTTTTGCAGGTAAGACCTGTCGCTTGTTTGCACCAGTATTTCGAGCAGGGCCAGCGATAGGGACCCAGATGTGTAAACAGCCGGAGTGCCGGGAGAGTTGAAACGTCCGCCCCATTGACGAGCACCTTCACCTGAAAATGCACTGTCCGCGTATTTCTCATCCGTTACTCGCCACACCTGAACTATATCCATCCCCGGTTAAACGGTAATACCATGTTCTATACGGCCTAATAACTGCTCTACGAGACGCGCCCCCGGTTCCGTTTTAGCCAGATTGACAGGTTTTTTATTGGCCAATGCAAAATTGGGCTCCGAAAACCATATGGCCACTTTATCCGGATCTTCGAACACCTGGAAGGCACGATCGGTGAGACGGGCAATGCGGTAGCTTCGCTCTGACTCATCCGGGGGGAGCGTTTTCTCTTTTTTCCGGCGATCGAGCGTTCGGGGAGATACCATCATCAGATCGGAAAGCTGCTGGTTGGAGATTCGCAGCCGAGCCTGGATAGTGGCCAAAATGCTTGTGCCAAGACCATTCCCAATTTTTGCCACAGCCGTGTCCAGATCCCAGGCTATGTACGGTTCGGATGCGATGTTTTCATCATTTGGCGCTACCGGATATGAAGGTGTTGATTTCTCTTGTACCATGATGCGTAATTTAGCGTTATCGACTACGTCATATTACGTTTTTTTTGCAGGGTTTTCAAGTAGTAGACCCAAAAAAAAAGGTTAAATCTCACAAATTAAATTTTCGGCAATTTTTGCTGACGAGAGAACGCCCGGCAGTCCCGCTCCGGGATGCGTACCAGCTCCCACAAAGTAAAGATTATCTACGTCTTCGCTCAAGTTATGTGGCCGAAACCAGGCTGATTGAGTAAGAATGGGTTCAACAGAAAATGCGGATCCCTTAAAGCTGTTCAGAGTATCCCGGAAGTGCAAAGGGTCGATATAGTGCTCGGCAACGATGTTCCTCTGAAGGTCAGGGAGATAATTATCTTCGAGGAACTGCATGATAGCATCCCTGTACTTTGGAGCCATTTCATTCCAATCGGTTCCGCTATCGAGATGAGGAACAGGTGAGAGTACATAAAAACCTTCGTGGCCCTCCGGTGCCATGGTGGGATCTGTGATAGTAGGCATATGGAGGTAAAGGGAGAAATCGTCGGCCAGTTCTTTTTTGTGAAATATATCGCTGAGCAGGCCTTTGTAGCGTTTTCCCAATATGATGTTGTGATGGGCTAGTCCCGAATCCGTATACCGTTTTTTTGTTCCGAAATAGATCACAAAGAGCGACATACTGTACCTGGTCCGCTCGATCTTTCGATCGGTGTATTTTCTGCGGTGTTTAGTGTCAATCATATTCTTGTAGGTGAAAGCAACATCCGCGTTCGACACCACTACGTCAGCTCTATGTACGTCACCGTTCTTCAGACGAACGCCTTTGGCTGACCCACTTTCTACGAGTATTTCGTCAATTTCGGAATTCAGATGGATTTTACCGCCCTGGTCCTCAATCAAATCAACCATAGCATTAACGATGGCACCGGTTCCGCCCATTGCGTAATGCACGCCCCATTCACGTTCCAGATAGTGAATCATAGCGTAGATGGAGGTAGTGTCAAACGGGTTGCCGCCAACAAGCAGCGGATGAAATGAGAAACAGCGCCTTAGAAATTCGTCATCAATATACTGGGCAACATATTTATACACCGTTTTATAGCTTTGAAGCTTTATGAGATCGGGAGCGACTTTGAGCATGTCAGTAAACTTGAGAAACGGTTTATCAGCCAGCTCTACGAAGCCTTTATCAAAGATTGCTTTTGTTGTGCCCAGAAATTTTTCATAGCCATCGACGTCACCCGGGCTTCTTTTTCGAATCTCATTTATCGTGAACTCATGATCATTGTTGTAGTCGAAGTGCTTGCCGTCGGCGTCAAATATTCGGTAAAATGGATTACAAGGCACAAATTCAATATAGTCCTCACGTTTTTTCCCGGCCGCTTCAAAGATATCATCAAACATAAACGGGGCGGTGATTACCGTTGGACCCCCATCAAATTTAAACCCGTTGATTTCATAGACGTAAGCTCGGCCTCCGGTCTTGTCACGTTTCTCAAACATTGTGACATTATGTCCCTGAGAAAGTAGTCTTGAAGCGGTAGCCAGTCCGCCGAATCCGGTACCAATAATGATGATATCTTTTTTCATAGTCCCTGTAATTTGTGGTTGGGATGATAACTCAAAAGTGGCCAGAATCAGTCCGTGAATTACAGAAAAATTGAGAAAACGGGGCGACAGTCAAAGATTTATTTAATTCTCTGCCTGCTTGATAAATCCATCCAGTCCCTGCCGGGCAAGCCTGCGCTGGTCGTCTCTTGCGTCACTTGCCGTATCATAGATACCATAGTAGACCCGGAATACCGACCGCCCCGATATCTGAACCTCTTCAACTCTTGTGCCGCTTGTTCGGCCGGCAAAGTCCATTGCCTCTGTCTCGGTATTGTAGGAGGCAAGCTGGATAGTAAATGTTTCTTGATTTGTTACCCTCCCTGCTGAAACTGGGCGGTCGCCCTCTTCCAAAAGAATGATCTGAACATTTGCGGTGCCTGTGTTTTCCATATCAATCTCTCTTGCCGCTCGCCTGGAGAGATCAATGATTCTGTCGTCAACATATGGCCCACGATCATTTATGCGAACCGTAACTGACTGTCCATTGTCCATATTCTGAACTTCAACAATAGTATTGAATGGAAGCGTGCGGTGAGCGGCAGTAAAGTCGTTCATATTAAAAACTTCACCATTTGCGGTTGCCTTCCCATTAAAATTTGGCCCGTACCAGCTTGCCACACCCGACTGAAGCATTCGCCCGGTGGTACTTGTTGTACTGGGCTGTGTAGAGGAAGCCGAGCGATCAGACCCAACACGGGCGATACCACAGGATTGAAGTATCAGGAGTACCAGAATCAATCCCAAAACAGATCGAAAATCTGAGAACAGACTGCCGGAAGTGATAGAAGAGAGATTTGTCATGGCGATTTACGGTGTGACGTTGAGCGTCTGTTTACGTCAGAGCTGCTATCGAATTGAGCCGAAGATCGGATTTGAACCGACGACCTATTCTTTACGAGAGAATTGCTCTACCCCTGAGCTACTTCGGCTTTTGGACAGCTCTAAATATATCCACAATTATTGCAATAAGGCAATAGGCAGTCGTATTAGAAATGCAGTTTCATTATCTTTGATTTTAAATCTATCAGACAATGTTTTATGACGGTTACTTACGCGTTAATTGGGATAACATCGGCCATTTCCCTGGCTGCTTTATACGTTGATCAAAGAATTTTAAATACCGGCATGCTCATTCCTTTTCGGGTTGTTCGAAATCAAACCTGGTATGAACTGTTGACAGCGGGTTTTCTGCATGCGAATTTTGGCCATCTTGCGGTCAATATGTTCGTGCTTTTCTTTTTTGGGATGGTGCTGGAGCAGAACCTTGGCGGCTTACAATTTGCATCGCTCTATATCAGCGGTCTGTTAGTTTCATCTTTGCCTTCGATGATGAATCACCGTGAGGACCCCCAATATGCTACACTTGGTGCGTCAGGTGGTGTAGAGAGTGTGCTATTTGGATTTATATTCCTCTACCCAACGGAAAGCATATATTTTATATTTCTGCCGATCCCAATTCCGGCGTGGATCTTCGGGCTGGGTTTCCTGGCATATAGCGTATACGAAAGCAAAAAAGGGCATGGGAATGTTAATCACGAGGCGCATATTGCAGGGGCAGTCTGGGGAGTCTTGTACCTGCTTTTCTTCATTCCCAATAGCCTCGACCACATCCTCACGGTTTTCGGCTTGTTGTAGGAAACAGAACTTACTAAGACGCTTCATAGGACGTCAGAATAGCCTGCACATCGTAAGTGTTTACTTTTTGTTGAACTGCTTACGGATGGGTTGCGTCATGCCATGCCGGATATCCATAACACCAGCTCTGCGTCGCGGTCAATACGTCCAGCAGTTCCTACGCTGTAGTGTGTGATTTTTGAGTAGGGGATGGAGTGATATTCAAATTTTTTGCCGGTAATACCTTGCTTATCGACTAACTAGGAGACCAATGTTGGTAGAAAGAAAAAGATCCCTCAGAAGCTTGTATGCGTGTGCTACAGTTTCCTGATCTGCAAGTAAGTCATTAATTCTTTCTGAATATCGGATGGATCAACAACTGAGGCGTTACCCATTATTTTATCAAAGAGTCACATTAACCTGAGTTTGATTATAAAAAACGAATGCAGAAGTCTCCCGTCGACTGACGGAGAGATATTCCCCAGGGGATGCCTTCGGCGAGAGGGGCGTTCATCGGGTTTTTTCAAAATTCTGATAAACATCACCCCTTGAGGCTGTCCAAAAAGGAACATAAAAAGTTACTAAGATTAAATAATTTGGACTTTAAATCCCTCTCTATTAGATAGAGAGGGAAATAGGGTGAGTCAGAAGGAAATTCCTAAATTATTAAAGTGGCTTCCGGGGCAAAATACTTTTTGGACAACCTCACTTTCTATAACTTGATTTATTAATCGAACTAAGGCCATTGACTAAATATTGCATTGATGCGGGTGTTTAGAATGTACGATCTCAGCCGTTGTTTTTTCTGAACGCTTTCATGAAATCAATCAGTGCATCCACACTCTCCATCTGACAGGCGTTGTAGATGCTGGCGCGGACTCCTCCCACAGACCGGTGCCCTTTCAGAGCGAGCAGTCCGTTTTGATTAGCCTGGCTTAAAAATCTCTCTTCCAGCTGTTCGTTATGTAAACGAAACGTTACGTTCATTTTTGAGCGGGACTCTTTCTGAACCGTGCCGTGATAAAAGTTGTCGCTATCCAGCTCGGTATAGAGTTTTTCAGATTTCTTCAGATTGAGCGCCCGGAAGTATTCAATACCACCATTCTTCTCAAGCCACTCCAGAACATAGTTCACCATGTAGACCGCAAAAACCGGGGGAGTATTGAAGATTTTCTTCATATGGGTTTTATAGTCCAGAATCGTAGGGATGTTGTTCTCCGCCTGTGTTTTCGCAAAAGACTTTTTGATAAGGACAACCGTCACGCCAGCCGGCCCGAGATTTTTTTGAGCACCGGCGTAAATCAATCCATACTTGCCTAAATCGAGCGGGCGTGAAAGAAAGTCGGAGGACGCATCACAAACTAAAGGAGCGTCTACGTCCGGCTCCGAGGGAAACTGAGTCCCGTAGATGGTGTTATTGCTCGTGAAATGCACATAATGAGGATCTTCGGACAGCTGTAACTCAGTGTTAAGGGGTACGCGCGTGTAATCTTCGTTTTTACTTGAAAACGGAATGTGGACATTCCCGAAAATTCTGGCCTCTTGTATTGCATTATCCGACCACGTGCCGGTGTCAATATAATCGGCAGTCCGGTCGGGTGAGAGGAAATTTTGAGGGACCTGCATAAACTGCGAACTCGCTCCGCCCTGAAGGAAGAGTACATCCCATTCATCCCCGGCGTTGAGCAGATTTTTCAGCCGGGTTACGGCCTGTCTGTTAATTTCAGTGTACTCTTTACTGCGGTGGCTCATCTCCAGAATTGATGCTCCTTTACCGCGATAATTAGTCAGTTCCTGCTGAACTTTCTCAAGAACGGGGAGTGGAAGAGTGGCTGGTCCCGCACAAAAATTATGAGCTCTCTCCATCAGTTAAAATGTGTGAATGATAAGTCCGGATTGTAGTTTGGGTGAAAACCAGGTGGATTTTGGCGGCATAAGCTCACCTTTATCGGATACATCAATTAGTTCTTCAATACTGGTTGGATACATGCTGATTGCAAGGTCTGCATCCCCGTTGTCAACAAGACGTTCGAGCTCCTCTGTGCCACGGCTGCCGCCAACAAACTCAATATTTTTATTAATACGGGGATTTTCAATACTGAAAATCGGTTTTAAAATCGAGTTCTGAAGCCGGGCCGAATCCAGATTTAACACAACATCTTTTCCAGAAGCTTCAGGCAGCGAAAGTGACCACCATTCTCCTTTGTAATAAACAGAGATATCACCCTTTTTCCCTGGAGTTTTTTCTTCTGTTTTTTCAGCGTCAAACTTATCAAAAAGTTCTTCGGCCTGCGATTTTCTCACCGTAATGAGTACACGGTTATAGGGCAGAATATTCATCTGACTCATTGGGAAGAGTACAACCGGGAAATAGTCATACTCCGCTTCTCCGGGAAACGAGCGGTCGCGCTCCCTGAGGTTTTCAGATACTCTTGATGCAGCTTTGCACCGGTGATGGCCATCCGCAATGTAGAAATTGTCTATCTCTGCAAACGCTTTAGCCATCTCTGCGGAAGCAAATTGTTTCCATAATTTGTGCACAACACCTTGCTTATCGGTATGCTCGATGAATGGCTCGTTTGTTGTGATTATCTTCTCAATCTGAAATGCTACATCTTCGGAATCCTTAAATGTAAGCATCACCGGCTCGGCGTGCGCCTGCTGCATTTGAATGTGTTTTGTGCGGTCTTGTTCTTTATCCGGCCGGGTAAGTTCATGCTTTAAGATTACATCATTATTGTAATCCTGTATGGATGCGCAGGTAAAAACGCCGGTTTGAGTATGAGATTCCGACTCCAGTTGATAGATGTAAATTGCCGGTTTCTCCTCTTGTGAATAGATTTTGGAATTGAGCAGATTCTTTAGATTTGCTGCTCCTTTTTGATATACGGCATCATCATAATAAAGTGTTCCTTGCGGAAGATCGATTTCGGGTCTAATAATGTGCAAAAAACTATGGGGGTTTCCCTCAGCCAACTCTTCGGCTTCTTTAGTACTTATTACATCGTAAGGTGGGCATGCCACATCGGATACGTTTTCAGGTTTAGGAAGCCAGCCTTTAAAAGGTTGAATGATCGCCATGATTAAGTCTGATATTTTGTATTTTTAATTTAGTTCAAGTATACAAAACCTTTCATACAACCACGTATTGTATATTTGGCATTGTATAACGTCAATTTGTTGCCAATGATCTTTATAACGTTATTTTGAAAGGTTAATATTCGAAATTCAATCGAATCATCAAATATAACAAAATTAAATATATATGTCTGACAACGAGAAGCAGGGCGGAGAAAAATTAAATTCAGGCCAGCAACAGCAAATTTTGTTTGTTATGCTCATTCAGCAGCATGAACAGATCGCGCAGATGGGGCTGGGAAAAACTGAAAATCCGCAGACGGGCAAAATAGAACGCGATTTGAAATCGGCAAAGTTTGCGATCGACACGGTTGTGATGCTTGAGAAATTCACGAAAGGAAATTTGCCCAAGGAGATATCAAGCTATGTGACGGAAACGCTGAATAAACTCCGGCTTAGCTATGCGGATGAAAAGAAAAAAGAGAATGCAGGAAGCGGAAAGGAAGATGATGGAAACGAAAAATCCTGACGCTGTACACATTCAGGCTGCCGGCGGGCTTCTTTTTAACGCTGCAGGGGATCTGACGAACCCCGATATTTTGCTGATTTACAGAAATGGCGTTTGGGACCTGCCCAAAGGTAAGCGTGAGAAAGGTGAATCAATTGCAGAGTGTGCTGCGAGAGAAGTACAGGAAGAGGTTGGGTTGCGCTCGATGCCGGTGATTGTTGCGGAACTTGGAATTACACGGCACACATACACTTTGAAAGATCAGATGATTGAAAAAGAGACGTTTTGGTTTGTGATGCAGCTCGATGAACATGTAACCGATTTCAAACCTCAGCGCGCAGAAGGGATTACAAAAGTGGAATGGGTTCCTGCGGATGAAGCGCTCGGGAAAGTTGGCTATGAGAACCTGAAGGAGATTATTCGCCGGTTTTCAAAGCACTCAAAGAATCTGGAATCGATTAACTTAAACAACAGGTGAACCACACCGTTTTAAATCAGCTGCGTTTCACCTGTAGTTAAAGTGTGATGAGACTCAGCCGATCACTCTCCAATCAGCTCGTCCATTTCCGCTAAAATCTCACCATAACGTGTCCAATTTCCTTCCTGCAGTGCATTCTGCATCTCTTCCCATAGTCCGCGAAGCTCTTCAAGTTCTTCTGACTCCAAATCTTGCCGGATGTTAAACTCTTCGGGTGTTAATTCCGAATCGGCCACCCGCGGAGTGATGGGCCCCGTAATCAGAGCGGCTCTTTCACCATAAAGGTCACGTATTGCGCCATCAAGAGTGGGCTGCATTGAAATGTCGTCTCCAATGGCAACAATCACCCGCTGTAGCTGCGGGATATCAACTCCTTCGGCAAGCAGAAAGACAGGTTCCACATACATGAACGAATTTTCGATGGGAATCACCACCAGGTTACCGCGTATGACCCGCGATCCTCTCTGATCCCAAAGTGCTATCTGCGTGGAAATTTCCGGGTCCTGATCAATGCGTGCTTCTATTTGAGCGGGTCCATAAATGAGCCGGTCTTTTGGCAATTTATAGGCTACCAGCTCTCCATAGTTTTCAGGATCGGATTTCGCGGCAAGCCATGCAATCATGTTATCCCTGTTTTCGGGGGTTAACGGGCTGATCTGCATAAACTCCAGTTTCTCTTCTTCAGGAAGCCTGGCAAGTACGTAGTAAGGCTCCATCAGAATTTGTTCGCCGGCATATTTTTCATTAGGCCGGGTCCAGAGATCTTCCTGGTTATAAAAAACCTGAGGCTGGGTCATATGATAGCGATTGAAAAGCTCAATCTGAATTTCAAACAGGTCCTGAGGATATCGCAGATGCTTTTTCAGACCTGTCGGTAACTCTGAAAATGGTTTGAACAGATCAGGAAAAATAGATGCGTAAACGTTCAGGATCGGATCGTTTTCATCAACCATATAATAGTCCACGGATCCCTCATATGCGTCAATAACGACTTTCACAGAATTTCTGATATAGTTTAAGCCCCTGTAATTCTGTGAGTAAGGGAAGAAGGATGACGTGGTATAAGCGTCCTGAATCCAATATAGCTTGCCGGACAGTTTGACGAGATACGGGTCGCTGTCGAGTTGCAGGAACGGAGTGATTTTTAGCACGCGTTCCTGAACGCTCCTCCATATCTGCAGCCGGCTCTCATCAAGGATATAATCGGACAGAAGTATGTTAATGTCTCCCATTTCCCAGGCAAATAGTAGTTTTCGGAAAAGGCTGCTGAACTGAATGCCTCCCTGTCCGGAGTAGTGGGTGTACACATTATCATCACCAGCAGGATAGTGGAGCTCCTCCAAGCTTGAATTTACAATGTAATATCCCGAGCTGTTTTCGCCGTAATAAATGGCAGGATTTTCAATGCTGAGTTCAGGATAGTTATAAACAGGAGGTAAATCCCGGATAATAAGGACTGGTTCGCCCTGACGGGTTATTTCCGTCACCGGACTCATCGTAAGCCCGAATCCATGCGTATACTGAAGGGTCCTGTTCACCCATGTATCCGACTGGCTTGGCAGTGTTCGTGCAATTTCGCGGGCCGAGAGCATCACCTGAGTCGACTGGCCATCAATCATGTAGCGGTCGTTATCGACGGAGTAGAACTCGTAGTACGAACGAATTTCCTGGAGTTGTTTATATGTCTGAATGAGAAGACGCGGATCCCATAGGCGGATGTTATCCACGGCATCCTGATTGTTTCGGATATCCTGAATATCTAATGTGTCATCTGCCTGATATTCCACTTCACGAACATCATCAATCCCGAACGCGAGACGCGTCATCTCGATGTTATATTCCAGGTACGGTGTTTCGAGCTCCAGTTCATTAGGATCTACACTGAAACTCTGAACCACGCCGGGCAGCACAACGCGTCCGCCGGCAAAAACCAGCACCCCCAGAATGGCGAGGCCCGGCAGCACTTTTCCGAATGAAAACCAGCGGCTGGCGGTGACCATCACTGAAAGTGCAATGGTTATGAAAAACAGAATCCATAATGTGGGAAGCTCAATTACTATATCGGTATGGGTTGCGCCAAAGATGATGCCGCCCGGTTTGAGCAAGAGCCCATATCGATCCAGGTAAAAGCCCCATGACAACAACAGAAGCCACAAGCCGCCATTTATTGAGAGATGATTGAGAACAGGCTTTGATGCGGAAAGCCCTTTACCTTCACCGGGCTGCATTCCAAGCAGGCCCGTAAACAGGTATACGATTGCAAGAATTGCCGTGGTCAAAAAAGTTAGTATGAGCAGGGATGATTGCAACAGTTCCCAAAACGGTAGCTGAAACAGATAAAACCCAATATCTTTGCCAAACACCGGATCCACGTTTCCAAACGACTCGTTCCATATAAATTGAAGGGACTCATCCCACCGCATGTAAAAGCCAAACGCAAACATGGCGGTTATCACAAGTGCGCCAAGAGTAAAAAACTGCTTCAACCGTTTTTGCTGCTCAGGATTTTGGATATCAATGTTCAAGCCCTGAAAGGGTGTGCCGCTGAGTGAGACTCTTTTTAACTGATCGGCGAGGTACCGAAAATTCGGGACGAGATATCCGCCGATCACAAGAAACGCAGCGGTTATTAAAATAACTTGAGTTGTCCGCAGCGTCCAGAATATTTGAGAATAGCCCAGTTCTGAAAGCCAGAGCAATTCAAAGATCCAGCTCGAGGATATAGAAAAAAGAATGATGGGAATTAAAACGATCAGCAGTAAACGAACGGTTTTAAAAGACATAGAGACGATTTATATGGTGCGATATAGTTCCGTGCAATCAGCCGGACGATGAATATTATTACTCTCAGATCAGGTGCGAAGACCTGAATGAGAATCACCGGATGAAATGTGCAGTATTACTCGGGCTTAAAATACAAAAAAAGAAGCTCACTATTGTGAGACGGCCGGAAACAGCGAATTTAGTTTCAGATGTGATGATAGTAGTGATGAGTTCTGGCTGTAAATACGGTTACACTCAAAAGTTGAGGAGATAGTATTGATCCCGATGAAATGTAAAACGTCTGCTTTCAAGCGTTGATGAGCTCGTGTTCTTCGGCAGAATCGATAGTAAAGTAGAATGTAGTTCCCTTTTCAACCTCGGATCTAAACCAAATGGATCCGCCATGTTTTTCAACATACTCCTTGCAGAGGTTCAGGCCAAGTCCGCTGCCTTTCTCTTTATTAGTACCTGTGCTCGTGAAGTGTTCATCAGAGAAGATTTTATTCTGGTCTTTTTTCGGTATTCCAACTCCGTGGTCTTCCACGGCAATCTGAAACATACCGTTGTCAGACTTTTGTGATTTAATGTAAATCGATGAGCCGGCATTACTGAATTTTATGGCATTCGCGATCAGATTCCTGAGTACAAGCTTCATCAGGTCATAGTCAGCATATATCATTGTACGTTCCGAAACTTCCGTGATCAGGTCTATCTCTTTTGATTCGAGCTGCAGCGTAAACTGATCCAGCACAGATTGTACAGCCAGGTGTAAATCGAACGCTCGCTTGTTGATGGAAAGTCCGTTCATTTGCGATTGAGCCCAGCCCAGAAGATTATCCATCATGCTTGAGTTTTCAAGCATATTCTTTTCCAGGTTGGCAGTTAGTTCATTTGTCTCTTTTTCTGACAGATCATGTTCGCGGAGTAAATACAATAGACTCTGCAACGACCCCAGCGGGCCCCGGAGATCGTGAGCAATAATAGCGAAAAGTTTAGTTTTGATATTATTCAGGCGTTCAAGCTCCTCTTTTTGATCCTGAACCGTTTGGTTAAGTTTTTTAAGCTGCCGGTTGGAGTCAATGAGTTTATGATTTGCAGCTTTTCTTTTCTGATTGATACGCAGAAGAACAAAACCCGCTATCAAAAGCATAGTGATTCCCGCAAGACCTAAAATAATGATCAATCGCTGTTGCTGAAGTTGCGCCTGTTGCTGCTCACGCTGGATTTCAATGAACTGTTTTTCCTGTTCGGTCCGTCTGAGGTTGAACTTCGTTTCATACTGAGCACGAAGGCGGTCACTTTCCATAGATCGCATCTCTTCTTCAAGCTCATTCACTCTCTCAAGCCATGACAGGGCTTTTTCTGAGTTTTCTGTTTCTTTATATGCACTGTACATGTTTTGATAGGCGGTAACCATCATTCCGGGATTGCCGGTCTCTTCCGTCAAAGAGACTCCTTTCTGATAGCGTTCGATCGCTTCGTCTATGTTGCCAATGTTTAACTCAAGCTCTCCAAGACCGTTTGTGCTGTAAAAAATACCGGGTATAATGTTTACTTCTTCACTGCGTGAAAGCGATTCATTCAGATATTCGCGCGCCATACTAAAGTCATCTTTAGCAAGATTGAGCATCCCAAGATTGTAAATGACCTGAATTTCACCGTTCACATTGCCCGATTCCTGATGCATGTTAAGTACCCTGGAATATGCGTACTCTGCATCCGTGTAACGCTCTGTTGCCATGTAAGTGTTACCAAGATTGAGCAGAACACGAACTAAATTTGTCTGTAGCCCTTCGGCCTCACTCACCTCCCTCGACTGGTTCAGGTAATACTCAGCCTGCTCGTAGTTTTCAATTTCATTATACTTATCACCTAAATTATTGGTGATGATAGCGATAAATTCGTTGTTACCGAGCTCTTCCGAGCGTTCCAGCGCTTCAAAATAATTCTGAAGCGCTTTGTTGATTTCACCCTGTGAGGCATATGCCGTTGCGAGATTAGTAAGAACCCCAACAGAGTACCTATCATTTCCCACACTGTCGGCTAAGGAGAGAACCTGCTCGTAAAGGTCAATAGCAATTATGCTGCGACCTGCTTTAGCGTGCCCGTTACCAAGGCTATTAAGGGCCTGCTTAAGGTCATCATCAGTTACCGCAAGATCACGGGCTTTTTCTGAATAGTATACAGTTGAGTCGGGCTCGTTACGATCTAAAAATTGCCCTGCAAGCGAGATATACAAATCGAAGATAGTTTCTGTATGTCCTGCTTCTTTTGCCAGTTTAAGTCCCTGATGACTTAAATTATATGCTTCTGACAACCTGTAAATGCGCATCAAACTGTCAACATCTGCTTTTATGGAATCAAGCGATGAGATGTTCAGAGATGCGGCATTCAGTTCTGTATGCTCTTGTGATTGTTGATTTTGTACAGGGTTAGTTTCCTGAAATGCATGAGGCAACAGAAATGCGGACAGAGAAATTATTACAAAAGAATGTTTTAAAAAATCCATAGTCAGGAGATGGACGAAATGAACATAAGGTGTGAGGACGTTATCGGCACTACTGGAGTAAACCTTAATGTTAAAAAGCGTTCAAAATTTAAATAAGCGTCAGTTGAAAAGGGGTATTTTTTGAAGCTAAATAATACGCTAAAAAAAACAATTTAATAATTCGTTCTTTCAGTATCTGAATATTTTTATTAAAAGGTTAGCCATCAGGTAGACGTGTATGAAGAACAATAATTCATTGTTCACCCCAATATTCGCCAGTTAAACAGCTTATGAATAAATCTTTTTGACAATATGCACTTCTAATCAGTCGCTGCGGAGGGGCGAATAAAACTTGGATTTTGTGACTGATCGGTCCGCTCAGCTTCTATTTTTTGATTGTAATACTGTTCTACGTCTTTCAGCGTATCGACATCACCGGGTCCGAGATCCCAGCGAATGGCTTTAAACCGCGGTAAGCGCAGAGTATAGCCTGCTTTTGTTCGCCGGTTGACCTGAACATCATCAAACTCTATTTCGATGATAAGCTCAGGAAGCAGCCCGAGTGTGGGGCCATATTTTTCAACTCTAAGTTCCTTGATCTTTTTGTTCATTCGCTTGAGTTCATCATCGGTATAACCGCCATACGCTTTACCTATCGGGATGAACTCTTCTTCGTAACGCTCGTCGTCTTTCACCGAAATGCCGAGCGTGAAGTCGGAATATGTTCCTCCGCGCTTTCCGCTTCCGGCGTGAGCATACATCATCACCGTATCAAACGTGCCGCCCGGCTTTTTTACTTTAAGCCAGGATTTTCTGCGCTGGCCGTATTCGTATGTGCTGTCTTCTCTTTTAAGCATCAGACCTTCGTTTCCGTGGGAGAGTGCTTTTTCAAACAGCCTGTCCAGGTGGTCACGGTCGTCAACGGGGAATTGCAGTGACATAGGAATGTCATGAGATTCCGATAGTTGCTGAAGCTGTGATCGGCGCTCCTTTAGGGACTCGTCAAAAATAGGCTGCCGGCCGTTGAACAGCAGATCGTAGGCGATAAAAATTACAGGGTATTTATCGAGTATCTTTTTGCCGGGCTTTTTAATTCCCATTCGCTTCTGGAGCAGCTGAAACGGCTGAATGGTATTCTCTTTGAAGACGCATATTTCACCGTCCAGGACGGTTGGCTGCAACTGCTTATTGCGAAAGTGTGAAGTAATCTCCGGAAAGGTTTTTGTGATATCATTCAGATCCCGGCTGAAGAGTTTGATCTGGTCGCCTTCCGCATGAAGCTGGCACCGCATGCCGTCGAACTTCTCTTCACAAATATAGCCGTCGAGACTGTCCAGTGCCCGGCTTTCAATCGGAGATGCGAGCATAAATGAGAGCGGATGAAACAGCTTGAATGTCGCCTCATGAAGGCGATTATGTTTTGCCAGAACAGCTGTTTTCCCGGTTGATCCCGTAATCATATGGGCATAGCGTACTGTCTCTGAATCGTGATTAAAGGCCTTGGCAATTGCGGATACAAGCGACCGTGTTTCAAACCCGATTCTGAGTGATCCCTGTCCCAGCATCCGGATAAAATATTTGATTTCGACCGGGGTCATCTGCTGCCAGGTGTCCAGCAGGATCGCCTGTTTATCCGCACGACTTGAAACATCGTAAAGATGGTCAAACACTGCTTCAATATCCGATAGAGTCCACTGTTTTGGTTCTCGTTTCTTGCGGGCATCCGGCGTCGCAAACATAAGCTTCTCAATTGTTTCTGAACTGCTGCCTGTTGCCGTTCGGCACGGTTTGAAAACGCTATCGTAATCAACTCCGCAAAATTCCGCGGCTGCGAGTCCTGATGTGCGGCTGCCGACAGATGCCCGTTTCCCGCTTACGTTGTCAAACGCTCCCTCCCCAATAAACCGGCTTACAAGGTAGAGCTCGTCATCCACCAGGCGGGAGAGGTAGTGCGCACAGGTTGATATTTTAGCATTGCTCCCGCGTGTTTCGCAAATGGTTTGAATGGTGCTGCAAAGCTCGTAAAACGTGGTTGAGTCAGTCATCGGATTCCATTTCAAGGTTCAAAAACGTTGAATTGATGTCTCTGTCATCCAGAAAATGCTTAACCACGTCAGGGTTTGGCGTATGTGTGATGTAGACTTTTTTCGGGGACAATCGTTCGCAGAAATCGATCAGCTCGTAGAAGTCCAGATGATCCGAAATCGGGATCAGTTTATCCACGGTCAGCTGCGTCCGGCGCGATTCAAGCGTGGCCCATCCGCTACAGTAGGCAATTTGCTTTTTTCGGACGTTGGACGCAAATCCACCGGAAAGGGCAGACGACGGGCAGACCAGAATATTCCCTTCGCAGGTATCCCGGTCATACGCTTCGTACGGCCCGAGGTCAATTCCCGCTTTGTCATAAACACTGCATAGTTTATGGCCCGCACCGTAAATCATAATGGGGTGATTCAGGACTGAGAGCAGGTGCATGATTTCCTGTGCTTTTCCAAGGTTATACGCCAGAAAAACGGGGGTATAATCCTCATCAAGCGTTTGTTGCGCAAACTTACGGACCTCTTCCGCAAGCTCTTCATTTGTTTTCCATCTATAAATAGGGAGGCCGAATGTTGCTTCAGTAATCAGATAGTCGACCTGCGGGGGTGCTCTGAATCCTTCGGTTGCGGGGGAGGGTGGCGTGCGGTAATCACCCGTGTAGAGAAGCGAGCCGTAATCCGACTCGATGTAGATCATCGCTGATCCTAAAATATGGCCTGCCGGATACAGAGTGACTGAAAAACGATCGGTTATAAAAGGCTCTTCAAATGCCAGCTCTTCTGAACTTCCACGGAAACCCCGAAGCTTCATCAGGCTTAGAGTTGGCCCGCTCGCATAGGTATGGGCCGAACGATTACGATGCATGTGATCCGCATGGGCATGGGTGACAAAAGTATACTCAGCATCGGGATGTGTGCCATCCATTGCGATGCCGAGTTCAGGAAGATAAATTCCCTGGTAGCCTGCTTTCTTGAGGCGCATAAATCAACCCTGATTATTCTCGAATAAGTTTATAATAAGAATGTGATACACTGTAATTATGTTGCGTGATTTATTAAGTTGCCCGGAAAGGGGATGATATTTCACGGCGAAATCTTGCTGTGCACTGCGTTTGCCCAAGGCATGCCTATGGCGAAAGTGAAAATAACTTGCTAAGGTACATTGGTACCCTTCATCCGCCATCTCCACTTCGCCTTGTTCACACCAAACTTTCCTGGAGACTAATCCGGGTGAATCAGCTGTTAGAAATCAATATGAAGCACAACATAAACAATACAACGCCAATGGAAACCATATTGATTCCAGCGAAGCGAATTTTTTTGTGGAGGTCAGCTCTTGCAGCCAAAATTTGTTTTGAAACGACAGGCCACTTCAGCAGCATCTGACCTACGGTATAAATAATGATCAGACACCAGATTGTAAAGATCAGTTCAATCCAGGAGAATGGGAAAAAGGAGAGAATCAGCCCAGGCAGGGTGAATAACAGAAGATATTTGAGAACTGACCGGAATGTTCGGGGAGCTTCGTCGGTGGTGGATGCGACATCGCACAGGTGCTCTGCCATCTCATGCTGTTTGACGATCAGATACATGCCGTAGCCAAGCAGCAGTGTCCCCAATGAAACATAGTAGGCGGTAAACCACTGAACCGTGAATGAGGTGAGCATAAATACGCTAATTTTTTATATAAATAGAAGACAGGTTACTCAATGACCATGCGCTGTTCGGTTTTGAGCAGCTCTTCAGGCACAGAGTCCATAATTGACTTTCGGAATGCCTTGATGATGCTTTGTTTGAGATGTTTACGGCCATAGGCAAGGCGCACCTTTCGAGATGGAATCGGCTCTTCAAAGTGTTTGAGAACAGCGTTGGAACAGTCACCGTCAAAGTTCTGAGTGGCGGTCCATGGCAGAAGTGTCATCCCGTAATTCTGCTCCACCAGTTTTTTCAATGTCTCAAGGTTCCCGCTGCGAAATTCAATTGCAGAATTGCTTTTTTTTGATGACTCTTTGCAAATCTTTACGGTCTGATCACGAAAGCAGTGCCCCTCGTTTAAAAGCCAGATGTTTGATTGGTCAAGATCCTCAATCGTCAGCTTTTCTTTTTGAACAAGCGGGTGACTGGTCGATAGATATCCGGCAAACGGCTCAACGTAGAGGTCCATGGTGTAAATGTGAGAAGCCTCAACGGGCGTTGCTATAATGCCGGCGTCGAGGTCGTCATTTTCAAGTCCTTCGATAACATCATTTGTGAGCGCTTCTTCAAATACCAGCTCCACATCGGGATGCGCCGTAAGGAAGGCGTGCAAAAATCTCGGAACCAGATACGGTGCAACTGTGGGAATGACGCCAACCCGAAACGTGCCGCTGAGCGATGTTTCCTGATACTGGACGATATCGGTGATAATGCGGGCATCCTGCAAGATTACGCGCGCCTGTTCCAACACCTTCTCACCTATCTCGGTAGGAACCACAGGTGATTTTGATCGGTCGAACAGCACAACATCAAGCTCATCTTCAAGTTTGTGAATCTGCATGCTGAGTGTAGGCTGTGTAACGAAGCTTTTTTCCGCCGCTGTGGCAAAATGTCGGTGTTTGTCTACCGCGACAATATATTTAAGTTGTGTAAGTGTCATGAATGAATATATTCAGATTTAACTCGTAAGATAATAAGAATTAAAAGATTCAGCCATTATGGATCAATCTAAAAAACATGTTCGAATATCGGGCCGTGTTCAGGGCGTTGGTTTCCGGCACTTTACCCGCCAGAATGCGCAACGGTTAAACCTGAGTGGCTGGGTGAAAAACCTGCCCGGTGGAGATGTGGAGGCCGTGCTTGTCGGTGAAAAAGAGAGCGTACGTCACATGCTTGAAGAGCTTAAGAAAGGCCCGCGCATGGCTCGTGTTGATGATCTGTCGGTTGATGATGAGAGCGATAATCCAGAGGAGAATTTTTCTGGATTTTCTGTGAGGTATTGATTGTTGTGGTGAAAGAATGAATAGTGAAATGTAAAAAGTGATTATTATGAGCTTCGAATTTGCGCTAAAAACTGAGGGCTGCGATTATTACTGCGCGTACTGCGGCGAAGTGAACAGTACCTTTGTAGATCCTTCGCAGGGGACAACCCAGCAGTATATTGAAGACTGTCAGGTCTGTTGCCGGCCTAATGTTTTAAACGTCAGTTATGATGAATGGCAGGAAGAGTTTATGATTCGCGCAGATGTGTCTGAATGACAAAAGCATCATTATGATCACAGCATCGGCCCGGCACCTGACGTGCTCCATGAGTGCATTCTCACGATCCTTCACTGATCCATCCAGTCCTTAAATTCAGCAGAACGGGCGATGCTAACAATGGTGTAGGCTTCTGATTTCACCTCAGGCTCGAGGGCGAGCTTAATCCGTCCCCGCGACCACGCCTCCATATTTTTTATGGCGGCAATATTCACGAGGTAAGCTCGATTAATCCGAAAAAAGAAATCCGGGTCCAGCACTTCCTCGAGAGCGTCCAGCGAATATTCAATCGGGAGAGTCTTGCCATCATGTGTTTTAAAAAACACGCTCTTTTCCATTGCGTAGAAGTAGGCGATATCCCGGGCCTGAACTTTTTTATAGATATCCCCGATTCGAATCAAAAAGCGGCTCTTATAATTTTTCTGGTTTCCAAGATATGTACTCATCAGCTTCTCAACATCTATACGGAAGGCTGATTCCATCGAGTGGTACTTCTCCAGGCTATTCTCAAGATCCCGGGTGCGGATCGGTTTTAGCAGGTACGCAATGCTGTTCACCTCAAACGCTTTGATAGCATACTGATCATATGCCGTGGTAAAAATGACAGGCTCTTGCACATCAATCTGGTCAAAAATATTGAATGCGGATCCATCCGAAAGCTGAATATCCAGAAAAATAAGGTCTGCACTATTTTGCATCAGCCAGCGCACCGACTCCTTCACCGAGGGTAGTTTGGCCAGCACGTTGATGCCGCCATCAATGGAGAGCAACATCTCCTGCAGCCGTTCTGCTGCCAGTTCCTCATCTTCAATGATCAGTACGTCCATATCTGTCCTCTGTTATTAATGGCAGTATAACCCTGTATTTATCTGTCTCAACACGGAATTGCGGAATCTTTTTGGTCACCATTGCATATCGTTTCGCCAGATTTTTCTGTCCCAGCCCCGACCGTTCATTACTGCTGAATTTGAGCTGAATGTTATTTTTGATGATAAGCGATTCACCTTCCACCGAGATATCAATATGCAGCGGCTGTTCGGAACTGACAAGATTATGCTTGATTACGTTCTCCAGTACCAGTTGCAGCGACAGTGGGGGTAGATACGTTTCGAGGCAGGAGGCAGGCAAATGAACATCAAACAGCAAGCTTTTGCCGTACCGTATTTGCTGCAGGTAAACGTACGAACGTGCGAACTTAATCTCTTCACCGAGCGTGACCAGGGGTTGCTCGATTGTTTCCAGCACGTAACGATAGATGTGCGAAAACTCGCCGATAAATTTTTGAGCTTTCTCTGAATCCTTTGCAACGAGGCCTGATAGTACATTGAGGCTGTTAAACAGAAAGTGTGGATTGATCTGATTTTTCAGCACTTCAAACCGGATTTGAGACAGCTCTCGCTCGAGATCTTCTGTTACCCGCTTTGATTCAGTGCTCTCAATAAAATAGATCCATGCCTCGAAAATAACCATCAGCAGAATATTGCAGACCGAAAAAATCATGGCATTGATCAGCATAACTGAGAATAAATTCTCCTGGTAGTAACTGATCAGATGAGAAACCATGGTTATGACCACCGCAGCTGCAACGGCCACCAGCACCGTCAGAGTAAACTGGTTAATAATTCGGAGAACCGGATGTTCGCTGAGCTTGTAAGACTTGTCAAGTTTCCGGATGATATACAGATCAGGATAGGCGACTAACAGCAGGCCGATGAGACTCAGAAATGTGCCCCGCGAAAAGCGATAGAGATAATTGTCTACGCCACTGATTTCGTAATACCCGTTTAAGTGGCTGTACGTAGTGACGCTCAGCTGAATAAGAATGGCAAAACCGATCAGGAGTTTAAGGAAATTTCTGATCGGGATAGTATCGTGTACTTTTGCTATTGCCATCACGCGCCTAATTTTTCGTCATCAATCTAAGTATAAACAGCTTAGCGCTTTAAAGCGCTAAAACATGTACAATTAATCATAGTGAAAACGGGGATACCTTTCAATCTGTATCCCCGCTGGTGTTGAATGTCGTTCAAAAGCCCTTGAGAATTCCAACTCGGGCCGTCACATAATTGAGGTCCAAATTTCTGTTAATAGTCCCGTTATCAAAGTCTCGTGAAAGAGCATTAAACTTCAGTCCGGGCGTGAGGCTCCAGCCTTTGCCTACGGGAATATCAATACCGCCTGCCAGCTGCCAGCCCAAACCGTGGCCGGTGTCGTTAACGATATCGCCGTCACTGTTTTCCGTTTCAATATGGTTGTATAATCCGGCCCCTCTTACATAGTACGAAACAGGGAGGTTGCCCAGTGGATGTTTAAATTGAAGTCCGAATACGTACCCGGTTTCTTCGAAGTCCATATCACTGCCGGCAAATGAATTGTCGGATGAGTGCCGGTTATAGCCCCAGCCCGCATACGCACCAAGATGAGGCATAAACCGGTAGTGGAACACCACTTCTGAACCCGCGCCGGTATTCAAGCTGCTTCCGGCCAGTTCCTGGGTTGCAAATGACGGGCCTATGCTTAATTCTATGCTAAATTTACTTCCCGCATCCTGCGCCATGCTGTTAAAAGAGAGCGTGGCAAAGATTACAAACAGTATTATATTTTTGCATTTCATGATATTGAGGATTAGTTGTTAAAGGTAAGGCGTTTTGCCTGTTTTCAAGATATGTATTGCAGATGCCGGCCGATATTTAAACCGGACGAACGTGGCAGTTGATCAGACGAGCGTGGGATAGCGCTGATGAGTTTGATCAAACCTGCAGAAAAAAGTTTTATAATTGAACAACTTGGGGTTAAATGAAGAGGGATGACTGCGTCCGTTCTCGAAAAGCCATCAGAATTGATACTTACCTGAGTTTGATTTTAAAAAACGATTGCAGAAGTTTTCCGTCGTCTGACGGAGAGATTTTCCCCGGGGGATGCGGGATCTTCCATTCCTGCCTGAATTATGAATGTTACCAATAGCTCACTCATTATCTTTTCGAGACAGGGAGACCGCGGGTCAATGCCCGCGATGACACAAGACGGGCCAGATCCAGTGTCGAAAGCCCTTTATCCTACGCTTTTCATCATTCCATTTGGTATGTTGATGACCAACTAACAATCTTACGTTACGCTTGTGTGGAAAAAGGCGCTTAAATTCATAGCATTTCTATTAATTGGATACCTGTTTATTGTGGGACTCATCACGCTGATGCAAAACCAAATGATATTTCACCCATCGTCGGAGCTTTGGGATACGCCGGACCGGCTGAACCTGGAGTGGTCGGAGCACCGGATGGAAACATCAGATGGTGTGATGCTGCACGGCTGGATGATTGGGGATCCATCAGATAAACCCGTTGTTGTGTATTCGCATGGTAATGCCGGAAATATAAGCGGGAGGGTAGACATCGCGGGTGAGATTGCAAAACAGGGCACGGCTGTATTCCTCTACGATTACCGCGGCTATGGTAAAAGTGAAGGCTCACCCACCGAAGAGGGAATCTACCGCGACGGACAAGCTGTCGTGCGCTACCTCAGGGATGAGCAATCCATACCTGAACGAGACATGGTTTTTTTTGGTCGGTCGCTGGGTGGTGCAGTGGCTGCGCGCCAGGCTGCTGAATTTGACGGGGCAGGTCTTGTGCTCGACTCAGCATTTATCAGCGGCAAAGAGATCGCGACTGATATCTTTCCATTTATTCCCGGGTTTTTAGTCGGGGTTGATTTTCCGGTGGATGCGGATCTTCGCCGTTCAGTGGCGGAGCACATATTGATTTTGCACGCAAGGAACGACCGCATTGTCCCGTTTCATCACGGCGAAGCGCTGTATCGAATAGCTCAAGAGACGACCGGCAGTGAGAATGTGATGTTCAGAGAGCTGGAGGGCGGGCACAATACAGGGTTCAGCCAGTCTCGTGGAATGTATGGTGAGGCATGGTCTGAGTTTCTGGGCGGTTTGTAAAGCTGCGTTTTGATTATGCGTGCAAAAAATCACAGCGTCGTTCCGTTTTATCAAGGAATAGTGTTATTCATATTTGCAAGCGGAAAGAGCTCCCAAGACTTGACATTCACCGAACGGAAGGGTAGCCATAATACCGGGATTTCATTGAGTCACGAAAAATCTACATCGATGCAGGCAACGCTCCTTGTCTAAACACTTAACATATTGACGAGCTGGCTAATTGTTTCACTATAAGCTCTTAAATCTTGCTTTGTGGAAATGGAGATTTTCGCGCCATGTCTTGCAATGATTCGAAAAGAATTGACTCATACATCTCCTGAATTTTTGATAGCACAATAACCTTGTCCGCATCGATGGATCCCCAGGCAATTGCTTCTCCGTATGAGTTGTCCCAGATAAGGTAGTTTGTTTCGAACGTTAACCGCGGGATAACTTCCGGTTCGTGCCCTGCATAGGAGTCACCTCCTACAAGCTCTTCATAGGAGTCGAACCTGAAGCCATCAAGAATAACTACAAAACGTGGAGATTCATACTCGGTTTCAATAACTGTCCCGGTCTCGGGGGCTATAATTTTCAGGTTGGTTCCACCTTGTGTAAATTCTCGAAGATCCAGATTTAGCTTTGTTTGGTCAATATCATTTGCCTTAAACTCACTTTCAGTGTTTGCGCCAGTTGCTTTCTGGAAAATGTCAAGAAGCTGATCTTTGAACAGAGGTTGTTCATTAATTCGTAGCTCACCAAAACGATGGTTTGGGAATTTGTCTGAAAAATCTTCTTTTTGGATAACAAGTAGAGAGACTGTTTCTTGACTCCGTACATTTTCGTACTCCGGAGAAATAAATTGCTGAGTCGTTCCAGAACAGTTCATTAAAAACAAGCCCAAAAACAGATAAACCGATAATATTTTTTTCATGGTAAAGTGACGATTCAAAAGATGATATTAATTTTAAATTGCGGAGAAGGCGCTTCCTACTCTATAAAAAGGTTATTAGCGTTTCTCTTAGATGTAAAAACCGAAAATAGTTGCCGTTTATTCCTCAAGCAGAGAATTGTAATGTGAAAAGAGTTTAGCCACGTCAACTATCTGATCCAATTGAAGGTTGTTATGATCTGAATAACGTTCCAACTGATCTCTGTGGGACGGGAAACTTCTGAGAACTCTTCTACTGCTAAGGCTTCGAAGACGATCAGGAGAGTTATCTCCAAATTTAACGAAAAATTCATTAGAATCTGTGTATTCCTGAACCTGTGTTGCCTGGCCGTACCCGGAAATGTCTTCACGCAAATTTTTTGAGAAGAGAACTATAAAGGAAGCTTCCCCATCAGTCATTAATGCAACAAACTTATCAGGGTCCAACCTGTCTGCGCTAAATCCTTTTTTAAACTTGATGTTTCTGTCAGATAGATAGAGCTCAAACTCTTTCACATCTTGATCGGCAATTGAAAAAATATCTTGCCCTTCACGAAACTGGAGAGAGCCCTCGTAAGCGTTGTATCTCAGTGGGAGTACGTTGGTTGTTCGATTGTTAGAGAGTACAATGGAACCGTTAGCAAAATCCTCACTAAGAAAAGGTGAACCCTCCACTGTAACTGTGCGCATATCGGGAACACTAGTTGTTCTGGCCATATCCCTGATTTGTTCACTCGTCACGCTTCTTGTCTGATCTTGTGCATCTAAAGTTGCTGGAAAAATTGACCAAAACAGAATTAATGATGCGAATACAAAACATAATGTGTTTTTCATGATGATAGAGTTTGGCAGTTATATTTGGCTAAAAATAAAAATGGTGGTGTGAAATTAACACATTGAAATGTAAAAAATTGTGTATCAACTGTGTCTGGTCAGCATTAATTATTGTAAAGCAGTCTTTAAAGCAACATACCTGTTTGTTATAATGTTCAATTTTTTTGTGATTTTCAGCAAATCTGACCCCATTATTACGATATTCGGCAACCTTGGAAAATGATATCTATTTTCATCTGTGAATTGTTCAAATCTGATTTATATTTAAGCCGTCGATTCAGCAAAAAACTCTATCAGCAACTCCTCTTTTATGTACCTGATTTTTGATACAGAAACCACCGGGCTTCCTCAAAACTATTCGGCTCCCCGATCCGATTTTGATAACTGGCCGCGATGTGTTCAGCTGGCGTGGCAGCTCCACGATCACACCGGGAAACTGATTTCTGAGGGAGACTATATCGTTCAGCCCGATGGGTTTACGATTCCCTTCAACTCTGAGAAAGTTCACGGTATTTCTACCGAGCGGGCCCGCAAGGAAGGGGTGCCGCTGGCTGATGTGATGGATGCGTTTAACAAAGATGTTGAACGCTCCACGTTTGTGATTGGCCACAACCTGGAGTTCGATCTGAACATCATGGGATCGGAGTACCTGCGGCTGGAACGAGACAATCCGCTGGACAAAAAAATCGACATCGATACCAAGGATGAGTCGACCGAATATTGCGCTATTCCAGGCGGGCGCGGGCGCTACAAGTGGCCCACACTGGCCGAGCTTCACGATAAGCTGTTTGATGTCGGGTTTGAGGAGGCTCACAACGCAGCCGCTGATGTGGACGCCACAGCCCGGGCATTTCTGGAGCTTGTGCGCCTTCGGGTCATTAAGCCACAGCTGCCTACTAACCTCGAGCTGGAAAAGAAGTCGTCTGATCTGATTGATCAGGGCCATTATATGCCCAAGGTTGAAGATCTTAAACAGAGAGGTATCACGGGTGACGACGAAGATGATGATTCCTCAATAGATCTGCCGGTAGCCGGCGCTGATGCCGCAGCCATTATCGGATCATTCAGCCATCTCCACACGCACTCCAAGTTTTCGGTGCTCGAAGCCGCAGCCGGAATCAATGATCTAATTTTGAAAGCGAAACGGGACGGAATGCCCGCCGTGGCGCTGACCGATCTTGGTAATATGTACGGCACGTTCAGCTTTGTTCAGAAAGCGCACGATGCCGGCATCAAGCCGATTATTGGGTGCGAGTGTTATTTCGTGGAAGACCGTCATCAGAAGAAATTTACGCGCGATCACCGCGACAAACGGTACCAGCAGGTGTTCCTGGCAAAGAATCGCGAGGGATACCAAAATGTGGCGGAGATGAGTTCGCTTGGCTTTATTGAAGGGTATTACTACAAATTTCCGCGGATTGACCGGGAGCTCGTTAAAAAATATCGTCCCGGGCTGATAACGACGACCGGTGGTCTGCAGGGAGAAGTGCCTGATTTGATTTTGAATAAAGGGGAGGAGCAGGCTGAGGAAGCTCTGAAATGGTGGCACGACCTGTTTGGCGACGATCTCTATATCGAATTGATGCGGCACGGGCTTGAAGAGGAGGAGCGCGTGAATTCGGTTCTTCTGAGGTTTGCAGAAAAATTCGGCATCAAAGTGATTGCCACCAACAACGTCTTTTACATGGAGCAGGAGAACGCGAAAGCCCATGATGCCCTGCTCTGTATTGACAACGGCGAGCTGATGAGCACACCAATAGGCCGTGGCCGCGGGTACCGGTTTGGGTTTCCTAACGATAAGTTTTATTTCAAAACGCAGGAAGAGATGAAGGCGCTCTTCGCCGACCTGCCCGAGGCGATAACCAATACTCAGGAGATAGTAGACAAGGTTGAGCCGATTGAGTTAAAACGGGACGTGATTCTGCCGAACTTCAGTCTTCCCGAGGGATTTAAAACCGAAGATGACTATCTGCGCCATCTCACGATTAAAGGCGCCAAAGAGCGCTATGACGATCTAAATGATGAGGTATTGGAGCGGATTGACCATGAGCTGAACATCATCCGAAAAATGGGATTTGCCGGCTACTTCCTCATCGTCCAGGATTTTATCGCTGCTGCACATGAAATGGATGTGTTTGTGGGGCCCGGTCGCGGGTCAGCCGCCGGTTCTGTAGTGGCCTACTGCACAGGCATCACCAATATCGATCCGCTTGCCTATGACCTCCTGTTTGAGCGGTTTCTGAATCCTGAGCGTGTGTCGATGCCTGATATCGATATTGATTTTGATGATGACGGCCGACAGCGTGTGATCGATTACGTGGTTGACAAATATGGCAAATCGCAGGTGGCTCATATTATAACATTTGGGTCGATGGCCGCGCGCTCGTCCGTTCGTGATGTAGCCCGCGTGCTTGACCTGCCGCTGCCTGATGCCGATCGTATTGCCAAGCTGATTCCAGAAACCATCGGAATCTCTCTCGAAGATGCGTTCAAGGAAGTTCGTGAGCTGAACGATATCAAAAAGAGGGGTGACCTGGAAGGACAGACGCTTCAGATGGCGGAGACGCTGGAAGGCTCGGTCAGGAATACGGGAATTCATGCGGCCGGCGTGATTATCGCTCCCGATAAACTCACAAACTATATTCCCATTGCTACGGCCAAAGACGCCGATCTGTACGTTACGCAGTTCGACGGCAAGGTGATTGAAGACGCCGGGATGCTGAAAATGGACTTCCTGGGCCTGAAAACTCTCTCAATCCTCAAAACAGCCATTCAGCAGGTTAAAGATAATCACGGAACCGAGTACGATCTGGACGACATACCGCTGGATGACGAAACAACGTTCGAGTTTTTCAAGAAAGGGTTGACGGTTGGCGTCTTTCAGTTTGAGTCAGAAGGGATGCGGAAGCACCTGAAGGATCTCAAGCCGGAAACAATCAATGACCTGATCGCCATGAACGCGCTGTACCGGCCCGGCCCGATGCAGTTTATACCTGACTACATTAAGCGGAAACACGGTGAGGAAACCGTTGAATATCCGCACGATGATCTGATGGGAATACTGAAGCCGACGCACGGAATTATGGTCTACCAGGAGCAGATTATGATGGTAGCGCAGAAGATGGGCGGCTACTCGCTGGGTGAAGCTGATGTGCTGCGGCGAATTATGGGTAAAAAGAAAGCCGATCTCCTGCCGCCGGAGGAAGAGAAGTTTATGCGGCAGGCTCAGGAGAAAGGGTATAGCAAAGCGGTAGCAAAAGACGTATTCGACAAAATGGCGTTGTTTGCCGGCTACGGTTTTAACAAATCTCACTCCGCGGCTTACTCGGTTGTGGCCTATCAAACCATGTACTTTAAGGCCAACTATACGGCTGAATATATGGCCTCTGTTCTGAGCCACAATATGAGCGACATCAAAAAAGTGTCGTTCTTTATTGAGGAGTGTGTGCGGCTCGATATTCCCGTTGATCCGCCAAATATAAACACCGCGGAAGGAAAATTTGTGGTGCGTGACGGACGTGTTCAATACGGGATGTCAGCTATTAAAGGCGTTGGGAGCAGCGCCATCGAACAGATTGCCGAGGAGCGAAAGGAGAGGGGCGAGTTCCGAACCATTTTCGACTTTGCCTCCCGTATCGATACCCGCGTCTGCAACCGGCGAACCGTTGAAAGTCTGGTTCAGGCCGGCGCGTTTGATACACTTCATGAAAACAGAGCGCAGCTACTGGCAAGTGTGGAAGATGTGATCAGCTATGCGTCGCGTAAACAGGATGAAGAACGCATGAACCAGGCAAGCCTGTTCGGCGGCGAAACGGCCGACGGGATTTCTTTGGATGAACCCAAGCTCAGGGACTGCCCGAAATGGTCGAACATTGAACGGCTGAACAGAGAGCGGGAGCTGATTGGATTCTACCTCAGCGGTCACCCGCTGGACCGCTATCGGGAAGATATTCGCCTGTTCGCCTCACATACACTTGCTGATGATAAAATCTCAGCGATGAACGACCGGGAGCAGGTCAAAATTGTGGGGATCATCACCAATGTAAAACAGGTGACGGATAAAAAAGGACGGCCAATGGCGTTTGTTCAGATTGAAGATCTGCATGGTGCCATGGAAGTGCTGGTGTTCAGTGAAGTGTTCGACCGCCACCAGGGTCTTCTGTCAGCCGACACCATTGTGCTGCTCGACGGAACTCTTAGCACGCGGGGCGGACCCGCTAAAATTATGGCAAATATGCTTGAGCGGGTTGAAAATCTGAGAGAGAAATTTCAGAATCAACTGATGCTGAAGCTTCAGCTGCGGACTAGTTCTCTGTCGCATGACGACCTCACCGAAATGGCGACCCTCATGAGCATTCATAAAGGAGAAACGCCTGTTACGCTCAGTGTTGAGAGTAAACATGCGAAGGGCCCACTCAGGATGAACGTGAGGAAGTTTGTAGTGGAGCCAAATAATGAGTTACTTAATGGACTTCGTAATATTGTAGGCCGGGATGCTGTACAGCTAATGAGAACGTCATAAGTAAGGTGCATTCTTCAACAAATTGTATTGATGGATGGGAAACAAAGAGTCAGATAAAGTTGAACAGGATCGGATAGAGAAACTTGAGAAACGGGTCGAGTATCTCGAGAAACTTGTCGGTGAGAGGCAACAGGTAAAAGCCCGCAGGCATGATGCATCATCTGAAAGGGAGAGTCGGCGTTCGACGTCAAGAACGGAAAAGAATCGCACACAACGCGGTACATTTCAGGACCGGATCACTGTGCCGGCAATACTCACAGAGAATTGGCTCTATTGGCTGGGTGTGGGATTACTGCTGCTGGGAGTCGTTTTCCTGTTCAACTATTCAATAGATCAGGGATGGCTAATTCCGCCGATACGAAGCACATTTGGCCTGCTGATCGGGACGAGCCTCTTTTGGCTTGGATTTAGTAAGTTTTCGGGAAATACAATTCGGCAGTTCCTGATGGGAGCCGGAATAGGGGCGTTCTATATTACGGGTTTCGCCACATTTCAACTCTACAGTTTCATCACATACCCGGTCGCGTTCAGTTTTATGATTGCGGTAACCGTCCTTTCATTTGGAACCTCCGTTCGTCAGAATTCATCCACCCTCGCACTTATCGGTACTTTTGGAGGTCTCGCCACACCATTTATGCTGTATGAGAGCGAAGGCTCAATATTGTTGTTGATGCTTTACTCCTGCACTATCATGACCGGTGCCGCAGCCATTTATCAATTCAAAGAGTGGGGATCGCTACTCTGGAGCATGTTTCTTGGCGGCAGCATGATTTTGCTTATTGCACTTATAACGAACATTTTAGACGTGACGGAGCCGCTGTTCATCGATCGTTGGATCCTGCAAAGCAGCTTGCTTTATATGCTGGGACTCGTTTGGCTGCTTCCCGTTGTAAAGGAGCTGAAAAACGGACCGGTTAAAGTTGGGAGCGATGAGGATACAGAGCGACTGGAGGCTGACAAACCACGGCTCAAAGAGAATCAGCATATTCAGGCGTTGACCCTGCTTATTCCCGTTCTGGCCGTTCAGTACACTCATGGCGTTTGGTCTCTGACTGACCTAAACCTCGGGTTTTTGGCTCTTGCTGGATCCTTGATAACCGCAAGTCTCTGTTTTCCGCTGAGACGGGCCGGGTTCAGGGATTTGTCAACCACCCATATGTTTAGTGCTCTTGTGCTGTTTACGCAGGCAATGTTCTTGTTCTTCGAAGGCAACATGCTGCTTGTTGTAGTGACACTCGAAGCAGTGGCCCTGCGATACGCAGCAACACGATACAGCGGCAAGATTGTCTCCCTGGGATCTCATTTGCTTGTATTTATTGCGTGGTTTTTGATGGGCGGCATCACACTATTCTCAACTGCAGACGGGATTCCGCTTTTGAATATGCAGTCGCTATCAGAACTATTGCTCCTTGTTTCAACCGGACTGATCATCCCGCTTTACCTGAGCAATTCCAGGACGGCAGATTTATACCGGCTGGTTGCGCATATCGGCGTCCTTGGCTGGCTTACAAACGAGCTGACACCGCTCGAATACGGGCAGATGGTTACGTCGGTGGCCTGGGGGATTTACGCGGTATCGATTCTTATTTCTGGCTTTTGGCTCAAACAGCCGAAACTCCGGGGTGTCGGCATTGTAACTATTCTGGTAGTCGTTGCAAAGCTGTTTTTCGTCGATCTCAGCCAGACGAGCCCTTTGTTGAGAATCCCACTTTTTATGGGCTTTGGCGCACTGCTCCTTTTAATCGGATACTTCCTTCAAAAACATTGGTCTGATGACTCAGAGGATGAGTCCGAAGGTCATGATTTGAAGAGTTGACCGTCAGCTGTAGAACAGGCAAAACAGTTATTCTGGTTGACGGTATTGGGGGGTGGACTTAATTCATTAACTTAGCGGCATGACATGAGCTGGGTTCAGATGTAAATAATCAATAACTCAGCCCGTCATTTTGACTCATTCGGTTATTTTTTTCTATCTACAGAAAATTCAAAACGAGATAATACATATGATTCACCATTTCAAGCAACTCTTCAGTATTGCACTTTTCTCAATCACTACACTCTCCTGTACAGCGGTTCAGGACGACCCCGTTCGGGCACTCTACATCACCGGTGGCGGTTGGCACGATTACGAAACCCAGAAAGAGCTGTTTATCAGTGGAATGAAGGAACGGCTCGGCGATGATTTTGAGTGGACCGTTGTGCATGAAGGCAATAAAGAACCGGACTACCACGTGTCTGTTTTGAAAGAAGAGAACTGGGCAGATAATTACGACCTTGTGGTTCACAATACAGGATTCGGACGGGTGACGGATGCTGAGTTTATCGAGTCATTTGTAGAATATCACAAGGATACACCCGCCGTTCTGATACATTCTTCAATTCAAAGCTACCGGTATGCAGAGCCGGCCACGCCGTGGTTTCAATTTGTGGGGCAGCAATCGATGTGGCATGAAGAGCAGCGCGGGTTTGAGGTTGAAAATGTGGCTGCTGACCATCCTATCATGCAGGATTTTCCTGAGAAGTGGTCTAACCCTGATGATGAGCTCTATGTAGTGGAGGAGGTCTGGGGAGACATTACGCCACTTGCCCGTGCTTATGGTGTTGAGACGGAAGCCTATCACACGGTTACATGGACGCATGAAATTGACGGAAACCGAGTGTTTGCCACAACTCTGGGGCACACAAATGAGGTTTTTGAAACCGATGTCTTCCTCGATACGCTTGCCAATGGCATCATGTGGGCAGCTGGAAAACTATAAAACTGTTTATTTTTTTTTTGATTGATTAGCTGAGCCCTGTTTCTATGAAAAGATTTTTTAGCACCGTTTTAATTCTGTTGACCGTTTTATATTCTGGGTGCATCGGGGAATCTCAGGAGCCGGTAGTGATATCAGTTACGGATCAGGAGGCCGAAGAGTACGCCACACAGGTACATTCAGAGATGTCGCCCACACTTGCCGATAGTTTCAGCGTCTCGCTCTGGGCATCAGAAAAACTGTTAGGCGATGCTATTGGGATTGATGTGGATGACCGGGGCAGGGTGTTTGTGTCGGTTACAGAACGACGGCGGACTTCCGAGTTCGATATCCGGGGCCACAGCGACTGGATGATTGAATCGATCGTCCTTGAAACAGCCGGGGATAAAAAAGATTTCATTCACCGTAAACTGGCTCCTTCAAACAGCGATCAAAACAACTGGCTGGAAGATTTTAACGGTGACGGAAGCCATGATTATCGAGATCTGACCGTAAATAAAGAGTCGGTTCTCAGGCTTGAGGATCTCACCGGTAATGGACACGCCAACCGTTCGATGGAAGTAATTCGTGACTTTCATGAGGAGAATACGGATGTGGCGGGAGCCGTGCTTTCACAAAATGGAGATCTGTTTCTTGGTGTTTCACCTGACCTCTGGCGAATCCGGGACACAAACGGTGATGGATACGGAGATCAAAAAGAGTCTATTGCCCACGGGTTTGGGACGAATATTGGCTTTGGCGGTCACGGCATGTCGGGGCTAATCACAGGCCCGGATGGCCGCATTTACTGGGCGATTGGTGATGTAGGGATGAGCGTGGAAGATCAAAACGGAAAACGATGGCACTACCCACGGCAGGGCGTTATTGTCCGGTCTGAGCCGGATGGCAGTAACTTCGAGGTCTTCGCGTCGGGCCTGAGAAACACACATGAGTTTGAGTTTGATAAATTCGGTAATCTCATAACGATCGATAACGACGGTGATCATGCGGGTGAGCATGAGCGGCTGGTCTACCTGGTGAACGGTTCAGATAGCGGATGGCGCCTCAACTGGCAGTTTGGAAAATATGGTGATCCGAAAAACAACGACTATAAGGTGCTGATGGATGAGGAATACTTTAAACCACGGTTCGAAACACAGGCGGCTCACCTTCTTCCGCCATTGGACAGCTATTCAAGCGGTCACTCCGGCATGGCATACAATCCGGGAACGGCGTTGAGCGGAAAGTGGCAGGACACCTTTTTTATCGGGAAATTCGTTGGCACGCCGGCGAACTCCGGTGTGTATGCATTTCGCCTGAAAGAAGACGGAGCGGCCTTTTCACTTGAAAGCGAGCACTTGCTTCTGGAGGGTCTGCTGCCTACAAGCCTTGATTTCGGGCCTGACGGAGCGCTCTACTTTCCCGACTGGATTGAAGGTTGGGATTTGAAGCAAAAAGGAAGAATCTGGAAGCTGGACAGTGAAAGCAGTGATGAATCGTACCGAATTCTTCGCAGTGAAACGGAAGCTCTTTTGGCAGATGATTTTTCTGATACACCGGCGGCAGGTCTGCGTGATTTATTGAAGCATCCGGATATGAGAGTCAGGAAAAAAGCACAGTTTGAGCTTTCAGACAGATCAGACACATACACACTGCTCGAATCAATCGCTCAACGGGATCACCAGCTGGCACGGGTTCACGGTATCTGGGGTGTTGCACAGATCGCCCGTCGGTCACCTGACGCTGCCGAACTTCTCATCTCGTATCTTGATGACGACGATTCTGAGATCAGAGCACAGGCAGCAAAAATGCTTGGCGATGTTCGGTATGAGCCGGCCGCCGGATCGCTGATACCGCTGCTTGAGGATGATAAACTGCGCGTGCAGTTTTTCGCTGCTGAAGCTCTGGGTCGATTGACCTGGCAGCCGGCATTTGATCCGATTATCAAAATGCTGGAAGAAAACAATGATAATGATGTGTACCTGCGTCACGGCGGGGCAATTGCGCTGGAACGCATTGGCAACGAACAAAAGCTGACGGCTATGTCTGATCATCCCTCACGGGCGGTTAGAATTGCAGCACTGGTAGCGCTGAACAGGCTTGAAAGTTCAGGAGCAGTTGAGTATTTGGATGATGAGGATGAGTTTATTGTCACAAATGCGGCACGGGCTATCAATGATGACACTATGATCGAAGAGGGCCTGGACGAGCTTTCAGCCATGCTTGAACAGGATCGATTTGTGAATGAGCCGCTGTTAAGGCGTGCGATCAACGCGTCTTTATATCTGGGGACGCAAGATGCTGCCGACAGGCTCGCGGCATATGCATTGAGAAGTGATGCGTCGGAAGAGCTGAAAGTTGAAGCTTTGGAAACACTTGCAGTCTGGCCTGATCCGTCAGTGCTGGATCGGGTGACCGGTGATCCGCGGGGCGCTATAAAAAATAACCCTGAGTATGCGATCAGAGCTGTTGAACCACGTTTCGAAGAGATGATTGCATCCGACCAGTCATCGATTAGACTGTCGACCATGAAAATTGCCGGCGCACTGGACTTGACATCAACAATACCCTCGATTTTGCCACTACTTGAAAATGATCCGGCGCCTGAAGTTCGCATGGCATCGCTACAGGCGCTTGCCGGCCTCGGTTATTCTGGTATCGAAAGCTCAGTTTATGTGGCGCTCGACGATGAAAATGAACGTGTTCGCGGGCGTGCACTTCAAAGTGTGCCCGGACTTCAGCTGCCGCCCGAAACAATGACTGGCATCATGGAAAGCATCCTTCAGAGCGGTTCGACAGAAGAGCGTCAGACCGCTTATCGATTGCTTGGACAGATGGAGGATCCTTCAGCGCAATCCATTCTCACTGCCCAAATGGATCTGCTGCTGAGTGATAACATCGCAAAGGAAGTAGAGCTCGATCTCGTGCTGGCGGCGGAGTCTGTAAAGAGTGGGGCGTTGAATGAAAAGCTAACGACCTATCAAGCCAAAAAAGAGAAATCAGATTCTGTATCTGTATACCGCGAATCACTCTACGGTGGCAGTGCAGACGAAGGAAGATCGCTATTTTTTCAAAACGCGGCTGCACAGTGCATTAGGTGCCACGCTGTTGACGGAGACGGGAGCAACGTTGGTCCGAATCTGACAAATGCCGGGGGTTATCTGTCACGCAGACAACTTCTGGAGTCTATGGTGCACCCCGGTGCTCGTATCGCTCCGGGTTACGGATCGGTTACGCTCATCCTTTCAGATGGATCAACTATTCGGGGGATGATCAGCGCTGAAACTGATAAGCAGATCACCGTGCAAAACAACAGCACTGAACAGATTGTGAACAAAACAGATATTGACGATCGTGAGAACTCTCCATCCGGTATGCCGGCTATGGGAAGCATGCTGAGTCGCGAAGAGCTTCGAGATCTTGTAGAGTATTTAACAACTCTGGATGGCAAATCGGAGTAAACCAATTGACCTATAAATCAAAGAATCCTCAATGAAAATCGCATTCAGTTTTATATTGATCGCAAGTTCTCTTTTCACCATGGAATACCAGACACAAGAAAACACGGATCGAGAGAATCCGAACTCAATAACCGTAATGTCCTACAATATTCGGTATGATAATCCGGGTGACGGAATAAACGCATGGCCCAACAGAAAGGATCACGTTGCGGATATGATGGCCGGGGTATACGAGGCGGATATCATTGGCGTTCAGGAAGCGCTCAGACATCAGCTTGATGATCTTCAAACCCGGATGCCTGCATATTCGTGGGTGGGTGTGGGCCGGGATGACGGCAGAGACAGAGGTGAATTTTCCCCCATTTTTTATAACACCGATCGGTTTGAGCTGGTATCGACTAACACGTTTTGGTTGTCAGAAACGCCTCACCGGCCGGGTAGTAAATCGTGGGATGCCGCGATAACACGGATTGTGACATGGGCAAGATTTAAAGACATGACATCTGACCGAGAGTTCTATTTTGTCAATACTCATTTTGATCA
>Ga0306912_1000126_pt1 | contig 44889 bp, 48 predicted proteins | sample AntRauFillE10628_FD_190443 | JGI IMG/M metagenome (GOLD analysis project Ga0306912, IMG submission 190443) | Saline lake microbial communities from Rauer Islands, Antarctica - Metagenome Filla E10 #628 (v2) (version 2) | ecosystem: Environmental > Aquatic > Non-marine Saline and Alkaline >...
ATCACATGTGAATAAAAATGGGTGCATTGGTTGAACTACAACGAAATTAACCGTAATTTATCAGGCTCTGATTCAAATAAATAAACCACGATAGAAATGCGAGGGTGGCGGAATTGGTAGACGCGCTAGATTTAGGATCTAGTACCCTTACCGGTGTGGGGGTTCGAGTCCCCCCTCTCGTACGATATTCGGCATTATTATCCATTCTCATCGTTAATTTACCAACTTAAATAAATACAAGTGGAATTATCCGTTCAGGACATCACCTCCGTAGATAAAGAGATCACCATTCATGCAGACAGGTCCGATCTCGAACCTAAATTTAACAAGGCCTACAAGAAATACCGTAAAGAGATCCAGATGCCCGGCTTTCGGCCCGGCAATGTTCCTGTTGGATTGATTAAAAAACGGTTTGGCAAAGAGATTGAAATGGAGGAGATCAACAGCTACGTACAGGAAGTATACGAGAATGATATTGTACCCGAATACGAGCCGGTTGGCGAAACCCAGATGAAAGATATGAGTTGGGAAGACGACAAACTGGAAGTCACGTTTAAGGTAGGCACGAAACCTGAATTTGATCTTGCAGATATTGAAAGCATCACGGTTGACCGAATGGTACATGATGTATCTGATGAAGAGGTTGAAGAAGAAATTGAGCGTACCCTCGATCGGCAGGGTAACTGGGTTGAGCAGGACGATGATACTGAAATAACTGACGAGTGCCGTGTAATAGTCGACGCAGTTGCGTTAGGCGAGGACGGCGAGGCAATTGAAGGCGAGTCAGACGAAAATCAAAAGCTGGACCTTAGAGAGGATAAAGCTGCTGAATTTAAAGAGCATCTTTTGGGTCAGAAAAAGGGTGACGTTGTATCAATGTCGCTGGGTGATGATGTGGATCACGATAATTTCCAGCTAACCATTAAAGCTGTTGAGATGATGAATGAAGCTGAACTTACCGATGAATTTGCCAAAGAGCAGAGCAATGGCGAGGCTAAAAATATTGATGAGTTTAAGAGCTACATCAAAAGCCAGATGCAGCAGTATTACGATCAGTCCGCAAAAGATATGTTCCGCCAGGATGCGGTAGACGAACTCGCAAAGGCCCATGAATTTGAAATTCCGGAAGTGATGATCAATCAGATCCAGGATTCGTATGTGGATTACGCCAAGAAACAGTCAGGCGGCCAGCTTCCTCCGAACTTTAATGAGGAAGAGTACAAAGAGAACCTGAAGGATCAGGCAATACGCGAGGGGAAATGGGCGTTTATCAGCGAGAAGCTTCAGGAGAATTTCGACGATATTGAAATTACTCCGGAGGATATTGACGAGTTTATCGGCATGGAATCAGCCAAGCACGGTGTACCTGTCGATCAAATGAAAAGCTACTACGCTCAGAACCCAAATCAGCTTGAAAGTTTACGTACCAGCATCCGCGAAAATAAAGTTTTTGATAAGTTGGAGGATGCCGTTACCATAAACGAACTATCCAAAGACGAATTTCGTAAAAAAAGAGAAGCTGAAGAAGAAAAAGAAGAAGAAGACGAATCCAGCGAATCATAACGTACAATTTTAAAAAGGATGCCAACCGTGAAACAACCATTATTTGAACTGCCTACTATGCATGACTCCTCACAGATACAAAACAATCTCGTGCCCATGGTGGTGGAAACCACAAGCCGTGGCGAGCGTGCATACGATATTTATTCGCGGCTTCTTAAAGACCGCATTGTAATTCTTGGAACACCCGTAAACGACACGGTTGCTAGTACAATTGTGGCACAGTTACTTTTCCTGGAGTCTCAGGACCCCGAAAAGGATATCAATCTCTATATCAACAGCCCGGGTGGCGTTGTATCCGCCGGCCTGGCTATTTATGATACCATGCAGTATCTCAAATGTGATGTTGCAACTACCTGTGTGGGAATGGCCGCGTCTATGGGAGCGGTTCTGCTTACCGCCGGAGCAAAAGGCAAACGCAATGTACTGCCTCACGCCCGCGTGATGATTCACCAGCCACTTGGCGGTGTGCAGGGACAAGCCAGCGATATTGAAATTGAAGCTCAGGAAATTCTTCGCATCAAAAAAGAATTAACCGGAATTCTCGCTGATCATTCTGGTCAGGATGTCGATAAAGTAAAGGCCGACTCTGATCGTAACAAATGGATGTCAGCTGATGAAGCGGTTGAATATGGCCTTGTAGACAATGTTATGCGCCGAGAGAAGAAAGGTAGTAAAAAATAAGTGAACCCGTATTTTAAGTTATGAGTAAAAAGAAGGACAGCGAAAATGTTACATGTTCATTTTGTGGCCGAGCCAGCCGTGAGGTAGACTCTATGGTGGCCGGTCCTGAAGTGTTCATCTGCAATCATTGCGTGGAAGACGCTTCAAGTATTATCGAAAGTGACCTGTCGTCGCTTTCCAGAAGACGCGACCGTAAGTACAAACCGATGATGAAGCCACTGGAAATCAAGGCGAAACTGGACGAGTATGTGATTGGCCAGGAGGGTGCTAAAAAAGCACTGTCTGTAGCTGTATACAATCACTATAAGCGCATTTCAGGGTCTCAATCACTGTCGGGTGATGACACCAGGATTGAGAAGAGTAATATCGCCCTGATGGGCCCCACAGGCGTGGGTAAAACGTTGTTGGCCCGGACACTTGCCGAAGTTATTGATGTTCCGTTCACAATTGCTGACGCAACGGTATTGACTGAAGCAGGTTACGTTGGAGAAGATGTTGAAAGTATTCTCAGCAATCTTCTGCAGGCTGCCGATTATGATGTAGATCGCGCCCGGCGCGGAATTATCTACATCGATGAAATTGATAAGGTAGCGCGTAAAAGCGATAATCCGTCGATTACCCGTGACGTTTCCGGTGAAGGTGTTCAGCAGGCACTGTTGAAAATTCTTGAAGGAACAACTGCAAATATTCCACCAAAAGGCGGCCGAAAGCATCCCGAACAAAGTTTCATTCAGCTCGATACGTCTGATATTCTTTTCATCTGCGGCGGAGCGTTCAGCGGACTTGAAGAGGTAATCTCGCAACGGCTCTCAGTAAGCTCTATGGGATTTCAGTCTGACGATCAGGTTAAGTACGATAGGGATGATCCAACGATCTTCACAAAAGTTGAGCCTGAAGATCTTCAGAAATTCGGTCTTATTCCTGAGTTGATTGGCCGTATTCCAATTATCTGCGGACTTGAACAGCTCTCGGATGAGGCAATGATTGAAATATTGCTGAAGCCCCGAAACGCCATCACCAAACAGTACAAGAAACTGTTTCAGATGGAAGACGTGGAGCTCGAGTTTGAGGATGATGCACTTGAAGCGGTTGTGGAAAGAGCACGGGAGCGAAAAACAGGTGCCCGTGGTCTTCGGTCGATACTTGAGGCTTCCATGCTCGATATTATGTTTACGATTCCATCGATGAAGAATGTAAAGCGGTGTATTATCACCCGTGAAACTATCGTACATCAGGCACCGCCTATCTACGAAAAACAAAAAGCGTCTGCATAGACGACTTATTTGCATCAAGCGCGTTTTTGTGAGCGCGTTTTTATAGGGAATGAATTTAAAGGCTCTGTTTATTCGCAATCTCTTGTTAGATTTGTGATATTAGCAGAGTCTTTTTTTGTTAGATATAATGTCACCTCTTATGCGAAATCTTCTCCCCTTAAACTGGATCAAAATAGTACTTGCTGGTCTGTTAGGTCTTTTGGCTGTCGCCTCCTTTTTCTACAATCGAATACTTGTGGAGGAGCTGCTTGAACATGAGCGCGCCAGCGTTGAGCTCTGGGCAAAGGCGCTGGAGTTTACCAATGATCCTGTTCACGATGAGATTACAACCAACCTCCTGGAGTCGATTAATATTCTGCGCACGATAGAAGAAGTCCCGGACAGTGTCGTGCAAATGGTAGAGGATGTAGAGGCCGTAAACCCTACACTGCAGTTTGTGTCAGACAATCTTCTCATTGATACGCGCTATTCCATTCCTACAATTGTTATAGATGGAGAGGGTAAGGTTTCAGCAAGCCGGTTTATTGACGGGGAGGCAAGCTCCGATATGGTTGACCAGTTTGCACAGGTTAACGATCCGATAACTATTATCAGGTCGGAAGGAAATCAACAGCTCACGAACTTTATTTATTTTGGGGAGAGCCAAACCGTGAAGTACCTGCGCTATTTTCCATTTATCCAGTTTGGAATTCTTGCGGTTTTAATCGGGATCGGATATCTCACGTACCGTAGCATCAACAGGTCGGAAAAATCGAACCTCTGGGTAGGTATGACTAAAGAGGCGGCCCACCAGCTTGGTACTCCTCTGTCGAGCCTCTACGGTTGGATACAGTTGCTTAAAGAGACGAGCAAGGAGGATGATGAGACGCTTTCCATCGTGTACGAGATTGAAAATGACGTAGGGCGCATAAAAGGGATTACCGAACGGTTTAATAAAATCGGATCGGAGCCAGAGCTTAAAAGTGTGAGGATTGATCCGATCATCGATCAGGTGGTTGAATATATGGTTCGTCGACTGCCGCAGTTTGGTAAGAAAGTTGACGTACGAAAATCAATTAACACTGATGCAAAAATCAGGCTTAACCCTGAGCTTTTTCAGTGGGCAATTGAGAATCTGATAAAAAACTCAATGGACGCCATTAAGGTTAAGGAAGGCGATTCTTTCATTTCGGTTTCCGTTTTTGAAAACGGAGACAAGCTCGTCATTGACGTTGAAGATTCCGGGTCAGGAATTGACAGGAAGTACGTAAATGAAATATTCAAGCCCGGCTATAGCACTAAAAAGAGAGGGTGGGGGCTTGGGCTTAGTCTGACGCGGCGCATTATTGAAGACTATCACGATGGGAAAATATTCGTTCTGCAGTCTGAAAAAAATAAAGGGACAACTATTCGTATTACGCTGCCTCTTTAACCAGATTTATTTTTAATCCGGGATGATGGATAAGTTCTGCACGGCACGTGCAGGTAAAATTATTTAATCTTCTTCAAGGTAGCCGCGATCTTCAGCATATTCGAGTAGCTGTGCTTTCAGCAGATTTCGCCCGCGGTGCAGCCTCGATCGGATCGTTCCGATCGGTACGTCCAGCATATTGGCGATCTCTTCATATGTAAAGTCTTCTACGTCGCAGAGAAGTACGACGGTTCGGAAATCTTCCGGGATGTGATCGAGCGCCTTTGTGATGTCGTCATCAATCAACTCACGGTACATCGTGTCCTCAAGATCGGACGTATCAGTCCGCTCCGCCCTGATTGTCTCGTAAAATGTAGCTACTTCATCGTAGTCTACCTGCTGTGGCTTTTTCGATTTACGCCTGTAATTATTGATGTATGAGTTCTTCAGAATTCTAAAGAGCCAGGCTTTTGCGTTTGTACCTTTCTCATAACTACTAAAGAATCGATAGGCTTTAACAATCGTATCCTGAACAAGATCTTCAGCATCGTTCGGATCCGATGTTAATCTGAGACCGAAGTTGTACAATGCATCAAGATGAGGAATGATCTCATCGTTGAAGTCAGATTGTTTTCGAATTTCTTTTTTAGTGAGTTCTGGCATCCGTTTACTACCCTCAACATTTGCGGGGGTTAAAATTATTTCACAACGTCCGGAATCATTACCGGGAAACAATCTCTATCGGTCCGATGAAAGTATCTACAATGATTAAATAGATCAAATTGATAGTCTCGATACGATGAGTAAGATTTATCGAACAAGCGTCTTTCAATATAGTCAAATTTTAAACACAACTAACAGATCATATAGAGCGTGGGTCCACGCAACACACCCAAACCCTCTTATAACATAAATAACATTTAATGTTAAGCCAAATATAAAACGGAACAGAAAGCTGCTTAATGTCCACGTATCAGCAAATTCACCTATATAATGAACCCCGCTAAATGCAACTGCTGCAAGGATTGCGGATACTGTGTAAGCAGTTTTTTTACCTTGAAAAAAATATTGTAAGCCATAAAATAGGACGGATACCAAAAACACCCTAAAGAAGAGCTCCTCATAAAGACCTGCGCCCAAAGACAGTGAAAAAAGCTGAAATTTGGACAATGAAGTGATGTTTTGCTGCAAATCCATTTGCAGAATAAGCTCAAGAAACTGGCTGATAAGGATTGAAAAGAGAAATGCATAAAGGGCAGATTCAACTAATAAGAAGCCGAAATAGCGGAATTTGAGAGCAGGCAAGTTGTCTCGCTGCCTGAAAATGATAATCCCACCGATGATAAGAGCCAAGCCCAGCGCCGCGGTTAATGCATCAAACCCGAGAAATGAGAAAAGTGTCTGAAACCAGATATCGACAGATATTCTCACCATCTGGTCACTTCCTAATTGAGAAAATCGAATAAACGCTTCGTAAAGCAGATAGAGAGGAAGTGAAAATATGTAGCTGTAATAAAGTCCGCGCGTCTGGCGGAAATAGGAGCTACCCGAATATGCGTTTAGCTTTGCCAATTGAATCGCTATTGATCAAGGTAAACAATAACGCTGGAACGCTGTATGTTTGAAAAACCGAGCATATCAAAAGCTTTGTGTGATAGCTTTATGCCACTGCCGGATGTTCGATCGTTAATTCGAACGTAGACACCCTGGCCTGTTTCGGGATTTTCAATATAGATAACATTCCCAAGCGGCATGTTTGAGTGGCCGGCTGTGAGATAATCCGGATTGTAAAGCTCACCACTTGTAGTAGGGTTCGCCCTCTCGCTGTCTGAATATCGGGTCACTGGAATCTCGCCGAGATTTTCAAGCGATGCACCTTTTCTAAATGGATTACTGAATTTTCGGGAGGGTGGCAATAGTACGGTCACTTGCTGCCCCGGCCGAAGTGTTTCAATATTAAGGTCCGGGTTCAGAGCGGAGAGTTCATCTTCACTCATCAAAAACCTGTCTTTCAAGTTTTCAACAGATTCACCTGACTCAAGCCGATAGCTCACAAATTTACCCTGAGGTGTTGATTCCTCAGCGCTCCCCGCGATAGAAGGGGCGGTTTGTACGTCTCTGACAGTTAGCCGCTGCCCAATACTGAGCATATCTGACTGGAGGTTGTTTAGCTGGCTAAGCTGATCGACCGTCATGTCGTGTTCACGCGCAATACGGGTGAGAGTATCACCGCTGCGAACGGTATAATATGTGGTCCCCCGGGCATCTTCCCGATCACGAATAATCGATTCACGAGGCTTAGACTGTTCAGTTTTGGCTGATGGGGGTTCTATTTCAGCACCACCATCGGCCGGCTGGGTCTGGAATATTGTAAGTTCCTGGCCTTCATTAAGTTGGGTTCCTTCGAGATTATTCCAGGACTGTATTTCCGCGATTCTAACTTCGTAAAGCCGTGAAATTGCAAAAAGAGTCTGACCAGATTCTACAGTATGGATGACGGAACTATCATTCCGCGGTGGGCCCACGAGTAGTTCCTGTCCCTGATTCAGGGCATCCGACTGAAGCCGGTTCCATCGCCGAAGGTCGCCCACCGTTACATCGTACGTTCTGGAAATACTAAACAGCGTTTCACCCTGCTGAACTGTATGGGCCTGGCCTGCAGCCTGAGCCGTGGCTTCAGGTGTATTTAAAAAAGCGAGTAGTGAAAGTACAACTGCGGTAAAAACCGTTTTATAAACCATTCGTCTATTCTTCAATTTCATACTGTAGCTGAATAAGTGCTTCTGAAAGTTCAGATTTTGTGCGGGAGTCGTTTTTTTTCTCAGCCACCCGAACACCGTCGGTGAACATCTCTTTTGCCAGATTGTACATTTCCCGGCGGTGGTAAAGTTTGCCAAGATGGTAGTAAACGCCGAGATAGTCAGGATCTTGTTTTAAGATGGCTTCAAAAAGAACTTGTGCCTTTTCTACACCATCATCTTTTAAGAGTTCCAGAGCGAGGGCAAATTTTGAAAATGTATCAGAAGGATCCTTCTGAATATTTTTAGCCAGCCTGCTGATCTTGTTTTTATGAGTGACCATACCCGGTTTCATTTTGATATCGTTGAACAATAACATCCATCGAGTCTCCCCCAAATCTTTCAAGAATAGCGTTAGCCAGTACGGGAGCAATTACGCTTTCGGCTACAACCACTGCACGCGGGAGCGCACACACATCGGACCGTTCATACCTTGTGTCTTCTTCCTTCTTCGTATCTAAATCTGCTGTCTTCAGTGGTTTGATCATTGTAGGAATGGGCTTCATCACTCCGCGAATGATAACGGGCATTCCTGTGGTCATGCCCCCTTCTATACCGCCGGCACGATTGGTTCGACGTTTAAATGTATTCTCGTAAATAATTTCATCATGAACCTGATGTCCCTGCCGATGGCCTGATTCAAACCCAAGGCCTATTTCAACGCCTTTCATAGCCTGGGTGGCTACAATAACCTGAGCCAGTTTCCCGTCAATTTTTCGATCCCAGTGCACGTAGCTCCCAAGCCCGGCAGGAAGCCCTGTCACAATAATTTCGTAGATACCGCCAAGAGATGTGCCCTCTTTGCGGCGCTGTTTAATTTCCTCCCGCATCTGAGCGCTTAAATCGTCATCGAGGCATCGCACGTCTGATTCATCCGACCGATTGTAGATTTGATGAGCCCCACCTTCAATAAGCGGATCTGCAATGTCGCGGGATTCTTCCCAGGAGTGATATCCAACAGCTCCAATGCGTACAACATGGCCGCCGATCTGAATACCAAGTGTCTCCAGAAATTTTCGGGCAAATGAGCAGCACGCCACGCGCATTGCCGTTTCACGCGCGCTGGAACGTTCAATGACGGGCCTGATATCATCAAATCCGTATTTCTGTGTACCGACAAGATCGGCGTGACCGGGTCGGGGAAGCGTTATGCGCTCTACATCTCCACGCTCACCGTCTTTGGCCATTACCACCGGCCAGTTGTTTTTATCTTTTTCATATGCGCGGTTCGGCATGGTCATGGCTACCGGGGCTCCGGTAGTTTTTCCAAACCGAACGCCTGACTGAAAAGTAGCTCTGTCTTTCTCAAATGCCATACGTCCGCCGCGGCCATATCCTTTTTGACGCCGCACAAGGTGGTGTTCAATTTCATCTTCATGGATATCAAGTCCTGCCGGCATCCCTTCAACGATACCTGTGAGGGACGGGCCGTGAGATTCACCGGATGTAAAATAACGTATCATAATATTGTTCTATAATTTTCAGAAAATTGTATTCTTGCCGATGTCGAAACAACCGGATGGCGCGATACTCATCAATCAAACAATGTACTGTGATCTTGCGATCATTTTGGAGGTGAATTTTTACTCCTTTATATCTTCAGGCCAATACCCAGCTGCACCACACTTCCCATATCACTAAAGCTTGTTCGGGAGAAGTCGATATCCATTGCATTCAGGTGGATGGCTATCCCAAAGCTCAGCCCTGCTCCGTCAACTCGTTTACCTGTTTGGGTTTGACTATTTAGCCACGAGTCGTATCCAATTCGGGCCGTAACTCGTTCGCCAAAAAGAAACTCTGCTCCGCCAACCATATGCCTTGGCAACGCATCAAAAAAAGAGGGTTTATCCTCTTCATCTATGAATTCAAGAGGCCATTCATTCATTTTTTTAAGGGTCAGGTGAAGCCGCACGGGAATGTATTGAAGGCGGTGTACAATGCCAAGCGCCAGGTTCAGTGGCAGCGGTTCAGACAGGCCGTTATAGGTAGTGATTTGTGCGCCCGCATTGCTCAGGTATGCTCCCACTGATGTTTCTCTGCCTGGAAAGTTATAAAGCATGCCTCCCGAAAAGGAGACGGCTGACGAGCGGTATCCAACCAGTGAGGAGTAAATTCCTGAAACTGATACACCATAGCTCAGCTGATTTGTCAGCGATGCGCCAAACCCCAGTGTCAGCGCCAGATCGTTAGCCGAGGCTGATCCGAGGTCATTGCCGAACTCATCAATACGGGAAAGATCCCCGTAACTCAGATATCTCAGCGAAGCGGCTACATTGCCCAGGCCGGGAAGGGTTCGTACATAATTTGCCGTACCGAACCGTATGTCGCCCAAATGGTTCAGGTATGAAAAGTGAATCCGGTCCGTTTCTGATTTGTTCAAAAAGGCGGGATTGATAATGAACTGAGATGAGTTTGGATTAATCACTGCCGCATGCGATCCGCCAAGGCCGGCAATTCTTGCGTCGGGGCTGATGGTAAGAAAACGGTAGACGGAGCTGCCCTGGTCCTGCGCGGAAACGGCAGTACTGATACACGTAAAAAGGATTAAAAATATAAGTTGTTTGGAAACTGACACTGAAAATGACCACAATTGGAATAAATGTTTCGTAATATAACCAAAATCAAATCCCCTGAAAGAATAAACAGGTGGAAAGCCTGAAGATATTTTTATTAACCGATGAACGCATTTCAAGAAATTGGCAAATACAGCACCCTGCTGTACCAGGCGCTACGATCATCTACAGAAATAAAGACATACAGAAAGAGCTTTTTTCAGGAAATGGTTAAGATAGGTTACGATTCTGTACCTATCATTATGCTTACGGGGTTTTTCACAGGGTCGGTAATGACTATTCAGTCATCTTACCAGCTCGATTCCGCCTTCATCCCGCTGTCAACGATCGGGGCTATTGTTTCCGAATCTATCCTTATTGAGCTGGCGGCGGTGATCTCCAGTCTTGTGCTTGCCGGAAAAGTAGGCGCCCGGATCGCTACTGAGCTAGGTACTATGCGTGTGACCGAGCAGGTTGACGCGCTTGAGTCGATGGGATTTAATTCTGTCTCATTTCTTGTGGTTCCGCGTGTTCTCGCAGGCATTCTCATGTTTCCGATACTCTATATTGTAGCCAGCGTATTTGGTGTGGGTGGCGGGTTGCTTGCCGGTATTTTTACGGGCACGGTTCCGGTAGCCGACTTTTTGATGGGAGCCCGCATGTATTTCACCCCGTGGACACTTATCTTTGGGTTCGTAAAAATGTTTGTATTTGGATTTATTATCACGTCTATCTCTTCATACAAAGGTTATTTTGCCACCGGAGGTGCAGAAGGGGTAGGAACCAGCACAACAGAAGCAACTGTATTAAGCTGTATGATTGTTTTACTGGCCGACTTTATACTTGCGGCCTTACTCTTATAATCTGTTTCAGAACATGATAGAGATTAAGAATCTTACGAAAAGCTTTGGTGATTTACTTGTTTGGGAAGATGTTTCCCTGACTATTGAAGATGGTGAAACGCTTGCCATCATCGGCCGGTCAGGGTGCGGGAAGTCTGTACTCATAAAGCATATAAATGCTCTGCTTTATCCTGATGAAGGGTCCGTTCTTATAGACGGCGATAATATCTTTGAACAGGATTATGTGAGCCAGCGGATTCTTCGTCAGAAGTTTGGAATTCTGTTTCAGGGATCGGCACTGTTTGATTCAATCAATACATTTGAAAATATTGCTTTTCCCCTTCGTTATTTTACAAGCATGTCTGAGCCTGAAATCAGAGATACTGTCATGAACGCGTTGGAGCAGGTTAACCTTGAAAATGTTCATGATAAAGAAACTTCAGAACTCTCGGGTGGCATGAGGAAGCGGGTAGGCCTCGCCAGGGCTATTATACTGGAGCCGGAGTATATTATGTATGATGAACCCACGTCCGGCCTGGATCCTCAAACGTCGGATGAGATCAATAAGCTTATAGTTAATATGGCGGATTCGCTGGGAATCACATCTATTGTTGTGACCCACGATATGCATAGTGTTTTAGATGTTGCGGATAAAGTTGCATTTTTAGATGAACAAAAGTTAAGCTGGCACGGTACTGTTGAGGATATGAGGGTTGTTGACCATCAAGCGCTACACACATTTGTGAAAGCAAGCGAATATCAAATTTAAACAGAACAGAGGAATACAATTGAACATCAGTAGTGAAAAAAAAGTAGGAATCACCGTTTTACTAGCGGCTTTAGTAGCTGTTGTAGGATTTCGTTTTATGTCGGATGTGCCCATTTTAAGCCAGTCTCAGAAAGTTCAAACTACTTTTGTCCGAACAGATGGTTTGGGTACAGGTAGTCAGGTTTTTGTAAAAGGAGTAAAAGTCGGGTCGGTTAGTGACGTGCAGTTAACGGCATCAGACAGTGTGCGGGTAACCATGCGGCTGGATATGAACCGGCTGCTGCCTGAAGGTACAATCGCATATTTGACCTCTCTGGGACTGATTGAAGGAAAGTCCATTGTGCTCGAGCTGGGATCATCAGAGGATACTATGGAATTTGGCACCAGCATCGAAGGTATTTACGTGGAAAGCATCACGGAGAGCTTAGGTACAAAGGGCGAAGATCTGGGGAATGACCTGTCGAGCACATTTAAGGAGCTTAATACATTTCTTGAACAGCTTAACGAAACGCTGGATGAAGATGCTCAGAGATCGCTGAATGAGACATTGGAAAATACATCGGCTGCCACAAAGCGGGTTGCCAAAATACTTAATGATAAGCAAACAGAGATTGAAGGAGCAATTTCATCCGGAAGCTCAATGCTGGCTCAGTTAGATACACTTGCTTCGGATAACCGTCCGCGGGTTGACAGTCTTATGGCATCGCTGGAAGGGAACATCAGGGAGCTGGAAAAAATACGTGTCGAGCTTGAAGGAGCTTCAGCCGGTCTCAATGAAATAATTGAGAAGATTAACAGTGGCCAGGGAACGATCGGTAAAATGGTAAACGATCCGTCACTTTATAATAATCTCGATGAGCTGACAAATGAGCTAAATGAACTCGTAAAAGGGATCAATGAAGATCCGGGACGCTATCTTAAACACATGAACCTTATAGAAGTATTTTAATTTCCCGTCTCAATTTCGAGGAGGTCCGTGCGTTGCTATTATTAAGATGTTATCGTAACTTTTCAGGCTCTGTACTTATTTTAAATTTCGTTGTTAAATCCGAAAAATATAAACGTGCAAAAAGCAGTCTGTCTTTTTGCAACGAACAAGAAGTACACACACAAATTTTTAATTGCTAATTAAGTTGTTTTAAAGGATTGTTATGGGTGTAATGGAAAAAATGAGGAGCAGTACCTCCTCAATTTTGTGGATACTGATTTTCTCGTTTGGGATTTTATGGGTTCTGGCCGACGTCGATTTCTTTGGCGGAGTGAATCAGGCACCACAAAATATGGGTGTTGTGAATGGTGAAAAAATCAGCATTCAGGAGTACAATCAGCGTGTAAGTTTCTACACCGAGCAGTACAACCAAAATCAGGGCGGCGATATGACGCCCGAAACACGGGCCATGCTTGAAGAACAAGCGTGGAATGACCTTGTAGCGTCACGTCTCGTTCAACAGAAAATGAGTGAGCTCGGTATTTCCGTCACAGACCGTGAGCTTCTGGAGATGGTGACCGGCGACAATCCCGCACCGTTTATTCGTCAGCAGTTTTCAGATCAGCAGGGTAACATAGATAGAGTAGCTCTGCAGGCCGCAATTGATGCTCCTGAAAACAGTGAAATCTGGGTTTCCATAGAGCAGCAGCTGCGCGACAGCAGGCGCCAGCAAAAGATGAATAATTTCATCAGCGGCGGGCTTAAAATCAGCAGCCTTGATGTGAGGAATCAGTACATCCGGGCCAACTCGTTTGCCGATATCAGCTTTGTGCGGTTTCCATATGCTGATGTTTCTGAGGAAGACATCACCGTGACCGAAGATGAGCTGAGAGCATATCTGAACAACAATACGGACCAGTTTCAGAGAGCCGAAACGTACCGGTTTCAATATGTGCGATGGACTATTCAGCCAACTGCTTCAGACACGACCAATACCATTCAGGATGTTGAGAATATGCGGACACGACTTGAACAGGCTGAAGATGATTCACTCTTTTTTAGCCGGAATTTGTCATCCACTCCATATAACGGAGCTTTTGTAGAGCGTAATCAGATTCGGGATGCGTATAGTCCTGTTCTTGATCTTGCCGTGGGTGACGTATCGGAGGTCATGATGATTGAGGGTGCTCCTCATATTTTTAAGAAAATAGATGAAAGAAGCAGTGAGATTAAATTCGCGGTCTTCTCCTATGAGATAGAACCGGACCCTGTTGCAACTGTCGACCGCCTCGCTGAAAGCGCCGAAGATTTTGAATTTTATGCTGCCGAAGAAGGATTTACGACTGAAGCAGAACGCAGAGAACTGGAGGTAAGAAGTGCCACCGCTACAGAAGGCAATCCATTTATTCCCGGAATTGGCCAAAGCCAGCAGGTGCTAAGCACGCTTCAGGGGCTGTCGGTTAACGAGGTGTCTGCGCCTCTTGAGCTGAGCAGTCAATTCGTAGTTATTGAGCTTCTGGAAAGAATTCCTGAAGGAACCCGGCCGTTTTCTGAAGTGAGAAACCAGATTGAGAACATAGTTACGAATAACAAGCGCAGAGGGGAAATGCTCCGCAGGGTTCAAGAGATGACCGGTGGAACAACAGACCTTGAGGCGCTCGCAGAGATTGCGGAAAAAGACGTTCAAACGGCAGAAAATATTCGAATGAGCTCCGCAACGATTCCCGGTGCGGGTCGCGAGCCAAATGTCGTGGGATCGATTTTCGCGGTAAACGAGGGTGAGATCACCAATCCGATTGAGGGTGAAACCGCAGTATTCGTTATCCGTGTTGAGTCGAAAGAGATGGCAGATGCCGAGCAGCTAACGGAGGCACAGAGGGATCAGATTAGAACCCAGTTGGAACAACAAAAAGTGAGCGCCTTCAACCAGGTCTTTATTGATGAACTGAAAAAAGATGCAAGCATTACAGATAATCGAAGCCAACTTCTTCGCTGATAAACTGTTTATATCATTAATTACCAAAGATTGACAAGGGCGAGAAGATTCTTCTTGCCCTTTTTTATTTTAGACACTAAAGAACACTGAACCGTCTTCAATATGGCTGAAAAAAAAGACAAGATTTGGATGCAGAGAGCTTTAAGCCTTGCTGAAAAAGGACGGGGGTATGTGTCTCCCAATCCTATGGTGGGCTGTGTGATTGTCTCAGAAGACGGTGATATTATCGGGGAAGGGCATCATCAAAAATATGGAAAAGAGCACGCTGAAGTACTGGCCGTTCAGTCTGTAAGTGATAAAGCACTCCTGAAAAGTGCCACCATATACATTACGCTTGAACCGTGCGCCCATCACGGTAAAACACCCCCCTGCGCAACTATGCTTGCTGATCTTCCGCTGAAACGCGCAGTTATTGCCATGCAGGATCCTTTCAGGGAAGTAAATGGTAAGGGAATTGAGATTTTAAAAAAGAGCGGTATATCGGTGGATGTCGGTGTGCTAAAGAAAGAGGCGGAAAAGCTGAATGAAGCCTGGCTTCACTACCTACAGTTTTCGCGGCCGTTTGTAACATTGAAGATTGCACAGACTGCGGACGGTTATATTGCAGCTCCAAACGGTGATTCAAAATGGATCTCTTCATCAGATTCCAGAACTGAAGTTCACCGCTGGAGAAGCCGGACCGACGCTGTGCTTGTTGGGCGACATACAGCAATGCACGACAATCCTTCACTGACCGTTCGGATGGTGGAAGGCCGGCAGCCGACCCGGATCGTGATTGACGGACCGCTTGAGCTTCCCCGTAACCTGAGTCTTTTTTCTGATCAGTATGAAGAGAAAACAGTGATTGTGACTCATAATAAAGCCAAGGCTGATGAAGTGGCCGATCCCATGCTGAAGATGCTGCAAAGCAACTATTTTCGGGGAGAGATTCTGGTTGTTGACCAACACAATGGTCATTCAAACCAAAAACAAATGCTCGGGAAGCTTGCCGATAGTGGCGTTACATCGCTTCTTGTTGAAGGTGGACGGGACCTGTCAACATCGCTACTGAAGGCGGGACTGGTTGACAGGCTGCAGCTTTTCATCTCACCGAAACTTTTGGGCGGTGGAACAAAAAGCATACAGGGGCTGGGAACCAATAGAATGGAAGATGTGGTTCCATTTAAGAACTTTACATGGTCGAGAATCGGGCCGGATATGTTATTAACTGCAGACCTTTAAAACGAACATCATGTTTACCGGAATTGTATCAGAAGTTGGAGAAGTAACTGCACTTGAATCACTCAAAGGGGGTGTGCAACTGTCAGTTCAATGCTCGTTTGCAGCAGATACCCACATTGATGAAAGTATTGCGGTCAACGGCGTATGCCTTACGGTTGTCTCTTTTGATGATGAGGCATTCACGGTTCAATGCGTTGAAGAGACGCTTCGTAAAACGTCGTTCAAATCACTTGAAGTTGGGAGTCCTGTGAATCTGGAGCGGTCGCTTACGCTGAATAAGGCAATTGAAGGGCATATTGTGCAGGGTCATGTAGATACGATGGGAACCATCGCTTCGATTCAGAACAATGACGCCGATATTTTGATAACAGTTGAATTCCCCCCTGAATATGAGGATTACATTGTCGGGAGGGGTAGCATATCAATTGACGGGATCAGCCTGACGGTTGCCCGAAATGAGGGAAATCAGTTTACCGCGGCGATTATACCGTACACCTGGGATTACACAAACCTGCGCTCAAAGAAAGAGGGTGATCCGGTAAATCTTGAGTTTGATATTTTTGGAAAGTACATCGTCCAGTATCTCAAAAAGAGAGAGGAGTCGAAATAGTCAAATACTTATCGTCTACGATCTACCAATTAACCTGAGTTCGATTATTAAAATAAAATTCGGACGTCTTCCGTCGGCTGACGGAGAGATTTTCCCCAGCGGATGCCTTCGGCGAGTGGGATGTTTATGGGTTTTTCCAAAATAATGATGAACATCCCCCTGATTCCCCCTTTTCTCGCCGCGGGCATCCCTTCGTAGGGAAAGGGGGAGTTTACTTTCATTTTTAAGAATCGAACTCAGGTATTTACCATCTGCAAATCTAAAACCGCGGAGGTCGCCGTCCGCCGCTTGAACTCCGCTCGAGGTTATTGAGGAGCGGAAGCTTTTGGAACAGACTTTGAATCTGCCCGCTGTTAAGTGACAACCTGAACGAGTAATACTGAAAATCTCCAAACGGATTGAACTGGAATGAGAGGTTCCAGCAGATCATCTCGCGATTTAGACGAAACTGTGCCGGCGTAAGCTCTTTTTCTATAAAGTCATACCCAAGGCGGGTGCTCACGCTCCATTTAGGCGTCAGGTTAAATTGAATGTTGTTGGCATTCAGGGTAGCTGTTTTGTTGGCATCCTGTCCGAACCTGTAGTTCCACCGATAGCTGAAATCGAGCCCAACGCTCCATGTGGAATAAATAGGCTGAACCGGGTGATCATTAAAGTACTGGTCAATGGGGCTAAAAAACTGCTGGTTGTAGGGGTCGTATGACCTGTACGGAGGCGTTTGGATACGCGGTCCTCTTTCACCACCGGTGAAACTTGTTGAAGCACTTAGACTGTAAGAGAGAGGCTGTAAAAGTCTCTTCCCGCTCTCAATAAGAAACGTGTTGATCTCGCGCCCCTGCTCATTTTGGTCATAGAGGGAGTAATTTGCGTTTGCTGAGAGCCGAATACCTTCAAGTACCCGTGAAGAGACCGACATGCTGATCTGACCAAAATTGAGGCTGTCAGCCGCAAAGTTATAGTTTGAGTTGATGGAAAAATTATCAATCAGGCGAATATTGGTGGTCTGTACCTCTCCGGTTGAATCTCGTTTAATCCGTTTGGTTTCCAAAATGTTAGAGACGCCAAAAGAGACGGTTTGTTGTTCTCCGCGCGGCGGTCCGCCGAACACTTCACGATCAAACTTTGAAAAGAGCCGGGTATTACCAAGCGTGTCGGTCTGAACCTCTTCGTAGAATCCCCACTGGTCATCAGAAAAATCCGGTCTGTAACTTAAACTGAGGTTTGGTCTAACCGTATGGCGAAGCCCTTCAAAACTGCCAAGTTTGAGCTGTGAGATTCCATAAAAGGTTGTGGAAAACGACAGGCTTGTGTTGAAGTCTCGTGTTGCGGCAAAGCCTCTCTCTTTTGATTCAATGATTTGATTTTCCTCCGGGCTGAATGTCCTGCTTGTGGTAGAGGGATACCAGTATTCGTTATAGCTGATATTTGCACTGACATTCAGGAACTGGCTCGGTATCAGCTGACCGGCTCTAACCTGTGCTCTCTGAATAAACCCAAACTGAATATGCTCATCATTTCCGGTTGCCTCGCGGTATTTGGATGGGTCGAACAGCGCTTCAATCCAGTTTACCTGCGCCGAATCTCGGGCTTCAGGTGTGAAGTTGAAATTACTGCTGAAGTTGTTGTTGTAGCTGACAGATATTTTTTCATACCACTGTTGTTCAGTCGCTCCGGACTGATTAGACTCAAAAGGGGAGAACTGGCGCATCGAAAAACTCATATCCGGACCGGTCAGCCGGGCTTCGTTAGTGTTGAACGTCTGATTCAGATTCGATGAAACGGAAAAGTTATAGTCTCCTTCCGGGTGAATATAGCGATATGATATACGGGATGTACTGCTGGTCCGGGCTCTCTCATCAATATCAAAAGAATTTCTCCGAAAGTAGTTGGACGTGTTCAGGTTGATGTTTGCGTTAAGATTTGCATAGGGAGAGAGCTGCTGATCGTGCGTAATGCTGAGTCTTTTACTTTCTCTGGATGTCTGATCAAAATCAAGGTCGGTTGGTTCAAGACCCTGTTCCCGTGAATACCCAACATTGATGCTCCCCGAAAAGCTGTCGGTTTTCCTGTACTGCATGCGTGTATCGCTGAAAAATGTACCGGATGTAAACAGGTCGATGGATGTTTGACCTACAATATTGTCGTTGAAATACTGGAACCAGCCCAGATTTTGAAGGCCCAGCCCGCGGGTTCCTGTATTTTGAAAAAGATACGTCGGTTCGAGCAATCCTGACTGTCTTTGCTCAATTCCGGCTGGAATATAGCCAAAGGGAAAGACCATAGGGTAGGGAATGTCAAGGATGTACAGGCGGGCATTAGTAAAGAAAATCTCTTCCTGATCCACCACTTTCATTCGCTTTGCCTTGATATAGTAGGTCATATGATCCGGCGGGCAGCTGGAATAGATTCCGTCTTCAATAAAAACCTCAGTTTTCGAGACGTTTTTTATCTTTGTGCCAATAAGGTGGCCCTGGCTCACTTGTACTTCCGCAACTTCAAACTTCCCCTTTTCCGTCTCGTAGTTAAAAAGAATCCGCGTACTTTTCAGATCCTGGTTTTGTTGTCTCAGGACGGGATACGACAGGGTATCTTCAGGCGACTGGGCACGGGCTTCGACCTGGCTGAGCTCCAGGTCCATTTCAATTGCACCGGCTTCAAGAGTTCCGCTCTCATGTTCAACAACGGCAGAGCCATAGAGGAACGCTTTACGCTGCTCTCTGAAGTTGAAAATGAGTGAATCGCTCGCCTGAAACTTAACGATATCACCGGATGCCTGTTGTCCCTGGCCGGACCCTCCGGGGCGCTGTCCCTGTTGCGGTTGTAGACCTGTTCCTGTGCTGGTATCAAAATTGGCAGGCCGACCGCCGAGCCCGGTGTCGGTTGTATCTGTGGAGACTGTTTCTAATGTATCGGGCAGAGCGGAGCGCAGGCTGTCCGGTACTACCTGGGCAAAGGCTGCCTCTGTTCCGGCACCCCAAACCAAACACACGGCCAGAAATAATAATTTAAGTGATATGGGGTGCTGCATAAACGCAAATTGATCAGCTCAGTTCTTCAAAAGCGAGACTTGCCGCTCCCAGCATGGCGGCCTCGTTGCCAAGGGATTCATAAATGATATCAAACCCTTCAAGGAAAGGCGGCATTAATAATTTTTCAGCCGTCTCTCTTGCAGGTTCTAAAATCCATTTACCTGCTTTAGCAACGCCTCCGCTTACTACTATCTTGCGTATGTCGAGCACATGAACATAATTTACGATCGCAAACCCCAGTTTTTCACCGGATTTTTTGAGGATATCGATGGCGAGATCATTTCCTTTATTGGCAGCACGGGTGAGGTCTATAGGCTCTAAAAGATCGAAATCTTTGTGAAATTCTTTATAGAGCGGGTTGTCAGGCTGCTGATTGATCAGGTCGGCAGCAAACCGGCTGAGAAACCGCTGGCCTAAATAAGCTTCAATTCCTCCGCGGGTGTTGCTGTTCGAGAGCGGTCCGTGATAGTCAATAATCACATGGCCGAGCTCTCCGGCCGATCCCGTCGTTCCCCGATAAATCTTATTTTCGTAGATAATGCCGCCGCCAACACCCGTTCCAAGAGTGACCATTATAAAACTGTCGATTGACCTGGCAACACCAAACCGTGCGGACCCGAGCGCAGCTAAATTGGCATCATTATCGATTGTACATCTGATATTGAGCCGTTTTTCGATCTCACTGGCCACATCTTCCTTTTTCCAGCCCGGAAGATTTGGGGGATTTTTTACAGTACGTCGATCAAGGCTTACCATCCCCGGGATTCCCATCCCAACACCTATGGGTTTAGCCTTGTTTTTGGCGGTGAGTTCAATGACTTGCTCTTTTATTGAATCAAAGATTTGGTCTTTCCCGAGCTCGGCGCGGGTTGGAATCGATGTTGAATCAATAAGCCCTTTTTTTTGGTCTACAAGCGCGATTTTTATGTTTGTCCCACCTAAATCAATACCAATAGAAACCATTCAGAATGAATTAATTGCTGGATTATTTCGAAAATACATAAAATAGGGGTAATGATTAGAAAGAAATCCCTATTCAGCCGGTTTTATTCTGTAGACTGTTTCGCCGGGTTTACGCATACCGTACTCTTCTCTTGCAATTTTTTCGAGAAGATCGGGATTGTTTTCTAAATCTTCGATCTTTTGCTCCAGCTCTTCTGTCTTCTGTTCGAGCTCTTTTGTGCGCTCTATAAGCTCACTTTTTCGCGATTCGAGCTGGTAGCGGGTAGATAAACTGTATGTATCAAAAAACAGAAACCACAATACAAAAAAGCCGATCAGTAAACTGACTAAGGCAGATTTTTTCCAGTAGAGCGGGTTTAAGTGTTTGGTAGTCATTGAGTGCACATCAGTTTAGACCAGAAAATTAGCGTAAATCCAGAGTTTAAACAACTATAGAATTGCTAAATATACAAATTAGATTCAACCGGAGAGAGAAATAAATGAGAAAAGAGAAGGAGATTATCATTAAAAAAATAACCCCTACCGGGTATCAGCCGATAAGGGTTAATCAAGAGAGATTCTTAGTAAAGTGTGAATCGGGAGGGGCTCGAACCCTCGACCCACGGCTTAAAAGGCCGTTGCTCTACCAGCTGAGCTACCGATTCGTCAAATCTTTCAAAGATTCCAAAGATAAGGAGATGATGATCTCAAAATCAAATGGAAGGAAAAATTATTTTCCTGAAAAATCTACGAATAACCTGCATTAGCATCAGCGGTTTAATACCTTCCATGACGCAACAGAAGTTACACCCGACAGCATTCCATAACAAGTAAAAAAATATTACGCTCCATGGCTACTGTATTTACCAAGATCATCAAGGGTGACATACCCTGCTATAAAATCGCCGAAAACGATACCCATTTTGCATTTTTGGATATCAACCCAATCGCCAGAGGGCACACACTTGTAGTACCCAAAAGAGAGATAGATTATTTTTTTGATCTGTCGGATGAGCTCCTTGCTGATACCCTGGTTTTCGCAAAAAAAATTGCATCTGCAATTGATAGCTCACTTTCGCCCATTCGAACAGGTATAATTGTGGAGGGGCTTGAAGTTCCACATGCACACCTTCATCTTGTGCCGATATATAAAGAGTCACAGAAAGTTGCGTTGGGTCATTCTATAGAACTGAGTAAGATGGAGATGCAACAGGTGGCCGACGCTATATCTGCTGAGGTGGAGCTATGAACATTTTAGTATTGAATGGGCCGAATCTGAACCTGCTGGGAGACCGGGATAAAGAGACGTACGGCTCAGCGACACTTGCCGGTATTCAATCAGAACTCAGTGAAGCATATCCGGAAATCAGGTTTACGTTTCTTCAGAGTAATCACGAGGGTGAACTGATCGATGCAATCCACCGTGCACGCGAAGAAAACGTTGACGCGCTTGTTGCAAACTGGGGCGGTTTTACGCACACATCGGTTGCAATAAGGGATGCGCTGGAACTTCTGACTATTCCAAAAGTTGAAGTTCACTTGTCAAATATTCACGGCCGCGAAGAATTTCGGGAGCGGTCAATAACAGGGAAAATGATGGATGGAATTATCACTGGATTGGGTGCCTACAGCTACCACCTGGGGGTTGAGGCTGTAAAACATCTCAGGCAGCGGGGCTGAGTGAGTAAACTACGCGAGCTTTTTAGTGATTCTGTGATTTACGGGTTCAGCAATGTTGTGGCCCGTTTCATGAACTATCTGCTGGTTCCATTTCATACGGATGTATTTTCCACCGCCAGGTACAGCATCGTGGGTCTCGTATACGCTGCCCTGACCTTTCTGAACGTGGTTGTACAGATGGGGATGGAATCAGCCTATCTGCGGTATGCCGAAGACCGGAAGGAAGCATCGCATATTTTCAAAACAATACAGATTTCCCTGTTGGCAGCGTCAACCGTTGCGGTTGCACTATTGTGGCTGATGATGCCTGTGGCGCTTTCCGTAATGAACCTTGACAGCAGCACGTCTGGCATCTACATCATGATGCTGGGAATTCTTTGGTTTGATACGCTTTCTATTGTTCCGTTTGCCGAACTCCGCCTGGCGCGCAGATCGGTCCACTTTGCCCTGCTAAAAACGGTTCACGTTGTTATTAATGTGGGTCTGAACTTCTACCTGATACTAAGCCTGGGGTATGGAATTGAAGCGGTGTTTATAGCCAACCTGGCCGCTTCCGTTCTCATTACAGGGTTAATATGGGCGATCACAGCTGATCTCTGGAAAGGCCAGTGGAAACAAGAATGGGTGGGCACTATTTTTAAATTCGGCCTTCCATTTATTCCCGCCGGTCTGGGGCATGCAACTAACGAAATGCTCGACAGGTTTCTGCTCAATAGCATGGATCCCGCTGTAGCTGAAAGGCTGTACGGCACGGATATTACACCGGAGGATGTGGTTGGCATTTACAACGCTTGCTATAAGCTTGCGGTTTTTATGCTGCTTATCGTGCAGATGTACCGCATGGCGTGGCAGCCATTTTTTATGAGGCACTCCCGGGATGAGGATTCTGCTACTCTGTTCAGCCGTGCATTCGTCTATTTTAACGCATTTGCCGCCGTTGCCTATCTTGCCGTGTCGCTGTTCAGGGAGCAAATTGTAGCCATAAACGTGCCTGTTCTGAACGCTACATTGATTAATAGCAGCTACTGGGCAGGGCTTGAAATTGTGCCGCTGCTTCTGCTCGCCTACTGGTTCCAAGGTTGGTACATTAATTTCTCATCGGGCATATTTATCAAGGAAAAAACGTCGGTACTCTATAAGATTACGCTCCTGGGAGCCGGTATTACACTCACAGCTAACCTGTTGCTAATCCCATATTTTGGCATGATGGGGTCCGCATCCGCAACGCTTGCAAGTTACGGCGTGATGGCGTTCGTGCTGGGAATCTATAGCAAGCGCGTGATGGAGGTGACGTATCACATGCCGGCCAGCTTCGGGCTGATGCTGTTCTGTGTGACTATTGTATATGCCGCTCCTGCAGCGTCTGTCTGGTTTAATGTGAGCATTATGACAGGGAATGCTTTTCTGATGATCCCCGGAATGGTTGCCATAGGCGGCTATATTTATTTCACTGAGAAGAAAACATTAACAGAGACTTAACCCGGATTATACACTAAGCCCCGCAAGCATTCGGTGTAATATGAACAAGGCGGCGGAAGGGTACTTGTGTACCCCGAGTAAGGCATTTGCGCTTGTGCCATAGGCATGCCCCAGGCAAACGCAGTACACATGAAAATTACGCCGCAAAAAAATCTACATCCAAACTTGGGCTATAAGATAAATAACGTACATACATTAAGAAGGCTTTGCCCCTCGGTATGCCTTCGGCGCAAAACCTGGGATTTTATCATAGTTCAAAGCCAGTCAGCCAGCCGGCGGACGTGAGGATTTCAATGTCACGCACCAAGCGAATCGATTCCCACGCAGTGATATCGACGAATTGTGGCAAAAGCACGGTTTTGCAAAGCCTTCATTAAGTTTAACAGGTTAAGGTACTCATACACACGTCATTGTGAATAATTCGGTTTAAGGGCGAAAGGAAATTGTTTACCCATTAGTCGGTTTTTTTAAAAAAGTTAGAAACTCTGATGGAAGTTGGTAATTGTAGCTAACGCTTTTTTTAATAGTGCCGATAATGAAGGTATGCAGCCGCTTTCTGGCGCAGCTGTCAAAACCTCCAATGAACTGAAAAGTGAAACCCGGGTGATGCCATATAGCATCGTTTCAACTGTGGTTCCCGTGGGGCTTGGTACAGTTGTTAAAGATGAAGGCGGGCGTAGCTTTACTGGCGCCGTGTTACAGTTAAAGGTTCGGGTTCGATGATGGAGCTGGTTCATTATCATGAAATAAATTTAACAAATCAGCGCTTTTCAACGAGCAATTTTTTTTATAACCTCCTTATGACACTTAAATAATTAAAGAAGCCATGTATAAATCAATATCATCTCTTATAGTAACGGCACTGATTCTGCTAATTGCGACTCTTCCGTCAACGGCATTTTCAGATCCGGACGTAAATGAAAAGTATAAAGAACGCCTCAATTCTTTGAAGGAGTATTTCCAGTCGAACGGTATGGATATTGATCAAATGCTCGAGGATCCGCGTTTTGAAGTATATGAAGGAATTGGCGACCGGTTCAAGAATTCAGCCGAACGCAGGACGCTGAATCTTGAAGAATACAAAGGCGTGCTGGGCTTTAACGACAAGAAAGCGCGTATGTCTGCATTTATTGATGAAAATCGCGATCAGCTCGAAAAAGCAGAAGAGGAGTATGGCATTCCAAAATATGTGATCGCAGCCATCATCGGCATCGAGTCGGATTATGGGAAAAATATTGGCAGCTACAATCCATTCAACTCGTACGTATCTATGTACGCTGTGGATTACCGCTCCGATTTTGCCCGCGCGCAGCTCAAAGAGCTTATCGAATTTGTGAACAGAAATAAAATCGATGTGTTCGAGCTGAAATCAAGTTATGCCGGCGCTATGGCATTTGCACAGTTCATTCCATACTCGCTCAACAAATGGTTTGTGGGTGACGACATTTTTGACATGAACAATAATATCATGTCGGTTGGGAATTACCTGGCTTACTTCAAGGAGATAACCGGTAGTATCGACAGAGCCGTCTACCGGTACAATCCAAGTGAGCTGTACACCAGTGCCGTTCTGGCTCTCGCCAATGAAGCAGAGCGGATGTAGCCCGCCCTGCCGCGAAATGAAAATGAGCAGGCGTTGAATTGTTACTCCTGCTCCTCCAGAATCCGAACTTTTTTGATCTCATCATTTTGTTTGATTTGATCAATGAGGTCAATATTATCAATAACTTTTCCAAAAACGGTGTGATTACCGTCCAGATGGGCCGTGTTATCACGACTGTGGCAGATGAAAAATTGTGAGCCGCCGGTATCGCGTCCCGCGTGAGCCATCGAGAGAGCACCGCGTTCATGGTACTGTTTATCACCATCCAGCTCGCAATCGATTGAATAGCCCGGGCCGCCACTGCCTGTGCCATCGGGGCACCCGCCCTGAACCATGAAGTCAGGAATCACACGGTGAAATGTAAGCCCGTCATAGAATCCTTTTTTTGCCAGTGAGACAAAATTTTCTACTGTGCCGGGGGCATCATTATCGTAAAATTCGATAGTTAGTGTGCCCTGCTCCAGTTCCATTTCTGCTTTTGTCATATAGTATGATGTTGTTGTTTGTTGTGGTAGTTAAATAGTTAGGTGAAAGATAACCGATTTTTTTTGTGAACAGGCCCGATTCTTCAAAAATGTCGAATTGGTCATAGAGTCGTTAAAATAAATAACTTTTTTAGATTTTGAGCGTACAAATCCCTATCTAACCAAAAACATCAATCTATTCTATACCGTATGGATGCAGACATCCTGACCTGGATCTTTCTCGGCGGAGGCTTTCTACTGATGATTCTTGAACTCGCGGCACCCAGCGGTGTTGCGTTTTTTTTAGGATTCAGTGGTTTTATCGTTGGAGCTCTTCGGTTTTTCGACCTGCTTAATAGCACCGGCGGCTCGATTGCTGCATGGTTGATACTCTCCGTTGGCCTGACTATCGCTATTCGCCCGTTCCTAAAAAAATATTTCAGACCGGAAAGTTCGTTCAAATATGCTGATGAAGATTATGAAGCAATGGACCAGATTGTAGACGTGATCGAGGAAATAAACGAAGACGATAACAGCGGAAAAATTCGGCTTGACGGCACATCATGGAGAGCAAAATCTCTTGATGGTACAATCAAAGCCGGAGAAAAAGTAAGAATACGATATCGTGAAAATATTACGTGGATCGTGGAAGCGGTGGGCGTTAAAGAACCATCAAAAGAGCAACTCAAAAACTTAAATAAAAACTGACTATGTTTTGGACAGTACTACTGATTGTTTTTGTCATACTGTTTTTTGTTATTACCCGATTGTTCATCATCGTGGAGATGAGGGAAGAGGTGATACAAGAACGGCTTGGCAAGTTTAAAAAAACACTGACTCCGGGATTTCATTTCATGATTCCCTTTGTTGATAAGGCCGCCTACTCTCAGGAAATGCGCGAGCAGGTCATTGACGTACCAAGCCAGACCTGTATCACAAAAGATAATATTGAGGTGTCGGTTGATGGTCTGGTGTATGTGAAGATTATGGACTCATATCGTGCCAGCTACGGAATTTCAAACTATATCGCGGCGGCTGTAAATCTTGCTCAAACAACGATGCGGAGCGAGATTGGGAAAATCACGCTTGACGATACGTTTTCCGAGCGGGAGAAAATGAATGAAAATATTGTAAAAGAAATTGACGAGGCCGCCGATCCTTGGGGAATTAAGGTGAAACGGTACGAAATTAAAAATATTCGCCCTTCCAACGACATCGTGGATACGATGGAGAAGCAGATGGAGGCAGAGCGTAAAAAGAGAGCGGAAATCACAAATTCGGAAGGGTATCGCGAAGCCCGAATTAATGAATCAGAAGGTGAACAAAAGAGTCAGATCCTGATTTCAGAGGCTCAGCGTCAGCGCCGGATAAATGAAGCCAAAGGCCGTGCGAAGGAGATTGAACTCGTGGCTATGGCTACGGCCAACGGCATTCGCAGAGTGGCAACAGCCGTGGGAAAACCGGGTGGCGAACTCGCCGTGAAAACCAAACTGATAGAGCAGTATATCGATCAGTTTGGAAAAATTGTGAAGAGCACAAATGTTTCGGTGCTGCCGACCGAAACAGCCAATCTAAAGACCTTCTTTGAGGGGGTTGGCACACTTCAGCGACATACGCAAAGTAATAAGACGTCAACTGGACAAAACAGTCCGAAGGGAGGAAACTAATGAACGCGATTGAAATCTTTAGCCAGGTCATTCTGGCCGCATTTGCAGTATATCTGACATTTAAATTTTTGCAGGCACTGCGCCTTGTTCCAAACCAGTATGCGCACATTGTTGAGCGTTTAGGTAACTATCATAAAACGCTGGGGCCGGGCTTCCATGCGCTCATTCCATTTGTTGACAAAGTAGTGTACAAGCAGGACTTGCGTGAGGAGACGATTGAGGTGGAGCCTCAAGAGTGTTTTACCAAAGACAATGTGAAAGTTGAGGTTGACGGTGTGCTTTATATTAGCGTTGTAGACCCTGTAAATGCCAGTTACGGGATTACAGACTACCGGTATGCTGCCGTGCAGCTGGCTCAAACCACCACGCGATCTGTGATCGGTCAGATGGAACTGGATGAGACGTTTGAAGAACGGGCCAAGATGAGCAAAGAGGTTGTACGCGTTCTGGGAGATGTGGAACGTATCTGGGGAATCCGGGTGCATCGGTATGAAATTAAGAATATCGACACGCCAAGAACGGTTCAAAAGGCGATGGAGCGTCAAATGACCGCAGAACGGGAACGACGCGCCGTAATCGCTACATCAGAAGGAGTTCGTGATTCCAATGTGAATGACGCCCAGGGTCGGCGGGCCGAAATTGTGAATATATCAGAAGCCGAGATGCAGCGCCGAATCAACGAAGCTGAAGGTTGGGCCCAGGAAATTGAGGCGATTGCCGAAGCGACGGCGGTGTCGATCGAGCAGGTAGCGGCCGCACTGTCACAGCCGAAAGGAAAAGAGGCGATGGATCTTAAGCTGAAGCAAAAATACCTAACGGTTCTGGAAGGGCTCGGAAAAGATGAGAATCAGATTATACTGCCCAAAGATCTCACCGACTATGACGCGCTGATGGAAGGTTTGGCGCTTGATAAACCCGAGCGAATTCTGACGGATGAAACAACAGAAGACACACAGTAAAATAGTGTAACGGCCGGGCATCTATACTAATCGTGGATTGCCCGGCAATTATATCATATGGTTTTGTATTACCAGTTAATTCCCACCCGGAGAAACGTCTGTTTGCCACGTTTTGTCAAGTTCTCCTGCTGACCAGTTGCAACATCAAGGACTTGTAAGAACTCATCTGCTTTCTCTTCTGTCCAAGACTGCCACCGGATCGTCAGGCCTGCTGTAACGCCGGTATTTTCACCAAGAAGTCGCTCAAATTTTGCTTCAATATTCAGGTCGGTATTTACCATCAATCGGATACCGCTGAGCAGGCTCATCTCGTCAGCTCCGGTTTGTTCAGCTACAGTAGAGGAGATGTCGCTCAAACCGCCTACCCCGCGGACAATTGAGGCAAATCCTGTCAGGTTATCGCGCACAATAGGCAGGCCGGTCGATATTCGTACACTTGCTCCCGCACCCGCACCAATTCCTGCCTGTGCCAGGTGAAGCGTTTCGTCTTCTTCAAGCAGTGAAAGATTTCTGTAGCCGGCATTCAGACGGATTGGCACATAGATGCTGAGTGGCAGTCTGAGGAAATTCCTGAAGAGGTGGATATTTCCGCCAAAATTCAAGTCGGCAGCGAGGCTTCTGATTTCTCCTTCCCCCTCATATGTGTCAGCCGACCCGTAGGCAAACATAAGATTGGCTCTCTTGCCACTGATCATGGCACCGGCCGTCTCCCCTTCAAAGTAAAACCTGTCGCTGCCCTGATCGGTTTCAAGTAAGAATTCATCATCAATATATCCGACCGTCAATGACGTAGTATTTCTGTCAGAATTGTCATTGGATTGACTTTGCAGGTAAAGGGTCTCCGGTTTTTCGCTGTCCGTCGTAGGGAATCCATCGGACCATTCATACGGCTGATTCAGGAGATATGATAACTTCAAAGATTCGGAGTCAGACTCAGAAAGACCCTAAGATACAGCCGTTGAAGGCAGCGGCAAGGTAAATAGTGAATATGTAACAAATAGTAATACGCCCTTAATTAGTTGATTAGCCATAGCGATTCTCTTTATTTCTTAATGTGTGATTTTTCTTAAGCTTCGAATTAATTAAAAACAATAAAACTTTGAAACTCAACTCGTGACCGTAAATAGTGTAATTTTAATTACTGATGACGTTTGCAGGTGATCAGCGAGACTGGAGAAAAGTACCTGCAGCCGGTCTTATTTTCTTTCTTTACAATATCTGTTGTATGTTATCGCAAATCAGAAAGAGATCTTAAACCGATATAGTTTTGATAGATTACGATTTTGACTTTGAAATGGACGTGAGAGATTACGAACTGGATACACAGGGCGTTGTAAATAATTCAGTCTATCAGAATTACCTGGAACACGCCCGGCATCAGTTCTTGAAAGAGATGGGAGTTAACTTCAATAAGCTGCACGCAGACGGAGTGGACGCTGTGGTTCACAAAATTGTGCTGGAGTATAAACGACCGCTGATGGGGGATGACTCTTTTGTGGTTAAAAGCAGGATTCGCCAGAAAGGGCATGTGCGCTATATTTTTGATCAGGACATTTACCGCCGTCCGGACAATGAACTCATGCTTAAAGGTGTGGTTACATCTGTGTTTATGCATGATGGACGACCTATTCGGCCACCTGAGGAAGTTGTTAACGCACTGGCAGAATTCCGTGAGAATTCTAATAAAGAAAATTGAGGGCGATTTTACATGATCAGCTCACTCGTTCATCTTCAACCATAATATAAACCGCCTCTTCCATGAAATATCTAATACCCGTACTCTTCTTTTTATTGATTGTATCATGCAGTGAGAGACAGCCCGATCAGGTTTCTTCAGAAACTACCGAAGCAGAACTTGAGGAGCTCCTGGATGACTTTCTGCAGGGAGCATCTGTGAACAACGCTGAAATGCACGATCGGTTTTGGGCTGAAGATCTGATCTATACATCATCCGTCGGTGAGAGAATAACAAAGGCCGATATTATGAACGGGTTTGATTCTGATCAGCCGACAACGGATGAATCAAGCCCGCAATACGGGTACGAAGAGCTTCAGATATTGGTGTTTGATGATACAGCAGTAGTTGCTTTTCAGCTCGTGAGCACTGAGGGAGAGGGAGACAGTCTCGAAGTGATGACTTATTATAATACAGGCACATTTATCAATCGAAATGATCAGTGGCGCGCAGTTGCGTGGCAGGCGACGCGGATTCCCTGAGTGTTTACTGTGAGAAATGTTTTTTGACGCGTAGTGGCGTGTTCAATAGTTGAGGAATGGGCAGGGAAGGCTGGCTGTAGGTTAAAGTTTCAAATCAATATCAGCTGATTCATAGATTTCCATCCACAAGGGGACGGAGATCGCGGCTATATAGCACGCCACGCCAATAAGGGCAAGTAGAACGCCAATTTGCGTATCGTATGGAAGGTAACCCCAGCGAGTCAACAGGTTTCCCCAATCGTGGGCTTCATTACCAAGATTACTAATCAATGGCAGCTGACGCTCGCTTGCATCAGCCGCATAAAATGCGACACTCAGCCAGGCTGATCCCACAAGATAAAACCCAAGCTGGGTTCCTTTTATGATTTTATTGAAAAGCAAATAGCCCAGAATAATTACGGGCAGCAGAATTTCGTACAGTGATCCGCCGAGGATAGTCAGCGTTCTGTTTCCCAACAGTCCCATAAACGTGTGGCCGGCCTCATGCACAATCAGCAGAAAGCTTTGAACCATGAACTTCTCAGCATTTATTGGAAACGGGAAGTCGTAGCTGTAGCTGAAAAAAATATTGTAGCGAAGCGTCCAGTAGGCCTGATGGAGGTGATAAACGATAAAGGGTATGAGCAAGACAGACATCCACCATCGCCTAAAAAACTCAAGACAGTGAATGTTTTTAATCCGGTTCATCATTGCCGCTATAGGTGGTTTAAGGGCTCCGATGGTAATCCGGGCCTGTACTTCAGATCATCGGGTGGTTATGGACCAGGCTTAAACGACTGAAAGGAAAAGGGAAAACAGTCGTTGTGATCTGTCAGGAAAGGCGCGTAGACAGACAGAGAAATTTACCGGCGCCTGTTAAAGGTAAAGGTGAGAAATAAAATAATGGAATAGAAACAACGGAAGCAATTCTGATCAAACCGAGTGGGATTTATTCCACAGGTTCAAGATCTTCAAGTTGTTTGTCTGTAAACATTTTCGACTTAATCAGGAAACGGATGCCCATCGGGATTTCAATCGAAAAGCTTGAGCCGCGGCCCTCTTTTACATCGAGCGTCAGCTGCATGTTTTGCCAGTATTTAAACTGGTCTTTAGCCATGTAAAATGGCGCACCATAAACGTCACTTAATTTTACATCACTTTTTCCAACTCGGAACTGACCCGCTTTATAGCACATGGGAGAAGAACCGTCGCAGCATCCGCCGCTTTGATGAAACATGAGCGCACCGTGTTTCTCGCGAAGTGTGTCCATTACTTCTTTAGCGTCATCAGTAATTAAAACTCGTTTAACAGGCATTGGCGTGATGGATTAAGGTTTGGGTTTGACGTGTCTGCTCGTTCAAATAACATGTTGGAAGGAGGTTGCAATCCGCTTTGCCGTAGAAAAAAACACTCCGAACCATTATGGATTCGGAGTGATGAATCGGGTGTATTTAGAAGAAGCCCATTGCTTTCTTGTCGTAGGAGATCAGCATGTTTTTGGTTTGCTGATAGTGGCTGAGCATCATCTTGTGATTCTCACGGCCAAACCCAGACTTCTTATATCCGCCAAATGCAGCATGAGCCGGGTAGGTGTGATAGCAGTTAACCCAGACACGTCCCGCTTTAATGGCGCGCGGTACCTGATAAAGCTCGTGAGCATCCCGGGTCCAGACGCCTGCACCAAGACCATACAGGGTGTCATTGGCAATTTCAATCGCCTCATCTACATCTTTGAATGTGGTGAGTGACGTGACGGGTCCAAAAATCTCTTCCTGGAAAACACGCATTGAATTGTTGCCGCCGAAAATTGTGGGCTGAATGTAGTAGCCGCTTGAGATACCGTTGTCGCCAACATTTGCTTTTCCACCGCCGACGAGCACTTCTGCGCCCTCTTCACGGCCTACATCAAAGTAGTTCAGGATCTTCTCATACTGATCGTTTGATGCCTGGGCGCCAACCATGGTTTCATCATCCAGCGGATGTCCCATTTTGATGGCCTTCACGCGCTCAATGACCCGTTCGGTAAACTCTTCGGCAATAGATTCTTGCACCAGAATTCTGGACGGGCAGGTACAGACCTCGCCCTGATTAAGAGCAAACAGAGCTGCCCCTTCCAGCACCTTGTCAAAGTATTCGTCATCGGCATCCATCACGCTTTCAAAAAAGACGTTGGGGCTTTTGCCGCCAAGCTCGAGCGTGACCGGAATGATGTTTTCCGAAGCGTATTGCATAATGAGTCGCCCCGTTGTTGTTTCGCCTGTGAAAGCAATTTTTGCAATCCGTTCGCTGGTAGCCAGAGGCTGACCCGCTTCAGGTCCGAACCCATTGACTACATTCAGTACGCCATCCGGAATTGCATCCCCTATCAGTTCAAGCATTACCATAATGCTTGCAGGTGTTTGCTCAGCCGGTTTCACAATTGTGCAGTTTCCTGCTGCCAGCGCCGGAGCAATTTTCCAGGTGGCCATCAAAAGCGGAAAGTTCCATGGGATAATCTGGCCCACTACACCCAGCGGTTCAGGCAGGTTAATGGATACGGTGTTAGCGTCGTGTTCAGAAATTCCGCCTTCCTGAGTACGGATTGCGGCGGCAAAATAACGATAGTGATCGACCACCAGCGGGAGGTCGGCATTCATCGTTTCACGGATTGGCTTACCGTTATCAATCGTCTCAACTCTGGCGAGTAACTCGAGATTATCTTCAATGATGTCGGCCATTTTATTGAGGACGGACGCACGCTCAGCCGCAGAAGATGTGTTCCACCCCGGTGCGGCTTTATGGGCGGCGTCGAGTGCCAATTCTATATCTTTTTCGTTCGATCGCGCACATTTTGTGAAAGCTTTGCCGTCAACTGGTGAAATATCATCAAAATATTCGCCGTCGACAGGGGCGACAAATTTGCCCCCGATATAATTATCATACTTCTCCTTAAAATTAGGACGTTCATGTAACATATTGATCTCCATTAGTTAATTGGTTTATGATGTTATTATACTAATCAAAAAAGCGCTTTTATTCTTAGTCTAAACTCTCAAAAAATAGCGGGATCGTCTCAATTTGGTTTAAACCTGCTGTTTATCTATAATATTTTCAGTGCTGCGTAAAAGCGCTTTTAATCCGGAAATCTCACAGGACATTTTGTTCAAAACGCTGTAACACAAAGTGATACAATAGTTTGGGTTAATTTCAGGCTTTAACAAAATACAAAGTGTTTTCCGGTGAAATTTATCCCTCTGCTTCGTTGAAGGTAAAATGGGATATTCGACGTACTTAGGTACGTTTCCGTTGTCATTTATCCTTCGCCTTGCTGAGAAAAAAATTTCTTGGTGAGATATCCGGATTAGGTATTTAAAAAAAATCTTTTATCATGATCAACCAATCCATTGTCAGAGAACAAAAGAACCCACCTCAACAGCTTGTAGAGAACCGGACCAGTTACGCAGGCATGGACTCTGTTTTTTCTGTCTACGACACTTATCAGGAGGCGTGTATGGTTGAGCTTACATCAGACAGCCCAATGTATTGCGGAATGATATCAGGCAAAAAAGTTATCCACGCCGGCGATGGGGCGCCGTTCGATTTTGTGCCAAGTGAATCTCTCGTACTTCCCCCTGATACAACCATTCATATTGACTTCCCGGATGCGAAGCTGAATGAGCCCACTAAATGTATCACCGTGGAGCTTCCTCTGTCGCGGATTGATGATATAGTTGCCCGGATGAATGATAAGTTACCACGGTCAAAAACGTCAGGGGAGTGGGAGTATGATACATCCAGGTCGGTTCATTTCTCCAACAGCGAATCGGTTGACCTGCTCATTAAAAAACTCTTTCATATTTTTACCGAAGAGCATAACCAAAAAGATCTGCTGGTGGATATGAACACGTCGGAACTGATCGTGCATATGCTGCAGACAGAATCCCGAAACCTGCTATTAAAAAATTACAGGAAAAACATTACAAGAAGCGGCCTGGCTGCAGCTGTTGAATTTATCAGCAAAAATCTCGACCGGTCGATCTCCATCAAAAAACTGGCGGATATCGCCTGCATGAGTAAAGCGTCGTTCTATCGATATTTTAATAATGAGTTTGGAATGAGCCCAATTGAATACATTAACCAGGAGAGGGTAAAAAAAGCGTGCAGGCTGCTCACCCGTGACAACTTAAATGTAACGGAGGTCAGTTTTCAGCTTGGGTATTCGAGCCTGAGCCATTTCATTAAGCTCTTCAAAGAACACACCGGAACCACGCCAAAGCAATACCAGCTCAGAAAGCAGAGCGCCTGATATAACTCCCCGTCCTCCTCCTGATTCGCCCGCCTATTCTCCCATATCACTGTTTATACCACCGATATTTTAGGATATTCATCCATAAAACCTGAGTTCGATTCTTAAATGCGGTTTATGATTCAGATGCTTGTCCAAAAAGGGCGTCATCCCGCACCTCCCCATCGGGATCCCTTCGGGAGATGCGGGATCTCATTCCGTTGATATGGATAGGAGTTGCCACGCCATGGCGTGGCATGACTGTATGGATAACATTTCTGCAATTTAGCGCCCTTTTTGGACAGGATCGGTCTTTTATTGGTTGTATTCGACATATTATGAATCGAACTCAGATATAAAGGAATTGCATCAAGCCGTTAAAAATATATAATCGTAGCCCTAAAATGGATTCGGGAGACGCATTCTAATGTTTTTAAATCAAAGATAGACAATGAGTTACAGTCATTATAAATAATTTAAAAGCGTTTCTATAAAAAAACACTAATTATGATCAAAGTTGAGATGTTCATTTATTCAATGGCGTAAGGAGTTGAGAGTTACTTTATTCTCTTATACAAATTGAATAATTAACTCCTATACACTTTTACTTAATAATAAATGTACACGGAGTACAAAAGCGTAAAGCAACGCTGCGGAATCACACCCATTGGTGTGAGGTGACCACCACAACGCTGCTTTGCCGGGCAGATCCCAAAAATCTACCCAGGCAAATCTATCGCGCTTTTCAGACTCCTCTAACATCGGCTGCAACTAAGCAAATGAATGATGCAGCTAAATAAACTGAAATTTATAGGGGTGATGAAGACCCGGCACAACATGAGTGTCGGGATCTTTTCAGTCAGTATTTAGAGAAATCTCTGAAAACAAGCGTAATGAAAACAACACTATCAACATTTATACTGAGTCTCTTTATCGTCTTCGGGGCGATTGCTCAAGAGAATGGCGCCGCGATTGAGCAGCTGGGAAGCAGTCATGACGTGGTCATAGGTCAGGTGGGCTTTGAAAATAGTTCAGATGCCTATCAACAGGGAGACAGAAACAGTCTTACGCTAAGTCAGATTGGGTCACACGAAGCAATTATAGAGCAGGCCGGCTCTGATAACAAAGCTGCAATACAGCAGTGGGCAGGAGTCCAAAATAGCGAGCCCGGAGCGTCTTCCGCAATTGTTTATCAGACCGGCATAGCAAACGAGATATCAATCGATCAGTATGGGGAGCATATCGCAGAAATTGGTCAAACAGGTGACGAGAACACGATTAATCTGACACAAGCTCAAAGCAATTCAACGGTTTCCTCTCTCGGGGAGGAATATGGCAGCGGCGCTTTTGCGCTGTTGATGCAGCATGGTTTTAGCAATGAAATCACGCTGGCGCAAAATGGCTCTCATTATGCGAGTATTTCGCAGAACGGAAGCCAAAACAAAGCAACGGTATTGCAGGATGGACTTAGCCTGGAAAATATAGCAGAGGTTGAGCAGAACGGTACGAATAACGATGCCATTATAGAGCAGTTTGGCAGCCAAAATTCAACCACCATCAGGCAAACCGGAAACGGGCATTCCGCCCACATAGTACAGGTTGGCTATGGAAATCAAGCCACAGTCATCCAGAACTAACATAGAATCATTCTGAGAGAGGAGCTAACACTCAGATCAAACGTAAATCAAAGCAAATAAACTTAATAAAACGTATGAAAACTCTACTAACACTTACTACAGCACTGCTTTTTACAGCAGGATCGGCTTTCGCACAAAGTAACGACGCATCAATTGACCAGGTTGGTGACGATCACGACGCGACAATATCACAAACAGGCGCAATAAACACAGCGTATGTTGAACAAACTGCAGATGCCGGCCGTGAAGGAGCCGACGTTGGAACAGCTACCGTTACACAGACTGGTGACGAGAACTATGTAAATCTTCGTCAGCGCAGCTTCTATGGCGACAGTGAAGCGACTATCACGCAGCTTGGTAGCGGAAACAGTGTTCGCGGTACAAGCGAATCATCTGAATTTCTCCAGAATCACGGCCTTAACGTTGTTGATGTAATGATGGCCGGCGATGATAATACACTCTATTCTCTTGCAAGCGAAGCTCAAAAGAATGTAAACACATTCCTTCTTGACATACTCGGTAATGAGAACACAGTAGGTATGAAGCAGCACTTCGGCAATGGGGATGTTGATATTGATGGCGATGCCAATACGGTTACTCTCAGCCAGCATGCTAACAATAATTTAAACGCTCATAGCGCTATTGTAGATATTCTTGGAAGCGAAAACATGATTGACGTCAGCCAAACAGGATATTCGCAGACAGCAACTGTTGATGTGACCGGATCTTTCAACACATCTACTGTTACACAAAGCAACTAATAATCTGTTCCACCCTGTGCGGTAACATCACCGCGCAGGCCCCGGAACATCACAAATATAATTTAATAAAGAGATTTATTATGAAAACTCTACTAACACTTACTACAGCACTGCTTTTTACAGCAGGATCGGCTTTCGCACAAAGTAACGATGCCAGTGTATCGCAAAACGCAAATAATTCAGACGCAACCGTATCTCAAACCGGTGCAGATAATGACGCATCAGTCACGCAACAGTACGGACAAAATCATGAAGCCATTGTTGATCAGGTTGGAGACGAAAACTATGTAGATCTTCTTCAGGATAATACTGACACATATACAAACATCAGCCAGGCCGGCGACAACAACTCAGCATCGGTTTTCCAAAGAAGCCGGTTATTTACAGGATCAGGTAATGCTGCATCCATTGAACTGACACAGGCAGGGAATAGCAACATAGCTGACATCAGACAAGATGCAGAAGCCGGTTCTGGTGGAACAGCAACGAACGCCCTGACAGCCACACAGACAGGAGATGACAACTATCTTTTCGTTGACCAGAACCGAGATCTCGGTCCAGGATTCAACTCGGCTGACATTTCGCAAAATGGCGATGAAAACAGTGCATACGTCACGCAAGATGGCGAAAGCAACTCAGTTCTGATTGAGCAGGGTGTTTATGGTGGTTCAACTTCATCTGTTGCAGACTTTACACAGAATGGTGACGGTAACTACTTCGAAACCAAAATGATAAGCTCTTCAGATAATGATGTTGTTGGTACTCAAACCGGCGATGACAACTACTACAGATTAGGAATCAGGGGCGAGAGCAACACCGCAACGATGGATATGGAAGGAAACGGCAACCGTGGTAGCTGGGGTATTAGCTCAGGGTTCCCGGCAGTGTCTTCTGATAATACACTCTCCATCGACGTGACAGGTGATAATAACTACAGCACAGGTTCTATCGATGGCGACCAGAACACTGTATCAGTTGCCCAGGATGGATTAGGTAACATAGTAGGTTCTGACTGGTACACCACAGACGGTGTTTCCATTTCCGGAGACATGAACACGGTAACAATCGGTCAGTCAACTGACTTCAACACAGCATCTGCAGTTGTAACAGGAAATAGTAATACAGCGACCATTACGCAGGACTAATTGTTCTGAGTGTACATTTGCAACCCCGTACGGTTTGATCGCCGTACGGGGGATTCGCTGTACCGATCAAAACAAAAAATTAAAGATTAGACACATGAAAAAACTATTAACACTTTCAACAGCGCTTCTTTTTACTGCAGGCGCAGCATTTGCTCAAAGCAACGATGCTTCTGTGAGCCAAAACGGAGACGACAATGACGCTAATATTGAACAGCTTGGTACTGGAAACAGTGCGGAACTTAACCAGGGTTTTAACGGCCAGGGACAAAATGGAGCTTTTGGAGAAATTATCCAGGACGGAGAAGGAAATAATGCCAGCATGAACCAAAGAGCCTGGGGCAACGATGGGAATGACCACACAATTGAGCAGCTTGGACATAGCAACTCTGGCGATGTTGATATCTATAATGGTGATAATTCCGGCTACATTCTTCAGGACGGTGTTGGTAACAGTGCACGGATGGTACAGTCAAGCACAGGCCATGAGTCGCTGATTCTCCAGACCGGAAGTGAGAACTATGCCCAGAGCAGCGCAACCGGCGGAACCGGAAACCAAACTGCAATTGTGCAAGGGATCCCATCAGAATTTACGGGTGGTATTGGAATACAGGGACAGGTTAGTCTCGATGACGCGCCAGTACTAATACCTCTATTCGGTTCTCAAGAAAATGTTGCAACAATGAGCGTTTCTGGAAGCAATAACATGGCTGGGATTCTTCAGCTTGGGGGCGGCAACACCGCGGGAACCAACCCGGGATATGCAGGCGATAAAGGAATCGATATCTCTGGCGATGCTAACGCGGCAGGTATTGCGCAGTTAGGATTCGAGAACGACGCAACGATCTCTGTTATGGGCAACGCTAACATGGCCGGTATTCTGCAGCTTGGATCTGATAATAGCGGCTCCATCATGCAGGATGGATCAGGTAACACAGCGGTTATTTTACAAAGCGGTATGGGTCTCGGCCCGGTTCTGGACTGATCAGGAGTTAACGAATTATGCGGTATCTGTTATTGAATGGATGCCGCTTTTTCAAACGAATCCGGATCGCATGATACGGACATAAAAACAGGATACGATCATGAAAAAACGATTAACTGCCTTAGCCGGATTTCTTTTGATTGCGTGTATGGCAGTAGCCCAGGAGAATGATACGGAGATTCAGCAGACCGGCGAACGTTGCAGTGGTGAAACGTACCAGCATGGCGACGATAATGACGCCTACATCGATCAGGACGGACACGAAAACACAGGCCATATCTTGGCGGGTAGGGATGATGAAAGACGCCCGCAAAACAAATTCATGGACGATACTTACATAACTTAAAAACCAAACCTAAAAACTAATGCACCCATGTTAACATATCTTGTTATTACGATTGGCATCCTGCTTTTAATCCTTGGAGTATTTATCTCCATAAATATTAAACGTAAGGAGAACGAAACGAAGGCCCTAAAAAGAGAAATCCAGCGGAAAAATGTTGAACTACGAGTAGAACAATTCATTACATCCGTGAAAAGGGTTAGGGAATTTGTGAAGGACGGTGACTTAACTTTAATCGATATGGTTGCCATAGACCCCAGCCGTCAGATGGCTCTAAAACAACTTGATGATCTTAAAGGTGATGGAATGGAAGTAGTCGAGGATATTCGACCTTTTTTGGCCACCCTTGATCCAGAACGACTAAATGCACGCCATACAAAAAAACTAAACCATTAAAACACGTATGATATGTATGGTGCTATTTACCACTACCGTGTATAGTCAAACAATCGAAACCCTGGTTTTGGCATCTGTTTCTCAAATGGGGAATATGCATAGCGCCCATATTCATCAAATTGGGAACAGTAACTCTGCAGCAGTCACGCAGAGCCAATAAATATAACTGAAACAGATTCCCGGAGGGCACAGCCGTCATCCGGAGTCGGTTTCAACGTTCACCAAGACTACTACTGACGCCGGAATAGGCATCAGATGAAATAGAAATAGACACCAGTCATAAAGAAGATGTTATTTAACAACAGGCTGCAAACGTCAGGCAGAAAAAGCTCTGCCATGAGACTCAATATAGATTAGGAAAAGACACGACAGATCATCAAAACTGAAAGAGGGTACCCAATATTCATCAGGGCCCGGAAATAGTGAGCACAATGACCAAACATGAATTTCATATCGCACTGGTTCTTCTCGCGCTGATAACCGCCGGAGTAGTGGGGCATCAGTTATTAAACACAGATACCGGCAAGACGCGAAATGACTGCACATTAGCGCTCTATTTCTCAAGTTATGACGGATGCAACAGCAGTGAACAAATAGAAGTTATTACGTCCCAAAAGTTTAAAGAACGAATTCAGACAGCATTCACGCCTGAAAAAAATACTCTGATACTCGATATAGAGGAGAGAATGGAACATTATGAAAGAACCCCGCATTTTAAATCGACGGGCGGTCGAGAGGCTATGCATGAATGTGAACAGAATGAACATGCAACCGACAGATAGCTCACTTTTCTGACTAACAGCTATTCTTGATGGGGCAAATCCTTCTGTAAATAATTTTGGCCTGTGCGTTAAAAAGGTGTACACCATCTCCACATCTCGGCATCGAACGCTCATAATTTAGTTGAATCTCATCCATCAAACGGAGTGGAACAAGATGAAATTTATCTCTAAGCCATTGACTTTTCTAAAATTCAAGTGAGGGAAAGGGTCATTTTAAACAGGTATAGAATCTCCTGAAATTTTCGCCAAAAATCATTAATTAGACTATCGCTGAGAGCGCTACCATTGTGGAAAGTCGTTCGTTGAATCTATACATAGGCTTCAGATAAAAATCGATTTAAAGTTGATTAATAATTAATTAAATGTGTCGATAAACGTGTATAACCCAAATATACACAGGATTATATATGATCCTGTTATTGTTGGCTGACGCATGCTGAGCCATGTCTACCTGATAAATAATCATCAAATGTACTTATGAAGTCACGAATTTTAAGCGCACTTACTGTGCTTGTAGTCGCGGGAATTTTCTTTACCTCCTGTGCAAAAGACACAATTGAAGCGGAAACGTTTGGAGAGATTGATGGATTCGTAATTGACGGTGAGACCGAGGAGGGGCTTGAGACGGTCAACATCACTACTACGCCGGCTACAAACGCGATTTTTACTGAGAGTGATGGTTCCTTCAACATCACTAATATCCCGACCGGAAACTATACGATCCAGGCACGAAAAACGGATTATAACAGCAGCTCGGTAAGTGTGGCTGTGCGGGAAGGTGAGGCTGCTACAGCATTTATTCAGATGAGCCCTGAAGAGGAAGAGCCGGATTCCACCGTTTCAATGAATGATTTTGAAGCCGGCATTACCTCCTGGTTTAATGACGTGGATGGCGACACAACAAATGTTGAAATTAATTACAGAGTTGAAAACAACAGCGATTCGGGTGATATCAGCAGTTACGAAGTCTATTTTCAGGTGGAAACCGATAGCGGTGTGAGCTTCTATTTTGATATCGCCGGCGATGACCTGCAGGCCGGACAGAACCGCAGCGGTAACTTCAGGGGATATATACGCAACAACGAAGCGACCCAAGTAACAATCAATGACGTTTGGATCTCTGATTAAATTAAGGCCAGGCCTGAAAAATGAACCTCAAAAGAGTTGTCTTATTTACTCTGTTTGTCATGCTGGTTTGCACTGCAGCTGTTGCGCAGACGATCGACAACTCTGCAGAAATCTATATCAAGCAATCATCCGATGAGACTACAGGGCTACCGGTGAATCGGGCAGCGTATAATGAATTGCTGATTCTGGACTTAAATGAGATCCGTTCTATTTCACTCTCCTACCCAGATCAGGATGATCTGTTGACAGGCAACAATACGGAGGATCTTCAGTGGGGCAGCAACGATTTGATAACTGATTCTGAATTAACATTTTCGGTGGAAACGGAATCTGAAGAATACAGCAGTGAAGAAGCAGCTGGCCGAATGGCCGAACTTCTGAGCGACATGATAAGTAACAGAAGTGAAGAGCGTGATTCTTCCGGTGTGGCCAATGATGATGACGTGACGGAAGCGTTCAGAAATGCTTTTAAAGCCGTGATAGAAGAAGAAACCGGCGCTGAAGAAGAAGCCGGAACTCAGCAGCCCGTGGTGTATGGCGATGTGGACGGCATAGTTCTGGATGAAACACGGTCGAAAACGGGGCGTGACTTTTACAAAGCATTTTATGATGCCTGGTCGAAACGTGAAGGGAAAGAGAATTCAGTTGTACGAATTGCAGAGAAGCCGGGACCGGGGATGGGAAGCATTGTATATGTTGAAGTGGACTATGAAGTGATTTTTGAACTCAGGCTGCGGCCCGGGGATCAGCGAACAAGGCATGCAGGGGACATTGCAGCCGCCCGAACGCTCAGCTATCTGGAAGAAAAACCGAACAAACCATTAATCTATTAAATCAATTTGATATGAAACGTACCATCACTGTTTTTGCCACAGGCTTGATTGTAGCCCTGTTTCTAAACGTATCAGCAGTTTCAGCACAGGAAATGGTTTATAGACCGCTGAATCCAGCATTTGGCGGAAACCCCGGTAACTACGGGTGGATGCTGAACAGCGCCAATACTCAGAACCTCCATGAAGCAAGCCGGGAGTCGGGCTTTCGGCGGGATCCGCTGGCCGATTTTCAGAATTCACTTCAGCGTCAGGTGCTGTCGCAGCTAACGCGTGATATTGTTCGTCGAGAGTTTGGTGATGGAGAGGCGCTTGAGGAGCAGCGATTTGAATTTGGAGAATTTAATATTGAAGTGACCCCCGGTGATAATGGAGTTCAAATTCGGATCTTCAATATTTTGACGGGTGACGAAACCAGCGTAACGATTCCAAACTTTTAGACTATGAGAGTTTTTTCAACAGCAATTTTATCAGGTATTATTGGTATAGCTGCTTTGAGTGGCTGTGCCGGAACTATGAAGCCGATGCATACGGAGCGTGCAACCCACGGCACCGTAAGTGAGGTTTATTCACAACTGAAGGAGCTGCCCGAACCACAGGAAAAAATTGTTGCTGCAGTCTATCGTTTCAGAGATCAAACCGGGCAGTATAAACCGTCCGACCGCGTGGCGAGCTGGTCAACAGCGGTCACACAGGGGGCAACATCTATCCTCATGAAAGCGATGGAAGAGTCCGGCTGGTTTGTGCCGATTGAGCGTGAGAGTATTTCCAACCTGCTGAACGAACGTCAGATTATTCAAAGCATCCGTCAGCAGCATTCAGGTCCGCAAGGACCGCAACCGCTTCCGCCGCTTCTGTTTGCAGGAGTGATGCTTGAGGGTGGCATTGTAGGATACGACACGAATGTGATCACAGGTGGTGTCGGTGCACGATATCTCGGCACCGGTGGATCCGGTCAGTATCGTAAAGACCAGGTGACAATCTACTTGCGGGCAGTATCAACCCAGAGCGGACGGGTGCTAAAAACAGTTCATACCACAAAGTCGATCATTTCCCAACAGCTCGACAGCGGTGTATTTCGGTTTATTGATACCAACAGATTGCTGGAAGCGGAAGCCGGGTATACCTATAACGAACCACCGGTTATGGCCGTGACCGAAGCGATTGACGAAGCGGTTAAGCAGCTTATTCTGGAAGGGGTTGAAGCGGATATCTGGACTCCGAAAAACGCAGATGAAATCGCTGCATACCGTGATCGGTTTAATTTTGAAAAACAAAAAGAAGAGCAGCTTCAGCGCGACTATTTCGGCCTGATTGATCAGCCGGATCTCCGGGGCGGGTGGTCGCTGACAACAAACGGGTTTTTTGGCACTATCATAGGAAATTACAGCAATCCGGACGTCAATCCCGGCGTCATGCTGCAAGTAGAAAAGGGAGTGACCCGCAACTTCTCGCTTCGCCTTGGCGGGCAGCGGACCCGGATCAGCGCGCCTAATGCGTTTTCGAATCCGGTTAATGCGGCTGACCTACTTCTGAATGTCTACATCACGCCCGGATACAATCTCTCGCCGTTTATGGCGGCCGGCGGCGGGGCCTTTATTTTTGATAAAAAATATACTGAGCTTGATGACCAGATCCTTCCGTTTATAGGACTGGAGACCGGCTTCGACTACCGGTTCAACAACCGGTTTGGTGTACGGGCAAGCGCAAGCTATCGCTATCTTCTGATTGATGGCCTTGACGGGGTGTCGATGGGCAAATATAACGACCAGCACTGGGGGGTTAATCTTGGATTTATCTATCAGCCCGGATTTTTGAATTAGACCGGGTTTTCTACTTATAATCTCCCCCCGAGGGGAGTACCCACGCGAATCGCGTGGGGGTGGGGTGTTACGGTGCTTTGATGAAGATTAGAAACCTCTTCAGGTATCGATGCCCTTCAACACACCCCTTGCTCAACAAACCGACCTTCGGCCGT
>Ga0306912_1000127_pt1 | contig 44443 bp, 47 predicted proteins | sample AntRauFillE10628_FD_190443 | JGI IMG/M metagenome (GOLD analysis project Ga0306912, IMG submission 190443) | Saline lake microbial communities from Rauer Islands, Antarctica - Metagenome Filla E10 #628 (v2) (version 2) | ecosystem: Environmental > Aquatic > Non-marine Saline and Alkaline >...
TATCACAGTTCAGCAAAGTTACCCGCATCATTAAGGTAATAAGGCACGTTTGCCCTGATCTTATCATTATCGACAATAACCATTTTGCGTTGCCAAATCTTGGCCTCTTTGTTGTCGTGTGTTAAGATGAGCACACTTCCGACGCCACCTGTCACGGTTGCTTCGTCACCACCTGTCACGGTTGCTCTGTCGCCACCTGTCACGGTTGCCCAGATGCCACCTGTTACGGTTGCCCCGACGCCACCTGTTACGGTTGCACAGTTGCCTCCTATTACAGTTGCTCTGTCGCCACCTGTCACGGTTGCCCCGACGCCACCTGTCACGGTTGCCCCGACGCCACCTGTTACGGTTACCCAGTCGCCTCCTGTCACGGTTGCTCTGTCGCCACCTATTACAGTTGCTCTGTCGCCACCTGTCACGGTTGCCCCGACGCCTCCTTTTACGGTTGCTCTGTCGCCACCTGTCACGGTTGCCCCGACGCCACCTGTTACGGTTGCTCTGTTGCCTCCTATTACAGTTGCTCTGTCGCCACCTGTCACGGTTGCCCAGAAGCCACCTGTCACGGTTGCTCTGTTGCCTCCTATTACAGTTGCTCTGTCGCCACCTGTCACGGTTGCCCAGTAGCCACCTGTCACGGTTGCCCAGTAGCCACCTGTCACGGTTGCTTCGTCACCACCTGTCACGGTTAACAGCTCCTTTTGTATCCGCTCGAGATCCTCCAAACTAACTTTCGCGCAGCGTCGCGCAGCGACGTAGACATCCCAGTAAACTACGCCGTGCAGTAATCCGCCCGGGAGAATAGCCGTGATATCTCCCGACATCACATTAGCCAATGCTTTGTAGTGTCGATTAATTGATCTGACTTGTTTATTCGTAAGGTCTTCTAGCGTAAGACCGTTGCGTAGACTAACTACGCGTTTTAAGCTATACTCGCCGTCGATGCCGTCCCATTCGCACTCGACGAAGAAGGTTTGCTGGTCGGTATTTTCACGCCAGCCAAAGGCGGCGATTGCGCCGCTGTGGCTATTGTCTGCTGTGTGGGCAATTGCCCCGTCCTTACGGACTACTATTGAATGAAAATCACACATATTTATTTAATTTTGATTATTTTATAGGTTTTTGCTACCACTCAAAGGTAGCGTAGTTTGGCAGAACTGTCCCATCTGCATCAAACATGACACGGTCGAATCCGTGGGAATGTGCGTCTTTAATCAGCCACATGAAGTAGGGGCTAAAACCGAACGCACACATGTCTCGGTCTTGGTCGTCGTCAAAGCTGGCTACATCAAACATTGTTCCGTAACCCTCGTCGTGCTCCATCATACGGTAAGGTGCCACATCTTCTTTAATAAGCTTTCCGTCATCTGCAGTGATATGGGATGTAGAGACTTCCAGCATGGTTATAGTTGCTTCTGTATAAGGGAGGTGCTTAATAAGGTTAAGAACCTCACTAAGGGTGGTTGTTCTATCCCTTTCTTTTAACACTTGCCGCTCAATAGAAGTGTAACGAGAAATATACTTCTGGGAGGTATGAAGAGATACATCTCCCTGCTGCATCTCTTCTATCTTCCTATAACATCTCGCAACATGGTCTTCCGTCCTTTTCTGCGAGATTTTTTTTAACTCTTCAATTTTTTTAACTATATTTTTTATCATGGTGGGTTGTTCTACGTTTAAAGCAGGAATAATTATTGTTGTTCTATGAGATTATTAATCCTAGCTTTTATTAGTTATTGCACTCATAGGCGAAGCCACTTCCCAGACCCAGACCTCTTCATCGTCGTCGGATTCAACTAGATTCCACTGCCATAAATCTATCCTTTGTTCTTTAGTCGGGAATCCAATCGAGGTTTTCCATAACTGGACCTCTAACCAATCCACCGCGTAAGCGTCATCTACTAAATGGCTGGGGCATTCGCTTTCAGTGATGACACGTCTTGGTGTGTCAGCATCTAACCATACCCCGATAACTTTATACCCTTCTTCGTTGGTGGTGTCCCTCAGTTCGTAGACCGAACTGGGGCTACGCGCGTAGCCCTCCTCGAAGGCAGACGTAGGACTCCAGGATTGATAATCGTCTTTGTATTGTACAAAATACCCAAGATCTGCTCCTTCTTCATTTATATTAAGGTTGGTTGCGAATTTGTCCCAATACTTTGGGCCTGTTTTAAAAGGCATGTATCCCGCGTCCTTTGGTGCTACCGTGGCAGAACCATCTTTGTGAAACTCGATGGCGGCGATTTTAAGAGCCCACACTTCTTTGTGTGAGCGATATTTTGGCATTTCTTTTTGTGTGTTGTCCATTGATGTGTTCGTTGGTTGTTTGGAAGGCGGAGAATCAAACATAAATTCGTCCATCCCTTTTGTTGTCATAGCCTCGGGGAAGTATCGTGTTATTTACTGTATTTTTTGTTGGGCTAGCTTGGCCGAGTTCGTAAAAGAAACGGGCGAATGATTCAGAACAAGGTTTGTTGGGTTCCGCGTTCCACGCAATATCAAAGGCGTCTGGGGCTTGGTAGTTGCGGATTCGGCAGTGTTCTGGAAAATGCTCCTGACTCCATGCGGTGCGTACGTCTATGGCAAGATGTCCCCCACCAAAGATATGACAACCAGGCTTCCATACTGAAGAGTGTCGCTGAGGTGCAAAAAAGCACTGATTACCTCCTTGGTCAGGAATGTTAGGATAGTCTTCTGATTTAAGATCCTTGCCCACATAAGCCATCCATGGCTCAAGCTCGGGGAACCCCTCTGGTGACCGGCACGGGTCTAGCTCGGTGAATGTGTAGCAGTGCCGTGAACGTGTAATCGTTCCCTTTGTCTCATAAGTCTCATAAGGATAGGACGAGGTGAGTTTTATTGCTACCAGCTTGGCAGCAATGTAAGGGTCCTCTGTCGTCTCTCGCCTAAATGCGAGCTGTTCGCCGGCTTCTGCTAGCCGGAGTGCTTCAATTGTGCTTGGGACTTCGGTGTAAGTTTTAATCGTTTCGTTCATAGTTTTATTAATGTAATAGTTCATAGTCGATTGTCTTATATCTGCCGCCCTTGGTTTTGACTGAGGCTATTCCCCGCGAGTCTACGCCAAGAAATGTCACCTGCTGGAAAGTGCTATCTCCTAGCGTAATCATCAGGAGTTCACCATTTCGGTGTTTTGCTCTGGTTTTGCTTAACCGCTCCTCTAGCTTGCACGCCCACTCGATGACATTATGCACCTCGACCTCGACCGGCCGACCGCGCTGCAACCGCCTTATTTCGGCATTCGTTTCAACTGGAATAAAATTGTTCATATTATTGTTTCCGTGATTTTTGTTGTGTTGTCATGAACAAACCCTAGCCGCCTCAATCATATTTGGAACTTTCGTGTAGATTTTAATCTTTTCGTTTTTCATGTTGTTTTTTGGTTTGGTTGTCAGAAAGGAAATCATCTAACCCATTTATTTTTTAGTGTGTCAATTATGCCTGCGCTACGCCTAAGCTACTTTAGAGTGATTAAGCTTGGCTCTCCGGATGGCGTAAAGACAGGCGCTTATCGCGAGGCTGCGCATTGATTCAACGCTCAAAATCTCCTCCACCGTGGCCGTGTCACGACCCGGAAAATGACGATCTCGGAATTGCTCGGTTCCAGCTTGGCAGTTACCTGCGGCAATACTATCCATCATACTGACGTCTATCTGTGCGTAACCCTTAAGTTGCATTTCCTGGAGTGCTACACGTATTTTACGCTCGTGCTGGTCGTAACGTCTCTCGTTTTCGCGACGGGTCAGGATTGCTTTAGCTCCTGTCGCGGTTTTAGCATGGGCAGCTCTATAAGCCCCAAGGGACCCACCAACAGCCCCAACAGCAATGTAACCATGTTCAACGGTTAATCTTTTGCCCTTAGACCGTAACCACGATGCCCGGTAAACAGTGTAAGCGGCGGTGTCCACTAGCTCGGCATCCAGTGTCAACATACTCCCAGCTTCATCCAGTCCATGGAGATGCACACGACTAAACCAGTCAGGATGCACCGTGATGAAGTGGGTTGCGTTGGTTTTGCTCCAGGGGCTTGATCGGCTATATTGCGTTCCTAAATAGGTCGAAGTATGGGCGGCTGGCTCACCGTATCCGATGATGGTGTCAGTGGTTCCGCTGTAGGACTCAATCTGCCATGCCGCGGCATCAAGGATGAGCCTTTTCCGCCGGTCTTCTTTTCGTTGCTCTAATGACCGTCGTGAGATTATAGGGATTTGATCACACCCAAACATGCTAGCCCGACTGCCCCGACGACCCCGACATCCAGATTTGTGAGCTACGCGGCTGGCAATCATTTGACGGGCGAGGATCTCCATTTTTTTGGTAATTTCGATAAGTGCCTTTTTCGTGGCAAACTTTTTACGCCCCGGACATTTGTCTACGGCTGCTTTGCGCTCTTTAATTGTATCAGGGCAATTTTTGCTCCAGTTGCTAGCGAGCTTAAACAAACGTTTTCCTAATAATTTAACATCGCTGTGATATGATTTTGGGTCATAACTATTCATTTTATTTGTTCTTTTATTTAGTGTTAGAGCGTTGCGCGTTGCGCCAAAGACTCTGAAATCTGATTCGATTTTTCCAACCCATCAACAAAATCAACAAACGCGCAACGTAAGGTAGCACATTGGTTATTTTGAGATTTAGATCGTATTTCAGCTTCTCTAGCTTGGAAATCTAATGCTGGATTTGCTGCCCAGAAGGCATCACGGATTTGTTTTTGTGTTGTCATAATTTTTAACTGTTTTGTTCTACAAGTTAACTCCTAATTTTTCCAGCCACCGCCATGCCCAGTCTTCCCTCCCTGTGAAGCTGAAGTCCTCAATTACTATGTTATTGGGACGCTTTGCGTGGAGTGTAAAGGTTGTCTGCGTTCGCTCTGGGTATTCATCACGTATTAAACTTTTTGACTCTTGCGTTAAAACATCGCAGGCACGCAATGCGGTTAACACGTCGCTGTAAAAAGTATGGCTTTCGGCGTCTAAGCACTGTTTTGCCAGTCCCTTTACGAAGTCTACTTGTTTCGATTTTGACATCTTTCCAAGCGTATTCCTGTTTTCTATGCTGAGCTTACAAATCCGCTTAACTTCTACAATCAACCACGCTTCAAAGTCTTCTTGGTTGGTGACCCCTTCAGACTTAGCGGCTCGGCGTCCGCAAACTCCCATTCTTGCATCAAGATAAATGAGCGGGGCTACGTCTGGCACGTGGGTGACAAACGTGAAGGGATGCCAGTTACGCTCAACCACCTCGTGCTCCGTGCAATCCCAAGGTAAAAATAAACTATACATATTATATTCTACCTCCCCTACAAGTCTCTTTCGTCTATACGCTCACAGTCTCCGCCCTCAGAGCGATGAATGTAAGCGTAGGCGGTGTCTGTTTCAGACGGCGGGTTCTTATCTCGCCCGTATAATCTTCTAATCTGCCTCTCTGTGGTTTCTACCTCCACGATGCGTATGTTTTCTACAGTAGGAGCAATCAGTTCTGCGAGCTTCCTGGCATTCCCCTTTTCTCTTACCTCAGCAAGATGCGTAAAAGGAGACCCAGGGCCGTCGGCTATTTCAATATTATATTTTTTCATTTTGTTTATAGTGCGCACTACACAAGTATTTTTGTGTCCTTGGTTATTGCGTCCCAAACCTCAGCTAGACCATGGGTTTTTGAGTTCCAATCACTAGGCACACAAACCGCACTTCCTCCACTATTGATGAAGCTGTCAACGTTGCGCAACGAGTCGTCTATCAGTAGTGTTTTGGGGTTCGCAAGAAGGTACTTCTTAGCGCCGATCATGATGTCGTCAGGCTGGACATGCAGCAGGGACCTTCGGTTGTGTAACCATCTAGATTTTTGCGATGGGCTTGACAAGTCCTCGGTTCCAGGATTTGTGCTGACTATTAACTCATTACAAAACATTCGCAAACGCTCAAGCAGCTGTGGTACCCAGGGAAACATTGGAATATTAACCCAGAAGTTTTCTGAAGCACATATTATACCCCACCAACTTTCTTGTGTTAGCTCCCAATGTTTTTCCATGTCATACCTTGCGTTTTCAATCAAATACTCTTGTGATATTTGAATAGCGCCTACACCATGAGTTTCACGCATCCACTCGTTTGTGATTATACGGTTAAACGTAGCAAAAGCGGCTAATACACCATCCTGATCAATCAGTATTGTTTCGTATGGTTTTTTGTCCATTAGTCCGCGAGTTCTTGACCGGCCACATTGCCTGTTTTGACAACGTTCAAGGCGTACTGTACTGTCTCCCAGTCTTTAGACTCAACAGCTTCTTCAAGCAAGGCTGTAACAAGATCTGCTTGTTCCTCGGCTGTATCTAGATACGTCCATAGGTCAACAGCTTCTTCTTTGCTAAAGCGTGCAGTCGGTTTTTCCCAGAGTCGTCCACCATGTTCTTTCTGGCCTGCTAAATATTTCTTTAGCATAAACTTTACAAAGCGGTTGCCAATGCCTTCGGCATGGGATTCTGGTGTGCGCGCTTGGCGTATTTTTAATATCTCAGTTGATTTTTTCATTTTTATAATTATTTCTCAACGGTAAACCACAAGGTGGCCATCATTGAATTAAGGTTGTGTGTATTAGCGCCGCGGCGATATACCCCGGCGTATGACAGGGTGGATTTACACCCTATAAGATAACGTTTGAGCATATGCGAAGCATCGTTCACACCATACCAAACCCCATATGCGTCCTCATTTTTTATTTGTGCTGAGAACACGGTGCTGACATTGTCAGCCGGCTCGTTGGCACCCATACAACCATTAAGGACCTTTTCAATTTCATTTGATGCCTTGCAGCCGTATTGACGCCTGGTCAGACTCACTGTAAATCCTAGTAGGAACTTATTGGAAGTTGTCTCTGGGTTTCTTGTTAGGTGTTCGCACAAACGTAAGTGATAGTCGCTCCATATACCACAACAATCAGCATAAACCAGATCAAGTGGGGAATCACGGTGCATGATTTGATAATCCGCAGCAGCACGCTCAATTGAACGCGGCGGCATAAGCTTACAGTCCAATTGATATTCGTGTTCGCTACCGCCTTTTTGCTTTCTCAAGTTTTCCAGTTGGTAATCAAGGTTCTTACCAATTGTCTGTTTGAGTATTGCATGGTTTTGTTTATCCCTTTCCACCAACACTGCGCGCATTGGAACATGCTTAATAGTATCTTCAGACCTTAAGTCATACTCCCAAATAGGAGCACACCCTGGGAGTGTCATCATATTCAGTTGTTGTAATCGATTATTTTTCACGAAGGGAACGATTACACGTTCACGGACTAATCTATCGTTCTCTCTCTTTGGAAAGTCATCAAAGATTTCGTTTTGTACAGTACCCTCAAATCTCGTTGTTTGAGTAATTTGTTTTGTTTCGTATCCTGATAGGTTTATCACTATAATTTTATGTCATGGGTGTATGGATGGGATAGTCCGTTCCGCGGTGAGAACACTTCAATTATAATATTCCTAGGAACGCCCAGATCGTACAATTTTGATGCGATCGATTTGGACATATTAACGTGGTCAGCGTGGCTGTATCTCGAACTAACATGACTTAAAAGCACATGCTTAGGTTCCAACAGTTTCAGGTTCTTGGCCACACCCTCTAGATCGTTGTGTTTTATGAATTCGGAATCGTGCCCTTCTGGAAAGGTTAGGTCCTCAATCATGAAGCGTACACCCTTTGGCACGAATCTTGAGTGCGTGAAGTCTATACCAGCATTGTCCAATACATTTAGGAACAATGGAGTGTACGCCTTTTCAAGGTGTTTTTCTGTAACTGCACGCTTACCGGAGGTAATGTCTTTCATGAATAACTCATTCTTTAAGTAAGGTACTTTTAGCTTCTTACTTTCCATGTAAATGAGCAAGCCTGTGCTGTCTTTACAGTGTACAGTAGTTACTGGTTCCATAAAGGTTTGCGCATTTAACTGTACGCGCTGTCCGAGACCGATGTGTTCAAATGTTACATCGAACACAGGTGTTCTTGTTCCCGTTACCAGTTCGTATATATTCTTTGCGAGGTCCAAAGCAGCTGGCGAGCGGCTGAGGATCTTAAGGGGTTTCGTCCTGTCACCAGCACCTTTAGCGCGGAGACCAAACAGGGATACTAACCCTGCCATATGGTCCATGTGCTCGTGGGATAGGTATATGGTGTTGATACCATACATCCTGTTGCGCAGGTAACTGCAGAAACCCTCACCCGCATCAATCATAAGGTTGTAGGGGTGCAGAATAGTCCAGGTACTGTAAAGACCTCTACTGTAGTGTGTTAATGTTTGATTCATTTAAACATGTGTTGGTGCTTTTAATGGGTCTCCAAAGGAGAGTCCGTCAGCATGGTTTATATCGAATTGATCACCGTGCGGTTCAAACACAAAGGACCAGAATCGAAGGGAGTTTTGTTTCTTGAGCCTGTCCCAGAACATGTTGCGAACGACAAAGGATGGGATTCCGATTTTTCTTGATCGCTGTGTCCAGTCGTCCTCGCATTCCATGTAAGCAGTCTTTTTCCTGCAAGCAGTATCAGATTTTCCGTAGAGCCGAAGCTGGTGTACGTCCATGCATACTACTTGGTTTTGTCTAGGGAACGACATCTCAAGAGCGAAACTTATCTTGGCCATACCAATGCCCAAGAGTCTGTCACACAGCATGTTACGCTTTTCCTGCAATGAGTTTTGGTCAAATATAGCATCGAACGCGCCCCCAAAGAACTCTTCACGGAACTTCCAGATAAAGCGTGCCCTCTGATTTTGCATGCCACATCCACTCGCTTCGAGTGTACTGCGTAAGGCTTCATAACTTTTCCAGGCACCAGGATTTCGCAAAAGTATGAAGCCGCGCAAATTACTTTTATATGTGCTGTGGATACTCATGAAAGCAAACACAAAACGCCAGAATATGTCTTCCGGCGTTTGTGGTGTGATTTCGTCAAGGTACTTAAGGTACGCATCCTTGTTCGGGTGCGTCTCAGCAACTCTGAATATTTCTTTAATCTTCTCGTTCACTAGCAATAAGTGTTGAGGGTAGGCGGCAAATAAGTGTTTCTATTTTATACTTTTTTGACAGGTGTTCGATCATGGCCTGTATAATAGGGAACACGCCACCTGCCAGATTAGAGCCTAGCTCGTAAGGAAGTAAAACAGTTTCTACGTTTATGTGCGGAAGTTCTACGCTCTGATATAATGCGTTTAAAGCATTATACAGTGCGTCATAACTCACGTCTCGACCACCGCTTCCAAATAGATTTTGTCCGTATAAATTTGCGATTTGTCTATTGTTATTTTGGTCTATAAGCGCGTAAGAAAAACCGCCTAATTTTTCAGGACCCTTTTCTGTAGCGAGGTCTACGACGTATGCCTCAGGGTACCGCTTACGTATAACAGCTGCGACCCCGGCACCCATTACATGTTGTGTGTTACAACAATGGGCTACTATAACGTTTGTAGATTCTTCAAAGACCTCAAACATATCTGCCACAAGCGTTTTACAATAAGGTGTTTCAGTTAAGATTTTATAATTTTTCATTTGTAGTTTTTATTAGTGCCAGTAATTTGGCAAATGGTGAGCCTGGAGTTGTTTTAGGCTCAGGTGATAAGTTTGTGTCCTCTTTGAGTACTTCAAGTATTGAAGGTGTATCATTGGGGTGTTAATTTACCAACGGCTAGATTAGCCTAGGTAATTATTAGCGGTCCTAATGATATGTTATTTTCTTCAGGTTTTAAGTACACGATCATGTTGATTTGGTTTTATATCATATTGTAGGAAGAACCCAACCGTCCCTGTTCATTATGTCACAGGCTTCTCGGGCGGCTCTGTAAGAAATAAAGAACTGGCCTAGTTCGTATTGTACGTTTTTGAACCTGCCGGCCGAAGGTATCCAATCACCTTTATCTAACTTTACAGAACAACAAGAATTGCAGGTGATATGCTTCGCATTAACTTCCATCGCTAACTTGTATAGCCTGTGGTAGAATCGGTAGAATTCTGAGGCTTCTTCGGCGGATCGTCGGGTTTGGAATTCGACACCAGCTTCTGCATAGCGTGTAACATGTCCATCCTCTTCTACAGTTCCTACGGAGTTGAGGTAAAACTCTCCTCCGCTTGGTTCCCATGGAACCACAGGAACCACAGGTTCAGGGACTTCCAGTTGCTTACGCACGAATGCGATTTCTTCTTCGGCGGCTTTGAGGCGTTCTTGTAGTGTTTGTGTATTATTTTTCATTTGTAGTTTTTATATTGTAGGAAGAACCCAACCGTCCCTGTTCATTATGGCACATGCTTCATGGGCTGAGGGGTCAGAGGTGAATAAGATCAGAGGAGAGCTAGGGCACATGAATCTGGAGATTTTCCAAATGTTTTGCTCCAAATCTCGGAAGATCATATAATATTGACCTGTAGATGGGTGCCTAGCATTACACTCTTCCGACAGCTTGTATAGCCTGTGGTAGAATCGGTAGAATTCTGAGGCTTTCTCGGCGGCTTGTTGGGTTTGGAATTCGACACCGGCTTCTTCATACAGTATATCGGATGTTTTAGATACTACAACGCCTCTGGCGTTGAGGAAAAAATCTCCTCCGCTTGGTTCCCATGGAACCACAGGAACCACAGGTTCAGGGACTTCCAGTTGCTTACGCACGAATGCGATTTCTTCTTCGGCGACTCGTAGTCGTTCTTGTAGTGTTTGTGTATTATTTTTCATTTATATGTTCTGTTTAAATGCAGTTATTATCCCGCAAATTATCCAGCAATATTGCGGGATAAGCTAGAGGTACTCCATGTTGGGTTATTTTGCGGCGTTGGCTCGAATCTCTTCGATTGTGTAGGTCTTTATCATTTCGCCGTTACGGTACACAAGAGTCATTACGTCATTGAACAGGGGTGAGTCCTCACGAGTGACTGTTTTGAACTGGCCTGTGGCATCCATCACGAGCGCCAGGCGACCTCCCTTACTAACCTTGCTCGGGTCAAGTGGTTTCTTTTTGATATCAACCCACGTGTCCCCCTGTAATTGCGCGGAGCATTTGAATGCACTGCATTGTGTGTCACGGTCGTGCTTTTGAAGCAGACCCCCACCCATACCAAACAACAGGTGTTCCGTCGAGAACCCAGCAAGCTCTACGGCATCTATGATTGTCTTAACATCCTTGAGCTCAATACCATCACCCCACAAGATGCCCACGCGTGGGTCTAGAACGCGTTTGTTTAGGTTGTTAACTTTGCCACCAAATATGTTCCACATAGACTCAGACAACCACACCATTTGTTTGGTAGGTGTGTCCAGTTTGTAACGAAGGCTGTCTGGGCGAACCACAAATCTGGCCACGCCCAATGCGTTTGGTTTACGCGCAAGAATCTTGTCCTTGCGAGCCCTCACGTAAGAATTCACAAATCTATCGATGTTGTAGCTGTCAGCCACAACACTCAGGACACCTTCAGGTGTTTGGGCTAGCACGTGATCAAAGACCCGTTCTTCACCAGCTTCACCAAGGCTGGTCATGATGCTGTGTTCAGTGGCGTCAACCGAGAATCCTATTCCCTCGTAGCTCGTTGCACCATACCAAGCACGTGCGTGGCGTAAAGCCACAGTGGCGTCAGTACCCCTAAACCCAGAGCACAGGTGGGCCATACCTCCAACGCATGCACTCTCGTAACACTCAGTACCACGAAACCCGAAATTGTGAAACTGAAACGGGAGGATGTGCTTTTTTGCGAAGTCAATGTCTTCGGCTGTGCGTTCCAACGCCTCGCGGCACAAACGGTAGACTTCACTACTGATGGTGAGTACGTTACTTGAGTACCACACATGTGTTAGCATGGTCTCGACATAGTTCGTAAGCCACGCGACTTCTGGTGAATGATCTGTATTCTCCACGGTCATTAAGACGTTGCCCGTAGGAACGCGAGTACCCTCAGGTACTGCACGAATCTCTAGGGGCAATTTACCATTGTGAATATTGAGAATGTACTCCCAACCATTACGGTTGAAACGGTCTTCACTACCAAAGTGAGCCTTACACATCTCGGCAGCGTCTTCAATATTTTCTTGTGTGACAATTTGTCCCACAAGATACTTAAGTAGTTGATACTGAAGACCATGAAACGCGGTTTTTGCGTAGGTTGCCCCCTTACGACTTTCAAAGTAAGAGTGTAGAGCTCTACACGTTTTAAGGTAGAACTTGTGGTGTGATAGCTTGTAGCTGTCACTTCCTGAGCAGATGTTAAACTCTGCATATTTATGCGTGTTGTTCATTATTCGTAATCTCGAATGGCAACGATGTAGGGTATTTGGGGTACACCAAACTCGGACAAGTTCTGATAACGAATAGTCACACGCTTACCTACGATTAGCGTTTGATCGTTCCACAACTTCTTGAGGAACTGTTGGTTACCCTTTATATTACTTGCGAATGTTCCGTCATGTTTAGGGCGTTTAACGCGTGCGATCTTCAAGAGGTCTGGTGGTAGTTCGCAAACCACGCGTTTAACGTAGCCGGCCCAATTACCTTTGCCCTCTTCAACTTTTAGAACTTGGAACTCAGCCTCTTCAAAGTTTTTAAGTTTCAACAAGTTAGTCGAACGCTTGTTCTCATACGCTCCTTGTAATTCACGAACGATTACACCCTCTTGGTAGTCTGCCACCAAGGCTTCAAGGTAGTCCATGACATCGTCATGACTGTGCGCGGTTTTGTGGACGACAGGAACCACTTTGAATGCTTTCGTGTTATCACTAGCTGCGCGACACCTAGTGACCAAGTTGATGACTGCTGCCCGTCTATCTTCCATGGGGGTGTCCTTTGTGATCTTCTTGCCAGTGTCAGGGTCTTTGAAGTTGTAACCGTCGTAAACGTGGTACTCAACAAGTTCCTTGCTATTCAACAAGTCGAGCTCTGACGGGGCAGATCTCTGCACACTCACAAGCTCAGCCATTTGGTTAAGGTCCTTGCGAAGCTCATAGTTATAGAACTCCCCATCGAGCCAAACCCCTTCAGGAAAGAGATCGTCCAGTGTTTTTATTATGGTCGGGACACAATGGAAGCTCTCGTTTTCACGGCTTACCATCTTGCCACGCTCTCTATACAACGCTCGTATACCATTTAGCTTTGGCTCTATGGCGATTGGGAATACAATCTTCCCAGCCTCGTAGCGTTTTAAATACTTGTCGGCCAGCATTGGTTTTTCAAATGCTTGATCTACGTCAGCCTTATTAAGAAAGTAGCCTTGCTTGCTCTTTTTGTCGAACTTAGCCTCAGCTTCTTTAACAGCCTGCTCTTCTCCAGAAGTTTCGTTTGCTTTACCAGTGTTCTTAGAAAAGCACTTTGTCGGCTTGTTTACTGTTATCTTTGCCTCCTCCGTGTCGAGGCCCTGTTCGGTGTGGAACTCGTCTTTTTCCACGACTACTTTCCACTTTCTTATTTTCTCGTTGCTGTCTTTTTTGTACAGCCATGTGTTTAGTTTCTTGATCATGGTTTTTTTCAGGTTCTCTGAAATCAGGCCTTAGTACTTTTTTTGGTCGTAACACAGCCAACTCTTCCTCTAGGTTCCTTTTGAATTCTTGTATGGTAGGCATGTCAGCCTTGAACCGTTTTTTGCCAAGCACGAGCGTCACGTAATTTCGTACACGCTCAGATTTGTGAAGGTCAGAGCCAGCTGTGTTCAAAAACGAGTCAATCATACCAAGCTCAGCCCGGATATCATTTGCTCGTGTTGAGCCTTTCATTGTCCAGAGTTTGTAGGGTTTTGCCTTTGTTTTTCGATTTCCTTTTCAAGGTCCTCGATACGTAAATTAGTGAAACTCAATTTGTTACGTAAGAATCCAATCAACTCTTTAATCTGGTTCATACTGAACCCATCCACAGGAGAGTTCTCAACACTACCAAAGCAAAACTCTACAGTAATGCAGTTTTGGTCGCAGTTAAGAGTGACAATATCTTCGACGTACTCTAAAGGAGCAAACACCTTTCTGATATCGCGATACCCTTGAGTAACAAGGCGATCATGTTCGCGTTCAATAACGCCTAGTGTGTTGGTAAATCTTTGGACTTGAAAGCGAAGAAATTTCGTGATTTTTTTGTGATTAGTTTGATTTGACATTTAGTTGTTTAATAGTGTGTGCGTAAATTGTTGTGTGTAATAGTTAATCGGAAATCACTTTGAAATTTATAACAAGGATTTGTTTACCATATCCTCAAATGTGTCTACAAATTGGTAGGCCTTTTTCGGGGTTTTTTGTTTTCTGTTCTGCATCCACTTTACATCGTTCGGTACCACCCCTAGGCGTTTAAAGAACATTTGCGGTACAACCTTGTTTACTAGCACTCGGTGCACGCTCCACATTAGCTTTTGATGTATGGGAAATATTCTGTCACCGCCGTGTAGGTTCCACGAACCTTTTACGTCAATTAGACAAATTCCAGTACCTTTAAAATTGGAATCTACTGGATCCGGCACAGTTGAGTTTACGTTTGATAAGAGCAGCTTATGCTTTGGGAACACCTCAAAGAATTTGGGTGTTAGAACAATCTCCCAGTCAGGGGTGTACACATGTTGCTGGAACAGTGTAAGCTCTTCACGACGATCTGGTTTTGTTTTAAATCGTTTTGTTGCGTATCGAAATGACTTGGGTGTGATTATATACGATGAAGGTTGATAAGTGTTTTCACTAATCAGCCCGTGTTTCGTGCACTCATTCAGAAACTTCTGAAAGTCAACTTCTTCGGTAGAGGCGTAGGTTATATTGTTGTAAACCAACGGATCTTTTTTTGTCATAGTTATGTGATAATTTTTTCGTTTGCTTTTACAAGTTGTGAAAGCGTCAATGGTTTGAAATTTTGAGCAGATGCTCGTTTCTCAAGCGTATTTGGGAAGAGTTCTTCCTCGTGTGATAGTGTGATGGCCTTTGCCACTGCTAAGGACGCCTTGGCATACGACTTTGGTATCGTTGATGCAATCTTGATCGCAGTAGGGAATTGCTCAAGAGCTTCTCCGCAAACGATCGGCATTGTCATACCCCTTACTAAATGATCAGCACCCACCATGTCAGCGGCAATGTGCGCCTCTTGTGGTGTGAGTTCTCGATTAGACTGGCTGGCACGTTTTTCTACAAAATTAATGAAGCCATCAAGATCGCCGTCAAGCGCGTACTTGTGCATTCCTTTACGTCCCCCGGATACCATTGTACGGAGTATATCTGGAAGGATTGTGTTGGACGCTTCTTTGGTGGCATTGAGTGTGCGGAGCAGGTGCGCAGTCTCCCACGCACGTTCTTTGTGCGGGCTTAACGCTGCTGATTTACCGATACCTTCAAAAATCTTAATCGTAGGGTCTTCGTCTTGGTCTTCTTCGATATTACGCACGCGTGACACTTGATTGCGCGGGTCTTTACTTGGTTTTGCACTCGGTTGCTTTGAACCAGGAAGTGTTTCATCCAAGTACTTTTTAACTACGTACATACCAGCCACAGGCACACCCAGTGTAAGCCCAAAGAGTAATGTCTCAACAAAGCCTGGCGCTGCTCGTTTTTCCATGGCTTCTTTTCTGCTTAGTGGCGTGCGCTCTGTACTTGCGTCGGTGCCCATACGCTTATGGTAATCCATCAAACGCGCGTAATAGTAACGCTTGAGACGGTCAGTGTCCTTTTGGGCCTGTCCTTTTTGGTGGTTATCAAACAACTCAGACACGCCCCAAGCACCTGCACCAAGCCCACCCAAAAGGAGTGAATTCCTAAGCCACATGTCTTTCGTTGCGTCACCAGCACCGGTTTTATCAACAATGTCTTTTGCAGTACCCACTAGTGATCCAGGGATTTCTTTCAGGGCTTTAAAAGGTCCGCTAATGAAATCCCCTGCTAGTCCGGGGACTTCTTTTAAATCCTCGTACCATGCGTTGGATTGCTTTACGAGTTCTTCATCTTCACCCTCTTTACCACGACTAAGCGTAATTTGCTCCATGGTAGTGTTTGATGGTTGACTTGTTTTCTTGTCTAAAAGTGATTTGAGGAGTCTAAGCGTCTCGATTGTGGCCATACCAGCGCCGCCAAGCAGCAGACCTTGAAGACCAAAAATAGCGTTATCTTTAGCGGAACTTTGTTTTTTTTGTTGTGACATTATGCGATAGGAAAAAACTGATAGTGAAGTAGGTGTAATAACACCTTCCAATTGTTTTTGTTGATGTCATACTTTACGTCTTCGTAGACTATTGTCAAACCCAAATCAGGGTCTTGAGACTCTGTCTTGTACTGGCTATACTTCTCTAGGTCAGGTTCAGAACTCAAATCCAGTACTACTACCTTTATGTGCCCGGGTTTTACTGACTCTGGGTAACGCTCAATCTGGTCTTTTACATAGGCTTTAGGCCTGGAGTCTTTAGCCTCTACAGCCTCACGAATACCTGAAACCTTTTTTTGTTCTGGCTCCTCAATGTAAGGTGCAATGCCTTTTGGCTTTGGGGGGTTGTCGTTTACCTTCACACTTTTAGGGCGTTCACCAAAAGTGTCGCCCTCGTCTTGTACCAGCTCGTCTATGGCTGGTGGTTTTGCTTGTTCAATCATTATTGTGTTCGGAGTGAGCGTGCAGTGATCTTTCGGTCAATTTCATCAGCCAAGCGGCGGTACTCATTCTGAACAGCCTCTTGTTTTTCTATATCAATATGGTCTTCGTCAACCTGCTTTTCGGCGTAGTGCCAACCAGCACCGCCCAACCCAGCTATAAGTGCAGTTAGTGTTAGTGCCAACCCTGGTGACGCCATTGCAACCTCCGCGAGCATACCACCAGGTGCAGCACGTTTTTCCATCAGAGGAACATAAGCGTCACGCACGAAACCGTCATAACTTTCATGCCAGTCGGCACTCTTGCTAATTAGGCGTATCAAGTTGCTTGACTTACGACCACGCGTTTCTTCAAAACTGTCGAGAAAGTCTGCGATCAACTCAGCAGATTTTCGCATAACAGGGCCTCTGTCTTTGCGGGAGTAAAGTGCGTCCACGGCTCCAGCAGCTTTTAAAAACCCTTCTGGCTTGATGTTCAGCTCACAAAGAGCCACGTTTGCGCCTAGGGCTGCATATTCTGATAAGTTTGTTTCGCTCATAAAAGTGGGGGTAGATTAGTACGGTCTACCGAAAAAATCAACTGAATTATTTATTGTTCCAGGAATTGGGGCTGGGTTGGCCCCTGCTCGTGATCCCATTAGGGCTCCTAAAAGTGATCCACCAACAGTTCCAACAATACCAAAGTTCATCAGGTACTTAGCAATAACGGCACCAATACCGGCGCCGGCTACTGTCTTGAGTACCTGTATAAGCCCCGACTGCTGTGTCCTGGACAATTGGGTGACAGAGGACAGCATTTGCTGCTGCTGTATTGAGTTAAGTGAGGTATCGTCTTGCAGCTTGGCCGCAATAAATGTCAAAGGGTCCATACCAAACGAGCTAGCCTTCACCAGGTCGTTGTCCACGCGGTTACGAAGGCCAAGACCAACACCGGCCGCGCCAATCCCTATAAGGGCCGCACGGAGGCGTTGTGAACGCTTCTGCTCGGGTGTGAGTTCCTTACCACTCACGTAATTCTTCAACTTGTCTGAGCCCCAGCTCAAGCCTGCGCCTGCCAACCCGTAACCTAAGACCGTGCCAGGTAGGGTACTGGTAACATCCCGGTTCACAGCCATGGCCGTTTCAAGTGGTGTTGAGAACAGGTTGTAGTTCAACAGCCCCATCTCAGGAACCCAGGCTGCCGATTGTGCTTTACGTGCAGCAATTTCCTGTTTGTTAGCAGGCGTTAGATCAAGAGACGCATCCGCAGCGTTCTTTAGCACAGAGCCTCCCTGGCCCGTGATGTGCCCCTCGCGAAGATTCTCAATCAGGTCAACCTGATAAGGGTGCGCGTCAATAGAGTCCGACGAAACGTTCTCATTACGCCCGCTCTCTGGTAGACCACTAGGCGCAGCATCCGGCTTTTTAGCTGGACGCATATTTTGTAGGATCTTTTCAAACTGGTCTCTGTTGATCTTGTTCATAATCTAACCTTGTTGCGCTTGTGCTTCTACTTGCTGCCGACCTTCTGACGCGCCAGCTCTACGCTGTTCTTCCATAATTTGTTTGGCCATTGTGTATAACTGGAAGTCTTGGACCTTTGTGGCATTCATGGCCTGACGACGGTCGCCGTCACCCTCAATAGAGAGCCAATCTTGTGCCTTAGCCATGGCTTTTTCTTCAACGTCCATAGGCGTCGTTCCTGGTTGATCAGCTGGAGGCTCTGTGCCAGCATCTGCTGCTGCACGAAGGCTCTCCTGACTTTCCATTTCACGTTGAGTGCGTTCCTGGACCTCTTTCTCAATCTTAGCAAACTCCGCTTCCTCATTTTGACGATCACGGAACTCCTCCACAGGGTCATCAATACCAAGCCATTTGAATACGTGGCTGCGAGAGATTTCACCTTGAGCAACAAGTTGTAGCATAAGGTTCTGCTTCTCAATGTTGTCGGCCATGCTCGGAGGCAGGATGCTAACATCAATACGCTGGTTGTTTAGGTAGTTGTTAATCTTGTTCACTACCCAACGCGTGAAGTTATTGTAATTCTCATGAATGAACCAGAATGTCTGTTCAAACAAACGAATCGCGCTCGGCAAGGATTCCGACTTTAAGCTCATGTTGTAAAGCTCTGCGGGGTAACCCATGGCGTTCAACATGTTGTTTGTTTGATATTCGATCAAATCTTTTGGTGCTAGGCTCTTACCCTCACCACCTGATTCACTATAAGATACTGGACCAGGCACAGCAAACATCGCTGTCTTGTCTTTACGACGTGTCTTGATGATGTGCTGCATGTTACGCTTCCACTCCACAGCATCCATCTTTTGCGCGGACGTGTTTCCAGAGCCTGACTTGTCAAGTGAGAGCAATCTGAAAGGCAGCATGTAATCCAGTGCCACCGACTCGTCGATCTTCTTGTAGACCTGTAGCTGGTATAGCAGGCGGAAGTTGGCAATGATCTCAGGGAGACCATAACCACCGTCACTCACTCCAGAAATTGTTGGGGCTTTAAAGTGGAACATCTCATTCTCTGAGAACAAAAGGTTCTTTTTGTCGCGGATTGCGGTCAACATTTTTTTACTTAAGTTGTTGATCTGGAAGATGTTGTTGGTTCGTACATCGGCAACAATGTTGTCCGGCAACCGGTAAAGGTAACGCGTCTTTTTTGTGTAATTTGCGTGAATGACGTCTATCAGTCTTGGGTCGTACTTGACCAAAGCAATCGCGTCTTTGTTCTTCTGTTTCACGTCAATAAACTCAAACTTCTCGACTACACCCGTGGCAGGGTCCTTCAAGCTGTACTTGAGATCGTTCAGGTGAAACTTTAAATCATCGAGAGCAAATGCACCAATATCATACCAAATCTTTTTGCCTTTGGGGTTCACACGGAAAAGCATACGCTTAAAGGGGAAGTGAACGCGGTAGTAAGCATTCCCATAGCAATTACTGGTTAATATACCGTTACCTATAACAAACTTGTGAGTCTCCGGCTCAAGACAGCAAAATACTTCCTCGACGCGGTCTGTTTTTGTTAGACTTTTAATACCAACAAACTCGCCATAATTTAAGTCCGGAGTTTTGTTTACATTAAAGCTAGAGACGTGGTCCGTCAGTATAAGATCGTCCTCTACAACAGACCTACGCTGTATACGTAAAACAAACATCTCCCCATCACACTCATAAGTAGTACCATCACGTCCAGTAAATTTTCCTGTACGCTCGAATGGTCCACCTATAGACGTAGCTATCATACCAAACCTAGGTAAATGAGGTGCAATTTTTTCTAAGACCCATTTACGACTTTGTGAAATTGAAACACAACCGTCGCGTTTATCCACATGCCCGTCCGCGGCAATAAAACCACAAACGAAACCATACCAGTAAGCCGGCGATTCCGTATCAGAAGGTAAGTCTTTGTAGTTTCCTGGGTGCCCGCATTGGAACCACGCGTCATACCTCGTCTCGTCTTTACGCGGCTTTATAGCATTGTGATGGTCCTCAAAGAAAGGCCACATTGCTTTATCCTTCTCACCAATAAAACAAGCACGTGTTTGGGAGTTAGGTTTACTCTGGTTATCCTTACAACCGTCTCCAAATATAAATCCATGTCTTACCCCTGCCTGGTAATCCGCGTCCTTTTCTGGACGCTGTGCGGCCTGACGCGGTATTACGTGGCTCAATCTTAGGTTTTCGGTTCGTACATCTTTTAGCTCACCGTTACCTATTTTAACCTTCCACAGGTGCTCAGGTGTCGCATGGAAAGTTTGACCGTCCTTTAGCTCCACCTTGATAAGAGGTTGTTCACCAAACGAATTAAACTCTGCTTTGGAGAAGTCCCCGTTTTCATTAATAACATCGACAGTTCGACCAGCGAGCTCCTTTATTTTGAAAACACCTTCGCGTGTTGGTACTGCGGTATCCCCGACAAAACAGCTCCAATCATCTCCCATTTCCATCATGGCAAGACGAAGCTTTAGCTTGTAATCCAGGAAGTCCTTGACCTCTGCCTTCTCGTGATCGGACTGTGCGTCAATACGGTAGTCTTGGATGAAGTGGCGTGTGACGCGGTGTGAAGCACGTCGATATTCGGGGTTGTTTAGGTACAGGTAACGACAGAAGTTCATCGCTTCATGCATAGTTTCCGGCATATACTCGGCACTAGGCAGAAGAAATGGATCGTCAAACTTAGCACGAGAACTACTCCCCGTGTTCGTACCGAAGCCGTTGCAAAATGATGACATTATTCTTTTTCAGGTTCTTGTTTGAAGGGAAAGGCTGCGCTCTTGCTCAATTTCTCGGGAGAAGATCCAACCTTTAATAACTCATCCTTGCATACGCTTTCCCCGTCTCTTTCGACGGTTCCGCGACGTCCTGATTCAATACTCGGCGTCTCGCCTGTGACTACAGCTTGCTTTATCATTGCGAGCATCATACCGTAACAGTCCTTGTGGTCAAGCGCATTCACTATGAATCCGTGTCCTCCGATTTGAGAAGGAAGAACAGGTGGATACCAGTGCGTTTAAACATAGTTGGCGGTCCTATATATGTTACCTGTTGTCGGGACACGTGGGGGCAATTTACAATAAAGTTCTCTGCACGTTTCAGCTTTGCGTTCAGCTTTGCAGTATTTGGTAAAACGAACAGTACACTGAAATCATTTTCCTCAAAATCGATGTAATCAATTTGGAGGTCCAGGTGTTCACTCTCAAGCTGTAGCGTTCCAATAATCTGGGGTTCTGGGACTGGGACAAAATGTCTCTTTAAATTAGTCTCCGTGTTTAATTCCGCAACCTCACTGGCCGCTTCTTTGGGTTGCTCTGGTTTAATCGTTGCTCCCTTATTTCCAGAAATAGCACGTGTTAGGCGGTCTCTCTCTTCAACTACATCAGCTGGGGGGGTGCCTCTAGACAATGTTACTTTTTCCTTACTCATTTCGATCCTGTTTTAACTGTTCGCAAAGGCTTGTCAAGTACGCATCCGTCAGGAGTGAGTGGCCTTGAGCTTCATTGTATTCCGTATAGGTGTGGGACATCATAAGCCTTAGGTTTTTGTCGCTGTTGATTATGTAAGTGATCCCAGTCTTGGGACCTGAGCTCAATGATATCAAAGCAAATGTGTTTTGTGTAACCATACGCGCGTTACAGTGTTGGGTCATAGCACCAAGCACAAAGCCTGCTGCCATGTGTAGGTATTTTGGATCCTCGGTCGCACGATAGTTTGTTTGAAGCGTGAACAGGTTTGGAGACCGGTCATCCAGAAAGTTACTCTTTACTGGAAGGCTGAAATTAGAGTAGTACTCTAAACTTAATCCAAACACTCGACAGAACTTGTAGAACCGAAAGATCGGAGGACCCTGCAGATACCTCCTCTTTGCGCGGTAAAGCATGTTCCCTATGAATTTCGGGTCCTCGTCTGCAAATTCACAAATCTCTGCTAGTGAACGAAATCCGTATTTTTGTTTTAACCACCGAACCGTATGTCGCATTTTACGGTGAAACAGCTCAGTGGGCTTTTCGTTTGTATCCATACACAAAAAAGCCGGACGTGGAATTAACCACGTCCGGCTCGTTTAAGGTTAACCGAAATTAGAGCTACTAGCTATTTTTGGAGCCAGCAATCTCACGGACTGTATCCGTGATATCACTTGCACGTTTTTGAAGAACTTTTTGAGTGTCTTCGCTATACAGCGTCTCACGGTGCGCAACGGCTTTTTTAGCCATCTCAATGATCTCATCGTCAGACTTACCGTCCGAACGAAGAGTGTTTGCAAATCCTTGAACATACGCGCGCTTGCTCAAACGGATTTCTTCTTCTTGGGTGATTTCTTTTTTTGCCATAGCGTCCACCACAGTAGGTAACAAACATGACATGTCAAGACAATTTAAAAACAACCGTAAAATTGGACCATCTCTGATCCCATTGGGTCTTCTGCGGTGCCCGCAAACTCACCGAGGTTTTCTAGTATAGCATGAAGTTCATGGTACTCCTCCTCTGTTACCAAGTTCATTCCTACACGCAGAGCTTCAAAACTTTTCACGTAATTCCCAATTAATTGGTAGGTGACATACCCTGGTGAAGTGGCAAGCTTGTGGAGCCCACAGGATTCCACAATTTTAGGCTTTAGTTTGGTAGACTCTTTCAGGACTCTACCAAGAAAGCCGTCACCTACCACACGAAGGTCAATAATCTTGCCCTCTTTTGCGATAAGTAGGAATACTTGCTGCTCCGCCTCGGGTATTTTTTGAGGCATAACTGTTGGCTGATCGAGTTTAGTATTCATCGTATGCATCACTTGGGCGGAATGTGTAGCGGCAAACGATTCCTGTCTTATCCACACCGATTACGGCCTGACTTGGCTTTACGTCATACGCGTTCTCCGCACTGTAATGGTTGGCATTAACTAGTGCGGAAACCTTTACAAAAGAGAAGCTCTTACAGTCAACATACTCCTCGTGGTGTGTGTCACCTTGCAGGAATATGCGTGGACGGTTTCCAGAGTTAGCGGCGGGGTCCTGCAGCATGTAATCTGTTACATATTCAACACGCTTCTTGAAAGCAGGCGGAGTTTTGTGACGGTACTTGGCGCTGTACCCGTGTTCAAACAGGATGTAAGTCCCATCTACATAAGTGGACCCAAGGCGGGACTCATGAATGTGCACGTTCTCCTCCTTTAGACGCGTCTCGCCGATCAGGCGTTCGGACGCTGTGAAGATACAGTTGGCGTCTGCCACAGAGTCGTGGTTACCCCCAACACAATGAATGTGGACGTTTTCACAAGCGTCACTCAGACGGGCGAGGAAACTGTAAAAACTACGAACAGCACGCTTGAACAGGTCGTGGCCACGACGCTCATCTTCACCCAGTTTCGTACCCTTGTCGGTAAGACCAGTTAGCGAGTCAATAAGATCGCCCAAGCAGAACACATGGATCTCGCGTGAGTTGAACATGTTGCGGGCCATAAGGTCCACTACATACTCGGCGTACTCTTCGACACGTTGTTCTATGGTTGTGGCATCAAACGGCTTGCCGTTGAATACCATACCCGTTTTAAGCGCATCACCAAAGTGGATGTCACTAAGACACACGACTGCAGTTGGTAAGTGGTTGTCGTTCTTGATCACCTTGCGTTTGACTTTCTTCACTTTGATCGGGGTTTCCGAAAGTGTTTCACGTGCATCAGCCCAAGGGTCAATAATCCCTTCTTGGAACTTATCCCACTTCTCAGCCTTCTCCATGATCAGGCGGTTGGTCTTGGTCTTGACAGCACGCTTCATACCGCCAAGGCGGATCTGTTCTCGCGCTGCTTGTTCAAGAGCGTTATCCAGTTGTTCATCTGAACACTCCTCAGCAGCAATTTGTTTTAGCTGCTCGGTGCTGATTGCATCGGAGTGTGTAACCTCCATCACACGAAGGATATACTTTACAACGTTTTCATCCGTCTCAAAGTAATTGGCAATGTCACGAACAGAATACTGTCCCTTACCGGTATGGTTTGAATACATCGCCACAAACTTATCAACAAGTGAGGCGGGAACACTAAGTACCTGACGTAGGCCAGGAACATGTGTGAAGTCGAATTTGTAAGATTCACTCTCATTATGATACCAGTAGACATCTTGATTCTCAAGGTCCACTGATTCAAAGTCAGTATTTTCTTTTTTCATTTTTTAGTCTTTAAATGCTAGCGCCTTGCCTTGCAAGTCGCGTGCGTTCAACCACTCATAGCGCTTAAGGCGCGGGTTGAAAAATTTCTGGTAGATACGACCATCAGAGCCTAGACGGCTGTTATGTGTGGCGCGGACATCTACACCGGCGCGCCCTGATTCCGGCCCCGCTATAGGGTCCAAGAAACCGAATTCGCTTGGGTTAACGTTTTGCATACTTTCTGTGACAGCACTGTCCGACCCGATACCACCAGGACCCATTTGCGTGATGCGAAATAATTGGTCGTATAACAAAATGGGATTGGTTTCTTCACCTGGAGAACTCAATTGATTTCCAACGAGCTGCCCCTCAGTGTAGTTGTTTAGAAAGTTCCCCGGAAGGTATTCGAGGGAACGTCTTTTGGCTAGTTTGCGCATCAATGTTCGAGCAGTTTTATTTGCATCGATCTTAACACGTTCTCCAATTAAGTCGCCCGTACTATAAATACGTTTATACTGCAGTGCGTCTCGATCATCGGGCTTTGCTTCACCGCGGTTGATCGCGAGTAGTTTATAACTACCTCGTATGATATCGTCAATTTCGAGGTGTTGTTCATCAGGATCCTCTAACCCAACTTTTCGGATTAATGGGGCGGCTGAACTCTTTATCAACCGCCTGATTCTGTCAGCCACGTCAGCTCTGGAGTTTGAACGCTTTTCAAACTTACCCAATGTATTTTGCATTGTACTCTCCAGCACAATGTTACCTTGGATGGCTTCGCGTATTTTTTGAAAACGTTCGGTCTCGTCTGTTGTTTCTTGGTCGAAAGGGTAAAGCTTTGAGAACAGTTTGTTCGCATCACGCTTGTCAAACGCGGCGGCGTTGGTCGCGTAAATATCATCCCCCCAGCTCTTTCGAAGCGTATCGTCCTCAACACCCAGTGCTTTGAGCACAGAGTATAGCTTCAGGTTACTGCCCCCAATTTCCATTCGGAACAGCGCTTTTTCAGGGTCAAATGTAACACGGAATGTGCGACCGCTACCTGGCTTAACATTGTAATGAACTTCCAGTTGACCGTTCTGCTTACGCCTAGAGTATGCGCCAGGTAAAAGGCGCGCCTGGCGCATACTGGTGTAATTTGATCCGTTGTGCACAAATGTACCTCTATCGGTCAGATAGGGTACACTCAAAACAGTCTTGTTCTTCACACGATCCAGCACTTCATTGGTAAGCGTATCACGAAGCGTTACTGTGCCTTTAACAGGAACCATCAACTTTTTCTTCTTCATACGCGCGTCTTTTTCATCGTCGGGCGTGACCTGCTTCATGTTGTAGTTCAGGTCGTTCAGCTCTAGTTTTACGTTCCCGTATTCCCGTGGGAACGAGGCCTCCAGACTGCTCAGGGTTTTGTCGAAGATGTCCTGACGCCAGTGAGGAATATCATCAAAGGCGTGGAGCTTGACATTGGCTGGCTCTATTTCTACCGGTGGAATTGGCATGATTTAAGTGTGTAGCAGAAACAAGACTGCTTGGCAAGGATTAGTGGAGTAGTTCGATATGGATCATTGAGCCGTCGTTGCGGAGGTCGCTAACAAAGAAATCCTCCTCTAACACGTCGTCGACCTTAAGACCCTCTTTGGATGTTACTTGTTTCTCGATAGCGCTACGCATACGGTCAACAACAGTGCTGTCGGAAATACCCATGTTCTTGAAGATGGAGATCTCGCCAAGGCGATTCTTCTTGAAGATGACCTTATCCTTGCGGTTTTCTGTGACAGTTTTGTCCTCCACTTCCATAGGTAGATTAGTGGTCTTTGGACGCGTATCTAAGTCGTGTACAATACCATCCTCGTTGAGAATCAGGATAAAGTCATTCGAATAGTCTCGAGTGAGCTGTATGCTCTTGATACGGTGGGCAACAGCTCGAGTGACCTCGATCGATTCAGGCTTGGCTTGAGCGTTATTGAAATCAAGAATCAACTTGTCATTGTCATCAGAGAACAAGTAGTTCAGGTGTTTAGCTATGGTTTTTTTTAACATAAGTTTTTTTATTAGGTTTGGTACACTTGGCCCTTGTCCAGGAGGACAAATTAACAACAAGCGTTTTTGATTCGGTTATTAGGACTGAGAGTGCGCGGTCGAGTAAAGGTGCGGAATGCACGATAAGTCTCCCGACAAGTCTCCCGACAAACAATCCCACAAGGAAAAAGAGAATTTCTATCATTGTGTCAACTATTATCTGTACTTGAGAAACAACTGCTTCTCAATAAGTTCGGTAACCACTTCCTTACCCGAGAACGCTTTTGGCTCACATTGAGGGCAGTGGTGGATATGGTAAAGTTTTTTTGGGTTCAGTATGAAACCGTCGTTGTCTTTGGCTGGGTCTAACCAACTCACAACCTCACGACACTTAATACACACTACAGGACACATACCCTTTACGTTTGATCTCAAGCTAGGGTGAAGTAGGTTTCGTACCGACCCTACCTGGTCTTGTAGGACCTCAATCTCGGCAGCGTCATACAGCCTTTTACTGTGAGGGCAGGTAACTTCGCCCCCCTTTATTGTGACGTCACTGGTTTCCGCACCGCGTTTGCTGAGGGGCATGTCCCGCGCTATCTTCATAAATTCCAAGATGGCTGTCTTTACTTCTGGGGATACTTCTAGATTATTTTTCATTTTCGGATTGGAAATAGGTCTCCATAAATTTGTGCTTTTTGTCGTCATCAGTACGGTAAAACTCTCCCGCCTGTTTCAGGCGTTGGATAGCGTCGCGTCTGCGATTGTCCAGCTTCTTGAAGTCTATCTCGTGTATTTCTTTTAGGACACGCAAGGGTTTACTACCACCAGGATCGTGCATACGAATGACACCTTGATTCTCAAGTGTTCGTAGGTTGCGTGTTATTGCGCCTTGTTGAACTGAAAGCTGGTCTCCCAGGAATTCCCGGTCAACCTCGTAAAACCCGTCTATCTCATCGCGAACACCCAGCTCAACAATCTTTTCAAGGAGATTTTTGGTCGCCTTGGTCTTTGGCTCGGTCAGAGGTTTAACCCTTAAAGGGCGCTCAAGTTTAACACGTTCAACAATCCCCTCCCCCAACAGAATAGACATGATTGCCTGACTGTACATTGGGTTGATTCTGGCCTGTTGGCAGACCTCGCGTAAGTTCATCGTACACAAACCATCCTTAGCTTTGTTCATGTGTATCGTGTGATAGAAGTTTGCCAGCGTGCTGCGCTCAGGGTGGCCCATTTCAATAAAGAACTTTTGAGTGTCAAGTGTAGCGTTGTTCCAGTAGAACACACAACGACAAGGTGCATCGTCACGGCCACCACGACCGAAGCCCTGGCTGATTTCTTCTGGCGATCCTGGAATGTCCGCGTAGATAACTCCACGGATGTTAGACTTGTCGACGCCCATACCAAAGCTATTGGTTGCGAACACAACACGAACAGAACTATCCATGAACATGTTCTGGTTCGACTCGCGTATACCTTTGGACATTTGCCCATGGTAAATACACGCATGCCCGCTAATACGACCCTTGATTGTCTCGAAAGTTGCTTCCAGACGTTTTACCGTTGAGAAGTATACAATGACACTCCCATTGATAGAGTTGACTATGTCGGCCAGCTCAAACTCGGACGTCCATGCCCGACTTTCCATGTGGAGATTTACTCGGTCGTAGTACTCGACTGATTTGATTGCATCACGCAGATCAAAAATCTCGCGCACGTCATCCTCTACTTTTAAGGGTAGGGTGGCGGTTAGGCCTAGGAACACACGCGGGTTCATCTCCGTAATAAACGGAGCGATCTTTCGATAGTCCTCCCGAAAGTTGAAGCCAGCTTCACTGGCCACGTGAATCTCATCAACCACAATCATGTCCGGTGGTTGTGTGCGCATGGTTCGTTGAAACTCTTCGCTGCCCAATCGTTCGGGGGCTACAAGAAGAAAATCAATCTCGCCCAAACACCAATCACGCATTGCACGCGAGTTTTCTACAGCAGACTGTGTACTACGGAGTCCAGCCGCTCTACAACCTTTCTCTTGAAGACTCTCCAACTGGTCCTTAATCAAAGCGACCAACGGAGAGAAAATCAAAGTGCGAAACTCACAACAAAGTGTGGGTACGATGTAAATTGCGGATTTACCACCGCCTGTTGGTAGGACCACAATCTGGTCCTTTTCTTGTAGCGTTGTTTGTATTGGCTTGGCCTGGCAATCCCGAAGTTTGTTAAAGCCTATACTCTTTACAACTTCGGCTATACGAGCGATTCTTTTAATCGTCTGGTCTGTAACTTGTGTCAAGTAATTCTGGGATTATTTCGTAGCCCTTTACATCCCCGTCTAGTGTTACGGCGTGAAAGCGTTTAGCTACGGTCTTTGGGAAAAGGGTGATTCCCGCAAGGTCGCGGGTAGTTTCTACTGCTTTCTTAAATTCCTCCCTGTCAAGCTTCGGCAGTAGCAGAAAACAAGTTCGACGGGGGTTTGGTGTGTTGTATGTGGTAAGCAAAATGTCCTGAGCCTGTATTCGTCGTGGAGGGGACACCAATACATTATCTTGCCCCAGATCACTGCCAACCTTTTTGTCAAGGTGGTCAATGATCTGATCAGTCTTGTCAAACTCGCAAAGCGGAATTGACGTATTGAATGGGCAGTAGTAATGATAAAATGATAATTCCCTAGCTATGTTTGACATGTCGGCTGTATTCAAAGATATAAGAGGAACGTCATCCATACGATATAGTACGGAAACAAGTCCGTTCGTGTTTTGTTGGGATGGTTTCTTATTCTTCACGCTTTAGAAGTTTGTAGGAGTTTTGCTGTTTTTCAATGTTTAAAAAATGAACGGAACCATAATGGTTCTATTCATCGCTTTGGAACCAATACGGTTCCGTGATTAAGAAGGTGATAGGAACGTGGCAAAGGACGCGGCCACAATCACCTCATTAGTGGGCAGTACATTAGCACTGATCACGTGTCCTTTATTGTGTGTGCACTTAGCGATGTGTTTCATCTTCTCGCTAAAGTGCTGCGGATCGTCGCAACGAAACGCGCAAAACAAACTGTGCTTACCTGCGAAGGCGCTGCTTTGTTCAAGACCGATCAAAACAGTATCTTCCATTTGATCGAGCAGCGAGCACAGTAAAGAACGTTTACGGTTTAGCATTATGGCTTCAAGGAACCCACAACGCTCTTCAACCGTGTAAAACGCGCCAAAGGGGAATTGAGTACGAACGCCTGTGTCATAGACACGTTGCGTGAAATCAGCCGCACTCTCATGCGGCTGACTCCTTAATCCTACCCATTGCTCAATGTATTTTTTCAGTGTATCCTGATTAACTTTTTGTCCCATAGATATTTTATAATGCTTAGGTGCTGCTATCGAACCAATTGAAGATGTAGTTAAACTTCATCGGTAGACGCCAACGTCTTGTCGCTCCAGTCCTCTGGTAAGTAACCCTCGATACCTAGAATCACGCCCACCTTGTTAACGAGATCAGGACGACTCTTGAACTCCTTGGAAAACGCACGGGAGGTCACACCATCAACGCCCAGCTCATCACTGGTATAACGTTTACGTGAAACTGTTGTACCCAACAACTTACGCTCAACGAACATGTTGGCCAACCCCTCACTAAAGTCAAGAGGCTGCTCCAGATTGTCGGGCGGTTCGTCCTCGGTATACGTCGTCTTAAGGAAGTAGTCTAGGATCTTGTTGTCCGCGCCTACAGAGCTCTTTACCACACGCATCTGGATCTTGTGTCCCAGCACTTCGTTCTGGCTGCTCTTATGGAAACCCGTGCGTTTGAGTGTGATTTGCATGGCAGAGTTTTGATCGACTGCCTTACCACCTCGCTTGGTCTTGTTGTAACCAGCACTAACGTCAGCGCTCATTGGGGAACCAAAACCGCTCATGTCGATCTTGGTGTTTTGGTGACTGACTGGGATGAGTAGTACGTTGTACTTCTGCATCATATAGAACAGACGCCGACACCACTCGTGAATCAGCTTGCTGAATTCAAGGTTGCTACCCTCACCAAGGTTCTTGGCCTTAGTCGCCGTTTTACTGTCAGAAGGGATGATGCTCGCTGCCTCGTTCGGGCTCATAATCTTACTGAGTGTATCAATAGCAACGACCATGGGCACGTCCTGCCCACCGTTTTCATCCAGGAATTTTCGAGTTGTAGTTACCCACTCCTCGAAAATTTCAGCTGCGCCACGAAGCTCAAAAGCATCCTGAATGGACACAGCCTGCAGCATCTTCTCAGCAACTTCGGGATTTGGGTCGAGTGCGCGTTTAATACGTTCGATACTAGGCAACTTGTTCTCGCCCTCAGTATTGATAAACAAACACGGCGAATTGTTCAAGCGCATGAGTGCACCAAACAATTGGAACGTGAGTGTGGTCTTTCCAATACCCTCGCCAGCGATAATCTCAAAAATAGTTCGCCCTCTAAGACCTCGGCTACCAAATATTGCTTGTAACGCAAACTCATCAATCTCAAGGATATACGACATAATGTCCGCTAGACTCTTAAGTGTTAACGGCTCTTTACGTTTCTTAGAACGCAAGGCACTAATGGCCTCTTGCGTGTGACCTACGATGTCGCTTTCAAACAAGTTGAAAGCGGCCGGTTTCGTTTTCTTAGCTACAGTTTTCTTTTTAGGCATAAATGGATGGGGAACCCCAAAGCGGGGCTCCCCAATACCAAGTTAATAATGATTAGACTTGCAATCGAGCAAGTTCACCAAGTTCTTGAAGCTCGCTGGGAGACAACGGTTCGTTTTGCTTGAGCTTGTCTTGAAGCTCTTGGAATCGGCCGGCACCGGCTTTTGTTTCCGGGGCCTCTGTCGTAGAAGGAGTTTTTGGATCCTTCCCCTCAATGGGTACATCTTCGTTGACTACATCATCTGTCTCAGCCTGCTTCTTACTCTCAGCAAGTACTCCCACAGCTGGTGCCGTGGACTGGAGAGAGTTTTGAGCCACAGGTTTTTTGACCGGAGTGCGTGTAGCTACTAATTGTCCCGCATCTTCAACTGGCGGTTCACCTTCAAACCAAGGCATAGACTTTTTGCGAAGATCATGGTTGATCTTACCGTACTTTCCGCATGCTACTTCGAGCACACTGAGGGGTACAACTCCATCCTCAACAAGATAGTCGAGAATGATTTGGTACTGAACCTCCTTTTCCAGAAGGTTGGTAACGTTCACTGTATCAAAGATACGGTATCGCTTCTTCAACTCCTCTTCGGAGCACGGGCGAACCAACAGCTTGTGGTTTTCCAAGTCTTCAGGTGCCTGCTCCAGGTAGAAACCTGAGGTACGCGTCTTACCACCGCTTGAGTTTCTGATCTCTTTTTCAGCCACACGCGCAATGCAACCTTTGGAAGGGTCTGTGACGTCACCGTAGTAGTAGTCGGGCCATTCTTCTGAAATGACAACGTCGTCTGACTTTTTGGTGTTAACGCTCAACTGAGTCTTTAAGTCACGGATGGTAGTTTGAGAGAAAACCATTACAGCATTCTCCCATACGCCACGCGTCTCGCCTTCCGCAACAACATTCGCCAACGCAAACTTGCGCGGAGTCTTGCTCAGGTAACCTGGAAGTTTCTTTTCTTTTTTGGAGACTTCGTCAATCACAGTCTTGCCGTGGGCAAGTTGTTTGATAAGCACGTCGTCAACGTATTTGTCGATGTACTTCCAGGCGTCACGAATTGGGTCGTGACCCGCTGGGTAATACATAGTGCCTGTCAGAGGTGACAGGAACTGACGACGACCAAGGCCCATGTAGGTGTAGCCGTCCACCATGTAAAACCATTCTGTGAAAGCTTCGGTCCCTGTTTCCTCATCGGGTGTTTCGTTAGCATCTCGATAGCTTACAAAACTTTTAGAAAACTCTGCGTCCTCAAGTCCAAGACTCATATCGAACGCAGGTAGAATCCTTACGTCAGTGGTCTTTTTCGGAGAAGCGTAAATTGTCTTTACGCCTGCGTGTGTAAATGATCCAAAATTGGATCCGGATTCGTTATCTTGTTGCTGTTGTCCAGCAGTTCCTCCTTTTAACATATTATTTTTTTTTATAGTTTTTAAGCTTTGATCAAATTCTGAGGCATATTCTCGTATTTGATGATCACGAGAAAGCCTGTTTGGGATCCGCCCTAAGTCAATTAGAAAATTCACTTAATGGCAATTCTTTTATGATTCGTAAATGGTTGGCTAACAACCATTTACCTCCTTGAGATTTGGGCCTGGATAGTTCGGACACGTCTTTTATTTCAACCAGACACCAGACACGGTTCTTCTCAGAAAGGTGCGGTGCGAAAGGCTTTAAAAGACAGTGCCAGCCAGGGCGTTCTTTAAGGTTTTTAGGATGGTAGTTCCTTGCTTGGTGCCACTCGCCACGGATAAGCTTTTGCCGTGCGTTCACAAACAAGCTACCTAACGATCCATCCTTACGTTTTTGAACAGTTTATAGGCTGTTAGCATTATTAGGTGAATACATGAATACTAGGTTACCAGCATCAAAAATTCTGTGGTAACCACATCGCTTCATATTCTTTATTTCTGATTCTTCTTTTCTAAACTTCGAACCTAGCAGGGCCTTTAGTTTATGTTTTTGGGTTGTATACCTTGGTATTACCTTTTTACCTTTTACCCACACATAGTTGGGGCGACTCTCATGGGAAAGCTTAAACCCTATTTTACAGTACACAACCCCTGCACTCCAGTCGCTTCTTGCGTAGGATATTATTTTGGACGCTGGGAATTTGCGGTGAAACGCAGCGAATAACTTTCCTGCTCCGCCGATAACAGTAGTACCCTCCGTAAAACAAAGTCGTAAAAGTTCCCAATCAGCCTTCTTGGTGAATCTGGGTTTGCCAAACGTCATAACACCCCTCAGTAACCCACCATAGAATAAACCATATGCGTGTGCGCTTCTACTTGTACCGCCCTGCATATGTACAGCATCACAGAATGTTTTGGCTGTGTTGTTTGTTATGGGTTTAACTTCACACTTACGCGCGTACAATCGTTGTTTATTACAGTTTAACTTTGCGCGCAATAAAGCTTTCACACGCTCTGGTTTGGTGTCCCAGTCATACTGATAAACATTTATAAGCATAATGCCTTTTTCTGCGCACAATCTCTTCTTATCACGATGCGCCGTCCGACCAACACGATCCTCACTATGCCAATAACTACCGTTATATTCAATAGCTACTTTTAATGATGGTACAAATATGTCTAACTCCTTTGGCATTATCTGAGTTCTATCACGAGATATCACGTCCAGCCCTAGCTCATCTCGAACAAACATAAGTATAGCATGTTCACCGGAAGACCTTGTCTTTGCGCACACAGGACATTTTGAACCCGCTAAATGGTGGCGCGGGCTTTGCATGAATGCTCCATGTTTTTCGCAGAGTATCTTTACTTTGATGTGTGTACCTAGGTACACCGTTTCTGTGTAATCGTATACTGGATGTAGGTGTAGTTCTTTAGCACGCTTGATAAACGATGCTGTATCCACACCCGCACAATCGGGACATGTTTGGCCTATCAAATGGTTATTAGGGCGCTGCTTGAAGTCTCCGTGCGTAGGGCACGTAATTACTACAGGCGTCTGAGAACCCTTGTACACCACTTTACTATACCCATACTTTCCAGAATGTTTAATTCCAGCAAGTTTTATGAACTCTGCTGCCGTCCTGTTTTGTCGTTTAGACGTACGCTTGTTGTGACACTTTGGGCACCCATGCCCCTGTAAGTGACTACTCCCATTCTGGAAAAACGGGCCGTGCTCCTTGCAACAAATCTCAATCTTTTCACGTTTAATTGATTTAAACGCTGTACGAGAATAATCGTAAAGGTTGCTGTGGACACTGTTAGCTTTTTCACGGAACTCTTTTACTGTCATTGCTTTCATGGGTAACTACACTAACTTAAGAAAACCTTAAGTAAAGAGTTCTTTCGATTCCTCCTCAGTAGGCTCAACAGACCATCTTTTAGTTATTGCGAAGTCTAGACTGAAACTCAGCCGACCCCCCTTTAAGTCTTTGAAGTTGGCATCCGCCATATATTTTTGCATCAACTCTTTTACCCGCACCCGCTCATTGGTTGGGCACGCAGTGTAAATCGCGTCGTATAATGGCGTGCACACGCCTGCTTTTAAGCCTTCACGTCTGTAAGCGTCAATCAGCTCAACAATGGCCCGCGCAAGGTAGCATGCAACCAGAGATTGCATAGGGTAGTTTGACGCCTGACGACGCAGTCCGCTTAAGACCGAATCTTTCTTCCAACGACTCACACCCTCATTACCCTGGTGGGTTTTGAAGTGGCGCTTACAACCGAATGGTGACTGGTAGAAGCCTGCGTCGCCTACTTTGTTCATCGTCTCTTCAAGGAACTCCCAACACTGTGGGTTGGACTCCTTGTAGGCCTCAATAATTCTTTCTCCAGTGCCTGCTTCAGGCTTAACGCCAGTATTGACCTCGATCAATCTATCGAGCAATCCTGGTGATGCTTGATAGGGGATTTGGAAATTACCAACTTTCCCAGCAGCACGCTCTCTAGACTTGCTCATCTTCTCTCGAGGCATATTCATGAACAACCTGTGTTCAGCCATTTCCCAGTGGATATCACGTTTAGGGTGAATAGGATTTCCATCCTTATCACGCACAACTGTATCCCCAAGCTCCTCCAACGTCTTTACTAGGCTCATGTCCCATTGCTCCTCATCAAACGGCGTCACGCCCTCCACATAGGCTATACGCTGTAATCCTTCATTACCCTGCGCATCGCGTGTTACAACAAACTGCGGGTCGTGTGATGTTAGCCTCTTGATAAGGTGCTTATCAGCAGCAAGGTAGGCGAGGGACCATACCTCGGCCGTGGCATAGTCAGCGTCAACAAAGCACCAATCTTTAGGGGCCTTAAAGCACCAGCGTACTGGTACCAGGTCCTCAAAGTTATCGGGCATGTCAACGCGTTCATCTCCCTTTAGCGTTTTAAGGTATTGGGCGTATGCCTCGTTGACATCGTCAGTGGCAAACACTTCACACAGGAAGGCTTGTGAGCGCTTCATACCTGCCTCAACACGTGCGTTCAGGTACCCAGGAAGGTTTAGAATATTAGGGTGAATAGATTTCGGTCTATTTGTTTCTGTACAAAGGAAGCTGGTATGCACGCGTCCGTCTTCACGTATACATGCTTGAATACCAGCCTCGGTACCTTTTAGGAAGTTCTTGGTCACCTGAGCCACAGCCATTTGCTCAATCAGCAACTGACAGTCGTCGTCCTCTTGTGCGTAGATTGTCAGCACGTCTTTATCCGCACTTGGATTGTAGTTCTTTTGTCGGCCAGGGCTCAACTCCAAGACTTTGTCCCAACTAATGCTGGGACCATCATCGTTGCTTGTGCTCTTAAGAGGTTCAAACCCTTTGAAGTCAAACAACCAGCAACGCTTTTGGTCGACCGAGTTTGGATTAAAACGTCTGGCGTCCTGCCAGTGAGACAGCTTAGCTGCATTCTCTGCAAACTTTTTCGCACCCAATGGTTCTTTCAAATGGGTAAAGGTGTCCCCCTTTAGGGATACCTTGTACAAGTCCTGCGCGACTTCTATGTCCTCAATCTCTGTGACCAGCATACTCAATAACCAAGTGTCGGCCTGCTCTCGCACGCGTTTACGGAATGTGTCGAGCATCAGCTGTCCCATCATTGTATAGTTCTTGCGTACACGTTCGGCGTCTTCCGCATCGAGCGGGACACCAGTCTCGGTCATGTGGGCAAACCCATCTGTGACATAAGGCAGCTTGAGTTGATAATAGAACATCATCGTGTCATCATGCTGCAACAGTCGTAGTAATTTAGGGTATGCCCGAAACGGAACGTCCACGTCGGCGCAACTATAGGGGAATAGAATGTCTGTGGGTATCGCACCATAACCGCCATCTACACGCATCTTCTCCTTGTTCTGTTTCTTCCAGATCAAGAGATCGATGTCATACCTTCCAAGGTCAGTAAAACGAATGGCCAATCGTTCCAGCTTGAGGTCATAAGATTCGTCAACGGTATGCATCGCGTACATTGTGTCGAACACACAACGCTTGTAGGGGTCCACACCAAGGTGGTGCTTCATCCATAAGTAGTCGGCCGCAAAGTTATGCCCAATGAATCGTACATCCTCTTGATTCATAACCTTTTGGAAAAGACCAAGGACTTTTTTTAACTCCTCATCGGTAAATGTGTACTTGTGGTCTTCATTGAAGAATTGTAGACAAGAGGCCCGGCCCTCGGCCCAGCACATTTGTACGCTACGAAGTTCCCCGATCATAAAGTCCTCACCGGCCCATTCGCAGTCAACTGAGAACAACTTTCGTTTATCCTCAAGCATACGATTGGTCCAGGTTTCAACTTTATCAACTGTGTCGAGTAGTTGGTAATCCGTGCTGACTTTTTCGGTTATCTCGTCGGCGAAATCAAGGTGGCGCTTAATTTCGTAAAGGTCGTAGGCTTGACCTTCAAGAACCTCTGGTTTGCTCACGGCCACGTGTGGGGGTCCCATAACAAACAACTTGAAGTCACGGTAGCACTCGGTATCTTGCATGACCGGTCTTTGTTCTATAACGTAATCGTCTAGATCTTTATTAAAAACTCTGTCTTCGCTCCACTCTCCCGAGAACGTTTTGATGGTATGCGTTGGTGCGTTAAACCAACCGCCCATAATCTCCTTATCCTGAAATTTCAGGTTATAGAAGTAATCGAATACCTGCTTTCCTAGACAAACTACCACGCGTGGTTTGCGTTGCTTTAGCTCACGTTCAAACAAATGAGCACATCGTTCAATGTCTTCCTTGTCAGGTTTTAACTTTTTTCTACGCGGTAACGCGTATTTGCAAAGTGTTGTGTAATACTGGGATTTAACATCGATGCCCGCTCTGCGTGCTGACCTCTCAAAAAGGGCTCCCGGCGAACCCTTGAGAAGCATTGCTGGGGAGAACCTACTGTCCAATTCTTCCTCCAGTGGGCATGACGACACAAACATGATCGACGGATTCTTGCGGTTTCCTCGTCCGAGGAAATACGTCACACCGTCGCTGTGATCTACTGTGTGCTGGGACGCCGGGTACCCAAGCACGGTTTCCGGAGGTGCTAGTTCATAGTCAACCTCAGGTATTTCAATTGGTGTGTATGCCATGACTGCTTGGTGTCAGCTTACAACACGCACCACACACTAAAGGCTGGCAGATGAACGCTGGCAACGATGCTCAGCTTAACGCGCCTGTAACCACTGCGGGGGTTGTAGTATTCGGTGCAATCTGTGTGTATCACATCGACATTGTCTGGGATCTTGAGTTCTATAACGCTACGCGACAAGGGTAGGTTGATTGTCAGTTTGCTTCTGTTCATTTTTTTTAAATAATAATTCATTCCTTACAGACACCCATACTACAGCCTGGAATACTTTTGGTACAGCACCAACCATAGCCGCTGCCGTCAAGTATGTTTTTTCCAGCTTTCTGTACTCTTTGAGTGTAATGCTACGCTGCCAATTGGCTCGCGTATTATAGGCCGCACGTATAGCCCACGTGTCAATTGTGACACGCGGGCTATCTCGGTACGTAATGTTGTCCCAAAAACAGCGTGTCTTAGGGCCTTTGAAAAAGACATCAGGATCAAAGCTGTCCTGATTGTCTAGAAGGTTCCACGCCTTTGTCTTGTTCCCTGTGAATGTACACACGGAAAAGCTATCAAAGGCGCTGCCTTCGTCCTTCGCTTGTATTAGTGATAGGGCATCCTGCGTATTACGCTCCCAGCGGTTGCGAGGCGATAAAGCACTCACAACCGCGGCAACGATTTCCAGATTAATTCCATAAAGCAAGGCTGTGGATTCGCAAAACTTATTTGCACTTTCATACCACAGCTCGCCTTGACGTTTTTCGTTTTCGGTACACGAGTTGTATCTGTCTATTAAGTACCGATTGGCCATTAGCCGTTTTATATGTCTTTAAAAAAACTTGTCGATCAACGTCATAAGGTATGTACCGTCCACAGACTTGTCTGCGTCAGGCCCTAACTTTTTACGTTCTGCTTTTAGCAGTTCGAGAATTTCGACAAAGTAGGCGTGGTCCACGCCTATAAGTTGCTCAGAAAGAACCTCAATATTGTTGAGATCTAATTTATGAATTTGCCAAGCCATTTTTACAATTTGACCTGCGTTAATTGACCAGCCACGCGACATGAATTTACGCATACGGAACAATGAACATACAGGGTATCGTGACCCGGTGTAAACGAGGCGCTTGTTGTGTAAACTCTCCAACGCATCAACCGTGATCTCTAGTTTTCGATCCCAGGACTTGTAGTACATCTTACAATGCTCATAGTCGTAGAATTCCAGAATCTCTTCAGGCTCCCCATAGAACCTTGTAACGATCTGTACGTCGTCACTCAGTGTGATCGCGTTTTGAGTGATGTAAACAGGACGGAATGCTCCTTCTGCGTTGGCTTTGTCTTTGTCGACCTCTTTGGCATTTTTCACCGAACTCTCAGGGTTGAAAGGGTTTCCACCTTCATTAATTGTCGCCGCCGCAGCTTCATTCTCGCTGGTTGTGCCAAAATAAGCAGCAACAGTTTCTTGGTTTTCAGTCTCAAAGTACTGGTAAGCCTTGTTGTTGTCGGCCTCCACAACTCCAGCGCTTTTGATGTAACACTTGAAACCTTTTGGATCATTCACATGGGTTAACCACATGGGAATAGGAATGCCGCCTTTAAGCTTCTGCTTTTCTTTCTGGATTTCGTGGAACTTGCTCATGTAATAATGGGCAATCTTCTTGGCGGCTTCATGCGTGCGGAAGTACACATCGTAATCGTTTGGCGTCTCGCCATCCAGCATAGAACATATACTACCACCCATCACAATTGTGTTCTCACGAATGAGTGTGGCTACTTCTTTGTTTTCTGTTTCAACTGTTTTAGCCCAAGCGTTAAGCTTTTTGGCAAGAATTGATTTTATTAGTTTTGGTTGCATTTTTATTTAAATAATGCTTTTAGTTTCTTTAAGTTAGTCCTTATTAGGTTCGTCGCTTGTTCCTGCATACATGTCCAGAATTCGTTTTACGTTACTGATATTGTGTGCAGCTCCTACGCTTGCAATGTGTGGCTGTGGCTCGTCTGGCATGCTCATGAACCTCGAAAGGTCGATGTTGCCCAGTCCTTCTCTTGGAATTACCATCCCGTGCCAAAGCATTAGTGGGATTATCATATCCGCCCAATCAATAGTTCTGTAGGTGAGTACTTTAATGAAGGCATCAGCGTCCAGACCATATTTTACCCAGCTGTACTTCAGGAACCTATGATCAAAGTTTGGGTTCTTACCTATAATAACACCAACTTTATGTTGGTTACACCAGTTCAACAATTCCACAATGGCGTGGATTGGCTGAATGAATTCAGGCTCTTTACGAGCCTTCAATTCTTCTACGGTTTCACCGTTTACACGCATCGCGTCTTTATCATACTCACAATCATTAGGTATGATCAGTTCACGATAAAACGTGTGTCCTCCTACATAAGTCTTTGCGCCGATTGACACAATACCATGTCGTTTTTCATCTGTGCCTGTGGTCTCAATGTCTACAGAAACACAATATATTAATTGTTCAATAGTCATACCAAAATAAACGCCCCTGGCGTTGACCAGGGGCGTTTTGGATGTTTAAAGCGTAACTTTTACAAACACGTCTGCCTCGAACTCAACGTCATACATCTTATCGATCTTTTCGTCTTCTGAATGTTCAAGAACGTATAGTACGTCTTCTTCATCGTAAACGAAGTTGTCATCACCAATAGACATGGCAAACTTTTCGAGCTTGTCGATCAGGTCTCCGACGTTGGCGGTGAGGTCGCCTTCTGCATCAATAAGGGCATTGGCGTACAGGATTAGGGTATGCTCGATATGTGCGAACATTACACTACCCATTAGGTCAGAAGCATCAATGTCATTTTCCACGGTGATCTCATCACCACTTCGCGAATACAAGCTTCCAAATGAGAAATTGTCATAAGCGTCGGTGATGTCTTGCAGAACCTCTGCCTTGCAGCAGCGACCTTTTGTCAGACCGTATTCTACTGGAATGGCAACAATATCTTGCGGGAAGATCTTTACCATAACCAGTCTACCATCACAACCAAAGGTGTGGGGGGCGTAACTGCGGCTACAGAAGTGTAGGCCTGCGCTGCAGGTTTTATTGCGATCTGGGTCACAATGATCGTACGGGAGTGTCACCACAGAGCCCGGTTTCCAGCACTCTCTTTTTTTGGTGTAATTGCTCTTGAGGAAGCTCATGTAGTCATTGCCAACTTTCTTGTAGGCTAGGATCGCACCATCCTCCGTGATTGGACTACCCTCGTGGTTATCAAGGAAACAATAAATGTCTTCCACGGTAATCGCATGAGGGTTGGCCATGGTGTTCTTCACAAAGTTAACCCACCCACCAATGGGTAGACCTTGTGCATGAAGCTGACAGATCTTTTCAGTCGCAAAGTTATGCATTTCACGGCCCTCGAAGAATACATGCCCATTACACACTTCAACACGTGCGTCAATGGCCTCTAGGGAATCAAGGATATTTAGACTCAACTTGGAGAGGGCTTCAAAGTCACCTTTGATGGCTTCAGTCCGCGCTCGGTTGAATAGACGAGGGTTTTCATTACGCAAGAATGTTGCGTGGCTGTAATCCCCCTCAAAGTATCGGAATACTACCGATACAAAATCAGCGCCGATATTGGTAATCGACTCTCTAGCGTTTATTGCTTTAAATGGTTTCATTATTTTTAGTCTGTTTTAATATTTTCAAAGTCAGAAATTAATCTGATTTTTTCTTTGTCCAGCTTAGGCAACCCTTTCAGGTTTTCAAGCATGGCTACGCACGTTAGATCTAACCAACGGCTTGCGTAGTAACAACCTGTGACCCAGTCATCATTAGACCATTGACTCTCAGGACGGTATAACATGGTTGAGGGCTGAAGCTTAGTATAAACTTGTGTGGCATCAGCCAGATCAAACGGGTCCTCCAACATAACCCAGAGTACTGCAAGGAGGAATGAGAAGGTGTACAATGGTTGTAACTCGTTCTTATTGCACGGCCCACCCTCACCTATCAGTGGACCATCGTATTTTAGAATGGATTGCGGGTGTGGGTCGTGATTCATAAACACCCGACTACTTGTTATAGCACTCAGTTTTCTTTTAAATGTCTCGACATCAGAGGCTTCAAATAACTTATCTGCCAACGCAATACCATTTTCAGCGCGCTGGGCAAGCTGCTCCCAACATTTGTTTGTTGTATCTACAACATGCTTAATAGACTTGCTCGCCTTGGACAGGTTATTGGAGAACCCACTCACCCATTTTGTGAAATCTTCTTCTGTTTTGAACATCGGTAGTTCTCTGGCTTCACCCCAAAAACGTTTCCAAAAGAATCTGTGCATATGCTCCGTAGAGTGAGGCTTGTGTATATATGGATAGCTTCCTACATAGGCCGCAGCACCTGCCGTCACAGAAGTCTTTAAAGTAATACGTGGGAATACGGTTCCTGTAGTTGCTTTATAGGTTTCTATACGATTCTTGTAAGGCGTATGCATACTAACCCGCAAATCAGAAATATGTGCAATCGCTCCCAAGATCTCCTGGATACGCTTTTCAGTTAACGTGCTAGAACGCACAACAAATACCTTGCGACAGTTGTCATAAATCGTTTTAAGTTCACGAAGTGCCGGTATGCGTTTCATATTCTTTAGTGCCTGCGGTGTCTTGAAACGCTCGTCGTAATCGTTTAACCCAAGGTTTAGTGCGTGGGTTAACAGGAACTCTTCGGTCATTGCCTTGGGGGGGACAGAAGGAATTTTTTCAAAGTAGTCTTTTAAACGTTGCTCTGTCATAGCTTCCATGTGTTTGATTTGCGGAAGCTTTTCCATTTTAACTTTTGGCTTTACACCAATCAGACGAAGCTTTTTACCAGCGTCAAGTGTTTGTTCTAGTGCGCGTAATTTATCCTTGAATGCTAAGCTTCCGTTGCGTGGTTGCATTTCTAGGGTACAACGTCTATCAATTTTTCCATCAATTTTAGGGTCGTGTCGTTGTGGTTGGAATGCCTTTACGCGTACATAAACCAGCTCAACTGCGTCATCAGCGTCCAACGCATCTAGTTCAACTTTTGATGCTGAAAACCAGAATGAGTCATTAAATTTATCACTGGGTGAACTTCCTAGCATGTTGAACAAGAACATTGTGTTCTCGCTGAACTCTGTGCCTGTTTTGCTACCAATACGCGGACCTATTCCGATTTTTGTTAATGATGCTGGTTTTGGAAGTTTTGAAACGTCCACAAACATATCCTGTTTTAAACCAAGTTCTGAGAGCACGAGGTGGTCCACAAAATCCTTGTAGGAAATATCACTATCCAAGTAAAGCATAATTGACGAAGAGAACGGGAATTTAATTTTGTTCTTTTCGTAGTACGCGTTGTGGATCCAATGGCTTATAAGCTTGTCGGCGTTGCCCTTCCCACATGCTTTATCAGCGACGTAGATGCGAACGGCGGGTGTGTTTGGGAGTAGTGTGCCACGCTCACTTCCAAAAGTTAGCGTGTGTAAGCATGAGTGGATATTTCTACACCTTACAAAGGTATCTTTCCCTAAGACAAAAGAGCTGTACGGAATGCGTTGCATGCGGGTGTAACCAACGTGCGTGTACATCCAGTGCTCCAACTCGTGCAAGATTTTGCAGCTATCGGCAGGCCAGATGTATTCGATTGACTGTAATCTCTCATCCGTTGTATCAGGATTAAACGAATCCCGGTCACACTTGGGCTTGACGTAAGCCGGACCCTCAGTGAACTTTATGTGTTTGGTAGAATAATTACCTGAGTTTTTTGCATCGTTGAGTAGTTTTTGAAACGCAGCAACAGCGCCCACGTGACCCTTCCAGGTCAACGCATTTACGTCTTCTTGGGTCATAAGACCTTGTTCTATAAACACCTTGGTCCTGTCCCACAGTTTACCTAGTTCTGGAATGTTCTTTATTTCAGTTTGAACGTGCGCTTTTACACATTCGTGCAAGTTACACAAACGGTTAAGCACAGCACGACAGGTCTTTAGGTTGTACTTAAGATTATCTCGCGAGGGAACGACGTCCACCTCACCAATACCAAACTGTAGCGTAAAGAACCTATCTTTGAGTAGTTCAAGTGCGTCCTTGTCGGCCTTCGTTTTGGTATTCTGACCCAACGTCTTGAGGTTGAGGTCAAAGGGCAGGCCACCAATCAACGCTTGTGGGGATGACGTGTGGTCTTCAATCATTGGAGGTAGGGAAATCAAATTGCATGTGTAGAGTATTTCCTTGTCATCTTTTGTACGAAGTAATACATTTTCTAGCATCCAATTGTCGAACTCTTCAAAGAAATCGGGTTCTTCGGAGATGTTTGGGCGCGTTGACATAAACCCATATTGGAACGGGGCCACGTCGCGGAAGTAATCGGCGTCTTTGGTCATCACAGGTATGGTAACCTTAACGCCTTTGGGTTCATCGCTTTTTTCAACGAACTGTTCCTGACACCCTGCGTATCCATCTTTTAGGCGTACAAGGTATTTCCGCATTTCTGTACCGCTGTACAGGTCAAGGAACATGATGCCTGTGTAAGCCCCAAAAGCCAGCTTACCAATACCAAAACCACCGGCGTCCTTGTCGTTCTCGTTTTTTGTGGAACGGAACACATAGGCAAAGGTGTCAATGATGTCCTTCTCTGACATACCGATACCGTAATCCCGAACAACAAAGTTTGGGTCAAGCTTGGTTGGTAGTTGGATGTCTAGTGGTATGTGGGACTTATTAGCCCAGCGGTGCGAATCAGCACCATTTTGTACGTATTCTGTTGATACAGTTCTTCGTGGATTCGGGTATGTATCGGACACTATTTTAATAATGATCTCAGGATTAACATCATCGATCTTAAACTTAATTTCGTCCTTTTTTGCCGTAGTCTTGAACTTTGTTTCTCGTGTTACTGTTTGCATATATTATTATTCTTAGCTTCCCACGGTTTTAGTCGTGGGACGATCTCAGGATCTGTTTTTGTTTGATTCTTTTTGCCAAGCAAGTGACTCATGGGTCAGTTTGCTCATACGGTTTAAGTAGCGCGCTTCCAGAGAGAAGTGTTCTCGCGTGGTGTCATCCATACC
>Ga0306912_1000129_pt1 | contig 44207 bp, 40 predicted proteins | sample AntRauFillE10628_FD_190443 | JGI IMG/M metagenome (GOLD analysis project Ga0306912, IMG submission 190443) | Saline lake microbial communities from Rauer Islands, Antarctica - Metagenome Filla E10 #628 (v2) (version 2) | ecosystem: Environmental > Aquatic > Non-marine Saline and Alkaline >...
CGGTCGGGGCCGTGAGGACCTCGGAAGTGCCACGCTGGACACGCAGCGCGAGTCCGTGACCGTGTGACCTCGACCATCGTTCGGTCACGTGCCCCCGGCGTCCTGCCGGGGGCACGTGCACGTCTCGGGACAGGGAACATCCGGCCAGCAGCGCAGGTTGTGCCGGGTACGACGACCGCTGGGAGACACGATGGTCAGGCTGCTCGCTCGACTCCTCCGTGGCGCGCTGGCCGGGATGGTCGGCACGCTCGCGATGGACCTGCTGTGGTGGCGCCGCTACCGCAGCGGCGGCGGTGGGGACGGTTTCATCGACTGGGAGTTCGCCTCGGGGGTGGCGTCCTTCGACGAGGCCTCGGCGCCGGGCAGGGTGGGCCAGCACGCCGCGGCCCTGGTCGGCATCGACCTGCCCGACGACGCCGCAGCCGCGACGACCAACGTCGTGCACTGGTTGACCGGTGCCGGCTACGGCGTCGCCCACGAGTTCGTTCCGGGCGGGGGTGGACCGGCGCTGCGTGGGGCTGCCACGGGAACCGGCGCGTTCGCCAACAGCTACGCGACGTTGGGTGCCATGGGCGTGTACGAACCGATCTGGAGGTACGACTCCGCCACGTTGCGCAGCGACCTGGGCGCACACCTGCTGTTCGGCGTGGCGACCGGGCTGGCCCACGCCGCGATGTCGGGACGCGACCGATGAGCGCCGACGAGGCGCTGGCGGCATGAGCGCTCCAGGTGCGCTGCCGACGGTCACGTCCGACCAGATGCGCGAGGTCGACCGCATCCTCGTCGAGGAGGTCGGCCTGCAGCTGGTCCAGATGATGGAGAACGCCGGTCGGCACCTGGCCGACGTCGCAGTGGAACGTTTCGGTCCGCGTCGGTGCACGGTCCTGGCGGGCAGCGGTGGCAACGGCGGTGGCGGAATGGTGGCCGCCCGCCACCTGCACAACCGGGGCATCGAGGTCACCGTCGTGCCGACCCGGACCACGGCTGGTGGCGTGACCGGCGGCCAGCTGGAGCTGCTGCGACGCTTCGGGCTGGACGTCGTCGTCGACCCGGTGCCAGCCGACCTGGTGGTCGACGCCGTTCTGGGCTACGGCGTCCGCGGGAACCCGAAGGGCCGCGCCGGGCAGTTGGTGGCGTGGGCCGCGGCTGCCCCGGGTCCGGTGCTGTCGCTGGACCTGCCCAGCGGCCTGGACGCGACCACGGGGGTGGTGGGGGACCCGTGTGTCCACGCCGACGTGACGCTCGCACTCGGCCTGCCCAAGGCGGGCCTGCTGGCCGCCCCCGTCACGGTGAGAGGGCATGTCCTCACCGCCGACATCGGGATCCCCGACCGGGTGTACGAGCGGGTCGGGGTGGCCGTCGACCACCCGTTCCGCAGCGGCAGCGTCGTGACGAACGTCCTCGAGTGAGCCGCCGCGAGCCGGGAGCAGGGCGGGCCGCCCGTCGTGTGCCTCGGACCGAGCACGTCGACCGAGCAGGACATCGCCCATCAGGGGAGACCATGGCAACCGAGCTGCCTGCGGCCCAGTACGTCGACGCCGAGCACGTCATAGACGAGATGGCCCGGTTCGGGTTCGATCGCCTGCACCGTCTCGACCCCCTGCGCACGCTGGTCCTGGCGGTGATGGCAGGCGGCTTCATCACCGCCGGTGGCCTGTTCTCGGTGCTGGTCGGAGCGGGAGTCGAGTCGGCCGGCCTGCAGCGGCTCGTCGAGGGCTTCGCGTTCAGCGCCGGCTTCTTCTTCGTCGTGCTGTCGTCGGCGGTGCTGTTCACGGAGGCCAACGTCGTGCTGCCGGCCACACTTCTGACCTCGAAGGTGGGTGCCGCCCGGGTGGCGCGGTTCTGGGCCATCGCGTGGGTCGGCAACCTGGTCGGTGCGCTCGTCGTCGCCCACCTCGTCGCCACTGCGCAGACGTACCCCGCGCCCGTCCTCGAGCTGCTCGGGGAGCTGGTGGACCGCAAGCTCGCCTACGCGGACGCCGGGACGCCTGCAGCGTGGGGCCAGGCCGTCCTGTCGGGCGTGCTGGCCAACTGGCTGGTCGGGATGGCAGCCTTCTTCGCGACGATGGGGCGCACGATCCTCGGCAAGTACGTGCCGGTCGCGCTCGCGGTGATGATCTTCGTGGCGGCGAACTTCCAGCACAGCCCGGCCAACATGGGCTTCTTCGCGCTGTGGATGGCCGAGACCGGCCAGGGGCCCGGCTGGGCGACGGCCCTGTGGTGGAACATCGTCCCGGCCGGTGTCGGCAACATGGTCGGCGCGGCGCTGCTGGTCGCGGCGCCCTTCTGGTACGCCTTCCGCCCGCCCGTCGCGGTCGTGCCGCCCGAGGCCCGGGACGCCGGACGGGACGCCGGCTGACGGCCGGTCGTGGACGTCGCTGGCGGCTCGAGCCCGCGGAACGGTCCTGCGCGCTCCCGGAGTTCGCCCGGACGACGACGGTGTCGCGCCGTCGGCAGGAGGTCCGCGAAGCCCACCCGCCGCCGGGCGCCGCGGGCACGGCTCACCAGAGCGATCGATGGTCCGCGACGTAGTCGACGACGTCGCGGGGCGCCCGACCGAGGAGCCGGGCCAGCGTGGGGACGACCCGCTCGGCATCACCACGACGCAGGCCGACGTGGAGGACGGTCTGCACCAGCCCCTGCGTGGTCGGCATGCCGCGGGCGTGCAGGTGGCGGAGGTAGCCGACGACGCTGGCCGGCTCGTAGGAGATGGTGCGTCCGAGCACCTCGGAGAGCACCTCGGTGAGCTCGGCGAAGGTGACGGCGCGCGGCCCGGTCAGGGTGTAGCCCCGTCCGACGTGCGGGGCCGGGTCGGCCAGGACCATGGCCGCGAGCTCGCAGACGTCCCGGGTGTCGACGAAGGCGACCCGTCCGTCGCCCGCGGGCACGTGGATGCGGTCGTCCTCGACGATGTCGTGCCGGTAGGCGGTGGCGAGGTTCTGCGCGAAGAAGCCGGGCCGCAGCGTCGTCCAGTCGACCCCACTGCTGGCCAGATGGGTCTCGATGCGGTGGTGCGGGACGACCGGGTTGCGCTCGGCGCCGGCCACGGACGAGAACACGATGTGCTCGACGCCGGCGTCCGCCGCAGCGTCCACGAAGGCGTTGATCGTCGGCCCGACCCGTGCGATCGCCGGCGGTCGCACGAGGAACACCCGGCCGACACCCGCCAGGGCGGCCGCGAAGGTGGCCGGCTGGGTCAGGTCCAGCACGACGCTGTCGGCTCGACCCCCGGTGTCGCCCGCCGCGCCGGCTCGGCGGGCGGCGGTGCGCACCGGCAGGTCCCGGGCCAGCAGCTGTGTGACCACCGCCGAGCCGACGTTGCCGGTGGCTCCCGTGACCAGGACGGGTCGTTGGGACATCTCGGCTCCGTTGTTCGTCGCACGGGGGAGCGTGTCGACGTCGGTGACGTCACCAGCTGACGACGGGTGCCCGTCCCGACCACGTGGCCTGTTCGAGCTCGTCGAGCAGGAACGCAGCCAGGTCGGCGCGCCCGAGCGTGGTGCCGGTGTCGCCGCCGACGTGGGCGGCGCTCCGCACCGCCCCCCGCTCGTCGGCATCGGTCAGCCGTGGAGCCCGCACCACCGTCCAGTCGAGCTCGGTCCGGGTGACCGCTTCGACGGCGGCCTGCCCGTCTGCGAGGACGGTGGGCTGCAGCAGCCGCATCGCCCCACGGATGACCCGGTCCGCGAGCGTCGGCTCGTCGCCTTCGACCCGCACGCCGGCTCCGGTGAGGAACACCAGCCGGCGCACCTGCTGGGCCTCCATCGTCGGCAGCAGCGCCCGTGTGACCCGGCCCCGCAGGTCCTTGGGGCCACCGCTGACGGGCCCCGTCACGTCGACCACCGCGTCGACACCCGCCAGCGCACGGGCGAGCGGGTCCGGGTCGGTGGCCTCGCCCTCGACCAGCGACAGCTGGTCGGACGTGGTCGGCAGGAGGCGACGGGCCTTGTCCGGGTCGCGGACCAGGACCGTGACGTGGTGGCCACGGTCCAGCGCCTGCTGCACCAGTGGCGCTCCCGTCCGGCCGGTGCCCCCGAGGACTGCGACGTGCACGATGTCTCCTCGACGCCGGTCGACAATGTCGTCAATGTGGTTGACGATAATCGCACGCGGACGGTGAGATGTCAACTAGGTTGACGGTGTCGTGAGCGGTGGGGGACGGGAGTGGTGATGGGGGACCGGGGATCGCTGCAGGTCGGCCGGTTGGCGGCGGAGCTGCTCGAGGCCAGCGCCTGGTTCGACGAGGCCCTGCTGGCGCGGCTGGCCGACCGGGGCTGGCCCCGGTTGTCGGCCACACGCTCGCGGATCTTCCTCGCGCTGTCGCGTGGGCCGGTCCGCGTCAGCGACCTCGTCGACGAGCTCGACGTGTCGCGCCAGGCGGTGCACAAGCTCCTCGACGGGCTCGCGGAGGATGGGCTGCTGGCGCGGCGTCCCGACCCGGACGACGGCCGTGCCCACGTGGTCGCCCTGACCGACCGGGGTCGCCAGGTCGCCCGTGACGCTGGCCGGGTCCTGGCCGAGCTGGAGCAGGAGCTCGCCCGCCGCATCGGTGCGCAGCACGTCGAGGCGCTGCGCGACGCGCTGGCGCGGGAGCGGGGGCCGGCACCGACCGACCCGCCGGTCGCGCCACCGGAGGATCCGTGACCGCAGCCACCGGCGCGGCGGTTGGTGGCGCCGGACCCGCCGTTCGGCCGCCGTCGGCAACCGGTCAGCCGACCGGTTGCTCCGCTGCCTGCTGGGTCACGATCGCCGCGCTGATGTCCGTGGCCTCGGTGGGACGACCGAACAGGTAGCCCTGACCGACGTGGAAGGCGAGCCCGCGCACGGCCGCCAGCTCGTCGTCGGTCTCGATGCCCTCCGCGACGGTCCGGAGCCCGAGGACGTCACCGAGCTGTCGCAGCGACTGCAACAGGCCCGGCTGGTCGTCCTCGCGCGCACCGGTCACGAACGTGCGGTCGATCTTGAGCACGTCGACGGGGAACTGCTGGAGGTACTGCATCGAGGAGTAGCCGGTGCCGAAGTCGTCGATGGCCACCTGCACCCCCATCCGCGCGAGCGACTGCAGCTGGGGCACGGCACCGGCGGCGTCCTCGGCGAGCGCACTCTCGGTCAGCTCCAGCAGCAGCCGGTCGGGCGCGATGCCAGCTCGCTCCAGGGCAGCACCCACGCGTCCGGCGAGCTCCTGGGTGGTGAACTGCAGCATCGAGACGTTGACGCTGACGTAGCCGACGGCGCGCTCACCGAGCTCGTCGTCCCACGCACGCAGCTGGGCGACGGCGGTGTCGAGGACCCACCAGCCGAGGTCCACGACCTGCCCGGTCTCCTCGGCGAGCGGCACGAACTGGCCTGGATGCAGCAGGCCGCGCTCGGGGTGCTGCCAGCGCACCAGCGCCTCGACGCCGACGATGCGGGGCGGGACGGCGTCACCGTCGAGGCCCACCAGCGGTTGGTAGTGCAGGCGGAGCTCGCCGCCGTCGATCGCGCGACCGAGCTCGCGTTCGGTCTGGAGCCGCTCGAGCATCGCCTCGCGCAGCGCCTCGTCGAACACCGCGCTGCGGCTGTCGCTGTCGCGCGCGGCTCGCATGGCGAGCTCGGCAGCACGCAGCAGCTCCTGGCCCCGGATCCCTGCTGCCGCCACGGCGATCCCGACGCGCCCCATGACCCGCGCGTGGACGTCGGCGACGACCACCTCCCGATCCACGACGTCGTACAGCCGATCGGCGGTCCGCAGGTGGGCGACCAGCTCCCCGCCGTCGACCATCTCCTCGCCGTCATGGACCACCACGACGAAGCGGTCGTCGGACAGCCGGCCGACGAGCGTGTGCCCACCCGCCGCGGCCGCCAGGTCGGCAGCCAGCTGCCGGGCGAGGTCGTCCACGGCGGCGCTGCCCGCGGTCCCGGCCAACGCGTCCATGCCGTCGATCCCGACGACCAGGGCCGCCAGCCCCTCGGTCCCGCTGGTGGCCACGCTGGCGTCGAGGTGGTCCTCGACGGCCCGTCGGTTCGGCAGGCCCGTGACGGTGTCGTGGTTGCGCCCGTGCTCGAGCTCGGACTGGAGGCGGACCTCCTCCGAGACGTCTCGCAGGCTCACGACGAGCGCAGCGACCGCGGGGTCGTCCAGCAGGTCACGGTGGCTGGCCTGCACCGCCAGCTCGTGGCCGTCGCCGTGGGCAGCCCGGAAATCCAGCAGTGGCGATCCGCCGGTGCCGTGCACGACCTGCAGCAGCGCCGTGGCGACGCGCATGCTGTCGTCCACGGCGACCAGGTCGAGGTACGGGGTGCCGGTGACCTGCTCGTCGTGATGGCCGAGCACACGGGTGACCGACGGTGATGCGTAGGTGATCGTCAGCTCGCGGTCGAGCAGCAGGACCACGTCCGAGGCGTCCTCGACCAGCGTGCGGAACCGTCGCTCGCTGCGGGCCAGCTCGGCCTGCACCGCCTCGCGGGCGGCCGCTGCCGTGCGCAGCCGGTTCGTGACCAGCGCGAGCAGCACGAGGGTGATGCCCGCGACCAGGTGGGAGGCGCCGGGGGCGATGGCGGCGATCGGCACGACGCCGAGGCCGATCCCGAGCTGTGCGACGACGGTGAACAGCGCGGCCCAGCCGAGCGAGGCGCGGCCGGCCCGCGAGCCGGACTCGTTGATGTTGTCGGCGATGCCGAACAGGTGGACGAACGGCAGCGTGAAGCCCCACCCGGTGGCGTAGGTCACGGTGGTCAGCGCGAAGGTCTGCACCGCGGCACGGGCATGCACCTCGCGGCGGGTCGGGCCGGGGTTCTCGGCGTACACGATGGCGATGAGCACCGAGGCGGCCAGGAACACCATGGCCGGCGTCCACCAGGCGACCGTGGCGTGGAAGACGCCGACCGCACCCATCGCGATCGCCGCGACGGTCACGGTGGCGATGCCGAGCGCGTGGCGCCGCAGCCGGACACCGACCGGGTCGTCACCGTGCACCGGCGGCACGCCGAGGGGGGCCGTCCCGTGCTCGCCGGGACGCGGGCGAGCACCGTCGCCCGGCGTCGCGGGCCCCACCGGGGTGCGTGACACCGTGGGTCTCCTGTCTCCGGCGCTGCTGCCCTCCTGTCGGCAGGACCGGTGTCGATCGTGAGGGTTGGTTGCGGGTGGTGGTTGGGGGAGGGTCGAAGGTCCTGTGGGTTGGTGTCCTGTTGTCCCGTGGGGTGGGGCCTGGTGGCACCCGTTGCGTCGGGGTTCCGGGGACATGATGGGTCCTGTCAGAGCAGACCTCGGCCGCTACTCGGCCACCACAAGGAGAACGTCATGAGGGCACGACTTCAGACACTCGGGATCGTCCTGGCAGTCATCGGACTGTTCTTCGTCGCCGGAGCAGGCGTCGCGTACAGCCAGATCCAGGACGGCTACGGCTCCCTGCAGACGTTCAGCGAGGCCCAGAACGTCGAGCTGGCCTACAACGAGGACGGCGAGCTGGTCGACCGCGGCACGACCGAGGGGGCGCAGGCCATCCTCACGTTGCTGAGCGACGACTGGGGCTACCCGGTCGACATGTCGGAGCTCGACCCGGCCGACCCGTTGGTCAACACCGACACCGAGTACATGTTCCAGATGGCCACCGTCGGCTACCACGTGCTGAACGGCACGCAGACCGTCGTGCTGGACGAGACGGTGGAGTACGAGGGTGAGACGTTCGAGGCGGGGACCTACGAGTTCGCCATCGACGGTCGCTACTGGACGGACTTCGACCGCAGCCACCCGCTGGAGGGTCCGGCCCGCGAGATGGCGTGGTCGGGTACGGCGCACGGGCTGTTCGGTGAGCTCGGTGTCGGCACGGTGACCCACTCGGCCCTGCAGCTGGGTCTGGGTGTGACCGCCCTGCTGGCTGGTCTGGGTGCGACGTTCCTGCTGCTGGGTGGCGGGCTGGTCTGGATCGGTCGGGGCCGTGAGGACCTCGGAAGTGCCACGCTGGACACGCAGCGCGAGTCCGTGACCGTGTGACCTCGACCATCGTTCGGTCACGTGCCCCCGGCGTCCTGCCGGGGGCACGTGCACGTCGAGGGACACGGCATGGAGCCTGAACCACTGTCGGGCCGCGATCGGGCACCATCACCGGGCGACCTCCCCGCGACAGGACCGCCGTGACCACGACCACAAGTCCGCCCAGCGCACCATCCACCACCGTGCGCGCGACGCAGGTGCTCGCGGGACTCGTGACGCTCGGGGTGCTGCTGCAGTCGGCGTTCGCTGGCGGGTTCCTGCGGGCCTTCTACACCGATGGCGGCGCGCTCGGCGGCTCGCTGGCGTGGCACGAGCTCGGGGCCAACGCGACCTTCGGCCTGCTCGCGGTCGAGGGCCTGCTGGTGCTGGCGACGCCGCTGCGCCGCCGCACCGGGCAGCTGGTCTCCGGCGGCGTGCTCCTGCTGCTGCTGACCGGCGTGATCGGCCTCGGCTACGTCGGCGGCGGCGCCGTCGCGCTGCACGTGCCGCTCGGGGTGCTGGCGTTCGGTGCGGCGCTGGTGCACCTGGCGTACGCGTTCGGCGTGCGGCTGCGACCGGTGGGGCCCCGCGGGTCCTGAACGTCGCGCGTCGGTCGACTCAGCCGTCGACTCAGCCGTCCACGGCCATCTCGCCGAGCTCCGCCCAGTCGTCCTGATCGACCTGCTGGCTGACGATCCGGGGCGTCTCGGCCAGGTGCTGCGGCAGCTCGCGCTGCGCTGCGCGGAAGTGGTCGCTGGTCACGTGCGCCTCAGCGGCGGCGTCCTCGAACGCCTCGACCAGCACGTACTCGGTCGGATCCTCGAGCGAACGCGACCACTCGAACCACTTGCAGCCCGGCTCCGCGCGAGTCGCGGCGGTGAAGTCGGCCGTGATCGCCGGCCACGCGTCGGCGTGCTCGGGCTGCACGCGGAACTTCGCGGTGATGAAGATCAAGGGGCGCCTTCCGGGCGGTGGGAACGGAGCACTGCGAGGCTACGAGCGGCAGCCCCGTGGCGGCTGTCCACGGGACCGTGCAGGGCGTCCCCGTGGGCGGACGGACGTGCCACGACCGGCGGTAGGGTCGACGGGTCCGTGCCCGACCAGGAGCGCCACCAGGTGACGACCGACCCGCTCGCCCCGCCGCGGCTGGAGCTGACCACCGCAACGCTCGACAACGGCCTGCGGGTCGTGCTGCACCACGACCCGGCCACGCCGTTGGCGGCCGTCAACCTGTGGTACGCGGTCGGCTCGCGCGACGAGGAGCCCGGACGCACCGGCTTCGCGCACCTGTTCGAGCACCTGATGTTCCAGGGCTCCTCGCACGTCGCGCCCAACGAGCACTTCCAACTGCTCGAGGCCGTCGGCGCGTCGCTCAACGCCACCACGAGTCTCGACCGCACCAACTACTTCGAGACCGTCCCGGCCGAGCACCTCGACCTCGCGCTGTGGCTCGAGGCCGACCGCATGGGTTCGCTGGACGTCAGCCAGGAGAACCTCGACAACCAGCGGGAGGTCGTCAAGGAGGAGAAGCGCCAGCGCTACGACAACCAGCCGGCCGGGACGCTGTGGCCCGACGTGCTGCACGGCCTCTTCGACCCCTCCCACCCCTACGGACACGCACCGATCGGGTCCATGGAGGACCTCGACGAGGCCTCGCTGGACGACGTGGTGCGCTTCCATGCGACCTGGTACGGACCAGACAACGCCGTGCTCACGGTCGTCTCGCCGTTCGACCACGCCGACGTGCTCGAGCGTGTCGAGCGCTACTTCGCGGGGATCGAGCCGCTCGGTGGGGTGCCCGCGACGCCGGACGGCGTGCTGCCCCGACTGCCGCTGGACGCCCCGGCCAGGCGCGAGGTGCCCGACCGGGTCACCACACCGGTGGTCACCGCCGCGTGGCGCATCCCCGCGTACGGCCACCCCGACCACGACGCCGCGCAGGTCGCGCTGGCCGTGCTCGGCTACGGCCGCGGCAGCCGACTGTCGCGCGCACTGACCGTCGACCGGCGGTTGGTCTCACCGAGCGCGAGGATGCTGTCCGGCTCCGGGTTCGTCTCGGGGGCAGCGGTCGCGCTGTCGCGCTTCGAGGCCCGCGAGGGCGTGTCCGCCGACGCGGTCGTCGAGGCCGTGCTCGGCGAGGCCCAGCGCCTCGCCGACGACCCACCGACCGCCGCCGAGGTCGAGCGTGCCCGCGCGCTGTTCGCCGTCGACTGGCTCGAGTCGCTCGGCGACCCGACGTCGCGCGCCGACGACATCTCCCGCACCACCCAGCTGACCGGCGACCACGAGGCCGTCAACCGCGAGCTCGATGGCGTGCTCGCCGCGACCCCGGAGCACGTCGCGCGCGTCGCGGCCGAGGTCCTCGCGCCCGACGCCGGTCTGGTCCTGACCTACGTCCCGCAGGAGGCCGCGTGAGCACCCTCGTCGCCGACCGCCCCACCCCCGGCACCACCCCGCCGTGGCAGTTCCCGCCCGTGCAGCGCCTGTCGCTCGACGGCCTCGACGTCGTCGCCGCGCACCTGCCCGCCCGCACCGTCGTCCAGGCCGTGCTGCTGCTGGAGGCCGGCGCCGCCAGCGACCCGGACGGGGTCGAGGGCACCGCCGCGGTGCTGTCCGACGCGGTGCTGCGCGGTGCCGGGGGACGCGACGAGCACGACCTGGCCGTCGCGTTCGAGCGCGTCGGCGCGGTGCCCGGCACCGGCGTCCGGCTCGACGTCGCCGAGGTCAGCGTCGAGGCCCCGGCCGGCCTGCTCGCCGAGGCGCTCGGGCTCGTCGCCGAGCTCGTGCACCGCCCGACCCTCGACCCCGACCAGGTCAGCAACGTCCGTGACGCCCGCATGGACCGCATCCGCGCGCGCCAGACCGATTCGGGCTTCCGCGCCGACCGGGCGCTGCCCGCGGCGCTGTTCGCTCCGGAGTCGCGCCTGCACCGTCCGCGCGGGGGCACGCTGGAGACCCTCGCACGGGTCGAGCCGGCCGAGGTCGCTGCGTTCCATGCCGCGCGTTGGGCGACGGGCCGGCACACACTGGTGCTCGCCGGCGACCTCACCGACCTCGACCTCGCCGAGGTCGCCGCGCCGCTGGCCGGCGCCACCGGCGAGCTGGCACCCGTCGGTGCCGGCACCGCGCTCGCCGACGGGCTGCCGCGCGTGGCCGTGGTCGACGTGCCCGGCTCGGTCCAGTCGGTCCTGCGCCTGGCCGTGCCGGCGCCCGCGTTCGGGGCGTTCGACGACGAGGCCGCGCTCGAGGTCGCCCAGGCCGCGGTGTTCGGGGCGTTCAGCTCCCGGCTCAACCAGCGCCTGCGCGAGGAGCTCGGCTACACCTATGGCGCCGGCGGCGGGTTCGCCCGCACCCGCGGCGGCGGCTACGGGCGCATCGGCGCCAACGTGCGCACCGAGGTCACCGCGGACGCGGTCGCCGAGTCGCTGCAGGTGCTGCGCACCGCCGTGGCGGACGGCCTGACCGACGACGAGGTCACCCAGGCCCGTGACAACCTGGTACGGCGCTACCCCGTCCGCTACGACGGCGCGGGCGCCGTCGCCGGGGCGCTCGTGCAGCGCGTGGTGCACGGCCTGCCCGACGGCGAGCGCGACCAGCGCCTCGAGGAGCTGCGCGCGGTCGACACCGACGCGGCCAGCGCCGCACTGGTCGCGGCACTGCCGCTGGACCAGCTGCTGGTCTGCGTCGCGGGCGAGGGCGGAGCCATCAGCGAGGGACTGTCGGGGCTCGGCCTGGGCCCGGCCGTCGAGGTCCCGTGAGCGTCGCGACCGACCTCACCGCTGCCCTGCGCGAGCTGACCGGTCGCGACGACGCCGAGTTGCGCGACGACCAGGAGCGGGCGATCCGCACGCTGGTCGACCAGCACCAGACCCTGCTCCTGGTCCAGCGCACCGGCTTCGGCAAGTCGGCGGTGTACTTCCTGGCCTGCCGCGCGATCCGCGAGGCCGGTGGCGGTCCGACGCTGCTGGTCTCGCCGCTGCTCGCGCTGCTGCGCGACCAGCTGCGCGCCGCCGAGGCCGGCGGCCTGCGCGCCGGACGGCTCGACTCGACCAACGTCGACGACTGGGGCGACGTGCTCGACGCGCTCGACCGCGACGAGCTCGACCTGCTCGCCGTCGGCCCCGAGCGGCTCGCCCACCCGCTGTTCGTCGAGCGCGTGCTCGACCGCCATGCCGAGCGGCTCGGGCTGCTGGTCGTCGACGAGGCCCACGCCGCGTCGGCCTGGGGCCACGACTTCCGTCCCGACTACCGCCGCGTCGCCGACGTGCTGGAGCTGCTCGCCGACGACACCCCGGTGCTCGCGTGCACGGCCACCGCGACGGACCGCGTCGTGGAGGACCTGGCCGCGCTGCTCGAGCTGACCCCGGAACGGGTGCTGCGGGGACCACTCGACCGTGCGTCGCTGCGGCTGCGCGTCGTCGAGCAGCCGGACACCCTCGCGCGGGTCGCGTGGCTGGCGCAGTGGGCGATCCAGCACCACCGCGCCGGCACCAAGACGATCGTGTTCTGCCTGACCACCGGCGACGCCGAGCTGCTGGCCGAGGCGTTCGCCGCCGCCGGCCACCCCGCCGTCGCCGCGTACCACGGGCGGCTCGACACCGACACGCGCGTCGCGCACGAGGACGCGCTCGGCAACGGCACCCTGACCTGCCTGGTGGCGACCTCGGCGCTCGGGATGGGCTACGACCTGCCCGACCTCGGCGCCGTCGCGCACTACGGGCTGCCCGCGACGCTGCTCGACCTCTACCAGGCGATCGGGCGCGCCGGTCGTGCGCTGGACGTCGCCGAGGTCGTCGAGATGCCCACCCCGCAGCAGTCGGCGATCTGGCAGTGGTTCGACCAGGTCTCGCTGCCGTCCGACGACGCGATCCGCGGGGTCGTGGGTGCACTCGACCCCGTCGACCCGACGTCGGTCCCGGCGCTGGAGGCGCGCGTGCCGCTGGCCCGCAGCCGGCTCGAGACGCTGCTCAAGGTGCTCGCCGTGGACGGCGTCGTGGAGCGCATCCGCGGTGGCTACGTCGCGACCGGTGAGGCGTGGCAGCCCGACCCCGCGCAGCGTGCCGCGTTGCAGCGGGCGCGGGCCGCCGAGCACGCCGAGGTCGAGGCGTGGCTCGCCTCGTCCGGGTGCCGCACTGCCGGGCTGCTCGCCGCGCTCGACGACCGCCACGCCCCCGAGCGCTGCGACCGCTGCGACCGCTGCGGCTCGGACTTCGTGCCCGTGGAGGTCGACCCGCAGGTGCGTCGTGCCGTCGCCGAGCGCCTCGCGGACACCCCGGTCGAACTGCCGGTGCGCAAGCAGTGGCCGCCCCGGCTGGTCGAGGTCGCCGGCAGCGCGGCGACCCTGGCCGACGGCAGTGTCGCCAAGGGGCGCCTCGGCGCCTCCGCACCCGCCGGCGGGCGCGCCGTCGGCCGTGAGGGCGACGGGATCGTCGACGAGCTGCTCGACGACGCGCTGGCGGCGCTGGACGCCGGTGAACCGCTGGACGGGGACCTCGCCGCCCGGGCCGTGAAGGTCCTCGGGCGTTGGGACTGGCAGCGCCGGCCGACCTGCGTGGTCGCCCTGGCGGACGGCAGCGGCCACGGCCGCGTCGCGGTCGCGCTCGCCGACCACCTCGGCGAGGTCGGGCGCCTCGAGCGGTTGGCCGACCTGCCGTCCGGCGAGCCGCTCGCCGTCGCCGAGGCGCGGGGCAATTCCGTGCAGGTCGCCGCGGGCCACCTCGCCGCGCTCGGGACGCCCGACCCGGCCGTGGAGGGCCAGGACGTGCTCGTGGTCGTCCCGCACGCCGGGACCGGCTGGGCGCCGACCGTCGCGGCGGCGCGGCTCGCGGCCGCCGGCGCCCGCTCGACGTTGGTCCTCGCACTGGCCGCCCGCGGCTGACCCGGTCCGTGCCGAGGCGCCGCGACGCGGCGCCGGTCAGCCGACGGGGGCGCCCGCGGGGCGTGGTCGACGGCGACGGACCAGCGCGACGAGCAGGCCGGCGAGCACCACCGGCGCGGCCAGCCAGAACGCGGTCGTCGGGACCTGGCCGATGAACACCAGCGCCAGCAGCGTCGCGACGACGGGCTCGGCCAGCGTCACGATCGAGACCGTCGTGGCGGGGACCGAGGACAGCAGCGTGTTGAAGACCGTGTGCCCGAGCAGCTGCGGGCCGACCACGATCCCGGCGATCCCGAGCCACTGCGTGCGGGTGTAGCCGCCCAGCGGCACGTCCAGGGCGAGGCACGTGGCCAGCAGCAGTGCCGCGGCCGTGCCGTACACCACCGCCGAGTACGTCGAGGCGTGCACCCGGGAGCGGACCTTGCGACCGATCAGCAGGTAGCCGGACACGGTCACCGCCGCACCGAGCGCCATCGCGTCGCCGAGCAGCGCCTGCGGGCCGAGCGGCGCAGACAGCAGGTCGCCGAGCCCGAGCGCGAGGGCGCCGGCCAGGGCGATGCCCATGCCCACGAGGCTGCGGCGCGTGGGGCGCTCGCCGAGGAACCACAGCCCACCGAGCGCGACGAAGACCGGGTTGGTCGTGACCAGCGTGGTCGACGACGCGACGGTGGTGTACGCGAGGCTGCCGAGGAACAGCGCGAAGTGCACGGCGAGGAACGCGCCGGAGGCGGCCAGGCGCCGGCCGTCGGCCGGGTCGAGGGGGTGGCTGCGGCGGGCCCGCCACGCGAACGGCGCCAGCGCGACCGCGCCGCCGAAGCAGCGCCAGAACGCGATCGCGAACGCGAGCTCGGCCACCGGTGGGTCACCGAGGATGATCGTGCCGAGCACCGACGACGACGCGACGCCGAGCAGCCCCAGCACGAGCCCGCCGAGCACCACGCCGCGCGACATCGGCGCGACGCGTGGTGCGGAGGTGCCGGTGTCGGTGATGCGCACGTCCCCGTGGCGGGTCCGGCGCAGGCTATGGCGCATAGTCTGCCTGCCCCCCCGTGAGGACCTGTCGCTGGACCCCACCGACCTGCTCAGGCTGCTCGTCGACCCGGAGCGCCTCGCCGTGGCGGGTGCGCTGGCAGCGGGTCCGGGCACGACGTCCGAGCTGGCTGGTCGTGCCGGCGTCGACGAGCGCACGGTGCTGGAGGTGGTCGCGCGGCTGGTCCGGGGCGGCCTGGCGGTCGGCGACGCCGAGGACGGCTACGCACTGGAGCCCAGCGCGTGGCAGGCGCTGGCCCGCAGCGTCGCCACGGTGGTGCAGGAGCCCGACCCGACCATCGGGTTCGGCATGACCGCCGACGAGCGGGCGGTGCTGGGACGCTTCTTCGAGGGCCGCACGCTGCGGCAGCTCCCGTCCAGTCGCAGCAGTCGACTGGTCGTGCTCGAGCGGCTCGCGCTGGAGTTCGAGCCCGGCCGGCACTACCACGAGCTGGAGGTCAACGAGCTCCTCGGCCAGTTCCTGCAGGCGCGCACGGAGACGGACTGGTCGTCGCTGCGCCGCCACCTGGTCGACGAGGGGCTGCTGGACCGCGACAACGCCAACATGTACTGGCGCTCCGGGGGACGCGTGGTGTGATCCCGGCCTCGACCGGCGGCCCCAGGGCGTGCGTCGTGGTTCGTCAGCCGGCGGCCTGCAGCAGCTGGACGCGTTCGAGGACCCGCAGGACGTACACCTCGGTCTCCACGATCGGCGGGATGCCGCCGAACTGCTCGACGCGCGACGGACCAGCGTTGTACGCCGCCAGTGCGTGGTCGACGCGCCCGAAACGGACCAGCTGCTGGCGCAGGTAGGTCGCTCCGCCGACGAGGTTCTCCAGCGGGTCGTACGGGTCGACGCCCAGACCGCGTGCGGTGGCCGGCATCAGCTGCGCGAGGCCGATCGCACCGGCGGGGGAGAGCGCCCCGGGGCGGAAGCCGGACTCGGTCCAGACCAGCGCCGCGAACAGCACCGGGTCGACGCCCGCGATGCCGGCCGCGTGCACGACCACCGGCGCCCACTGGCGCCCGGCCGCCGGCAGTGCCGACGCCCACGGTGGGGGCGGGGCGTCGAGGTCGACCACGGTCTGGTCGGCCAGCCACGCGTCGAGGTCGGCGAGCTGCTGCTGCTGCACCCGCAGTGACAGCTCGGTGACCAGCGCGCGCCGGGCGTCGACGTCGGCCTCGAGCTCGGCGAGCAGCGCGGCCTCCCGCTGCTCGGCGTCGGCCGCGGCGGCGAGCAGTCCCTCGCGCTCGGCCACCAGGCCCTCCGCCCGACGTCGGGCGACGACCGCGTCGGCCGTCGCGGCCGCCGCGAGGCTGCGCACCCGGCCTGTCGCGTCGCGGTCCCGTGCGACCGCCATGGTCAGGTCCAGCGACTCGGCGAGGCGCACCAGGTCGAGGTCCGACAGGTGCCCGATCGCCGTCGCCCGCACCGCGACGTCGTGCAGCCGGGTCGCGCCCCACAGCCCGGACAGCAGCGCCTGGTCGGTCGCGCTGCCGCGCATCCACATCGTCGCGGCCCGGTCGTCGACCTGCTGCTGCGCGTCGGTCAGCGCCGCGGCCTGCGTCTCCAGGTCGCCCACGGCGCCGGCCAGGGCAGCCTGCGCCCCGGCTGCCGTCTCCTCGGCATCCTCGGCACGGCGCTCGGCCTCGTCGAGGTCGTCGCGCAGCTCATCGAGGTCGGCGGTCAGCCGCTGGCGGTCGGCCCGGGTGTCGTCCAGCGCGTCGGCGGCCTGCCCGACGCGCACGAGGGCCTCGTCGAGCCCCGTCCGGGCACGGTCGAGGCCCTGCACCGCGGCGCTGCCGACGCCCGGCAGGACCACGAGCAGCACCAGCGCCCACACGCAGGCGCGCGCCCCATGACGGGACGCGCGCACGGGTGACGCAGGTGTGTTCAGCCGCTGCCCCCGGGCCGGAACCGCTCGACGTCGTCGGACAGGCCCTCCAGCTTCATCGCGACGCTGGGGTGGCGCAGCTTGGCGAGGGTCTGCTTCTCGATCTGGCGGATGCGCTCGCGGGTCACCCCGTGGCGCTCGCCGATGTCCTCCAGGGTGTGGCACTCGCCGTCCAGCAGGCCGTAGCGCAGCATCAGCACGTCGCGTTCGCGCTCCTCGAGCTCGGCCAGCGCGCCGTCGATCTCGACGCGCACCATCAGCTCGCCGGCCGCCTCGCCGGGGTCGACGCCGTCGGCGTCGGCGACGAGGTCACCGAGGGTCGCGTCGCCGTCCTCGCCGACCGGCGTGTCGAGCGAGGAGATCGGTCGGCTCGCTCGCTTCAGCTCGCGCACGCGCTCCTCGGTCAGCCCGAGCATCTCGCCGACGATCGCGTCGGTGGGCTCGTCGCCGGTGGTCTGCAGCAGCTCCAGCTCGGCGCGACGGATCTTGGCGACCATCTCGTGCACGTGCACCGGCAGGCGCACCGTGCGGGCCTTGTTGGCGGTGCCGCGCGTCAGCGCCTGGCGGATCCACCAGGTGGCGTAGGTGGAGAACTTGTAGCCGCGGGTGTGGTCGAACTTCTCCACGCCGCGGATCAGCCCGAGGTTGCCCTCCTGGATCAGTTCGAGCATCGACAGTCCGCGGCCGAGGAAGCGCTTGGCCACCGACACGACCAGTCGCAGGTTGGCCTCGATCATGTGCTCGTGGGCGCGCTGGCCGTCGAGCACGATGCGTCGCAGCTTCGCGCGCTTGGCGGGCGACAGCGTGCGGTCGGTGTCCAGCAGCCGCTGGGCGGCGACGCCCGCCCGGTCGCGCTTGGACAGGTCGACCTCCTCCTCGGCGGTCAGCAGGTCGACGCGGCCGATGGCGTTGAGGTACTGGCGCACCGAGTCGGTGGTCAGCGACAGCGGCGACGGCGGCGGCGGGGCGTCCCCGGCGGCATCGTCGATCACGACCAGGCCGGCGTCGCGCGCCCCGGCGGAGACGGTCTCGACCCAGTCCTCGGGGTCGGTCAACGGGTCGTGCAGCTCGGTCAGCTCGCTCGCCAGCACGTAGCCGCGGCCGACGGCGCGCTGCAGCAGCTCGGAGAGCCCCTGTCTGGCCGCGCGTTCCTCGTCGGTGTCGTGCTGTCCCGCCACCGCCACGACGCGGCGCACGAGCGCCGTGTCCGTCGCGATGCCCTCGACGTTGTCGACCCGCATGAACCCTCCGGTGACATCTCGTCCGTCGTCCCTGCCCGCAGCGACGCTATCGACACCTGTGGAGAAGATCGAGAGGTTCCTTCGATTCGGTCCGATCGGACGTGGCCGTCGTCGGGCCAGCGATCGCGTCGGACGCCGTCTCGGACGCAATCTCGGACGTCGGCTCGGACGTCGCCTCAGGTCTCCTCGACCGATGCCTCGAGCCAGGCCTGCTCGACCTCCGCGAGCTCGGTCACCACGCCGTCGCGTGCCCGGGCGAGCTCGGCCACTCGTGCGGGGTCGCTGCCGGCCGCCACCAGCGCGGCGTCCAGCTGGTCCCGCAGGCCCGTGAGCCTGGTCATGCGCGACTCCAGCTGGCGCAGGTTGCGACGCTCCTCGAGCAGCCGTTCGCGGGCACGGGCAGCGTCGCTGGCCCCGCCGCCCCCGGCGCCGCGGCCACTGCCGCCGTTGCCGCCCCTCCCGCTGCTGGCCCGGCCCGAGAGCGCCCGTTCGTGCTCGACGGCCTCGCGGTAGCGGGCCCAGTCCAGGTGGCGGCTGACGCTGCCGTCCGGGTCGACCGCGTACAGCTCGTCGGTGAGCCGGTCGAGCACGAAGCGGTCGTGGCTGGCGACCAGCAGGGTCCCGCCGAAACCGTCGAGGTGGTCCTCGAGCACCGCCAGGGTGTCCAGGTCGAGGTCGTTGGTCGGCTCGTCGAGCACCATCACGTTGGGTGCGGCCACCAGCATGCGCAGCAGCGCGAGCCGGCGGCGCTCACCGCCGGACAGGTCACGCACGGCGGTGCGCTGCAGGCGCGGGTCGAACAGGAAGCGCTCGGCGAGCTTGGACGCCGACAGCGTCTCACCGTTGGCCAGCGGGATGCGGCTGCCGACCTCCTCGATGGTGTCCAGGACCGAGGCGCCGCTGGGGGGCACGACCGCCTCCTGGCGGTAGATCCCGAGCTCGACGGTCGGACCGTGCCCGACCGTGCCCGCGCTGGGCTCCAGCTCGCGGCACAGCAGTCGCAGCAGCGTGGTCTTGCCCGCGCCGTTGGGGCCGACCACGCCGATGCGCTGGCCCGGGCCGATGGCGGCGTCGAAGCCCTTGACGACGTCGGGCCCGTCGGGGGAGTAGCGGAAGCGCACGCCCTCGGCGTCGATCACCCGTGAGCCGAGCCGGCGACGGCCGGTGCCGAGCTGCAGCTGGACCTGTTCGCCGGCGCCGGCCGAGGCCTGCAGCGCGTGTGCCTGCTCGGTGCGGAACTTCGGCTTGGACGTGCGCGCCTTGGGCTGGCGCTGCAGCCACGCGACCTCCTTGCGCAGCACCGACGCGCGCTGCTGCGAGGCGCGGTCGCGGCGGCGCGAGCGCTCGGCGCGTGCCTGGAGCACCGCGGAGTAGCCGCCCTCGTGCCAGTACGCCCCGCCACCGGCCTGCGGCACGCCGGGGCCGTCGACGCCGGTCGGGTCGAGCCCGTCGGGGTCGAGCTCGAGCATGCGGGTGGTGAGGTCCTCCAGCATGCGCCGGTCGTGGCTGACCAGCAGCAGCGCGGACGCGCGCCGACGCAGCTCGTCCTCGAGCCAGTCCACGGTCCAGACGTCGAGGTGGTTGGTCGGCTCGTCGAGCACCAGCAGGTCGCTCGGTGGCAGCAGCGTGCCTGCGAGCGCGACGCGGCGACGCTGGCCCCCGGACATCTCGCCCGTGGGCAGGTCCAGCGGCACGCCCAGTCGGGACAGCAGCGCCTCGGCCTCGTGCTGGCGCACCGCGCCGTCACCGAGCGACAGCACGGCCTCGACGGCCGCGACGTCGGGCAGGTCCGGTTCCTGCGGCAGCCACCCGATGCGCGCGTTGTCGCTGAACACGACATCGCCGGCGTCGGGCCTCTCGACGCCGGCGAGGATGCGCAGCAGCGTCGACTTGCCCGAGCCGTTGGGGCCGACCAGACCGATGCGGTCGCCCGTCGCGATGCCGATCGCGACGTCGCTGAACAGCGTGCGACCGTCGTGGGTGCGCGACAGTCCGGTCGCGGACAGCACGTGCACCTGTGGCCCTCACCGCCTCGGGGAGGGCGACGGTACGCCCCCGGCAGAGGTGCGGGGGCCGGCCCCCGGGGGGTGACGAGCCGGGGGTGACGAGCCGGGGGTGACGAGGTTGACGACGCGGGGTGGGGCGGAGTCCCGGGCTGGCCGGGCCCACCCCGCGCCGTCAACGGTGGTTCGGACCCCCGGGCGCGAGGGGACGGCTCGATCCCCACGATCAGAAGGGAACCTTCTGGGCGGTGCACAGGAACCGCAGGAAGGGGGCGGCGTCGGCGCACCATCCGACGAAGGTGTCGAGGAAGTCCTCGCTGGTCGCCTGCGCCTCCTCGAAGCCGCGCAGCACGGTGAACGAGGTTCGGTTGAGGTCGTCGATGCGCGGGTGCTCCGGGTCGAAGCCACGCGGCGAGGTCTTGAGCGGGTCGCCCTCACCGAGGTCGAAGCCGGCGTCCTGCGCGGCCTGCTTGACCCGGTCCCACTCCTCGACGTGCTCGACGATGCGCTCGCGCACGGGCGTCAGCGCCTTCGTCGGCGGGCGGTGGATCCCGCCGCCCATGAAGCAGTTGCCGGGCTCCAGGTGCAGGTACATCCCCGGCGCGTGCACGTCGCGGGTGGAGGCCTCGTGCCGGAACTGCGCGCCGGCGTTGCGCTTGTAGGGCGTCTTGTCGTCACTGAATCGGGTGTCGCGGTGGATCTGGAACACCGAACCGCCCTGGATGCGCCCGACCGAGACCAGGTGTGTGGAGACCCGCTCGTGCAGCGGGTCGGCGAGGTCCTCGCAGAACGCGTACAGCGGCTGCTTGACAACGCTCTCGTAGCGGTCCCGGTTGGCGTCCATCCACGCCTTGGAGTTGTTGACGTCGAGGTCGAACAGGAAGTCGAACAGCGCGGGCGTGAAGTGGGCCACGTCGGATCCTCCTGGCAGGTGGGCCGGGTGCGCCCTCGGTGTGGGCAGGGGCCGCGCGAGCGTACGCTCGCGGACATGCTGACCCTCTCCAGAATCTCCAAGGCCTACGGCACCGATCCGCTGTTCACCGACGTCACCCTCGAGCTCTCGCCGGGGCGTCGGATGGCGCTGATCGGGGGCAACGGCACGGGCAAGACCACGCTGCTCGAGATCGTGGTCGGGCTCGAGGACCCTGACGCCGGCCAGGTCACCCGTCCCCGCGACGTGACCATCGGCTACCTGCCGCAGGACGTCACCGACGTGACCGAGGGCACGGTGCTGTCGCACGTGCTGGCCGGTGCCGGGGAGGTCCGCGCCGTCGGCGACCGCCTCGCCGAGGTCGAGGCCGCGCTGTCCGCCGAGGGCGCCGAGTCGGACGCCGAGCGCCACGACGCACTGGTGCAGGAGCACGGTCGGCTGTCGGACCGCTTCTCGTCGCTCGGTGGCTGGTCGCTGGAGGCCGACGCGCACCGCGTGCTGTCCGGGCTCGGCTTCGCGCCGGGCGACGGCGACCGACCCGTGTCGGAGCTGTCCGGTGGTTGGCGCGTGCGCACGGCTCTGGCACGCCTGCTGCTGGCGAAGCCGGACGTGCTGGTGCTCGACGAGCCGACCAACCACCTCGACCTCGCGTCGATCGCGTGGCTCGAGCAGCTGCTGGCCGGCTACGAGGGCTCGATCCTGTTCGTGTCGCACGACCGCGGCTTCATCGACGGGATCGCCGAGCGCATCGTGGAGATCGCCGGCGGCACCGCCACCGAGTACGTCACCCCGCCGGGCCGCGAGCTCGGCCAGTTCGACCAGTTCCGCGCGCAGCGCGAGGAGCGCATCACCCAGCTGATGGCGGCCAAGCAGGCCCAGGACGCAGAGCTCGCCCGCACCGAGGAGTTCATCGCCCGGTTCCGCTACAAGGCGACCAAGGCCCGTCAGGTCCAGTCCCGCATCAAGCAGCTGGAGAAGGTCGACCGCATCGAGCTGCCCGAGGACCGGCGCATCGTGCCCCGGTTCTCGTTCCCGGAGCCGCCGCGCAGCTCGCGGGTGGTGTTCGAGCTGGAGGGCGTGTCGAAGGGCTTCGACGGCCGCGAGGTCCTGCGCGACGTGTCGCTGGTCGTCGAGCGCGGCTGGAAGGTGGCGGTGGTCGGCCCCAACGGGCACGGCAAGTCGACGCTGCTGCGCATGGTCACCGGTGACCTGGCCCCCGACAGCGGCACGGTCACGCTGGGCCACAACGTCGCGCACGCGACGTTCTCGCAGCACCAGCTCGACGACGCGGCCGAGGAGTACGGGCTGCGGCCCGACCGCACCGTGCTCGCCGAGCTCTCGAGCGTGCTGACCGACGCGCACCGGCGCATGAACGTGCGCACGATCCTCGGTGGTCTCGGGTTTCCCGGCGACATGTCCGAGCGCGAGATCGGGCTGTGCTCGGGCGGGGAGCAGACGCGCCTCGCGCTCGGCAAGCTGCTGCTCAGCCCGATCAACCTGCTCGCGCTCGACGAGCCGACCAACCACCTCGACATGCAGTCGCGCGACGTGCTCGAGGACGCGGTCGACCAGTGGCCGGGCACCGTGCTGCTGGTCAGCCACGACCGGCACCTGATCGACGCCGTCGCCACCCACGTGGTCGAGGTCGTCGACGGGCGGGCGGTGCTGCACGAGGGGACGCTGGAGGAGCAGTCGTTCGACTGGGTCACCACCCAGCGCAACGACCCCGGCTCGGCGATCGGCACGGGCCACGACACGGCCCGCCCCGACCAGTCGGCCAAGAAGCAGCGCGTCGAGCAGCGCCGCAAGCAGGCGGCCCACCGCCAGCGCGAGGAGCAGCGCAAGACGCTCGAGCGCAATGCCAAGCAGCTGCGCACGGCGCTGCGGGCCATCGAGGACGCGGTCGCGGCGGCCGAGGCACAGGTCGCCGACCTGACCCGCCAGCTCGGTGAACCGGAGGCCTACGAGGACCCGGACAAGGCACGTGACCTCGGGCGGCAGCACGCCGTGGCCAAGGACCGTGCCGCGTCGCTGACGGCCAAGTGGGAGGCCCTGGCCGAGGCGCTCGAGGCGACGGACCGCGCGGCCACGACCGGCTGACGCCCGGTCCGGGCACCCCCGGACGCCGGGCTCGGTGCGGCCCGGTCGGGGTCCGGTGTCCACGGCCACCGTCGGCGGTGCGATCCGGACCGCCGGCAGTGTGCGAACCCGGTTGGGGACCCGGCGCCGCGCCGGGCCCGGGAAGCCGAACGCCATGGATGCCGTGACCTCCGACCGGGACCGCACGTCCGACGCCCGCTCGACGACCGTCGCCGGGGTCGACCCGACCGACCCGGGCGTGCCGCCGTTCCGCGCGCACGTGCTCGCGCTGCTCGACGCGGTGCGCGACCACGACCTCGCCACGCTGCAGGCGCTCTGCGACGACACCCTCGGGATCGTCGACGCCGGGCCGGACCTGCAGCCGGTGGTGGTCGACGACCCCGCCGGCCACACCGCGTGGTTCGAGGGGCTGTTCGCCCAGCTCGACGCGATCGGGGCGCGGACGTGGTCCGAGCTCACCGACCTGCGCTCGGAGCGGCTCGCCGACCGGGCCGCCCACAGCGTGGTGCGCTTCACGCAGTACCTGGTGGTGGGCGAGGCGACCGCCGAGGTCGACGCGCTGGCGACCGTGGTGTGGAAGCGCACCGACGACGGACGCTGGGTCGAGGCCCGCTGGCACGCCTCGGTGCTCGAGGCACGTCTGCCCGAGGGCTTCCCCGGGACCTGACCCGTACCTGACCCGGACCTGACCCGGGCCGGTTCCGACGTCCGGGCCGCGTCGCGCCCAGCGCTCGCGGGCGCCCACGGAGGGGGCGCCACCTCGTTGTCGTCGACGCTGCCTCGTACGCTCGTGGGTCGACCTGCCCGCCAGACCCGGATGCCGCGTGGACCTGCTGCCCGCCGTGGGCGCGACCCCCCTGCTGCTGCCGGTGGCCGGGGTCGTGCTGCTGCTCGGCGTCGTGCTCGCCCGGCCTCTCGGGCGGGGCTTGCGCTGCCGTCCGCCGCTGGCTGCCGCGCTGGTCGCCTCGGCGGGACTGGTGCTGGCCGCGACGCTGACACCCGGCCTCGGGGAGACCTTCACGCAGGGCTCGTGCCTGGCCGGGCTCGACGGGTCGCTGTCCGGCTTCGACTGGTTCGTCGCCGACGTCGGGCGCAACCTGCTGCTGACCCTGCCGCTGGGGTTCTGCACCGGCCTGTTGCGCCCGCCGGTGCGCGGGCGGGCCGTGGTCACGGCCGCCGTGGTGCTGCCGCTGGTCGAGGTCGTCCAACTGGTCGTGCCGGCGCTCGGCCGGGCGTGCCAGGTGACCGACATGGCGGCCAACGGCGCCGGGCTGCTCGTCGGTGTCGCGGTCGGTGTCGTCGTCGGCTGGCTCGCGCGCTGAGGCGATCGGTCCGGTCAGGCGTCCGCGTCGTCGGCCGCGCCGATCGTTCCGCCGTCGGTCCGCTCGTCGGTTGGCGCGTCGAGGATCCCGGCCAGGCGGCGGGCCAGGGCGCGCTTGCCGTCGGTGTCCATCGCGCGGCCGATCTCGATGCGCTGCGCCTGCGGAGAGCCCGCACCGTGCATCGACTCGGTCAGGTAGCCGACCGCGTTGCGTCCGAGCGTGAGGTTCTCGATCAGGCGCATGATGCGCATGCGGTGCTCGGTGGACACGTCGTCGCGACCGCGCAGCATCCGGTCGACCAGCCCGCCGATCTCCTCGCTGTCGAGGTCGGCCTGGCTCGGCATCGTCGCGACGATGCCGCCGGCGAGGTCCTGCGCGAGCCGGGCGATCTCGTAGGGGAAGCGCGTGACGTTGTGCTTGGCGACGTTGGTCAGCATCGCGTCGTTGACCACCGCGCCGGACGGCAGCGTCTCGGCCTCGGCTGCGCTGGCCACCCCGGAGCTCCAGATCGTCTCGTTGAGGTGGACCATCTCGACGAGCTTGTCCTTGATGTGGCTCGCGTCCGGCACGCCGTTGACGTCGACGACCTCGGCGGCGGCGCCGATGAGCACGTCGCCGAGCCCGGTCTTGCACATGTACGAGCTGCGGTGGTAGCGGGTGAAGCGCTGCACCAGCGTGCGGGCGAACTCGACCTCGCCGTGCATGAACACGTGCTCCCACGGCACGAACACCTCGTCGAGGTGCACCAGGACCTCCTGGCCGCCGTACACCGCGTTGCCCTGGTCGATCGAGTCGACCTCCAGTGCACGCAGGTCCGAGGTCTGGCGCCCGTAGACGTACGTGATCCCGGCGGCGTCGACCGGCACGGCCGCCACCACGGCGTGGTCGGTGTTCTGCGGCCCCAGCGCCATCGTCGGCATCAGCATGATCCAGTGGCTGTTCCAGCCGCCGGTCATGTGGGCCTTGGCGCCGCGCAGGAACAGGCCCTCGTCGGTGCGGCGCGTGACGTGGACGTACACGTCGGGGTCGGCCTGCTCGTGGGGCGGCTTGCCACGGTCGCCCTTGACGTCGGTCATGCCGCCGGCGAGCACCAGGTTGCGGCGCTGCATCTCGGTCAGGAACGCGATGAAGCGGTCGTGGTAGTCGGTGCCGTGCGCGGCGTCGACGTCGTAGGTGACCGAGTGCAGCGACGAGACCGCGTCGAGGCCGACACAGCGCTGGAAGCACGTGCCGGTGCGCTGGCCGAGGGTGCGCTGCATCTCGTGCTTGGCGCGCAGGTCCTCCGGCGAGGTGGTCACGTGCAGGAAGCGGTTGACCTTCTCGCCGGTGTACGGCGACACGGCGGTGAACTCCGGGCGCTCCTCGGCCAGTTCGTAGGTCGCGCGCATCGCGTTGATCGAGCCGTGCAGCAGCGGGTGGTCGGCCGGTTCCTCGAGCCGCTCCCCGCGCAGGAACAGCCGCGTGTCGCGGCCGCGCAGGGACGCCTCGTAGTCCGCGCCGGAGCGGATCGTGGGCATCCGCTCCCAGCGCTGCGCCGCGGTCTCGACCTGCTCGATGGCCATCGTCGTGCTCCCGTGCCGTGGTGCACCCGAGGGTACGACCGGCGTGGTGCCGCCCGCGCGCCGGTCCGGCCGCGGCCGGTTAGCGTCGGGCGGCCCGTGCGGGACGGAGGCGACGAGCGTGGTGCAGCGACTGGTCGAGGACGAGGTCGTGCCGGTCGAGGCCTACCCGTCGCGTGACGAGCAGGTACCGGCGTTCCTCGCCGCCGTCGGCGTGCCCGGCATCGTCGACGTGCACGTGCACGCGATGCCCGACCGACTGCAGCAGGCGGTGTGGCGCTACTTCGACGCACTGCGTGACCCGCCATGGCCGATCCCGGTCGCGTACCGCGGCGAGCTCGACGACCGGCTGGCGCGGTTGCGGGACCTCGGCGTGGTCGCGCACAGCGCGCTCGCGTACGCGCACCGTCCCGGGATGCTCGGGTGGCTCAACGGCTTCACTCTCGACCTCGCCGAGCGCCACCCGCAGGTCGTGCCGACGTTCACGATCTACCCCGAGGACGGCGTGACCGAGCACGTCGCGGCGGCGCTGGGGCGTGGTGGCGCGGTGTGCAAGGTCCACACCCAGCTGTCGCGCTACCTGCTGGACGACCCGCGCCTGGACGGCGCGTGGGAGCTGATGGCCGACGCTCGCACGCTGGTCGTCGCGCACACCAGCGCGGTGTACGGGGTCGACGGTGGGCACGAGACCTCCGGCGGGGCGCAGGTGTTCCGGCTGCGCCAGAAGCACCCGGGAGTGCGGCTGGTCCTGGCGCACCTCGGGCTGCCCGACCCCCACGGCAGCCAGTGGGACGCGATCGAGCGGCTCGACGAGGTCTGGACCGACCCGTCGATGGTGCTGACCGACCCGGCCCCCGAGGTCATGGCCGGGGCGGACGTCGACCTGCCGCGACTGCGCGCGCTGCGGGGGAAGGTGCTGTTCGGTTCCGACTTCCCGTCGGTCACCCAGCCCTACGCAGCCCAGGTCCGCGGCCTCGCGGCGCTGCGGCTCGACCCGGCCGGCCTGCGGGCCGTGCTGCACGACCGCGCCGCCGCCCTGCTGGCCGATGCCGGCTGGGCAGGGGCGACGGCCTGAACAGGCAGCCGTCCGTCGGGGGCGCCGGGACCGGGCGGCACCACCGTTCGAGTTCCAGCTCGCTGCCCATTGCGTGCGCTGGGGCCATCTGGCTACGGTCGTGCGATGGATCGTCACTGCAATGCGTGCGGGAGCGAGCCGGGCGCGGGTGCCTTCTGCCAGCACTGCGGAACCAGCCTGTCCCGGGGATCGTCCGGTGCCGACGACCGGGTCTCCGGCGCCGGGGGTTCCGGGGCACCGTCGGACGGTCCGCCTGCACCCGCGGCACCGCCGCCCCGGCCGCCCGAGTCGCCCCGGCCGCCCCAGCCGACCCCGGCGCCGGCGGCTCCGCCACCCGGGCCGCCGCCCGGGCCGACCCCGCAACCGCAGGTCGCGCACGTCCAGCCCACGCCGGCGTCGTCGCAGCCGTCGTCGCAGCCGTCGTCGCATCCCGGGTCGCAGCCCGGGTCGAAGTCGTCGATGAAGGGGTGCGGCGTTGCCCTCCTGGTGCTGCTCCTGGTCCTGGTCGTGACCGCGTACGTCGGGTGGCGGTGGTACCAGGCGAACGTCGCCCCGACGGTCGATGTCGTCGGCTCCGCCCTCGAGGACGGCCTCGGGGACTTCGTGGCGGGCGCTGACACGGTCGGCCCCTGCTACGACCTCGAGTTCGACGGCGACGACGTCGTCTCCACGTGGCGTGACGTCGACTGCGGTGGATCACGAGACGTCGAGGTCTTCCACCGCTGGACGTTCCGGGACGGTTCCTACCCCGGCATGCAGGCGCTCGAGGACGAGGCCCTCGTCACGTGCACGGCCTGGTTCGAGGACTACGTGGGGGTGCCCTACGCCGAGTCGTCGCTGCGCATCGAGTGGCTGGTGCCGACCGACACCCTGTGGTCCGAGGGCCGACGCGACGGCATGTGCACAGTCACGGCGGTGCCGGGTCCGCTGGTGGGCCCCGTGAGGGGATCAGCACGATGAGGGCGTCGACGGGTCGCGTCCGCACGCCTGGCCGGCGGAGCACCGACGAGAACAAGGAGAGACGCATGTCGAAGCGGATCGCCGCACTGGCGCTCCTCGTCGTCGCCACGGCCCTGGGTGGCTGCGGCGCCGTGGGGGCGCCCGATGCCATCGAGGATGCCCTGGACGCCCTCTCCGCCGAGCTGGGTACTGAAGGAGGCCCTCCGGGCCCCGGATCGGGCGGGCCCGGTCCGCAGGGCATGGCGCGTGGCGGCGCGGGGCCCGGCGGCGGCTGAGGGCTCGGCGGCTGTGGTCGCGCACCCCTCCAGCGATCGCGAGGTGGGCGACGGCCGCTCGACCGTCAGGCCTCGTCGAGGCCGCCGACGAGGGTCGTCGCGAGCTCGCCGAGGATGCGCAGCTGGTCGTCGCTGAGCCGGTCGACGACCAGGTCACGCACGGTGCGCACGTGGCCCGGCGCGGCGGCGGCCATCGCGTCGCGGCCGGCGTCGGTCAGGGTCGCCAGCTGCACCCGCCGGTCGTGCTCGGCCGGGCGTCGCACGACCAGCCCGCGGCCCTCCAGCGCCCGCACGGCGTGCGAGCAGGCGCTGGCCGACAGCCCACCGGCGTCCGCGAGCTCGGACATCGTGCGGGTCGTGTCGTCGGCGTCCGCGAGGTGCACCAGCAGGGCCCAGTGGGCGTGGCACAGGTCCGCGTCGCGGCGCAGTTGGCGGTCGAGCGCAGCGGGCAGCTCGACGCAGAGGCGCACCAGCGCACGCCAGTGGCGCTCCTGCTCGGCGTCGAGCCAGGCGGCGTCGCTGCCTGGCAGCGTTGCTGCGGGGCTGGTCGTGGGGCTGGGCGGGCTGGTCACGCGACGGCGAAGGCGCGCTTGGCCAGCCCCATCCAGAAGCCCTCGATGCGGGTGTCGACCGGCTGCTCGGGGTCGGCGGCGGCGCCGAGCGTGACGAACAGCGGCGAGAGGTGCTCCACGGTCGGGTGCGCGTAGGGCATGCCCGGTGCGCGGTCGGCGTAGGCGGCCAGCCCCTCGATGTCGCCGACGCCGAGCAGGTCGGCGGCCCAGGCGTCGAAGTCGAGCGACCAGCCGGGTGGCGGCGCCTGCGGGTCACGCCAGTGCTCGCGCGACAGGTACGGCAGGCCGTGGGTCAGGAACCCCGACCCGACCACCAGGTACCCCTCCTCGCGCAGCGGTCGCAGGCGCTCGCCGAGCGCGAGCAGCCGTGCCGGGTCGTGGGTCGGCAGGCTCAGTTGCACCACGGGCACGTCGGCCTCGGGGTACATCGCGGTCAGCGGCACCCACGCGCCGTGGTCCAGACCGCGGCTGGTGTGCCGGTGCACGTGCTCGTCGTCGGGCAGCAGGCGCGCGACGCGGTCGGCGAGCGCGGTCGCGTCGGGGGTGGCGTACTGGTGGCGGAACCAGTGCTGCGCGAACCCGCCGAAGTCGTACACCAGCGGGGTGCCGGCCTCGGCGGACGACAGCACCGGGCCGACGGCCTCCCAGTGGGCCGAGACGATCACCACGCCGCGCGGGCGCGGCAGGTCGGCGACGAGGTCCAGCAGCTGGCGCATCCAGGCGCCGTCGTCGAGCAGCGTCGGGGCGCCGTGGCCGAGGTAGAGCGCCGGCAGGGCGCCGTCGGCGGGCACCCAGTCCCGCAGCGAACGGCTGACGGGCACGGCGTGGGCGCGGTGAGCGTCCAGCGCGGGTGTGGGGGAGGCGGGCACGGCACGCTCCTTCGCGAGTAACTTGAGAACTCAACCTATCGGCTATCGGGTCCGGAGGGTTCGCGTACGGTCCGGTCGGCCACCGGCCGCCAGGAGCACACGATGTCCAGCCGTGACACCGCGACGCCCCGCGACGACGCCCCGCCCCCGCCCGACGCTGGGCGCGACCGCAGTCGTCTGCAGGGCATGACGCCCGAGGAGTTCCGTCGCCACGGCCACGCGCTGGTCGACTGGGTCGCCGACCTCGTCGCTGGCGTCGAGCAGCGACCGGTGACCCCGGACGTCGCACCCGGCGATCTGCGCGCGCTGCTGCCCGCCCACGCACCGGAGCAGCCCGAGCCGTTCGAGGACGTCGTGGCCGACCTCGACCGGGTCGTCGCGCCGGGCCTGGTGCACTGGCAGCACCCGGGCTGGTTCGCGTACTTCCCGACCGGCGGGTCGTTCCCCTCGATCCTCGCCGACCTGGTCGCCGCAGGCACGTCGCAGCAGGGGATGCTGTGGTCGACCTCGCCGATCACCACCGAGCTCGAGCTGCACGTGCTGGACTGGCTGGTCGACCTGCTCGGGCTGCCGGAGCACTGGCGCTCCTCGGGCCCCGGGGGCGGGGTCGTTCAGGCGTCGGCGTCGGACTCGACCCACACCGCGATGGTCGTCGCGCGCCAGCGCGCGACGCGTGAGCACGGTGCACCGCCGAGCAGCCAGGTCGCCTACGCCTCGACCCAGGCGCACAGCTCGATCGAGAAGGGCGCACGGGTGGCCGGGTTCGGCCATGTGCGCCAGGTGCCGGTCGACGCCGGATTCGCGCTGCGCGTCGACGCGCTCGCGGCGATGATGGCCGAGGACCGGGCCGCCGGCCTGGTCCCGTCCTTCGTCTGTGCCGCCGTCGGCACCACCGGCACGACCGCGGTCGACCCCGTCCGGGCGGTCGCGAGGCTGGCCCGCGAGCACGGGGTGTGGTGCCACGTCGATGCCGCCTACGCCGGGGCGGCGATGCTGCTCGAGGGCCACCGCCACCACCAGGACGGCATCGAGCTGGTCGACTCGTACACCTGGAACCCGCACAAGTGGTTCGCCGTCGGGTTCGACTGCTCGGTCCTGCACGTCGCCGACCGCCAGCCGCTGCTGGACGCGCTGTCGATCCTGCCGAGCTACCTGCGCGACGACTGGACCGGCGACGACGCCGCGGTCGACCTGCGTGACTGGCAGGTGCCGCTCGGTCGCCGGCCACGGGCGCTGAAGCTGTGGTTCGTGCTGCGCGCCTACGGCGCGTCCGGACTGCGGGCGATGGTCGCCGAGCACGTCGAGCTGGCCCGCTGGCTCACCGACCGGGTGCGCGCGCACCCGCGGCTGGAACTCGTCGCACCGACCACGTTCGCCTTGGTGACGCTGCGCCACGTCGAGGGTGACGACGCGACCCGTGCGCTCGCCCGGGCGGTCAACGACAGCCGCTCGTCGTACGTCACGCCGGCGACGGTGCGCGGGCCGTCGACCGGCGACCGCGAGGTCGCCACGCTGCGTGTCTCGATCGGCGCCGCCGCGACCGAGCCGCGTCACGTCGCCGCGCTGTGGGACCTGCTCTCCGCCAACGCCTGACGGGTCCGGGTGAGCAGCGAGGTCCCGGCGGGCGTGGTGCCGCCGGCGAGGGGACCGTCTCAGCTCGCCGGGGCGTAGGTCACCTCGACGTCACGGGCGGGCGGGACCTCGAGGCACGGACCGGCGCCGAGCTCCTCGAGGCCAGCGCGGTCGCCGACACCGAGCTCGATCGGGCCGAAGCCGGGGGAGGGGTGGAGCAGCTCGTCCGGCGCATCGACGTGTGCGAGGCCGAGCAGGTGCGCGACCTCGTGCACCAGCACGCCGCCCCAGGTCGCGTGCCGGTCCTGGAAGCCGTCCAGCAGGCTGCCGGTGCGCTCGGCGTTGAGCACCAGCTGGCCGGTCACGAACACGCGTTGGTCGTCGCCGTCGCGCACGGCGACCGGCACGGCCAACCCCAGCGTCGCGTCCGACATCGGCAGGTCGACCTCGTCGGGGTTCGACCACGACACCAGCACCGGCGCCCAGTCGGGGCCCGTGGGGCCGTCGGCGACCAGCGAACGGCCGCTCGACGGCACCTCGTCGGTCGTGCCGACGTACTCGAACGGCACGCCGGCGGCCTCGCTGACGATCGCCATCGCGCGCGACACCAGGCGTCGCGCCTCGGGCGGCGCACCGTCGGGCTCGAGCACCCAGCGCACCGTGCCGCACGGGTCCCAGCGCACCGGGGTGCCGTCGGGCTCGCGGTCCCAGACCGCGTACACGCCGCCGTCGTCGGTGCGCACCACGCCCTCGCCGTCGGTGGCGACCTGCGACGCGGGGGAGGCGCCGTCCTCGCCGGCGCCCGACGCGCTGACGGGCGCGGCGCCGTCGCCCCCGACGACCCCCAGCAGGGCCACGACCAGCGCGAGCGCGGTGGCCAGCGCCACGCCGAGCAGCGCCGGCAGCAGGAGGCGGGGGGAGGGGGACACGTGCCGGCCTGGTGCGGGGAGCGGTGACGGTACGGCGAAGCACGGGCCCGGCGGGCGTGGACGACCCTCCCACGCCGGGGACCGTTCGCTCGTAGCGTCCTCGGGGACCGAGGAGCGCGAGGTGGTGGACCTGCTGGACGTGGTCGTGCCCGGTGGTCGCGTCGGCGTGGCGCTGACGGGTGCCGCGGACGGGCCGCTCGTGCTCGCCCTGCCCGGCCTGTCCGACGGCGTCGTCCCGCTGCACGCGCCCGGTGCCGAGCAGCGCGTCCCCGGGCCGCCGCCCGCACTGGACGGCCTGCGCTTCGCGCTGCTGTCGTACCGCGACCCGCTGGCGGCCGGCACCACGACCGCGATGCTCGCCGACGACGTGCCGGCGGTGCTCGACGCGCTGCGTGCCGAGCGCGCCCACGTGCTCGGCCACTCCACGGGCGGGATGGTCGCCACGCACCTGGCGGCGCGGCACCCCGGACGTGTCGCCAGCGTCTGCGCGAGCGCCACGCCGCTGGTCGCCGGACCCGTGCTGCGCGGCTGGCTCGACCGCTGGGACGCCCTGGTCCGCGCGGGTGACCTCGTCGGCCAGCTCGCGGACGCCACGCGCGCCTCGCTGCCGGAGGACGACCGCGACGACCGGCTCGCCCTGCTCGCGGCCGCGCCGCCGACACCGGTCCACGACGCGGTCGCCCGCCACCTGGCGCTGTCGGCCGCCGTCGCCGGGCACGACGCCAGCCGTGCCGCCCGCGAGGTGCGTGCTCCGACGCTGGTCGTGGTGGGAGCGCGGGACCGCGTGTGCCCGCCCGCGGGCGCGCGGGCGCTCGCCGACGCCGTCCCGGACGCCGGGTTCGAGACGTGGCCCGACGTCGGCCACGGGCTGCCCGACGTGGCGTACCCGCGACTCGCCGCGTCGGTGCGCGCACTCGTGGAACTCGTGGAGGGGTAGCGTTCCGGGGGACGGAGGTGCGACGTGACGACCACCCTGACCGTGGTGACCGGGGGTTCGTCCGGCATCGGACTGGCCTTCGTCCGGGACGCGCTGGAGCGCGGGGACCGCGTGCTGGAGGTGTCCCGCTCGGGCCCACCGGCCGAGCTGCGCGACCGCCTCGAGCACATCGACGCCGACCTGGCCCGCCCGTCGTCCTGGCCGCACGTCGGTGCGAGCGTCGCCGCCGCCGTCGCCCGGCTCGAGGAGGGCGACCGCGTGATCGCCCTGCACGCCGCCGCGACGATCGCGCCGATCGGGTTCGCCGGCGAGGTCGACGGCGACGCCTACACCGCCGCCGCGCTGCTCAACGCCGCGGCCCCGCCGGCGCTCGGTGCCCTGCTGCTGCGCGCCTGCGTCCACCGCGAGGACCTGCGTCGCCAGCTGTGCATGATCAGCTCCGGTGCCTCGACCTCGGCGTACGCCGGCTGGTCGGCCTACTGCGCGGGCAAGGCCGCGACCGACCAGTGGGTGCGCACCGTCGGTGTCGAGCAGGCCGAGCGTGGTGGCGTCGAGGTCAGCGCCGTCGCGCCGGGCGTGGTCGAGACCGGCATGCAGGAGCAGATCCGCGGCACCGACGAGCGCGACCAGCCCACCGTCGACCGGTTCCGCCAGCTGCACGAGCAGGGCGAGCTCGACGACCCGACCGGCGTCGCGCTGCGCCTGCGCGAGCTGCTGGACCGTGGCACCGGCCAGGGTGCCGTGCTCGACCTGCGCCAGCTCGGCTGACCCGACGACGGGCCGCTCGAACGGTCCGCCGCCGCACGCCCGCTGGCGCAGCACGGGCGACCCCGCCGTCACCCGCGCCCCGCCCAGATCCCCGCTCCAGATCCCCGCTCCAGATCCCCGCTCCAGGACCCGGAGGACCAACGTGTCCGGACCACTGACCGGCGTGACCGTGCTCGAGCTGAGCGCGATCGGCCCCGTCCCGTACGGGGTGCAGCTGCTGGCCGACCTCGGCGCCGACGTGGTGCGGGTCGACCGTGTCGCCGCCGCCCGTGGCAACCCGGGCTTCGAGGCCACCATGCGTGGGCTGTCGCGCAACCGCCGCTCGGTGGCCATCGACCTCAGGCAGGACGCCGGGCGCGACCTGCTGCTGCGCCTGGTCGTCGACGCCGACGTGCTGGTCGAGGGCTTCCGACCGGGGGTGCTCGAGCGCCTCGGCCTCGGGCCCGACGTGCTGCTGGAGGCCAACCCCGGGCTGGTCGTCGCGCGCGTCACCGGCTGGGGCCAGGAGGGCCCGATGGCGCACCTGGCCGGGCACGACATCGACTACGCCGCGATCAGCGGGATCCTGCACACGGTCGGGCGGGCCGACGACCCCGTCCCCCCGGTGAACTACCTCGCCGACTTCGGCGGTGGTGGCGCGTTCCTGGCCATCGGCGTGCTCGCCGCACTGGTCGAACGTGACACCTCCGGGCGCGGGCAGGTGGTCGACGTTGCGATGGTCGACGGCGCCGCGAGCCTGTCGACCTTCGTCCACGGCCTGCGCGCGCTCGGTGCGTGGAAGGACCGCCGCGAGGCGAACCTGCTGGACGGCGCCAACCCGATCTACGACACCTACCGCTGCGCGGACGGTGGGTTCGTCGCCGTCGGTGCGATCGAGCCGCAGTTCCACACCGAGCTCGCCGAGCGCCTCGGCCTCGAGGTCGACGAGCTCGCGGTGTACGACGAGTCGCGCTGGGCGGAGGCCAAGCAGCGCATCGCCGCGGTGTTCGCCGAGCACCCACGTGACCACTGGGCGGAGCTGTTCGCGGACTCCGACGCGTGCGTCGCGCCGGTGCTGTCGCTGGACGAGGCTCCGACGCACCCACACAACGTCGCCCGAGGGGCGTTCGTGGAGGTCGAGGGTCGGCCCATGCCCGCCCCGGCGCCGCGCTTCTCACGCACCCCCGGCGCCGTGGTCAGCGACCCGCCGGACTTCGGGGCCCACACCGACGAGGTCCTGGCGACGCTGGGTCTGGACGACGACGAGCGCGCCGCGCTGCGCGCTGCCGACGTCATCGGCTGACCGCACCGCGATCGTGGCGCCGTCGTGGCGCCGGACCGGGCTGCTCAGCCGCTGCCGCCCTCGGCCGGACTCGGCGACGGGCTCGGGCTGGGCGTCGGGCTGGGTGTCGGACTCGGCGCCGGGCTCGGGGAGGGCGACGGGCTCGGTGAGGCCGGGGCGCTCGGCGAGGGTGAGGGCGACGGGCTCGGGCTGGGGGACGGCTCCTGGTCGGGGTCGTCACCGTCGTCGACCGGCACGCAGTCCTCCTCGCCGGCCGGCTGGTCGCCGTCCTGGCCCTCGCCGCCAGCCCCATCCGTGCCGTCGGTCGGGCACGGGCTCGGGGAGGGGGTCGGCTCGGGGTCCGGGAGGACCTCGACGCACGGGAACTCCTCACCGTCGTCGATCACGTCGGGCTGTCGCTGCGGGGCTGCCTGGCCCCCGACGGCCTCGCCGTCGGTGCCCACGGCACCACCCTCGCCCCCACCCTCGGGGGCAGGTGAGGGGGCCGGGCCACGCTCGTAGCCATCCGGGCACTCCAGCGGCTCGTCGCGCAGGGTCTCGAGGCCGGACAGGTCGGGTTCCGGGAAGGACAGCACCTCGGCGCCCTCGAGCGCGCGGGCGGCGAAGGCGCCCCACACCGGGGCGGCCGAGCCGCCACCGGTCAGTCCCTCCACGGGACTGTCGTCGAGGTTGCCGACCCAGACCGCGGCGGCGAGCTGGGGGGTGTAGCCGGCGAACCATGCGTCGCGGTTGTCGTTGGTGGTCCCGGTCTTGCCGGCGACCGGCCGACCCTCCAGCACCGCGGCCGTGCCGGTGCCGGACGACACCGCGTCAACCAGCACGTCGGAGACCACGGCGGCGACGTTGGCGTCCAGCGCGTCGCGGCTGGTGGCCGGGCCCTGGTGGACCACGGTCCCGTCGCGGTCTCGGGCCTCGGTGACCAGGTGCGGCTCGCGCCACGTCCCGCCGGCGGCGAGCGTCGCGTACGCCGAGGCCATCTCCAGCGGGGTGAACTGGTCCTGGCCGAGCGTCAGCCCGGCGTTCGGCTGCATCGTCGGCTGGCCGTCCCGTTCGGCGGGCAGGCCCATCGTCAGCGCCGTGTCGATCACGGACTGGCCGCCGAGCTCCTGCTGCGCGGCGACGTAGACCGTGTTGGTCGAGGTGACGGTGGCCTCGTGCAGCGTCTGGCGGCCGTAGGACGAGCCCCCGTAGTTGCCGAACGTGGTGTCGCCCACGGTGAGCTGGGCCGGTGCTTCGAACAGCGACTCGGGCGACAGGCCGTCCTGGACCCAGCGTGTCAGCGTGAACGGCTTGAACGACGACCCGACCTGCTGTGAGCCCTGGACCGCGACGTTGAGCTGCTGGCGGGCGAAGTCGGGACCGCCGACCAGCGCCACGACGCCGCCGGTCGTCGGGTCGACCGCGACCAGCGCACCGGAGTCGTGGCCGCCCTCGTCCACCGCCGTGCGCACGGCGTCCTGCGCCGCGGCCTGCGCGGTCGGGTCGTACGCGGTGCGGATCGTCAGGCCGGAGAACAGCTGCGCCTCGCCGAGGACCGGGCCGAGCTCGCGCCGCACCGCGTCGAGGTAGTACGCCTCCGGCCCGCGCGCCAGGCCCGTCCCGGCGCGCACTCGGGGGAGTCCGCGGTCGACCAGCGCGGGGTGGCGCTCGGCGTCGAGCCAGCCCTGCTCGAGCATCCCGTCCAGCACGTAGACGCGGCGCACGTCGGCGGCGTCGGGGTTGTCGGCCGGGTCGAGGCGCTCGGGCGACTGGATGATGCCGGCGAGGGTGGCGGCCTGGTTGCGGTCCAGCTCGGCCGCCGGGCGGTCGAAGTACACCCGCGACGCTGCCTCGATGCCGTAGGCACCCCGTCCCCAGTAGATCGTGGAGAGGTAGAACGAGAGGATCTCGTCCTTGCTGTAGGCCCGCTCGAGCTTGATCGACAGCGCCGCCTCGTTGAGCTTGCGGGTGATCGTCTGCTCGGGCGTGAGCAGCGCGTTCTTGACGTACTGCTGGGTGATCGTCGACCCGCCCTGGGTGACCTCCCCGGCGATGGTGTTGGACACCAGCGCCCGGGCGATGCCGCGCACCGACACGCCGCGGTGGGAGTAGAAGCGACGGTCCTCGGCCGAGAGCACCGCGTCCACCACGTGGTCGGGCAGGTCCTCCACCCGCACGTCGATGCGTGCCTGCTCGCTGGACAGGGTCCCGATCAGCTCGCCGTCGGTGTCGAGCACCTCGGTGGTGCCGACCTGGATGTCCTCCGGCAGCGGCACGGAGGAGAACACGTAGAACGCGAACAGCACTCCGACGATCCCGACGAAGATCGCCGGGAACACCAGCAGGACCATCCACCAGCGCAGCCAGCGACGGCCGGAGCGGGGGGAGGAGGCGGCAGGGGTGCGTGTGGGGGTGCTCATCCGTCGCAGTGTCGCGCCTGACTGCCCGTGACGCGAAGAGGCGTCCCGTCGGCGCGCACCCGGGAACCGGCGCGCGTCCCCGGACGTACCCACGTCGTCGCCGTGCTCAGCAGCCGGGGGCGGGCCGGGCCGAGGCGGCTGCCCGGGCGACGACGGGCGCGGGGATGGCCACGCCCGTGCCCTGCGGGGTCCGCGCCACGACCTGCGCGACCACACGGTCGTCCGCGCCGACCACGGGGGCGCCGGACGCGCCGCCGTCGACCTGCATCGACAGCAGCACGCGGTCACCACCGACCTCGTCGACCTGCCCGGACGAGGTGATCGGGCGGGCACCGGGGAAGCCGACCAGGCGCACGGCGTCCTGCACGGACGGTGCTGCGGCGAGCGTGAGGCTCGACGGCAGTGCTGCGTCGAGCTCCAGCACGGCGACGTCATCGCTGTCGGAGAGCAGCACCGCGGTGACCGTCGGGCCGGGGTCACCGTCGAGCGTGCGCAGCGACACGCGTGATGCGCCCTCGACCACGTGGCGGTTGGTCAGCACCACGGGGCGCCCGTCGAGCTCGGTGGCGAACCCCGAGCCCGTGCCGTTGCGACCGTCGCAGGCGAGGTTGCTGATCAGCACGACCGCGTCGGCGAGTGCCGGGGCGGCCTCGGCGACCTCGTCGCCGGCGCGCCGGAACGCGAGCTCGTCGGCCAGCCAGGCCCCGGCGGGGACGACCAGCAGGACCGCCAGCAGCAGTGCGAGCACCTTGCCGCCGTTGTCGCGCAGCCGGGACAGTGGTGTGGTGACCTCGTCCTCGTCGAAGCTGGTCACGTCTGCCCTGCGGTCGCGTCCGCCGAGGGTGGCGCAGCGGGCGCCGCGCTGCGCCGTCGTCCGGCCGACCTGCGTGCAGCCGTGGCGAGGACCTGCGTCGGGGTGGTGCATCCCTTGACGTGGCGCCCGGAGTGCGGCATCCTAACGCTGTTAGGAAAGTCGAACAACGTTAGGGCCGAGGTGGTCGGGGCCGGTTCGAGGACGACGAGCGTGAGGACGACGAGCGTGCAGGCGACGACGCAGGGTCCCCGCGAGGCGCACCGTGACGCCCTGCATGGGCGCGTGGTCACGGAGGCCTGGCGGCTCGCCGAACGCGACGGGCTCGACGGCTGGACCCTGCGCGACCTCGCGGCCGCCGTCGGCATGCGCGCCCCGTCGCTCTACACCCACTTCGACGGCAAGGCCGCGATCCACGACGCGCTGTTCGCCGATGGCTGGCGACGCCTCGACCTCGCGCTGGACGACCTCGCGCTGGACGCGCTGCCGCCGCGGGAGGCGCTGGTGCGCGGCGTGGACGCACTGGTCGGGTTCTGCACCGCGTCGGTGCCCCGCTACCGGCTGCTGTTCACCCACGCGCTCGGCGCGTGGCGCCCGTCGCCCGAGGCGTACGCGTCGTCCCAGGCCGTGCTGGCCCGGCTGGTCGACCACCTCGCCCGGGTCGGGGTGCGCGACCCGGCACAGGTCGACCTGTTCACCGCGCTGACCTCCGGGCTGGTCGCGCAGCAGCTCGCCAACGATCGCGGGGGCGACCGCTGGCGCCGCCTGGTGCCCGACGCGGTCGCGATGTTCCTCGCCCACGCAGACCGACAGGACCAGCCGTGACCACCGAGACCGTCCGCGACGTCACCGAGCTCGTCGCGGTCCACCGCGACACCGATGCGCGCGAGGTCGCCCTCGCCGCCTACGACCAGCTGCTCGACCAGCTGGAACGGCTCGAGCCCGAGCACTGGGACGAGCCGACCGACTGCACCGGCTGGGACGTCGCCGCGCTGGTCGGCCACCTGCTCGGCGCTGCACGCTCCAACGCCAGCGTGCGCGAGCTGCTGCGCCAGCAGCTGCACGGGCGCCGCCACGCGTCCGAGCACGACGGCAACGCGCTCGACGCCGCCAACGCGCTGCAGGTGCGAGACCACGCCCACCTCGCGCCGGACGAGCGCGTCGACGCGTTGCGCGCCCTGGCTCCCCGTGCCGTCGCCGGGCGCCTGCGCACCCCCGGACTCGTGCGCCGCGTGCGGGTGCCGCTGGACCAGGGCGGGGACACGCCGGCGGGGTCGCCGGACGGGATCGCCATGGACCGGCTGCTCGACGTCGTCTACACCCGCGACGTGTGGCTGCACACCGTCGACGTCGAGCAGGCGACCGGGGTCAGCGTCGATCGCACCGTCGGCCCGACCGCACGGGTGCTCGAGGACGTCGTCGCCGAGTGGGCCGCCCGACACGGTCGAGCGTTCGAGCTGGTGCTCGCCGGCGCGGGTGGCGGCAGGTTCCGGCAGGGCACTGGCGGACCGACGTTCGAGCTCGACGCGCTCGCGTTCGCGCGCGTGCTCTCCGGTCGGGCACCGGGGGAGGGGCTGCTCGCCGTGCGCGTGGTGTTCTGAGCCGGTGGCGGGCGGCCGGTCCCGCACGCACGACGACGCCCCCGCCGCAGCGGGGGCGTCGCGTGGTGGAGCAGGATCAGAAGGCTTCGACGGCGATGTCCATCAGGGCGCCGTCCTCGACCTGCGCCATCTCACGGCGCTGGCGCGCCTTGGGCAGCACGGCCTTGGACCAGTAGGCCGCGACGGCGAGCTTGCCGGTGTAGAAGTCGGTGTCGCCGTTGGCTTCCCCGGAGTCCAGTGCCGTGCGGGCCACGTCAGCCTGGCGCAGCAGCAGCCAGCCGATGACCAGCTCGGACAGCGAGTTGAGCAGGGCGACCGAGTGCAGGCCGACCTTGTACAGCTCGCTCCGCTGCTGCTCGTCCTGCATCGCCGTGACCGCCTGCTGGGTGTGGATCCCCAGGTGGCCCTGGACGTCCTCCAGCGCCTGGCCCAGCGCCTTGCGTTCGTCGGCGAGGTGGTCGGGGCCCGACTCGGCGAACTGCTGGACCTGACCGGCGACCCACAGCAGGGTCTGGCCCATGTCCTTGGCGATCTTGCGGAAGAACAGGTCCAGCGACTGGATCGCCGTGGTGCCCTCGTAGAGCGTGTCGATCTTGGCGTCGCGGATGTACTGCTCGATGGGGTAGTCCTGGGTGAACCCCGAGCCGCCGAAGACCTGCAGCGACGCCGAGCCGAGCAGCTCGTAGGCCTTCTCCGAGCAGTAGCCCTTGACCATCGGCAGCAGCAGGTCCTCGCGGCGGGTCCACTCGGCGAGCTGCTCGTGGTCGTCGGCGGCCTCGGCCTTCTCCTTCTGGTCCTGGACCCAGCCGGTGAACATCACCAGGGCGCGCATGCCCTCGGCGTGGGCCTTCTGCTCCATCAGCAGTCGCCGCACGTCGGGGTGGGCGATGATCTCGACCTTCGGGGCACTGGCGTCGGCCATCCGGGTCATGTCCGGGCCCTGTTGGCGCACCTTGGCGTACTCGAGGCTGTTGAGGTATCCGGTCGACAGCGTCGCCATCGCCTTGGTGCCCACGGTCATGCGTGCGTACTCGATGACACGGAACATCTGGCTGATGCCGGCGCCGCGCTCGTCGGCCTCACCGACGAGGTAGCCGACGCACGGGGTGTCGGCGTCGCCGCCCATCGTCAGCTCGCACGTCGCCGAGCCCTTGATGCCCATCTTCTTCTCGATGTTGGTCACCTTGACGCCGTTGCGCGCGCCGAGCGACCCGTCCTGCTCCACCAGGAACTTGGGCACGATGTACAGCCGCAGGCCCTTGGTGCCGGGCTCGCCGCCCTCGGGGCGCGCCAGGACCAGGTGCACGGTGTTCTCGTGGGTCTGGGCGTCCGCCGAGGTGATGAAGCGCTTGACGCCCTCGATGTGCCACAGCGAACCGAGGTCGTGCTCGCCGTTGTCCTCGACCCTGACCGCCTTCGTGGTGCCCGCGCCGACGTCGGAGCCGGCGTCCGGCTCGGTCAGCACCATCGTGCCGCCCCAGCGCCGCTCGACCATCGGCCGGGCGAAGCGCTCGACCTGTCCGGGCGTGCCGACCTCGTCGATGATCATCGACATCAGCGAGCCGATGGGCCACAGCATCGCGGTCGCGTTGCCGCCCAGCAGCAGTTCGGTGGTGGCCCAGCGCAGGCTCGGGGGCGCACCGAAGCCGCCCAGCGAGGCCGGCAGGGAGAGGGTGTGCCAGCCGGCGTCGTAGAACGCCTCCAGCGCCTCGTGCAGCGCCTCGGGGATCGTGATGTCCCCGGTCTCCTTGTCCAGGTGCAGCGGCTCGCGGTCCGACGGGACGAAGGAGTCGGCCCAGATCGACTCGCGGGAGAAGCGGTCGACCTCGGCGAGGATCATGCGGGCGGTCTCGCCGTCCATCGCCGCGAACGGCCCCTGCCCGAGGTCCTGGTCGGCGCCGAGGACCTCGAAGAGGTTGAACTGGATGTCGCGGAGGTTCGACTTGTAGTGGCTCACGGCGTGACCTCGGGAGTCGGGTGCAGGAGTGCGACGGGCGAAATGGAGCGTCCGTTACAACTTGAAGCGTACACTACAGTTGCCTGCCGGGCCCGGGAGAACGCACTCGCACGGGGCCCTGGGCACGCCCGGTGCGCACAGCGCGACACGCAGCGCGCCGAGCGCGCCGAGCGAGCAGGTAGCACGACCAGCGGACGAGGAGCAGCGGTGGCCAGGTACCGCGTCGGGATGGAGACGCGCGGCAGGATCCTCGAGGCGACGCGTGAGGTCCTGGCCGACGTCGGGCTCGGCGACGCCACGCTGAAGGCGATCACCGACCGCGCCGGCGTCGGGGCAGGCAGCTTCTACAACCTGTTCGCCTCCAAGGAGGAGGCCGTGCTCGAGGTCGTGCGCGACGCCATCTCGGCGGTCGACCCCGACCCCTCGGGCCTCGGCCGCGAGCAACTGGAGGACCTCGTCGAGGCGTTCGTGCGGTTCTTCGTCGACCCGCGCACCGAGGTCGCCGCACGCATCTACCTCCAGCTGGCGCTGGCCGGTGCACTGACCGACGAGGACATGGCGCGCCGGGTGCGACGCCACCACGCGGCGCGGGTGGAGCGCTTCGCGGCGGCGATGCTGCGCGAGCACCCCGGGCTCGGCCCCGACGGTGCGCGCGAGCGCGCAGAGCGGCTGCTGGGCGCGTTGATGGGCGCCGCGATGGTCTGGCTGCTCGATCCCGACCAGCGCCTGCGTGCCCACGCCCAGGAGCTGCTGGCCTCGGTGCGCCCCGGCGCGTGATCCCGGCGGCGTCCGGTCGCCACGGCCGCGGTTAGGCTGCCGTGCGCCCACCCGGAGGTCCGGTGTCACCCTCGCTCGCCCTGCTGCTCGTCGTCGTGCTGATCGTCGCGAACGGGCTGTTCGTGGCCTTCGAGTTCGGTCTCGTCGCGTCGCGGCGGGCCCTGCTGGAGGAGTCGGCACGTGAGGGGCACCGCGGGGCGGTGGCGGCGGTCAAGCAGCTCGACAACGTGTCCTTCGTGCTCTCCAGCGCCCAGTTCGGCATCACGGCGACCAGCCTCGTGGTCGGGTTCCTGGCCGAGGACGCGGTCGGTGGCGTGATCGTCGACCCGTTGCTGGAGCTGGTGGGCCTGCCGGAGGCGACCCGCGCGGCCGTCGCGCTGACGCTGGCGTTCCTGCTGTCGACGGTCGTGCAGATGCTGTTCGGCGAGCTCGGCCCGAAGAACCTCGCGCTCGCGCTGCCCGAGACGACCTCGCGCCGCCTCGCCCGGCTGATGTACGGCTTCGGCGTCGCGCTCGGCCCGCTCATCCGCCTGTTCGACGACGCCGCCGGGTGGACCACCAAGCGGGTGTTCCGCGTCGACGTGGTGCACGAACGCCTCGGCGGGCACTCCACCGACGAGATGGCGTTGATCATCTCCGCCTCGCGCGACGAGGGGGAGCTGTCCGAGGCCCAGGGCGAGCTGCTGGCCCGGGCCGTGGGCCTCGGTGACCGGCGCGTGCACGAGGTCATGGTCCCACGCACCCGGGTGGACTTCCTCCAGGTCGACGACCCGTTGGAGGCGTTGCGCGAGCTCGCGCGACGCACCGGACACTCGCGCTTCCCCGTGCGCGGCGAGGACGACGACGACGTCGTCGGCACCGTCCACGTCAAGGACCTGCTCACGGTGCCACGCGCACAGCACGGCACGACCCGCGTCGGCCAGATCGCCGCGCCGGTGCTCGCCGTGCCGGAGTCCGACCACGTGCGCCGTCTGCTGGGCCAGCTGCGTGCCGCGCACCGGACCTTCGCGCTGGTGGTCGACGAGTACGGCGGGATCGCCGGGATCGTGACCGTCGAGGACGTGCTCGAGGAGCTCGTCGGCGAGATCGAGGACGAGTTCGACGCGGCGCCGGGCGCCGTGCGCCGGGTCGGGCCGCGGCGCTGGTTGCTCGACGGCACGCTGCGCCTCGACGAGGTCGCCGACGCCACGGGGCTGGAGCTGGCCGAGGGCGACTACGAGACCGTCGCCGGGTTCGTCATCGACCGGCTGGGTCGGATCCCCAACACCGGCGCCGCGGTCGAGCACGAGGGCTGGGAGCTGGTGGCCCACCGCATGGACGGGGTGCGCCTCGCGCAGGTGCTGCTGCACGCCGCGCCGGACGCGGTGATCCCCGCCGGGGGCTCGCCGCAGGCCGGGGAGGGCTCGTCATGATGCTGCTCGCCGCCGCCGCGGGCGACGTGGGCGAGGCCGGCTTCCAGCCGGTCGCGCTGGTCGTCGGTGTGGTCCTGCTGCTGCTCAACGGCTACTTCGTCG